>Ga0209270_1000053_pt1 | contig 307824 bp, 258 predicted proteins | sample MTBAKSrepl1MetaG_FD_187456 | JGI IMG/M metagenome (GOLD analysis project Ga0209270, IMG submission 187456) | Enrichment culture microbial communities from Arthur Kill intertidal strait, New Jersey, USA, that are MTBE-degrading - MTBE-AKS1... | ecosystem: Environmental > Aquatic > Marine >...
AAGGGGACCGTGAGGCTTTTCGAGCTCCTCATCCGGGTCCTTGAATGGTCGCTCGCCCAGCTGGAAAACAAAACCCATCAAGAGGAGGTATGTTACTGATGACGGCAACAGAGATTCAAAAGAGAAGTGAGAGGGCCCAGCAGTTGCGGGTTCTCCAGACCCAGGGAAACGAGTTCTATGTGGAGAGCGCGGAAGGGAAGATCCTCTACAGGGTCTTTATGGACGAGAACCAGGTTTCGTGCACGTGCGGGGATTTCGCGAGGAACGCCAAGGTGGATCCCAACTTCCGTTGTAAGCACATCATGGCGGTGGACGCGGTATTCGAGCACGGTGATTTCCAGGACGCCGAGTTCATCCAGAAACGAAAACCCAAGCTGGACGAACGATTCATCATGCGCCTCGAAGGGAAGGACTTCGTTCTCTATGCGGGGCTTCTGGATCTCGCTCATCAGAAAGGGGTCTTGAAAATTGAAGTGGAGCCCCTTCAGCTTCCGGACAAGGAGAACGGGAACTTCGCCATATGCAGAGCCACGGTGATGAGCAAGAGCGGCGAGACCTACACTGATATCGGCGATGCGAACCCCGGCAATTGCAACAGCCGAGTGGCCAAGCATCTCCTTCGAATGGCCTCCACCCGGTCCATCGCACGTGCGCTTCGAAGTTTCACGAACATCGGCATGACCTGCCTGGAGGAGCTCGCGGACATATCGGACGCCATCGGCGAGAAGGGAAATGGATCAAAGGGGAAGAAAGCGCCTTTCAAGAAAACCGGATCCGGGAAAAAGACCAATGGTGAAGAATCGAAGGCTCAGCAGGCTCAGCAGACCGGGAAGGAGAATGCCAAACCCAGGGCGGAACGCAATCAAGCTCCGAAAAGCGAACCAGCGGAGAACAAGACTGGGAAAGCGGATCAAGGTCCCCAGGGTGAGAACGATGAAAGCCGGAAAACAGCCAAGGAGTCTCCGGCCACTCAAAACGATTCTCAGTCAACCCAAGAGGAGAGTTCTAAGGCTCCCGGCATGAGCGAGGCCCAGACCAGAGCGGTGTATAACCTGAGCCGGCGAAGAGGGATCTCGGTGGAAGACCTGGAGGCCATGGCAGTGGAACGCTACAACACCCCGCTCGAAAACCTCACCAGCAAGGACGCCAGCGAGTTCATCCGGCATCTGCAGCAGGCCGCATAAGCAATAACACATTCATTTAGATCCATCTGAAACCAAGAGGGACAGGGTTCACGGGATTGGTGCGCTCTGTCCCTCTTCCCGTTTTCAACATATGCAGACCCCTGCGTATTTCCCATCTGAAAGGAGGTTCGAACGTTGACCCTAGCGGAATTGAGAAAACGTCCCCATCTGAGCGCATCGGCCATTGGGGATTACGTCGAGTGCGGGCTCCTCTACAAACTCGGCCGGGTGGACAGGGTTCCCATGGATTTCAAAGCGGACGCACTGGAGTTCGGGACCGTCATTCACCTGGTCCTGGGGGAGTTCTACGAAGAGCGGATGATCGGAAACGAGATCCCCCTGAAGGAAGTCCATGACAGTTTCGAGGTCCACTGGTGCAACCGGACGGAGGGAAGAGAGGACATACGATATGCGCCCGGAAAGGATTTCGAGACCCTTCTTCGTGAAGGAAAGGAACTCCTGACCGCTTGGCACAACAAACTTCCGGATGACGATTTCCGGGTCCTATCCGTTGAAAAGCCTTTCGAGTTCTATCTCCCGAATGTCCCCACTCCCATTATTGGAGCTACGGACCTCATCGAGGAGGACGAATCGGGAACCCTGATCATCACGGACTGGAAGACCGCGGGAAGGGCGTACTCGGCAAGCGAAGTCGACCAGAACATGCAGCTCACCTTGTATCAGAGCGCCATGAAGGCGAACGGGTTTCACGATCGGGAGATATTGCTCAAGTTTGATTGCCTCATCAAGACCAAGACGCCCAAGTTCGAATCGTATTGGACCACGAGGACCGAACTGGATGAACGGAGGCTCGCCAAAAAGGTCGGCCAGGTCTGGGAGGGAATTAAAAAAGGGGTATTCGTCCCCAACGACACATCCTGGAAATGCAAGGGGTGCTCGTACAAGAGCGCTTGTGAAGCGTGGTTCGACGAGGAGGAGGTGATCTCGGCATGACCATGGAGCAGATGGAAAAGGCCCAGGACTATCTCACCCTGATAAGCGAGGACTATGTGCGAAGGATCGTAAACCTTGAACCCCTTCTCATGAGGCATACGCCCAGGGCGGTCATCTGGTTTTTGAGAAACCTGTACAGGGAAAAGGAGGTTCATTTGAGGGCGCTGATTCGGGAGGACAGGACATCGTCGCTCATCAACGAGGTGGTTGCGATCATGTTCCGGGTCCGCATGGCCTTGTGGGTACTGGATGAAAACGAAAGAGAGGAGGTGGACGCCGCATGAGCGAATTGGCGGAACAGAGTTCATTGAACCCCGACCAGCAGGCGGCTGCGAATTTCGTAAACGGTATAGCGGCAGTCATTGCGGTCCCTGGGAGCGGAAAGACGTTCACGATGGTCTCGCGCATTTCGAGGTTGATCACGGAGCACGGCATCGCTCCTGAGAGCATCGTGGGTTTGACCTTCACCAGAAACGCGGCGGATGAGATGAGATCGAGACTGGAGCCCGTTCTTGGTAACCGGTCCGGCAGGGTGATTCTCTGCACCATTCATTCATTCTGTCACGCGGTCTTGAGAAACGAGGGCCGTGTGTTCGACATACTCTCGGGAAAGGAGCAGATCGTATTCCTTCGGCAGATCATGAAGGAGATGAAACTAAAAGACCTCTCGGTCGGAAACGTCCTTCGGGAGATCAGCCTGTCCAAAAACAATCTGGTGTCCGTGGAGGAGTTCAAAGCGCTCTACGAGGGTGACCGGACCATGCTCAAGGTGGCCGGCGTGTACGAGCGATACGATGATGAAAAGAAAAAGAGGCTCCTTCTGGACTTTGACGACCTATTGGTGGAAACGCACAAGCTCCTGGCCGAGCGGGAAGACGTGAGGGGGAAGTATAAGGAAAAATGCTCGCATATCCTGATCGACGAGTGGCAGGATACAAACCCCATTCAACTGGAGATTCTGAAACTCCTGATCGGGGGGAACGGGAAAGAGAACGGTTCCAGTTTCTGGGTGTGCGGTGACGACTGGCAGAGCATTTATTCATTCATCGGCGCATCGGTGGGGAATATCCTCAATTTCAAGGACCTCTTTCCCCATTCGGAGGAATTCGTGCTCAAACTCAATTACCGGTCCACGCCCCAGATCCTGAAGGCCTGCGAGAACCTCATCGCTCATAACGTGAGGCAGATCAGAAAGGATTTGCTCACGGAAAACCAGAAAGGTCACGACGTGGTGGTATTGGAATCGTCCACCGAGGAAGCGGAAGCGCAGAACCTGGTTGTCGAGATCAACGACCTGGTGGAGAGCAGGAGTTACAAAGACAAGGAGATCGCCGTTCTCTACCGGGCCAATTTCCAGTCCAGGGTCATCGAGGAAGTGTTCAGTCAGCATAAGGTTCCCTATCACATCGAAAAGGGGACCACGTTCTACCAGAGGACCGAGGTCAGGAATCTCCTGGATTATCTCAGAGTGATTTCCAACCCCATGAGCGAAGAGGCGGACGAATCGCTATTGAACATCCTCAACGTCCCCACCCGGTACGTGTCACGAAAGCTTTCGCGCGAGCTGGAGGAGTATGCGGAAGAGAACCATATCCGGGTGTATGAGGCCCTGGAGTCCATGCGCATAGAACCGGTCTACGTGAGAAGAAGCCTCAGGGCGTTCAGGGAATTCCTTGGTCCGCTTATCGAGGACGCGGATACCCTTCACCCCTCGGAACTCATCGGTCTTCTGAGATCCACGCTGGATTACGATCGCTTCATCACCGACGAGGATATGCCGGGCCCGGACGATGTCAAGATTCAAAACCTGGACCAGCTTCAGCTTTCGGCCGCACGGTTCAGGGATATACGCTCGTTCCTGGATTACACGGAGACATTTGAAGATGAACTGGTGAGCGACAACCGGGAAGGCGTGAACCTCATGACCATTCACAAGGCCAAGGGGCTGGAGTTCAAAGTGGTGTTCGTGATCGGCATGGTCGAGGGAATCCTTCCGAGCAAGAAGGGCGATATGGAAGAGGAAAGGAGAATCGCATTCGTCGCATGTTCCCGCGCCATGGAACTCCTCTACCTCAGTCACTCGATCACCTACATGGGTCAACCCGCCAGAAAGTCCATGTTCATCGATGAAGCGCTGGGAGAAAGAAGCACCTCTTCCGGCGAACAGCAATCACTACTATAAGCCGCCAAATCAACCCCTGGGAAGGTTCCCGCACGCTATAAACCCCTTTGGATAGGGAAGCTGGAGAGGACCGTCCTGCGGGTGAATTTGACGGTATGGGAGGGTCAATGAAACCGAACTTCGATACGAAATACCAGGGGATCATGTGCCGCGTCTACCTGGTGAAAGAGAACGATCAACGGGATGCGATCCGAATATGCGACCCGGAAGACGTCTACAACCTGGTGAGGGGCGAGATGGTCAGCTCGGACAGGGAGCGATTCCTCTCGGTCATGCTCACCGCCGGCAATCACCTCATCGGAGTGGAAACCGTATACGTGGGAGGCATGACGTCCGTTTCCATCAAGCCCAGGGAAGTGTTCAAGAGCGCCATCCTGGCCAATGCGGTGTCCATCATCTTCTGCCACAACCATCCGTCCGGGGAACTCGCACCGAGCGATCAGGACCTCGTGCTGACCAGGGAACTGAAGCAAGCGGGGGAACTCCTGGGGTTCAGGGTGCTGGATCACCTCATCATCTCGGACAAGGGTTACAGGAGCCTCGTGAATATGAAGTTCCCGCTGCCTGAAAGGGAGGAAAGACGCCATGCCGTTTGAAGCCCATCATTTCAGGGATTCCAGAATGATCCTTGAGCACAAGCACATCATGAACGATGTCCAGGCCACCCTGGAATACATCCACGACGCTTTGTACGGGTCGGTCCATTACGGGGAACTCTTAAGACAAGCTCTCGCCGAGATGCAGTGGAGGGAGAACGGGATGGACGATCTCAGAATCCTCGAAGGACGCCGGTATGCGTACAAGGGATTCAAACGGGGCGTGGCCATTGAAGCGAGCCTTCATTCGTACGAGTACATCCTGGAAGGTCTCTTGAAACTCCAACTCGGTTTTGTCCGAGGAAACGTGGAAGCGGGCGTATTGATCCTGACCGCCAAACGAGGAGAGAAGACCCCATACGGAAGCACGTCCGAGATGCTCATCGAAGAGGTCAACGCGCTCTACCCCACCATTAATCTTCCCGTCATGGTCGCGCTCTTTGATCTCGGGGAACCCTGGATAGCGGGAGAGGAAGGAGGTGACGAGCATGCCGGCGCACCCGTTCATGCCCATGAGCAAGGAATACCTGAAGAAGCTGCTCAGGGCGTCGTGGGAGAATGAGGATTTTGATGGCGATGGAGAAATTGATACCGACAATGAACTCATCCCCCATGACCCTCGAAAGAAAACCGGACCAATCCTAAAAGAGAACTCTTTATATTCATCCTGCGAATAACCCCGTCAGACCAACATCTCAGCAAATCACAAAACATCAGATTGGAAACGGCGGTTCGTTTTCGGGGATGGGTATTTCCTGAAGAGCCGCTCCTATCAAACGTTTACGGAGGAATGAAGCATGAGCAAGGAATTGACCACGCTCGGAAAAGTGGCGGACCGTGTGGACTCCATGTCGAAGAACTGCCTGGACCGCATGGTTCCCGTGAAGGACATTTCATTCGACGGGTTGAAAGTCGTGAAGATCGACAACCAGCCCTATGAGCTCAAGCCGGTTGCTCAAAGGTCCATGTGCAATCGACTGGGGACCCCCTATCAGTATCTCAGAAAGTGCCCCCCGGAGATTCAGGCTTTGAATATGAACCACTGGATCGAAAAGGAGAAAAAGGAAGAGCTCTTTCTGAGGTTCGACGGGGAAAGCGTACGGGGAATATTCACGGAGAAGTACAAACCGGTGGATAACTTCGAGGTGATCGAGAGGCTGGATTCCCTGGGTTATGGGCCGGATACCAAAGTCCAATGCCACCTGGACGGCGAGTTCATGAGCCTGAGCATCCCGGATGGTGCAAAGACGTTTTCGGTCAATGGAGATCGAATCACGCCGGGAATCACCATATCCAATTCTGAAGTGGGTCTGGCCTCCCTTTCCATCTCGGCGTTCTTCCTGCGCCTGGTCTGCACCAACGGAATGATTTCCAAAACGGAAGTCTCCGCATCCTATCGGCATGTGTCCACCAGGATTCTGGAGGAATTCCCCGGAGTGCTTGAAAGGGTGTCCATGGAGCTGGGTGCGAAGAAGAGCCAGTTTCTCATGTCCCTCGAAACCCCCGTGGATCACCCTGTCGCGACCATTGAAAGCTTCAATCGCCAGTTTCTTCTCGGAAAGGATGAGCAGAAGGCGGTCGAGTGGGGATGGGGGCTGGAAGCGGGAGAGACCATGTTCCATATCGTGAACGCATACACCAGGGCGTCCCGGTTCGAAGGACTGACGGCTGAAGCGAGTCACCGGTTGCAGACTGTCGGCGGGAACATTCTCGGGATGCTGAAGTAATCAAAGAAAACGGGAGATCCGCATTGGGCCTGGGTTTTGATCGCTGGAACATAGAAGGTGCGTGAAAAGGAGGTCTGACTATGGCGAGTAATCTGCCGCCCGGAGTGACCGTGTCCATGCTCCCCGGGAATCGTCCGGAAGACATAGCGCGGGAAGATGCGGAAGAGAAACTCCTGGACGCCTTGATCGACGCGGAACTCACTCCATCCGAGTACGAGATCGTGAGGGACGTGGGTCTGAATGCGGTCAAGGTGTTCAGGGAATGCCTGAAAGAGGAAGTTCGGGAAACATGGATCGCATGCGAGGAAAGGATCGTGGATCTCAAAAATGAGATTGACCGGTTGAAGAACCCTGTATGTCGATGAAGCTGAGATCCCTGTCTGTATTGACTGTTAGGGTGTTAGGCCTGATGCGGTCTCCCGTTTTCAAATTGGAAAGGAATAACCATGTCGGAAGGTGAAGTCATATACGTCATCGGGAATCCTGAGCACTCCTTGGGGTTCCTGGTCCTATCGCCGCTTGAGCCTGTGGGTTACCGAGATCCTCTGAAAGCCCTGTCGGATCTTGAGCGGGTGAGAAAGCGAGAAGGTCGTCACATCAAGCTCTACAGGGTGGAGGAAGTCAGAAGACGGCTGGTGACGAAAAACGAGATGAAGCGATTTGTCGAGGAAACGGAACCGAGAATCTTCAACTTCGTGATCATGGATGACTATGTGAGCGGAGTTCCTGAATGGGGAAGGAGAGAAACCATGGGTGTCGACAGAGTGGAGGACTGGAAGCGGTTTTCGGAGCATATGGAAAAATACATCGAGCAGCAGACGGTTCAGAAGTACGGGCTGGGTGAGGCTCAGGAGGGGACGTTTGATCTGATCAGCCTGACCAAGCCCATCGTCTGCATTTGGAATATTTTGCGGTATTCTATTCGTCTCTGGAACGGCAAGGGGAAGGAGCACGACCTGGAGAAGATCGCCCATTACGCTCAACTGGCGTGGGAGATGGGGAAGGATTTGGATCGGAAGTAACGGTCAATGTTGGTTGGAAGACTTTCACTTGGAAGAATTGATTCTTTTCACGCAAGAACTCGGGAGCCGCCCGTCCGCTTTCATGGATACGCACCCTGTAGAGACGTCAGGGGAAATATAATGCACCAGGAGGTGAGAGGTGCATCTCCCGATATAAATAGAAATCCAGGTAGAGGAAGTAGGCCGAAACCCAGGACAGGAGAGGTGTTCAGCGTTAGCGGGTTGTTTTGGTGACCGTGAATTCAATCCTGGCAAATCGAAGGGATAGGGTTTTTGTTCTGGGAAGGGGGCCTTTTTTTGGTGGGGTAATATGACAAGTGAACTATCTCACATTCTGGCCGGTATGAGAGAGTCGGCTTGCATGTGTGCTCAACACCTTTCGGCCTCCAACCCCGTCGCACTCAAACCCCTGAAGGCACTCTCCACCTGCTGGCCCGACTAATCCGATCCTTGAGGACCGCCAAGGGTTTCACACAGCAGACCTTCGGTGAGAAGGCGGAAATAAATTACAAATTCATCGGTGAGATTGAGCGCGGCTAACAACCCGTCTTTCAGGGTGCTGGTGAAAACCGCTAGTGCTCTTGACTTGGAATTTCTGGAACTGTTCCGGTTTGAGGGTGCAGTGCTGGACAGAAAAGAGATAGAGGTGCAGATTGTGAAGATCATTCGGGCTATTTCAGAAGAGGATCTTCGTCAAGTTTTCCTTCTGCTCAGGGTTTTCTTCCCGGCTCAGTGAAGGTAGCCGATGTCCGTTATGCTGGAGATCGGGTTCTTACGGGGCCATCAAAACTATATTGCTCAATTTATGCTGCCAATGGTATGCTAAAAGCTTAACGCTTTTTAAGAAAACCACTTGGTTGCCCAAAACTTGTGACAATAACTTCCTTTTTAGCTCTTGTTGCTGCTACATACAGCAAAGCCCTTTCATGGATATCGCTTTCATTTTTAATTACAGAATCATTGGTTTTCGACCATTCGCCTCTTAATGGCACTATACCATCGTTTACCCCTGCGATAACAATTCTTTCAAATTCAAGCCCTTTGACCCTATGCATTGTAGCTAAACGAATCCCGGGTTTTCTCCTATCTTCAGCCTCACTTCGGCGGATAAAATAGGTTCCTTTCCCTCTTGCTTTGAGTGCTCCTTCATATTGTTTCAACAGATCATGCGTACGGGCAACCAAACAAATTCCATTGAGTGATCCATCGTTTTGCTCTACCTTATCGAGGTATCCTGCGATGTAATTCATTTCCTCTTGGAACGAATCTGTATTTTTAACTATAGGCATTACCCCATGAATTAGTGATTTATATCCTTTCTGATCATCCACCCCGCCATCCAGATCATCAAATTTGATGCCCTTCAATACATTCACAGCCCAGCGTCTGTTCTCTTCTGTGGTTCGATAATTAATCTTAAGCCGTCGCCCCCGGCCAAGGATATTAACGCCACATTGGCTGAGAACAACTTTATGGCGGTAAATTCGTTGGTGAGCATCACCTACAATAAACAGGTCATTTTTTTGCTCTCCACCCGGGATCATCTGGCGAATCAGGCTGAAGGCCTGGGCGCTCATATCCTGCGCTTCATCAACAATAATCGATTTATAAGGCAGGACATTGCCTTTATTTTGGATAATGGCACTCGCGTCTCTCATGGCATCATCAACTTCTCGAATGCCATTCTCATTGAGGAGCAAACGATACTCCTCAAAAACAGGCCAAATGGATTTTCTGTTTTGGCGAGTTAATCGTATTCCCCTACCGACTCTTTTGGCTTTCAGGTAATCTGAAAAGGATAATATTCCTAGTGGCTGGATGACCCGATCCCATTCTTCTCTGTAAAAACGATCATCTAATTTCAACTCGGTTGGGGCTAAAGTTAACGCTTTGTCCCATAGCTCTTTTGATCGTCTGCCATAATCAACTTCGTAATTGTACCCGTTTTTTCTAAGGAAAGCGGATACCCATCGGTCCAAATTTACAACTTCAATGCGGCGCATTAACTCAGCACTGCATATTTTAGCAAGATTTTCCTTGATATCCGCTGCAAGGTTCCTGGTAAATGTCGTAAAAAGGATCTTCTCATGTGCATCCGTGAACACGTGTTCAATCAGCCATTTGGCCCTGTGAATAGCCACAACTGTCTTGCCCGTACCAGCCCCTCCCAGGACCCGCACAGGACCATTCCAATCCCTCTCCACCAAGCTGCGCTGAGAGGGATGGAGAAAAACCCGCCATTTTTCAAGCGGAGATTGGAGGATTTCCTGAAGGGCCAAATCATTTTCAACAACAAAAAATCGCCGTTTGGTATCCGGTTTTTCAAAAGCGGCTTCGTAGTCTTCAGCATCTATTTGGTGATCTTTCTTTACAGACTTATCGAATTCCCTGAAAACTTCGTCCAGCGTATATCCTGCGGCAAGGGCGGTTAGTACCTCATTTGCTTCAGATGGTAATTGGGGTGCTACCTTATCGAGCTGATCATCTGAGTAAATATCGCGGACCAGAGGGAGTAGGTCTTCAGGGACCCCGAGTCTTAAGAGGTGCCTGTCATGGATAGGGGCGAAAAGAGATTTTTCATAATCTTTTGATGGTGCTTTATCCTTCTCGGTAGTCAGCTGACTATCAGTAACATCATATACCTGTACGCTTCCAGTCTCAGGGTTTATGTTACACTTTTTGTTTTTTGCCCATTCATAAGCTTTGTCATGATGATCAACCCATAGGAGCATATACACATTGCTGGTTTCCGGCTTTTTGACAATTCCTCTGTAGGCTTTATCTATTCTGACAGATCGTAGTGTAGGATCTTTGAATTGTGCAATTTTTTCATAATTTATGCTGGAGGCCGTTGGGTCATTCTTAAATCGGGTTACGAACTCCAGCACTTTTCCCTGCATATTTTTTGGAATCGCTGCGAATGCGCTCATAAAATCTGATGAGATCGCAACTTTTACATTACTTATCGCCGCCATTAATTCGATCCTCCGCTTGAATCGCTTAAGCCCATATATCTTTCAGTTTCATTAAGGATTTCCGTCATGGGAATTGTTTTCCAACCTCTGGCTGCAAACAAGTCCTGATATTCCATTTCATCCTCTGCCAGAAACGCAATCTTCAGCGTTTCCCAGCCTAGCTCGGCACTGGCAATAATTTCGCCGTCAGACTCTTCCAATTCATAGCCTGCTTCCGGCAAAGGCCACTTGTTTTCTCGCAACAGATCTAGAAGGCCATGGAATTGCATATCAGTCAGTTCTTTCAAGTCACCCCATTCATCTTCGGCAGGCCCTCTATCCCAGTCGCCAGCTTCAGAGGCCATGGCATCGAAAAGCTTCATTCCATCATAGGCATTTGCCTCAATCCCAGCAGAAGTCACAAAATATGAATACGGTAGAAATTGATAATAATTGTAAAGCCTCAGAAAACCGTTCCAGCCTTGTTTAAATCCAGTTTGATTCTTGGCCTCTTCGCCATCATTGAATAAACACCCAACCCACACCTCTAATGGATCTACAGGGGGTGTCAGCGCCTGATGACCAGCCACGACATATTGTCTTAGCGCAGGTTTTCCATTCTGAGCTGCACTTTCGTAGCTCCCATACAGGCACGTTTTATTCAAACCGGGGGAAATCATTTCTTTCACTTTTTCAGCCATATTTTCTGGCAAAATTTTATCGACCGTATCCATCCACTCACTTATGGCTTTCTCTTTTGCGAATTTTTCAGGATCCATATGCAGAAGGGAAAAAATAAAAATAAACTTCTGCCAACCGGCTGCCTCTGGGTTTTCAAGAAAATGGATTAACAAGTCAAAACTGTTATATCGATGATGATTTTTGAATTTTGTAAGACCATACTCATTCAACAACTCATTGAATTTGTCTCCGAAGGGAAGCCCAGCCGGATCCATGTGGTTATCATAGAACGACTTCTGGGCCTTGAACTTGTTTTCAACATCGTGCCATGTCAGGGACCAGATATGAAATCTGCCGCTCTGCACAATTGCCATCCGCTGGGCCATATCCTGACCGATGCGATTGCGGTGATAGGTATAGCCATCCAGAAATACGGCAATCGGCTTCATTTCGTCATTCAGTCGGGCGGCCTTGATCATGAAGTCCGCTCTTGACGGGATGCTGACACCTTCCAATTCACCGAGCTTGACCTGTGGTTCAATATAGTAGGCCCGATCCCCAACCTTAAGGAAATATCCCGGTTTGCCGTTGACCAGGTCATTTTTCAGCATCAACGGCAAAGCGGCGCTACGATAAAGCTTAAGTGCCCCTAAAAACCGTTCCTCCAGCTCGCTTTCGATAAATGTATTAAAGGAAATATTTCGGATACTTTCGGTTTTTACCAGCCGGTCACGGTAGCTGAGTATTTCTGCGAGTAGCTCGATGGCCGTCGTCCTGGATGTTTCCGGCATGGTGTAGCTGCTGCGATATGCAAAGAGGCACCGATAACAACCATCTTTGGTTTCATCCTGATTACAGGAACACGATTTCAACGCTTCCAAGGCCAGCTCCAAAACTTCCATCAGCTGGTTTTCCGAGCGCATCAGCTGCTTCAAATAACCGGTTCCGCCAGGTACGGTGTCATACAAAACCAAGTATTTCCGCTTGAAAGATGAATCAGGCAGCGGCTCTTCATGGACGGTGGTCTGAAGGTGATCGATTTTCCCTTTGAACTTTTTCTTGAGGCCAAGCTGCATGGCGGCAATAAACGACTGAAGCTTGCGGTTGGAATCCGAGATGATGTTCACCGGCAGCAGGATCCGGATGGCTTCTGACATAAACTGACGATAAAGGTATATGCAGTCGATGAGGTTCTTGTCGCTTTCCTGGTCTCTGGCCGTGCAAGTAAACGCATGGGATGGGTCTTTATGATCTTCCTGCACCTTGCCGCACACCCTGCATAAAGAGAAGCCCTTGCGGGGCATTTCCACGCCGGCAATGGCTATCTTCTCGCCAATCTCCGTGATTTCGCCAAAGTTAATCTCGCAAAAATCCACGTTGGACAAAAAATCAAACCCAAAGGGAAAATCCGCATCCACTTTGTAAGCGTCAAGAACATGTCTATCGTCAAACTCAACCAGCATCTGTTTGTTGTAAAAAACCGGATCACGGTCATCGGAGTCGTCACTTATCCGGCTCTGCCGGTCGGATGTGGACGCAAAGACCTGCCGCATCTTGAGCATCAGACGTTTCTGTCCGGCATCGGCCCACATGGGGCTACCGCAATTCGGACAAACTTCCTTTTCCTCTTCCTTGCCGAGCATCTCCTTATGGGAACAGTTGTTGCAAAATCGCCAGGTCTGGACTTCAGACACGGTCATGTCCACCTGATCGACCTTCACCCTGCGGCCTTCGGCATAAAAGGTGTTGGCAGGAGCAAGTTCGGCAAGAGCGCTCACTGCCGGCCGCTCATACTCGTAATTCCAGGAATCGTATGCGCTTTCCCCTTCCTGAACCTTCATCTTTTTGCGGTAGATCAAAGAATTGAGCATCACCCCGGCTTCCGGGAAAGCGTAGTTGGGAAGCAGGCCCTCATCGGTAAAAAAATTAAAGCTGTTGCGATCGCTAATGCTTTTCACCAGGGCCTGAAGGGCGGATTTTTCAATATTCAGCTCCCTGAGTTCATCGGCATAATTTTTATCTTTGGGGCCGCTCTTTTTCTTCCTGATTTTGGCATTGAGTATCTGCACTTTTTTGCGCAAAGAGTCTCTTTCGAGTCGGCGGTTGTGAAGCCCGTTCATGATTCGATAATAAAGGCTGCCCTGCTGGTCACGATCCCCCGCCATAAAGGCTTTCAGGTGTTCTATTGATTCAGGGCTGAGCCCGGGGCCGCTGTTGCTGAAAAGGTTCACGAATTGATCGAACAAGTCTGCCTGGTTCGTTTCCATATAATGAATGAAGCTGTGGGGAAACCTGCTGCGATCAACCGGTTCCAGGTTGTTGAGCACCTGTCCCAGTCTTTGGGGTATGGAAGCGCTTGAATCGGTTGCTACCCACCTGTCAAACCCAAAGGCGGTAAGCTGCCGCTCAAGTACCGCGGAGGCATCGAGAAAGACTCCGGGCGAATCGACATGCCCCGCCAGCATCTGTTCGGGTTCCGCAAAGAAAAACAGATCATGGGGTCTGGCGTTGGCCACGGTCAGGTTAAGGGCATTCCCATCCCGCCTTCCGGCTCTCCCGATCCGTTGCAGATAGTTGGCTTGCGCCGGTGGCACGGAACAGAGAATCAACGATGAAAGATTGCCGATATCGATACCCAGCTCAAGGGTTGGCGTGCAGGATAACAGGTTCGGATACCAGGGCTTGCGGATGCCGTCATTTGACTTGAACTCCGACTCCAGCTGTTCCCGTTCATCTCGCTTTAGAAGCCCGGTGTGTTCCCTGGCGAATATCCGTTCAACATCGCCGGTTGCATACAGTCTCCCGTAATAGTCGACACCCGGTTCGTAGGTCTCGTATTTGCCATAGCAATGAAACCGCTGACAGGGGGCATTTTCAAAATAGGCGCTCTCTTCGGCGGCAACGGAAAGATTGTGGCCGCAGGCCCGACAGCGAAACTGCCTCACCCTGGAGGACACCCTGAGCGCTTCAGGTCGGATGCCCCATACCGAATCCCCCTTCACGATTTTCTGCTCCAGAACACCCAGTGCCGTCAATTGCTTGAGCACAAGCGCGTAAAGCTCTTTTGCTACCGTTGGGATAAAAGGAGAAAGGGTATAGAGGCATTTATCCGCCCAGCTCTGATACCACGTAAAATGGGTCGGCGTGGCACCGGATAGCTGGTCGAACCGGCTGCCTCGTTTGGTGGTCAAAAAAGATGGGGTCCTGGAGTTAGGGCCGAAATTCGGCATCCAGTATATCCGGTTAATGACAAACGGCCTCCCATAGCTTTCGATAAAAGAATTCAGGACTGGGACAAAGATGCCACCCTGTTTTTTCAGGTGGACAATGATGCCCAGCAGAAAACGGATCAGCCTGTCACGGTCCAGCGCCCTGAGGATACCGATCTCATTTTGGATGGGCTCAAGCATCCTGTCTACAGCCTGATTCAATCGATCCTGATCAAGGAAAGCCACCGAGGAGCTGGTTTTTTCCAGGGTTCTGCCGATTCTGGCCTGGAAACCGTATTCACTCACGATCTCCCAACCGATCCGGCTATTGACGTTTTGCAGCAGCGTGGAATCCTGCGGCAGTGTCCCGTGGGTTTTCAGGTAATCGTAATCATTGAACCACTCCATATTCGGCGCCAGAAAAGTGGCGATGTACCTGCTTTGATCGATCTGGCCCTTCCAATAGTCTTCAAAAATGCCGGGCAATTCGGCCAGGGTTCTGCCTTCTGCGGCATCCAGTACCACTTTCTGCAGGGCTGTGCGAAAATTAAACCGGAACGTCCGGCCGTTAAAAAAGCCGGCCCGGTGGGCCGCATCCTGAACATTGTCGGAAAAGGTCAGGAGCTTCTTGTCGTCGTTGTAAGTCGACGAATAAAGCTGGACGATCATGACGCTGGTCAGGCTCGCCGCCCGTGAACCCAGAAGGGTAAGACTGTTGTGCGAACCGCAGTAGGGGCAATCATTTATGCTGAGCTGGCGGTTGCCCCGTTTCACCCGCACTTCCGGCATATGAACCAAAATCAGCTCTTCGTCGCCACAGAATGGGCATTTGTCTATCTTTTCCCGCGATGTGACATTCAGGCACTTCGTGCACAGATGGGCCATCCCGATTTTAGGCGCTTTAGGTACTCCTTCCGCCTGCTCGCCCGGCACCGCTAAACCGGCCTGCCCGTCTTCCGGGAACAGATACACCACCTTGGGGTCGTGGCTGAAAAAGGCGTGGTAATAATCCTTGAGCGCCCCCATGATTTCCGAGCTGGTTTTTCGTTTCAATCCAGACCAGCCCATGCTGCCGCATTCCCGGCAGTGCACCAGCGGCAGATGGGTTTTTAGCTGCGCTTCATTCAGGTCGTCGGCAAATCGCAAGCGGGGCGTTTTTGACACTTCCGCGATCATGCGGCGCAGTTCCCGCATCCAGAGCTGAATCCTCACGTTTAGAAACGGCCGGATTATGGTCTTCTCGCTGCCGTCCAGCTCTTTGGAGACGACCTTGATCCGGGCTTCGGAAATCAGGGCAAGCAAACTGCTGAGCATGTTTACTTTATAGAGATGGTCATCGGTTTTCAGGCCTTTGGTGACTTTTTCAAGCTTAACGAAGAGATCATCGAAGCTGTGAATCCCACCTCCCAGCGCTTTGAGCAGGTTCTGGAAAAAGAGGTGCTCCTTGATGCTATTACCGAAAGAGATCCGCCATTCCGGATCGTCAAAATCACCTGCGATTTCTTCGTCCAGCCAAAGCCTGTGCTGGGCCTGGATATATTCCCGATAGTTATTGTAGCCGGCCGGATCGAGTGCCGTCGCCTTTTCCAGAGGGACAATGTCCACATGGGAAATCAGGCAGTCGCCCAGAAACTCTCCCGCACTCAGGCGCGACTCGGATATAATAGCACCGGAGGAAAAGTTTTCTCCAAAAACGGCGGATGCGTACCCCAGCAAATCGTCCTGCTCCTCCCGGCTTCCCAAAGTGGCGGATGTTCCCACGCAGCAAAGATAATCCGGTTCGATGGCAAGCCTTGCCTTCAGGCGCCGGATCAGACAGCCAAGATCAGAACCCTGCGCCCCATCGAACGTATGAAGTTCATCCACCACCAGAAAGCGCAGGGTGTCCGGGCTGTTGTGTAGCCAGAGCGGGCGGTCATTCGGGCGGATCAGCAGGTAGTCCAGCATCTTGTAGTTGGTGAGCAGGATATCCGGCGGCGACAGCCGCAGGGTGTCCTTGTCCGAAATCAGCCGATCCGCGGTCATGAGCATGGAAGAATCTTTTTCCCGCTGCCCGATGTAGATTCCTGCCGTGAGGTGCCCTTTGAGCCTGCTGTTGTAGATCAGTTTTGCCAGCCTGCTCGCCTGGTCGGTGGCGAGGGCGTTCATGGGGTAGATGAGGATCGCTTTGATGCCCGGCTCGCCCCTGTGCCGGTAACAATAGTCAAAAATGGGATAGATGAAACATTCCGTCTTGCCAGAGCCTGTTCCAGTGGCAACGATGGTGGATTGAGGATTAGGGCCGGAAAGACGCTCGAAGGCGTTTACCTGATGGCGGTATGGGGGAAACTGCATGGGCAGATCTGGAAAATAATCGCTTCCTTTTTTGTCCTGCTGGAAGGGGAGCTGAATATCAAGATAGGGGCCTTTAAATACATTGCTGGGTTCGACCAAGAAATTTTCAAGGATATTTGAGAAAAAGGGTGTCGTTACCGGGAAGGTGGTGCGAAGGAAATCCTTGATGCCTTGTTCAACGTGTTGGGCCAGGACAGACGGGATCATGCCTTGCCCTCCTGTTCCTTAAATCGTCGTTCGAACTCTGCCCAGACGATTTCATAATCCTTTTCCCGGTCGCATCGGTCGAAAGGGGCTTCGTATGCTATGGTTCGTTCCCTTGGTCCACCGGGCATTGTGTCGTCAACGATAGTACGCTCAACGCTGCCGGATTTCATGTCTTTTAAGTCATTCCATTCGGTTCGGGAAAAACCGACATTGGGCAATCCTTGACTATTATTAGTGAAAACTATTCTTCCGAAGCGATCATACCATGTATCACTTTCATATTGTTTCAGGACTGGAAACTGCACACGATACATAATAATAAGTTCATTCAATTTAAGACCAAGAGTCATAGCGGATAATGCATCCAATTCTACCCGCGCTTGCCTACGTTCATAATCCATCCTTAGTACACTAGTTCTGTTCCAAACATTCGAAATATTTGTAAAGCATGAATTATTCAGCCGAGAATCTGTTTTCGCCCAACGATCAATTGAATAATCTTTATTCCAGCAACAAGCCCAAAGATCGGCATAATGATTTGTAAGACAATTCAACAAAAGCGCTCGCACAGCAATTAGCCTATTAAATTCCAGAACGGGTATTGTTTTGATCAGGCCAGGGAGTGCACCACGGCCAGTAGTCTTAACATAAAAATCCATGCATAAACTGTGAAAAAAACCTGCTTGAGTTACAAGCAACAAGGGATCTTCAAATGCGATACTTAAACATGTGTTAATATGTCCAACCTTTTGAGGAATAATCGCAGAAACAAGAGTATGCTCATTTGCTGAGGGAAGTTGAAACCTCGATGCTAATCGATAGTACTCCGTCACCGACTTTTTAGATTTCCAAGGTACTTTAGGTATTCGATCAATATATTCAGCATGATCAATATTTGGCAGATAATTTGTTCGTGGCAGATAGTCTTCAGGAAGTTTACTTAAATCTATCACATCATAATGAGCTTTTTCTGTGCATTTATTACGAGGAGTTTTATTGAAGGGATTTCCTACGTATATATGTGGACCAGAAAAAATAGCTTCTTCTGCTGATTCGGGGAATTGAGTCTCTCTACGAATAGTGTGATCTTTTTTTACGCTATTTGTCTCATCCCACATAACGCTGGAACAATAATGCCCACTTATGTCTTCAATTCGTTTTGGATGCGTCGCAAACTTTTTTAACACCTCGACCATTTCTCTTGAATGAATAGCAGGTAGTCTCGCCTGTTTGGACGGCGTGCCTTCAATATCATACAAGTTTACAAATAAAGATAATTCAGATTCTCCAATTTGTAGGATTCTTTGTTTATGTCCCCCTACATTCCACTTATTATTTGAGTCCTTGATACCTAAAACGGCCCCATGACCACTGTGATCAAAACAGGCGTCAACAGTGGATGGGGTGAATAAATTTGCAATCTGAATAAAACTAATGTTTCCCTTCAGTATTATATTTTGATAAATATTAATGCTAAATCTGGAACGATGAGCTATGGGGAACAAAATAAAGGCGTTCTGAAACTGAAAGTGCGCTTTTAGCCTCGCATACAATTCTTCTCTGAACTTGCCTCCTTTAGGGTCATCATAAACCCCTTCTGGATGTAAGAATGCATTCACTCCTCCGATTTTAGCGATCATCCAAGATTGTGGCAGAAAACATTTGAAAAGATTGGTTTGTATCCCCTTGAGGATTGAATAATTCTGATACCCATTCAAGAAATTTTGAATCCCTTCCGCCTCCTCAAATGCTTTAAAATATGTACTCTGCAGATTATGAACATTTAGAACCTTCTCACGTAAGTTCGAAAGCTCAGAGGCAGAAAATTTCCGTAGCACAAACACTGGCTCGGCGTCACCCAAGATGCCCCCTTCATTCCAGTTTACTTTAATCCAAGGTGGATTCCCCAAAACCAAATCAAACCCCTGTCGACGTTCAACTAATTCTGCAAATTCAAGCTCCCAATGCAGATATCGGTATCTTTCAGATATTCCCTTCACCAAACACAGCCGTTTGTTTTCTTTACACAGCTTATCAACATTCACGTACCCAAACTCATCCACCATATCTAAGGACATCTGTTTCGGCCTGGTATCAGGGAAAAGAAGCTGCTGGCCTTTTTCATCAACATCCGCATCAAATAGATTTCCTTCAAGACTAAGAGTAAGATCAAACAAAAACTCAGCACGGCTGGGAAGCAGGTCTGCCTTCTCAATAGGCCAAAACCACAAGGCGCACCAGTAGTCCATCACCAGTTTTAGCCGTCTGTATGGACTGGAATTACGTACATTTTCGGAAAACATTTCCTGCTGAAAGATTCGGTCCTTAAATTCGGTAGTCGTCGGCTGCCGTTTATCCTTTGGTTCCTTCTGTCCAAAGACGTAAAGCGGATCGGTCGTTCGGTTATCAATATCCCGTTGCATTTCCGCATGTCGCTGCCAGAGATTGTCCACCGCATCGGACAATTTTTTAAGCTGGCTGATTTCACTATTTGAAAAAGGCTTTGTAAATTCCTTGCGCCATTCATTAATCGTTCTGATCTCATCTGTTGCCATTTGTTTGATGACTTTATCTTGGTAATCCGCCATGCCTTTGTCAGGCAGCAGGAAGTGGTACACAGTATCATTTTCCCGCTTCTCACCGGGCATCACCCGTTGGGGGACTTCATCCAGCCAAAGCGGATCGTTCTTTGTTTTCTTCCTTAGCAGGCCTTCATAAAAAACCTGGCGCCTGGCGCCAATCAGGGAGTTCCCGCAAACCAGCTGCATGCCGAACCAGGGCACAAAGCCCCCTTCATAAATGGTGTTGAGCCACAAGGAAACCTCCGCCAATTCGACGGCCACAGGATTAAGATCCACCCCGTAGACATTGTTGTCGGCGATGTACATTTTCACTTTTTGCAGTTCTTTTGGATAATCATCATGCGAGATGGTTTGCCCGGTTTCCTTTTGCTTCAGATCAAGGTACGCTTTGGAAAGCTGATTGACTGCTTCGTTCAAAAAGGCGGCACTGCCCATGGCAGGCTCGCACACGGTCAGTTCCAGGATCTCATCGGCTGTCTTGTCTTTGAGCAATTCCTTGAGGGCGTACTTGACCAGGCATTGGGTCAGCACCTCCGGCGTGTAATAGGATGCCGATTTTTCACGGTCCCGGCCGGCCAGTCGGTAAATGAAGGTGCCTTTGTCATATTTGACCAGGGTGCCGTTGTCGTTATAAACCCGTTCGTCTTCAGTATATTGCTCCAGGTCTTCGGGTTTTACAAAATAGGCGGTATCCAGCACGTTGTGATTTTCCCCCGCTTTTTTCACTTCGTATAAATCCGTCTCGGCAAAAAAACCCTGGTAGGAGAGCAGTGCCTCGTAAACTGCCCCCAACTGGTTGATGCCAAGCTGCTTATAGGAAATGCGCCCGCGCCGGTTGTTTCTTCCCCGCTTGGGCCTTGAAAGGGACATCAGCTCGATCACCTTTTGCAGCACGGAATTTCTGAATTTCACCCGCTTTAAAATCGGTGTCCGCGCGGGATCAAAAAGGTGGCTTCGCAGCGGAGCCATGCGGAAAGTATCGTGGTCGGGGCTGCCGAAGACATCCATCTGCTCCTGCTGAAAGCCATTGTAAAGCAGGTCGAACAAGGCTTGGATGGACTCGTGGATAAAAAAACCGTTTCTGGACTCATCGGTGGTCAGTTTGACCATTTCAAGATCGCGCAGGGATTCAAGGCTGTAGCCCTTGCGAAATTGCGGCGATTTGTCGGGAAGATAACCCAGCTCCGGCCTGGCTTCGATATAGAACAAAAACAGCAGGCGATACATATAACGCAGGCATTCACGGGTGAGCTGGCCGGCCATGTCCCGGCCATAAATTTTTTCATGGAGCTGTTCGCTCAGGTAATAAACCGCCTCGTTTCCCAAAAGCTCAATCGCCTCGCGTAGCGAATATTTCAGATCTTCTGATACAGCAAAGGCATGTTTATGGGAATTTTCATCCAGGGTATCTAAAAGCGGCATGCCGTCTTCTGGGCAAATTGAGTCGCGGTGCAGCAAAGCGGCCGTGGCCTGCAAGGTTGTCGTTTCCCTGCGGTCTAAAATTTCCCGGAGGTCAAACCTTAGAAGCCGCTTTTCATGCCATTTTGTTCGATCTAAAAGGATTACCTGGGCACAATTGACCAGGATGACCCAGCGTGGGGGCTCCGACCGTCCAAAAACCTGCCGCGTGACGATTTCCTCCATTGGAATGTCTAAAATTTTTTGGATGTCATCGTCTGGCGGATATTGTTCCGGCACGAAATGCGATTCCAAGGGATCGCCATCTTCTCCATAAATGCTTGCAGCCTCGATAATCCAAAGCTCCGGGGAACCGTCGGCCCTATTGATACCGCCTGATAGGGGGATGCTGCCGTGATGATCGAGTTCAACCATCCGGTTGTGATAATCGTAGCCAAGCACCGACAGCAGTTGTGCGATGAACTCGCGCTGCAGGCTCAAACGCTCTTCGATGTTCTTTTCCCGTTCGAGAAGACCCTGTTTGCCGAAAAACTCCTTTCGCAGGCCGCGAAGCCCTTTATACGGTTGGGCAATGCCTTCTTCGTCCTCCTTGCGTTTCCATTCGCTAAAAACATCTTTCAGGTCGTTTTCAAGGATGGCGGAAAGATAGTGATGGGTGTAAAATTCATTTTCGTTGGTGATGCCGGTAAGATCAAAGGCCATTATTTACCCCCCTCAAAACAGCGATGACCTGAATGAAGGGATTGTCCTCCGTCGTCATCGTCTCTTCGACCCACGTTATGAACTCATCAAACTTGCGGTCGATCTCCCGCTTCTCCTGATCCTTTCGGCTGAGTTGCTTTTTGCCCATGTAAAACAGCTCAAGCTGCTGGTAATGTTTACTCTTCAGTCGCTCCAGAGCGGCGAGGTGTTCGTTGAGTTTTTGGTTGATCGTATCCTCGAATTGTTTTCTTTTCCCGCTCATATACTGTCTGGCCTGTTTGACGGCCTCCGGAAGCAGGTTTCGCAGGAACGCTATATCAATGGTGTCTTGCCTGTTGGGAAAAGAGGATTTGCCCAGTCCGGTCCTTGCCAAAACGGCCTCGAATGTTTCAATTTTTTGGAAAGTATGATGTTGAAAGGTCACCCCGAACCATCTGTGAACCAGGGGGTGTCCTTTCAGATTTGGTATCAGGCCGGAGAGGATAAACACGGTTTCCTCAGCTGATAATGATTTCTGCAGCGACAAAACAGGCGCTTCATGCCGCCCGAATCCGGCAACAACCTTGTCGTTTATCCATTCAAGTACCGGGTTGTGCGGCCACAGGTAGTGAATCCGCGGCCAGGCATTTTCATCTTTCCGGCTTCGTTTAATTTCATCCTGGATGGCATCCCGGTCGGTGGAAAGAACAAACGTGTCGTCATCGGGCCAAACCTCTCTGGGAAGGATATACCGGAGACGATGTTTTAGGTCTTGGGTTGCGGTAAGGATAATCTGCTGATCGACATCGACAAATTCTGACTGTAGCGTTTCCGACTGTCTCAGGTACCCGATAGCCTCTTTGAGATAGTGGAAATCATCCGTATATAAGGACGGCATTGTTTTGATACGTTCATCCGAAGCCTGGCCGGACGGCGGCGATGACTTGCCCATGAGAATTTTCAGCGGGTCAAAGGTGGACATCGCTGTTTTATCGAGCTCTTTTTCAAGGTCCTCTGCACTTTTTCCCTGTTCGATGGCATCCGCCGTAATTTTTTCTTCCGCGTCAATGTCGTACACGCCCATCAATGCCGACGGATCGCCGATGTTTTTTATGGCCTCATCGTCCTTGCGGATGAGAAGCTCCAGGATACGCATGTCGCCCTTGATTTTTGCATTTGCGCTTTGGTTTACGAGGTAAAGGATGTAGGGAGTCTTATCCTGGCCATAACGGTCGATACGGCCGTTTCTCTGCTGGAACACCATGAGCGACCAGGGGATGTCAAAATGGATCAGGTGATGGCTGAGGTAATGGAGGTTGATTCCTTCGGAGGCCACATCCGAAGCGATGAGAAGCCGGACCGGAGACTCTTCCTTGCCAAAATCTTCAACAACCCTCTGCTGGTCGACATCCGGCATCGAGCCGTGCAGGATTTCGACCTGTTTATCATTTAAATTAAGGTCGTTGGGTAGGTTCTGGTGCAAAAAACGCAAGGTCTCGATCCGCTCTGTAAAAATCACCAGCCTTTCATCATGGGTCTTGCCGGTCCAGCCGAATCCGTGTTGCCGGTCTTGGATGACTGACAGCAGCTTTTGGTATTTTGAAAATTTGTCCTGAGTGATCTGCCCGACAGCAATGGAAAGCTTCTCAAGCTGGACGGTATCCTTCAGGGCATCACCGTCCGCATCCTTCCTTAATCGGTTTATCCGATTTTTGATTGTATCGAGACAGGCTGCAGGACTTGAAAATAGCGCCTTTTCAAGCGTGGTTTTAAACAACTGGCCGGCCCCCCTGCGCTGGTCAAGTTTTTCAAACTTCAACCCTGCGAGAACGCCGAATGCTGCTTCTTCGGCATCGGTTGCCTGGCAATACGCCTTACTGATCTCTCTTTTTTTAAATGCTTTTTGGACCTGATTCTGGATATCCTTTTTAAACCGGCGTATGAAAAGCCCCTTGATGTCGTCAGGCCCGTAGTCATCGGGGTTGGCAATGGCAGTGGGATCAAGCATGTTCATGAGGCTGGCAAAACTCCGAGCCCTGCCGTCATGGGGGGTTGCGGACAGCATGATTAGGGTATCAGATCTTCCTGACAACAGTTTTGCCAGTTTAGCTCTTTGTGCGATCTTTTGACCTCGTTCAGCAACATTATGTGCCTCGTCGATGACTATGATGTCCCAGTAGGCATTTTCCAGGTACGTGCGGTACTCAGCATCCTGTTTCAAGGTGTCGATGGAGATAATCGACTTGTCGTAATAATAAAAAGGATTGTGGTTGGTGGGAATACGGGAGCGCACTCTCTGAATACCGATGGAGTCCAGGCGCACGAGTGGTATGGTGAACCGGCTCCACATTTCCTTCTGGAACTGGGTCAGCATACTTTTGACCGCCAGGACCAGGATGCGTTTGCCTCGTCCACGCCGAATGAGTTCGCTGACAAGAATTCCACAGGCCAAGGTCTTGCCGAGCCCAACCGCATCGGCAATCAGAATGCGCTGGCGGGACTGCTGAAGGGCCTGAAGGGCAGGATCGAGCTGGTATGGAACCCGGTCCATGGCCGCTTTATGACCAATATAAAGGTTTTCATCCGTGGGAGCCTTTTGATGGAGCAGGCTTTCCATATAAAGCAATGATTTCTGATAGGAACTTGACGTGTCGGCGACAAGTTTCGTATCGACCGGATCAAGAATTTCTATGTTTTTGTCAATCTCATCAAGGAAAATCGCTTCCTTGTCTTTAACCAGCTCGGAAATGCCTGTCACTGTGATAGCCTGTCCGCCGGTTGACGTTCTGGACACCTTTCGAACCAGCCATTCGGCATCACGCACGACAACCCTAGCACCCGGTGCAACAACATTTTCTTGAGTTTGCATAGCCGTTCCTTACAAAAAATGGATAAAGAAACATTTAAATAATGAGAAATCATCCTCTTGTCCGGCAAAAAAACCTCCGATAATAGAAGCACCAGCAGTCGAGTTCGTAGATCTTGAGCTCGAAGCAGTCGTTCTGGAAAGCCTTGAAGATCTCGCGGGCCAACAACTCAGGGCGGGTGCCAACCTAGTGGCACTTTTTAAACTTCTTACCCGACCCACACCAACACGGCTCATTTCTGCCTATACGGTTTCTCTGCACGTATTTTTCCTGACCTTAACGCTGGGGCTGAGAATCTCGGAGAAAGCACCATCATTTTATTCGAACTTTCAGCGATTTGTTAAGTTTTGACTGGCTTATACTTTCCACTTGTGATTCCAAATGAACCTGTTTTTGGGTCAGAATAAATTGTCCAGTCCATTTCGGGCTCATTTTGTAGCCTTGCTTTTATCGTTTTGGGAGTGTTATATAATCTTACATATTCAGCAACGATTGTCTGAAGTATATTGAAAAAATTCACACCTCTCTCAAAAATTAAGGTGAATTCATCCCATGGAATAGCCCTCGCGTAACCCCCATTTCTCATTGGTAACCGAAGGCTGTCATGCCATACAATATAATCTGCATGTGAATAACCGTTTCTGATGTCCGAATCAAATGCATCACGAAATACATCAGCAAGATCATCGAACCCAAGAGTTTTTGCATGGCCTGCTAAATCACGAAGAACTTTATTCGCATTTGGAGCTATTTGATTGCCAGTTTGCCGATGCTTTTGAACCATATTAATAAATGGCCAAAGGGCATAAGGTTTTCCCTCGGAAATTCGAAGCATATTTTTAGGCACTTCGTAGAATCCACTAGCTTCCGCTAAATGGCAATAAAAACCAAGAGCAACTCTGGATTTCATTTTAATTGGCTGAAGGTTGCCAATAAATTCTAAGTATTCTTGAAAAGCATATTGTGTTTCGTATGCTGTATTCCAACCAGCATCCTGCATTCCTCGCATCTCAGGCATTAGCGCCATAGCAAAATGCAACTCATGTTTGGATTTTGATTTGTCAAACAATTCTCGAAAAGCTTCATTGGCTTTTTCATAAAAAATGTCGTTTTGCTCTTTTAATTCTGATATTTTATCCATATTCCTAATAAACTAAACGGGGCTCTTCGGCCGTTTGGCTTTTTGGCGTCGGTCGAATTTGCCTGGTTGAGTAATCTAAAGCCAAAACTGATGTTGTATTTCCCATTCAGAAATCTTAAGATCGGGCATTCGATCAAATGTTGGTAGTCGACTATCAAATATATCGGAATTGTAATGCACTGCCTCATTTATATTTCTTCGCGTTTCATTGGAAAGCTCACTCCACCAAGAAGGCTTCACAGCTAGGTTTTCTATACGTGTCATACACAGCCATATTATACGTTGAGTAAGCTTATTTGTTTCTATTAAATCTTCAATGAAACGAGTTGGTGCTTTGGCCTCATCATCAAAGAAAGATAGCACTACAAAAACCCCTGACATTTCGGGAATTACCGATACAAATAAGTTTTGTGGATTGGAACTAAAATCTGAAAAATCTTGAAGCGATTCGCCATTTGATAGAAAATCTGGAAAAAATGAACCAGCACATGCGAAACTTGGAGCAGAGCTTGAATAAATTACATAAGACTGCAAGCGCCTATAATCTTTGGTACTAATGAAATCCTCAAATTTTTCTTTGCATGCATATGCATCTGCAAGTCCTTGCTGCATCGAAATTTGTGCCAATTTAAATTCAGGTGATAGTTCATATTTATTATCTTTGGGCAAGCCCTGCATGTTAGCTATCTGTTCAGCATCAGGAGACGCCGCAACTTGGCAAGTCTTAAAGTAATACTCTCGGCTTGCACATCTGTATGCTTGCATAAAAAGTTGTTCTGCAGTCGCCACAAACGGTGACCTATCGAGGCATTTGAACAAATCGTTATCGTGTTGATTACAAAAGCCCTTAAATGTTAACGCTTCATTGACGCTGGTTCTCTTCATAACCAAAACATTATTAGCTATCTTTTCAAATAAATTTACGTGGCGAACCAATACATGATCGTTTTCTGCTATCAAAATGAGGCTTTTGGATTTAGAGATTGTATGAGACTTTCCTATTGTGCCATCACAATTTCCTCTTGCAAGACATACGGGTCTGGGAATTTTTCGTAACCGATCAATATGTTTTTTTATTAATTTTGCTTTTTCTGGAGAATGCGGAGCCATTTGTTGTTCTCTTGAAAAATAGATGATTTTATGGCTTCATGATACCTTCGTATGAAATTATTAATGATAAGAGGTGCTAGTTGATGAATCCTGGTTTCCGCGCTGATAAATTGATAAGCTAAATGTTATTATGGCTATATACTATCATGGCATGAAACTCTCAAATCGATGAAAATGAGTCTTTTTGAATCCTGACATGCCACCCAATGCTATATTTGACTCTACAAGCATTCACGTGCTCCACCATCCGTCCATATAGACTAAAAAAACAAAACCCCACGTCTCTTCATTGAGAAATGGGGTCTTGGTGTTTCCGTTCCATAGTTCGTCCCGCGTTTCAGGTGGATGGGGAGAACTTCTAAGCGCCTAGAAAAATATCCGGAAAACTGACAAATTGTCAAGCTAGATCATGGATAAGGGTATTTTTGCTCGGCCTCTTTTCCTTCAACTAAACCCACCATACCAGACGTCATTGTCATAAACGGTCGCAACTGAATCGATTTTTTGATATATTTTTTCGACTAATCCACGAGAGCCTGGGCCTGTTGAGTCCGTGCAAATTGATGTATTATTCGGTCATTGAACTGAACGAGTTTCAATTAGCAGGGACATGAACGCATCTCATCTGGCCATCCAAGACCACCAAGAAAAGACCGGACCATGAAAAAACCCGAAGAATCAGATCACCCTGAAAAGACTAACGGCTTCAAGGGGAAAACCAGGGGGAACATGATCCGTCTGTGCATCCGGTTTTTCAAAGCGATTCAGGTTCAAGGCTCAGCCGAAAATTTCGCCACACGGGCTGATATGAACAAACGCCAAGCCTACCGCTGGATCAAGTCCGCTGAGGAAGAGGGGATTCTGGAGCGGACAGGCGATTTTCCGAACCAGTGGAGGTTGAAGGGGAATAATAAACCCCACCCAAATATTGAATAATTGATCATCAAGGACTCGAAATCAATAATCCGGGTAGTCTATCCCGAACCAAGCGAGAACGTCTTGTTTTGACATATTAGACCTGAAATCCCTATTTGATATGTCTTTACTACATTGGCCATCCAGTAGCTCATAATAGTTTCCAGAATCATCCGTGCATCTATATGATATCTCACATAACGAGTCTTCTGGAACAAGCTCAATTTTACTTTGAAGCGCATTGAAATCGGAAAGACTCATTACTTCAGACAACTCTTTAATGAAATATTCGGTCACATATATTTTCTGTGTCCATTTGTGAAAAATATTCTTAAAGCTAATGATAGATCTTATGAACATTACAAAATCCCCGTCAGCTCCGTTTGGCATGGTATACCCTTTCAGGCGATAAGATTAGTTGGCATACTATTCAATGAAAAATATGAAGGTTTTCACAAGGGTATCATCTATATAGATTTTCATCACATATTTACCTGATGGATCGCCTTGGGCAACACTCCAGAAATTGCTGATCCAACCATTTTCTGGAACTACTGTCTTTTTCGTAGTAGCTGTTTTTCCTTCGATATCAACAGATACTTCATTTTTATTAATGTCTCCCCACTCTGAAGCTGGTGCTGGTAGAATGAATTCCTCTTTCCACGTAACGATTTCTTTATGTGTAGTCAAATGTATATTCCAACCATAAATAGTACCAGCCGAATTTGGAATATGGTTGGTTTTCTTAAAAGTATAATCTCCATCCTTTTCTTCAAATATACCGAATTCAGCATAGTCGTAGCTTTGATTTCCATATGAATTAATATCTAGGCTGACAAAGCCACATGCTAGTCCTTCAAAATAGAAAAAACATAATAATGCAATCGTAAGATATTGAATTAGTTTAGTTTTCATGGCTGATTAAATAATTGACATCAATTTGATATTATCCTACTTATAATTGCTACGAAGGTGCTTATCCCATAATTCATGAATACTCTTACCACTTTGAGTGTACCAATAGGATGGACCTCGATACGCTTTACTTGGGATTCCACATTTTTCTTCTTCAAGGATTTTGGCTACTAACCTACTCATTGAATACCATTTTCCATTATAAAGTAAACCGTTCTCTGATATCTCTGCTTCGTAGTTATTCGCTATTTTCTGGTCATGGTTAACGAATCTAACTTTCTCTCCATTTCGCAGCTTTCCCGCTTTGATCAGTTCAACCAAATCAGTTTTGGGGCCTTTTGTTTGTTTATGGACAAATTGTACTGTCTTTTTGGGGACTTCTAGCAGACGATGAAGCACATCATTTGGGGTTTCTTCAAAAGCTATCGCCTTATTTTGAAGATATGAATAAATAGCATCATCTATCTGTATTGTTTTCATTATATTTCCTCCTCTCTGAGAAAAACTAAAAATTGCCCTCCCTTACTTGGTCACGCTTTAAATGCTTTCTCAGCTTGATTATGTGATCCGGCACGACGCTCTCATTCTCGGGTAACGGGACATCTCCTTTTTCCTTTCCCTTCTCAACCACACTCTTCATCTGACCGAGCTTATGTGATCCGCTCAATCCTTTACCGCCATCATTATAGAAATCGAACCAAGGCATTCCGGCCTTGTTGTAGTCTTTTGCAGTCAATGGAACCGTAGGAGGATTCTTGCCGGTTATGGATCTCCAAACCATTGAGTTGGCTATATGGACGAAACACCGACCGGTATTTTCCATATCCCAATCACCGAGGTCGAATGGATCTTCGTATATTTCCTGTCTCATTAATCCACCAGGCGAAAGCCCCATATCGAGATCAGCTTTCAAAAAACAGATATTTGATTCATCACAAACTCTTTCTTCTATAACGATAGGTGTTTCTTCCACTAAAGGAAACCGGCGTTCAAAGACCTCTCTTTTCATGGGGTAGACCGCAATCTGGATCCCGCCGTGTTCCGCTTCCCCGGTGATCTGCTCTTCAGCGGAATAGCCGGCTCCAAGAGGCATGGCCACGAACTGCCGGATCACTCCCTTTTCAACACAATACCCATCTAGCCAGGGCTGCTCGGCGGAGACCATGTAATCCTGTGGGTTCCTGTTGAGCCCCTCTGACCAGGAATCTCCGGTGACCGCATTGATTTTGCCGGTGGCCACTTTGATGGCGAAAGGGTAGTCTTGCCAACGACCTATGATGTAATTGGAACTGAAGTTCAGCCAGAGCGCTTCAGACTGGTACAAGGGAAGCATCACGCCGCCGTGCTCGATCCAGCGCTGGGGAACTTTATTGGCATAGTCGTCCACATGGCGAAGGGGAAAACCACCGAATCCCGGGGGAAGGGGATATTCCTTGTCGTCATCGGGAATTCTGAACGTGCGTTGGAATGTGATTTTTAGAGATGCTTCAGGGTGGACTTCAGGGAACGTGAAAACCAGAGAATCCTCTCTCAACTCGATCATGTCCTGTCTCCTTTTAGAGTCGGTTTACCAGTCCCCATCGCGGACTTCCCGCACAATGCGGAGAACGGCGTGGTCTGGGAGATCCTTCAGATCCCGGATGAGCTGGGCAAATAGTCTGGGCCGTTTCCGAATGACATCCTGAATGTCGCTGGAGACCTTGCCGCTCAGGGCCAGCAATACGTCAGGGTCTTCACCCAGGACCTCTGCAAGCGCTATGATCCTTTCCTCGGAAAGAGATGTGGGTTCGCCCCGCTCCACACGGCTGAGGAAACTGGGCTCAATCCCAATCTTTCCTGCCACCTGCCTGAGGGAGAAGCTGCGATCCTTCTTCCTGAGTTCCTCACGCCGGTCGCGAATATATTGCCCGAACACGTTTTCCATAGTGTGTACCATATAGTCAACGCTATACGATGTCAAGAGGGAGTTTTTCTGTTTGACGGAAATTTCTTGACTCCTGGAGCGGTTTCTACTATAATATTTTTTGTAATCATGAAGAGTGGCGTGAGGGAACTGGCCCGATGACCGCCCGCCAACCTGCTCCGAAAGGTGGCACCGCCAGCCCTGCTCAAGGGAACCATGAGGTCGGCAATGGCAAACGGACACGCCATCAGACCTCCCCATCGCGGGAGGTTTTCTCGTCTCTGGGGTAGAGACCCTCCCCAACACACTCCTGCACGATCAACACAAAACAGACACTCGACGTGGGCCGATTTGTTGCGATTGCATCCCACGCTAAACAATGTTGCTAAACCGCTCGGGGACCCCGCTGTCGGCACAAGCAACGGGGTCTTCGTGTTCAAGGAGACAGGAAAATGCCGGACGAGAAAATGTACGACATGGATTTCAGGCCGAAAACCTATTGGGTATACGCGGAACGAGAGCAGCAGATGAAGGCGACAGTCTTGGGCGATTTGCGAAGGCATACGGCCCAAGAGATGCTCAATGGCGATCGCCCCTATGACTCCTGGTATTTTGAAGAGTCGATCACCGACGAAGAGAAAATGATTTGGACCCGCGTTCATCCCAAGTTCATGGGGGGTGAATTCCTCCCAGAGCATAAACAGGGCGAGGTGGAGATCGCTCGGGTCTCCCTGCCCTATACCGTGCTGGACGATGTCATCGTGGTAACCGCGCGCTGGGAAAACGGTGAGATCTATTATGCTGTCTACGATGAGCACGAAAACCCCTTCATCGTAAATCCGAAAACATCTAAGGAGCCTCTCAGTATGCGGGAAATTGTCGGCCTGATGGACTCGGTGACCCTGCCTGAGGAGTACGCTGCGACATCGGCCATCGGGATTGTCCTGCCATATCTCGAGATGAACGGCTCAAGCACTACTTTGCGGTATAGTCCCAATGCGCTGGACGGTTTCGTCGTGGTGGATTCCCCTTTCTATCCTGAGCTTAATCGTTGGTATGAAGAGGTAACGAGCGAATGGACCCTCAATCGACTTTATGAAGTTTTCCTGGAGAGTCTCGGAATGGCAGCTGCGGGTAGAGACAAAAAGGATGCCGATCCTGTCAACCCCCAGCTTTTTCCTATGGACCTGTTCAATAGAAACCGGGAAATCGGTTTGTCGGCCCAAGACCTCATTGAACTGTTTGGCCCTCCCCTTACCGAATCGTGGACCAAGAAGGTTCGGCACGAACTCAACGCTGTTACGGAAGAAAAACCTAAGGAGGAACTACAGAGAAGGCAGAGGAGAGCTCAGCTGCGGCTCAACAAGAAAAATCTTCAGAATCGAATACGAGGTTGCCTGCTGGGGGTAGCCATCGGAGATGCTTTGGGTGCCCCGTTCGAGCACGTTGGTCCCAGGAGAAGCATCTGGCGATTCAAGGAGTCTGATGGTCGCATTAAGGATTTCCAACCATACCAAGGTTGTCCTGCTGGTGCATGGACAGATGACACGGGGATGACGCTGGCTACCTGCCGCGGGTTGCTCAATGCGGTCAAGACTGGACAGACGGTCGGAATGGCGCTCAGAATGGCCTTTGCTGATTGGGCGGGCGGTCCCGAGTGCAGGAAGCCCGGTAAGACCATTTTGCGTGCCGCTAAGGAGGGGATTGCCGATCCCGGTTCCTGGGCCAATGGCGCCCTGATGCGAATTTCTCCTGTTGCTATCTACTCACACCTCATGGGCCATGAGCGGAATGAAGCGGCAGTATTGGCGTATGATGTGGCTCGACTCACCCATGGGCATCCATTCGCAACCTTTCCCGCAGTCGAGTCTGTCATGGCGATTCTCTCAATTCTACGTGGGGATAAGAACATCCCGAAGTACCTCAGCAAACCAGCGGCATTTTGCTGGGACTGGCAAAAGGATCCCGGATATCGCTACGCGGAGTATTGCGAATACAGGAATGCCTCCATCTATGCTTGTCATCCCAGTACGGGTATTATGACATGGCAGCAAGTTTTTAATCTGGCGCTGGGACTCCGTGATGGGGAGCCATGGTCCAAGATGCCGACGTTTGAGGGAGGGATGGTGAATGTGCTATGGGAATGCTTCGACAAGGATACAACAGGCGCGGTAGCCGGCGCTCTTCTCGGCACCTACTGGGGCGAATCCGGCATTCCTGATAGGTGGAAAAAAGGCGTGGAGAAAAGTGAGGAGATCGTAAAAATTGCAGATGAACTGATTGACAGCTGCTTGGCGGAACTCTGATAGGAGTTTTAAAAAAGTGACACCAAAAATACGCTTTATGCTCTGTTATTTGACGTTTGTAGGGGCAATATTGGTAATATATATATTTACATCTTTTTGTAGTATTAGTTATTTACTAATGATATTCATTCTGTGTATTCCATTGGCAGTTGCTGCAACATTAATTGTAGAAAAAGCAGGATCAGGCATTGGCAGTTTATTAACTAGTTCCTTCAAGAGTCCTGGTCAGAAAAATGATGAGTTCATTGCTGATCTCGAAAAAGCTAGGCATAGCAAAGCAATCGGACGATACGATGAAGCACTTGATTTAATTGAGGGAGTAGTCAAAAGCACTCCGGAATGGCCTGATGCGCTTTTTCTAAAAGCACAGATTCAATGGGAGGGATTCGAAAACGCTACTGATTCAAAGCGATGCTTGGTGAAAGTAATGCAGCTAGTAGGTTATGATGAAACATTACACACTTGGGCTTCAAACTATTTTGACCTGGTCGTAAAAGCTGAGAAAAAGAAATATAAACAGAAGCTTGATAATATTGATATTTAAACAAGGGATCTACCGGTCTATAAATTTGATATTAATACTGAAATGATATTCTTATAATCGTTTTTTGAACAAAATAAATTAGAATCAATTAAGGCAATTCCAGGTTCTATATCGTGTTTTTCGAAGGATTGAAAAGACGATGAGTAATGCTATTTTACAGTGTTTCATCAAAATATTCAACCTTCGGCCTCTCCTCAAAATAACACAAGTGCGTCCTTGCTCCCCGGTCATCCGTATTCCCGAACCCCTCCACCGGTTGAGATCCTTCCATCCGAATCAATGCATCCGCCAACTCTCTTTCCATTCGTTTTTCTCCGCGACAGATCCACACTTCCACCGGTTCAGCAAACTCACGCAGATAATCGATATGCCAGACAGTCTTTTTGTCCTTCCGAAGATGGCGACTGATCCTGCTCTTCAGTCCACCTGGTCCGAAAGCACTTCCGACATAGGCGTAGTGGCCGGCGCGGAACAGGATAGGGGAGGAACCTTTGTGCCTTCCGATTCTGATTTTCCGGTTTCGTTTGAGTCGAAGGATGAGGAAGTAGGTCCCTTTCCCGAGATTGGGCGGGAGCATGGCGGGGGTTGAATTTCTAAACACTGTTAACCCGAGAGGTCTGACAGTCCTATAGGTTTTTGACTTTAACAGGTGAACACGATCAACGAGTCTTCATCCCTTTGAAGGATAGCGCCTTTCCTCTGTAGATACCGTAAGTGAGCGATAGCTTCCCCGGTGGCAAACCATTTTTGTGCTCGCGGAAAATCATCCCAGGAATCACAACGAATGTCCCATGTCATTTGGGACGCCACCTCATAAGCGGTTTGGGGTTCCTTTGAAAGGATTCCAAGCACCTCATCAAGCCTTTTCAGATGATGCTCCTTTAGTTCAGCGATTCGCCCCTTGTGGTCCGTGATGAGCCTCCGGTGTCCAGGCAAGACAAGCTCGATATCCAAATCATTTACCTTGTCCAAGCTCGCCAGGTAATCCTTGAGCGGATTGTAATCATCTGCCCAGCATTGGATGTTTGGCGTGATATCAATCAGGATGTGGTCTCCGGCTACCAGGATCTTTTTTTCGGGCTCGTACAGGCATGTGTGACCCCTGCTGTGACCGGGTGTGAATACACACTTGAAGCTATAATCTCCGGCACTGATCAGGTCGCCGTCTTCTAAAACGCTCAATTCGGGAATCCATTCAGAGCCAAATTCACGGCCCGGATGGGATTCAATGGCCTTCTGTAGTTCATTCTCAGGGAAGCCGTTCTTGGCAGCGTACGCGACCATAGGCTCCCACCAGCCGGGGGCCTCGACCAACTCAGTCTCGGTCCTATTGAAGAAAACCTGGCTCGTAGTTGTTGCCAGTTTGGAAAGCAGGGCAAAATGGTCGGCATGTAGATGGGTGATGAAAAAATCCGTCTTTGGGAGATTGATATTGAGTTCTCGCAGTCCGGCCTGCATTGCCTCCAGGCACTCTTCTCGATTAAGACCCGTGTCGATGATAAGGTTCCTGTCTGGCGATCGGACTACGTAGGAATTCAGGTATTTAAGCGGGCTATTCGGTAAGGGAATTTCCAGGCGGAAAAGACTGGGCTGAATCTCTTCGATCATGGAGTCTGCTCTTTTTCATGGTGAATGGGGTTTCTCTAGTCTTCAGGACCGTCCCGAAATATGAGCTTATTCTCAAAGGGATCTACCTTTCCATCTGATCTACCCTTTCTCGTATCCTGGCGACCAGGGTTTTCAGCTCTTCAATCTCCAATTTCATCAAAAAGCTCATGTCATCATCGGCCCCGAGCAGGCCTTTCGTTTTATCAATAAGTTCCTCTTTCATCATCGCCGCCAGTTACCTGTTGCACTTCAGGAAATCTCAAAACACCACCCGGATTTTCTATATCCCGGCGTTACTCCATTGTCTAGACAGAAATTGAGGCCACCCCCTGAGATCTCATTTTAGATTGGTTTTCGGATCAAGTCGTGTTATATGATATCCCTGCTTTCTCTTCATTCCCCTCCTTTCAGAGGAGCATTGTCCAGTGGACCTTACAAAGGACAATCTCGTGGCTTCCATTTATAAAAACATCGACCTCTCGAAAAAGCGGTCAAAGGATGCCAGTCGGGTAGCGACTTTCAATTGCAAAAAGGAATTGGGGAGCAAGCTGAATGGTGGTCGGGGATGGCAAGGGTTGATGCGTATAGGTAGGGCAATGGTAAAATAGGTCAGCTTGCTACGATTCAATATGACTCATCTCTCATTATGTTGAGAGATTCCTGTCCGGATAATAGAAGTTATCGGAACAGGGAATTCGCTGTCTCATTAGCCTCTTTTCACACGAAGTTATCCGAAAACCACATAATCACTAGAGGTGCGCCTCAGTCATATGTAACAAAGAGGAAATCATGAAATTTTTTTATGTCTTCCTGTTTGCTCTGGCCGTTTCGGGGTGTGCTACACATAAGAGTCCGCTCCAATCTATAGATAAATATATTTTCGTCACCTCTGATGAGGAAGCAATTTTTCAGGCGGCCTATGATGCTATGCTCGAGGGGCGCAAAGATTCACCGATTGTCGATATTTATGGGCCGATTAGGGGATACAGCTTAACAAGAAAATGGGCCCTGGATTATTGGACATCAATGATCAGAGTTTTTCCCGCTGAAGGAAAAACAAATCGGGGTGATGTTGTTCGGGGCTATTATCCCGAGGTGTCCGGTGAAGGTACGCTAATAATACGTGGGCCATCAATGGATGAAAAAATATACGATGCCGCACTTAGAAAGTTTTCAAAAGTTGGTCGCAAAGTTAAGGTGACTACTATTGAACGCGGAGAGTACCGCATGGATAGGGATGCTTTCCGACTGCATGAAAAGCCCTCTCCACGAGATGGCAGAACGATTAAAACTGATGGCTTGGAGTCTGATCCATCTAAAGGCGTCATTGAAGATAGGCTGCAAGAACTCGAAAGGCTGCGTTCAAGAGAACTAATAACAGAAGAGGAATACAAAAGAGCTAGAGCTCAGATTTTAAAGGACCTCTAATTAATAATTCCTGTTCATTACAGGATTTATAACCCATCATTGGATGCCCTTTTGGCTGTGATACGATGGCATTGATGAACAGCATTGTTTTTTTAACCTGCACTAACTTTTTGCTGAATTGATAAACGTGAATATCTCATCTTCTAAATACATATTGTTGACCGGTGCAGGTTTTACTCACAATTTTGGCGCTCCTTTAGCAGATGAGTTATGGGCCATAATATTCAATCATAAGAAAGTTCAAGCGTCAGAAAATGTTAGATCCATACTCCTTGGTAACCCTGATTTTGAAGCTGTATATCATTTAATAATGGGAGGAAAATATAGCGAAGAAGATAAAATGGCGATTGAAACTGCAGTTTATGATGGATACCTGGATATTGACACTATAATTCGGGCTTTTTCCTTGGATGTTGGGGCACCATACCCAATTCATATTTCTAAAGTCCAAAAAATGATTAATGCTTTCTCAGGAACCCATAATGAACCTGGTTTTATATTTACATTGAACCAGGATTTATTTTTTGAACGCAAATATTATAATGGAGAACGCCCCATTTTACCTGGGATCAATTCAGACCCAAAATGGTTTTCATCTATTTTTAATGAAAAAGAATTGGATCAAAATCAAATACATGGACTTCCCTCTGCTGAAGAAATTAATAAAAATTCAGATTCATTTTTGTCAAATGGCAAGCTTTTTCTTTTGAAACTTCACGGTTCATGTAACTGGACTAGCTCCGTTAGGCAACACCAGATGGTTATAGGCCGAGCCAAAGATGCCCAAATCAAAGAAGAGCCTCTATTGTCATGGTATTTCGATATATTTAAAGCAGTACTTTTTCAATCGAATTCCAAACTCCTTTCTATTGGTTATGGTTTCGGTGATGAGCATATAAATGCCGTTTTGGCTGAAGGAGTCTTAAAACATGGTCTGAGAATTTTTATCGTTTCACCATCAAAACCGTCAAACCTGCGCGCCAACCTAATAGGGGAAAAAAACGGAAAGGCTATTTGGTCAGGACTTGGAGGGTATTTTACTTATAATTTCGAGGAGATGTTTCCAGCTGATCAATCGAATTCCATTGGTTGGCTAAAGCTCCAAACGCAATTCTTTGATCGGCGTATCAGATGATCTGCCCCGCATCCAGGACAGTAGCATTAGGCTGAGTTGACTATAACTGAACACTATTGCTTGCAGGATTGTATTTATGGGAAACGACTCGATATTCTTGATTAATGCAGAAGGCGTGCTGGAGAAAATTCCTCATACGCAATATGAGTCCGAGGATTTGCTTCAGGGGTTAGTAGAGAATTACCCGGAAATTATAGTCGGCGATCAAATAGATCCGGACAAGCCTCCGAGATGGCTGCTCATCAAGCGAGAGGTAGGGATACCTGATAGTGAAGGAAGCCCCGATAGGTGGGCAATTGATCATCTCCTTTTAGATCAGAGTGGCAAGCCCACATTTGTCGAGGTTAAACGGAGCTCCGATACGCGTATTCGACGTGAGGTAGTAGGTCAAATGCTTGATTACGCTGCAAACGCTACTATTTACTGGCCTACAAACCGAATTCGTGCACTAGCTGCTGAGGAAAGTGGAGGACTTGATAAGCTTGACATAAGATTGAGTGAGTTTCTGAATGCGGAGGAAGATGAAGAAGGTAGCCCTGATGTGGAGTCATATTGGGAGTCCGTTGATCGTCATTTGCGTAATGGCGAAGTGAGATTGTTATTTATTGCAGATAGCATACCGACTGAACTTAGGAGGATCATTGAGTTTTTGAATGAACATATGCCTCTAGTTGAAGTTCTGGGGGTTGAAGTCCGTCTATATGAAGGTCAGAATATTAGAGCACTGGTTCCGCGAGTAATCGGCCAAAGAGTGATCCCCCCTAGGCCTACACGAAAAATGACGATTGAGATGTTCCTTAACGGGTGCTCTGGCAAAAGCAGTAGGTTTTTCACTGACTGCTTTAAGTTTGCGAAGTTGGAAGGTTACCAGGTACTTTTTAATCTCAAGGGGGCAAGCTTTCGTATCCCTTCACAATCTGGTCGCCTTATCACTTTATTCTATGGTTATCCTGCTGGTGAAGAATGGCCTTCTACTCCGCTATTTCAAGCATATCTTGGCTTTGTTGAAGACCCAGAGATCAGCAACCGACTCAGGCAGAAGGTCTTATCACTTGCTGGTTTTGAACAGAAAGGGAAACACACTTTAGAGGTGGCCCTTACTGACGAGGTAGTTGATGCATTAATTCCTAATCTAAGGGAGACATTGAAAGAGGCAAAGCAATATTTTATCCCTGGCGATTAGACGAATATGTACACAAGAATTATGCTTACTCTGGAACTAATTCTAATGGTGTTTTAATGCCGTAGGATTAAGTAATCCTAATCATTAACTTATAATATAAAAGAAGGTTTATTATGCTGGATAATAAATGTAACTATCCGGGGTGCACAGTCATTTGTAAGGGAAGTCCACGGGTTAATGGAATCCTGTACTGTCGGGAGCATCATGACACGATCTTAAAAGAGATGGCTGAATCGTACATCGCATCATTATCCCCGGGAGATATCGCCCCACCAAGCGAGGATGCGAGACTCCGGTATATGTTGCGCTGGGTAGAGATCTGTTCGGGTTTTCCGGATGGCCTATCAATAGCAAAGGCAAGGGACCGCTCATTTCAATGGACGTTTGACGGGAACAATCTTGAGTTCTCAATAGATCGCCATCCTGCTGGATTAGTGAACCACCAAAGATTCGCTCTAAATACCTCAGATTGGACGGTGACTAGGCTTGATGAAAGGATTGTCGTTTCACCTTTCGGGTTAACGAAGAAAGGATTGCCGAAGTGCCCCAAATGCGGTTGCAGCATGGATTCAACGCCAGGTCGATTGCTCTGCAATAACAGCATGTGTGGCTATAAGCTGCTCCATGATCATTCGGAATGACAGGCTCTCGTCGAGGGAAATCAACTCCACGAAAATAATCCGCCCCATGAAAAACCAACCCGCCACTTCCCTCACCGACCTCCAGGGCCAGATAGAGCGCATCACCTACACCAACGAAGTAAACGGTTACACCATCGCAAGGGTCAAGGTCTATGGCCAGCGGGATCTCGTAACGGTTGTCGGCAATCTCATGGCTCCTATGCCAGGCGAGATCATCAAGATGCGCGGAGAGTGGGCCAATCATCCCCAGTATGGAGAGCAGTTCAGAATCGTCCAGTACAAGACGACCGTCCCCGCATCCGTCTTCGGCATTCAGAAATACCTGGGTTCCGGTCTCATCAAGGGAATCGGTCCGGTCATGGCCAAGAGGATCACGAAGCTATTCGGAAAGAAGACCCTGGATATCATCGAGGAAGACGTAGAACGGTTGATCGAGGTGGAGGGTATCGGCAAGAGACGCATTGAGATGATCCGGCGTGCCTGGGAAGCGCAAAAGGAAATCCGGGAGGTCATGGTTTTTCTTCAGTCACACGGCGTCAGCTCGGGATACGCCACCAAGATCTTCAAACAGTATGGGGACCAGTCTATCCGAGTCGTGAAGGAGAACCCCTATCGCCTGGCCACGGACATATTCGGAATCGGGTTCATCACGGCGGACCGCATTGCAGAGAAACTGGGGTTTGACAAACACTCCGAGTTGAGGGCCGAAGCGGGAATCCTCTACGTGCTCAATCAGCTCTCGGATGATGGTCACGTCTACTATCCCTTTGACCCGCTCATCGAGAAATGCATCGAGATCCTGGAAGTCGAAAAGGAGCTCATCACACGGTCCCTGGACGTTATCGCAAGGGAAGACCGGATCGTCATCGAGGACCTCAAAGGGCTGGAGTTCTCGGAAGGGAATCACACGGCGGTCTATCTCGCAAAGTTTCATTTCTCCGAGACCAGCATCGCGACCCGCATGAAGACCCTGATCCATGCGCCCAAGTCCGTAAGGGAAATCAAGACGGCGAAAGCGATTGAATGGGTCCAGAGGCAGCTCTCCATTCGACTGGCGGAAAAACAGGTGGAGGCGATCCGGTGTGCGGCCGATAGTAAGGTCATGGTCATCACAGGAGGGCCCGGAACCGGGAAGACCACGATCATAAACGCCATCCTCAAGATTTTCTCCAAACTCGGAGTGGGCATTCTCCTGGCCGCTCCAACGGGAAGAGCCGCAAAGAGGATGAGCGAGACCACCGGGCATGAGGCAAAGACCATTCACCGGATGCTCGAGTTCAGCGTGCAGAAGGGAGGGTTCCAGAAGAACGAGGACCACCCTCTCGAATGCGATCTCCTGATCGTTGATGAAGCCTCCATGATCGACACGGTCCTGATGCATCATCTCCTGAAGGCGATTCCTCCTACGGCTACGTTCATTCTCGTAGGGGACGTAAACCAGCTTCCGTCAGTGGGTGCGGGGAACGTGCTCAAGGACATCATAAAGTCTGGTGCCGTCCGCGTGGTGGAACTGAACGAGATTTTCCGGCAGGCCAAGGAGAGCCAGATCATCGTGAACGCCCATAAGATCAACGCGGGAATCATTCCATCGCTTACGTCCACTGACCCGTCTGATGATTTTTATTTCGTTGAACGCGACGACCCGGTGGACGCACTCAAGACCATACTGGACCTTGCCTCCGAGCGTATTCCAAAAAGGTTCGGGTTTGATCCCATCGACGATATCCAGGTCTTAACTCCCATGCACAAGGGAACCGTGGGCGCCGGCAATCTCAATACTGAGCTCCAAAAGATCCTGAACACCGAAGAAGCAGGACTGATGCGGGGCGCGAGGAATTTCAAGGTGGGCGACAAGGTCATGCAGATCAAGAACAACTATGACAAGGAGGTCTTCAACGGGGACATCGGCCGGATCAGGATGATCGATGCGGAGAACCAGGAAGTGATGATCTCCTTTGATGGAAGGGACGTTCCGTATGACTACACGGACCTGGACGAGATTGTGTTGGCCTATGCTGTCTCCATTCACAAATCCCAGGGGTCTGAATATCCGGCGGTGATTATCCCCATCCTGACTCAGCACTACGTCCTTCTTCAGAGGAATCTCGTATACACCGGAGTGACGCGGGGAAGAAAGCTAGTGGTCATGGTCGGAATGAAAAGGGCTTTGGCCATTGGTGTGAAAAATGATAAGACCCAGAAGCGGTACACACACCTGAGAGAGCGGTTATCCCCAATGCCGCGCCTTCCGTTTTGAGGAGTTTCAATTCATGAGCGTCACAAAAGATGATCTCGCGGAGTCTGTCTGGAATGTAACCGGGTTTGCGAAGGAGCGGTCCAAGGACCTTGTCGAGAGCACACTGGAACTGATCAAAGAGACTCTGGCATCTGGTGAGGACGTGCTGATTTCGGGATTCGGTAAATTCGAGGTGGGAGAGAAATCTTCGAGAAGGGGCAGGAATCCTCAGACGGGCGGTGAGCTGACGTTGGATGCCAGGAGGGTGGTCACGTTCAAATGCTCGAGTGTGTTGAGGGGGAAGCTGGGGGAGGGATGAGGGTGCATGATTTTGGGGTGGTACCGGAGGCGCGTCGGTTGTTGAGTGGTTTGTTGGCAGCACCGATTTCAGGGCAATGCGATAAAGACTGCCGAATTGGAAGCGGCCAGATTGACGGGGCTCAATCGTGTCTGGTGCAGAGGGTTGAGCCGGGTCCGAGCCCCCGTTTCCTTCAATGCCTTGGCCATCAACATCAAGAGGTACATCGCATCGGAGCTGGAGAAGGCCGCCAGGGACTTGCCTGGAGGCGCACGGGGCTCCAATCCCGGCTTTTTCGCGACTTTGTGTTGGCTCCCCTTTTTTTCCGGTGCCAATCCTTTACACAGGTCGCGTGATTATGGGCTACGGAAGTTAAAGTGCGTTACCCGGGGAATCGAGTTCTTACGAAGGCATCAAATATGGATGTAGGTTTTAACAAAAATAAGCCTGATTTAGAAAAGTTTAATTTAACTAAAGAGTTATATGCAGAAATTAAAACAAGTATAGAAAATTTTAAAAATAAAAAATTGATACGAGAAAGGATATTTGGCTATTTTACTCTTATTATTGCGATAATAATTTCATTATTTATTATATTATTGATTTGGAATATATTTATATATAATGAATTTGGGCAATTATTGTTATTTTGTAGTTTTATTATTTTTTTTATATTATCTGGTTTGATAAGATTTGCTTTCGATTATATGGTTGGATTTTTTGAAAAGTGTTATGAAAAACATAAATTAAACAATATTAAAGGCTATAAAGACTATCTAGAATATGAAAATGAATTAAGTGATAATCTTGTAAAACAAAGAATATATGAAGAAAAACAGAATGAAATAAGACGTAAAGAAAAAATAGAAGCTGACAAAATACAAAAAGAAATTAAAAAAAGAAAATATGAATTTTGGATATCTTTAGATCCATATCAATTTGAATCTGAAATTGGCCAATTATTTAGTAAAAGAGGATATAGAGTTAGTGTAACAAAGGGAAGTGGAGATGAAGGAATAGATATAAAACTTGAAAGATTAGGTGAAAAAAGTATTGTTCAATGTAAAAGACTCAAAAAAAAGGTTGGCCCTGCCCCAGTTAGAGACCTTTTTGGGACAATGATGGCCGGTAATTATAAATACGCTTTTTTAGTATGCCCCTCGGGATTTTCAGAAAAAGCTTATGAGTTTGCTAAAAATAAAAATATTCAGTTAATAGGATTAGATGAAATTATTAATATGGTTAATTTGACCTGATTTAATATATATAAAGAATCCTCTTCCAAAGTGAACGGCTTAAACATGACCCCATGATGGGAGATAATTATTTCAAAACATTGAAGGTTTACTAACCTGCTACCATTTTTCTTTTCGGCTATGCTTGTTAACTCCAACTGGGTTAGGTAGAAAGAAATTGTTCAATAAGGGCTGATATAGTTATCTCGGCCGACAAGGATTGATCTGAATTGTTTGCCATTCAATGCGCCATTGAATGTGCAGTTTTCGATAAGACCGTACACACCAAACGCCTATTGAATTTCCGATTCATGACCCCGGCAACCACCCGGATTGAACCCCCAACTCCCAGTAAACAAGGGAATGCCAATGGCTGAAGATACGTCGTGCTGGTCGTGCAAATTCCTTGGCAATTTTGGCGGGACCAGCTTTGTTCAGGACCTCACGTGCAACTGGTTTCCTGAGCACGGGAAGGGTCCAGCCAAGAAACTGTGGCCGAAGAAGGATACTGAAGAGGGCTGCAAGTTCTAGGAGGCGAATAGAGTCGGAAAAGGTTGACTCCGGATCCTGATGGGATGAAACCTTCATACTGGAGAGGTCTGGTGGTTGGATGCGAGAGGGGTGGTGACGTTCAAGCCGTCTGGGGTTCTGAAGGATAACACGGGCGGGAGTGAAGGTGCATGATTTGGGGTTGCTACTGGAGCCGACCCGCCTTGTCAACGGCACATTTTCCTTCAATGTCCTAGTGGACGCCATGTCCTGTTACTACAAGCAGCAACTGCCTGACGTATCGCAAATTAAATCAAAGTAAGGGGATCGAAAAGACCTGAGAAAACGCAGTATACTGCGCTTTTAAGCGTAATTCAGTAACAATATATTATAACTCATCGTCTTTTATTTCATAGTAAATGTGTTCTTTAGATTCCCGCATGCTCTTTTTAATAAAATGTAAAATAACAGCAAAAATAACATAAATAAATGTAACTTTATAAACACCATGTTGAAACCCATCCCCGGCTAGCCAGGATTTAATACCAAATATCATAATAAATAGCATATATGCAATCATCGTAACTACAAAAATAATCACTGTCCGTTTGTTAATTTTCATAATATATAATGCCTTTTAGATGTCTAACAGTAGTAAAATAATAAATTAGAATATATTATTTAAATGCAATTCCAGAAAATAGAAAGTTATTTAGCAAAAGACAAATTATTTTGAGTTATGTTAAGCGAACTACGTAATATATCAAATGCTATGCTTGAGTCAAGAATCAATTCAGAATAAATGTTTAGATCAGGTATAATAATAGTGTCGTTATTAATCATGAATTTAATGAGTCTATCTGCGCTTTGTAGCCAACTATGTTGATCATGATATTCTCTATAATTATCATTGGTAATAATACATGCATTGTTGTGGCTAGCATCCTGCAATATAAATGCATCAGCATCGGATTTCCCAGGTACTTCAAAAAATATTTCATTGAATTCTTTGAGCATAGAGTTATATATAGGTAAATAGGTTTCTTTTTGGTCTTCTGGTATGTTATATCTTGCACTAGCGTCGAAATAACATCGGTATTTAATATTTGATTCGCTTAAAAGATTGCATAAAGATAATATATGGGATAGGATAACCTTTCCATTTTCATTATGTTCGGAATTATATCTGCAAATATTGGAACCATCAATAATGTATAATTCATCTTGAATATCTTCTGAAGAAATACAGCTGTGGCTAGGAATTGAGACATTTTGCTTAAGCGATTTCAAAACTTTTACGGCCAAAGCGTTACCTCCATAATAAGTTTTAATTGATAGCACCTCTTTTTGTAATACAGGCTTTGATTTATATTGGTCTTTATAGCTGTTTTTAATTTGCTTTACTGTTCTTGAAGTAAGACTACAATTAATATAAGCATTTCCACCTTTTTGAATCGTATATAGCTTTAATTTCTCTTCAACTTGATCTGTATTCACGCAAACCTTAGAGTACCGCTTTCCGACAAGCCAATCGAAAAGTAATGGAATATTCAAAATGGGCGATTTTTGGGGATTGCCTTCAATGCATACTTCAACCCAACCTAGATTTTCATCAATTCTGTAATAATCAATGTAATCCTTTTTCGTGCCGAAAACCCAATTATTCATTTGATTTTTGACTTCTTCAACACTCGCACAGCACGAATTATAACAAGACTGACATAGGGATTTCCAGTTGGGTGACCAGTTAGCATGGTAGGGGTACAGAAATTTAAATATTTCCTTATTTTTGTAATATTGAGACTTTTTGTTGGATACTTTAGGATATGCATTTCCACATTTATCACAGTTTGTTAATATATTTAATTTGTAGCAGGATGGACATACATACTTAATCGCTGCAATCGATTTTATACTATGTGCCTCGTAGTTAGATATAAGATTGTCTTTCTGGCTTTTGAATAGGTTTAACGGTTTGCCACAAAAACTGCATTCACGTTGTATTAGTTTATTCCAACACTTTGGACACAATGTATCATGTATTGGGCCGCTATATTCATTTAGGTTAGCAAGTTTTGGTATTTCGGAAGCTTTTTCAAATATTCCGAAATATCGACTGTTACATAAAGAGCAATGCTTATAAACTGACATAAAATTAAGCGTATTTATAAGTATTGCTAAAAAAAAGATGCCTAAAGATACAATACCACTCATGAAAATATAATAATATGAAGTCCAGTATTTAGGAGAAAGAATCTGCCACCATTTAGCACTGATATTAAACGGTTGTTCCAAGATTATCGGTATAGCAATAGCTAGTATTCCATAAAGTAGGAAAAGGGAAGCTAAAGCGAAGTAGCCGATTTTACTGCTTTTTAAAGAACTCATGCCAAGCCTCAATGAATCGTTTTGTTCACATCTTCGGACTGTACTCCTAAAAATCCTGTAGTTACTTTTTTTTCCCCAAATGGTACTGTTCTTGTCATCGGCTTCTAGCTTGAGGATCATTAGAATTTTCTGAATGGAGCGCCCAAAATTGAAAAAGCCTGACACAAGGCAAGCGAAGGTAGTCCTGGCGGCGAGAAGATCGTGAGAGAGAAAGGGTTCTACAATTGAAAAAGCGGATCAGTTTGGCAGGTGGGATCGAGATGGCGTGGGAATTGACACTGACAAATAAAAAAATATTATTGATGACACGATAATATGAATTTAGTCAGAATAAGTAAGTTTTAAAAGATATAACTATTCAGCCCCAGTACAAATAAAACCAGCCCAATAAAATGGTTTGGAAAAATCCTCTTGAATAAAATTTGAGCCGTCCGAATCTGGGCGAAATCTTTCAGCATTAAAATTATGAGATGGCTTTTCATTATTCGCCATGAATGATGAATAAAGCTGTTCTTGTTCTGAGCGATTGCATGAATCTTTAAGCCATAGCTGTGATTTCCGTAAAGCTTCAGCTTTTCCGTATCCCTGACTAATTAGCGTATACATTTGGGTCATGATGAGGCTTGATGCGATATCTGAAACAGACCATAAGCTTGAGATAACAGTCTCAGCTCCGGCATGAAGCAAACCGGTCGAAATGCCAATGCACTCATCAATCATTCCGGAAATCATTAAACCTGTGTCACAAGCGCTCAAAGTGGCCAAGTAAGCATCACGCATATCTAGATATGCGAATATGTCTTTGACATCAAACTCAGCCTGTTTTTCTTCGTGATTTTCATCGTGGAGGATAAATGCTTGATAGTTAGCATGTCCTGCATAATGAAAAATATGTGCGTATTTGGATTGATTGATAAGATCTATTTTTGTCGTTTTGGGAATGATATGACAATCGGGGAAAATGGATTTTAGTTTATTGACTTCCATTTGCGCAAAAAAGAGTGTATCGCTGGTTTTATTTGGATCTGCGTGGGAGACTATTATATTGTCTTTTCTATTGTATTTTCGTCCACTGCAAAGTTTATATAGTTTAGCGCTTGGGGCATAAGTGACCTGGTATTCATCAATGACGTATTTTCTGGTTCCGTCTTCAGCCTCATAGAACATGGCATGGAGAGGGACGAGGTGGAGTAAGGCGTGAGGAACAAAGATTATTTTTTCAATGCCATTGAGATGGGGTTCGATTCTCCTGAATATCCTCTGATAGAGGGCTTTCAATAACTCATCAAGACGATACTCCCATTCAACGCGCTTTTTATGCTTTTCAGATTGTTCGCTGTATTGGTAATCAGAGTAGCTTTTTGCAACATCCTCAATATCATTAAACAAGATAAAGCGGTTAATATCATTTAGAATAATAGTAGTAATATTGTTATGTGCTTTTTTTGAGATCAAAAACAAGACTATTTTATCATCCATCGGAAATAATTCGACTAGAAGACTGCTATTATCAAGTACATCAGAGACATCTTGAACGACATTTTCCGTATCAGGTACTACAAAAACCTTCTCCGAAATCAATTCTATTAAATTTCTACTTTTTAATTTTTCCACGAAATATAACGCTGATTCAAAATCCTCCTGCTTTATGCACATAGATATTAGTACGTAATAAAAATCAAATTTCGTAGTCAAATATGAGGTGCGTACGTCATCATTAGATATGCTATGCCATCTGTCTTCAATAAGATAGATTGCATCTTCATATGCTTTTCTTGCCTTTTTATTGCTCCCCATTTTTTCGTGGACTAGCCCAATCCCCAAAAGGGATTTTGACCGAATTTGAGGGTGATCGCTATTGAGACTTTTTTTGAAAAATTCCAGGGACTGTTCATATTGTTCCAATAACATATATATTGTTGCGATATCATCATCACATTTTGCGATACCTTCAGGATTACCTAATTCATCGTATCTGTCTCTAGAAAGATGAAGGAGGTTTAAGGCGGCATCATATTTTTCAAGTAATATATATATACTTGCAGCATTTAAGTCACAATCAATAGCTTTCTCTAATAGACCCTTTTTTTGAAATACAGTTTTGGCTTTTTGATATAGATTCAGTGCTTCAATATACTCTCCACGATGATAAGAAATAACGGCCATTTGGAAGTCACATATGGCAACATTCTCGGCTCCGGATATTTGATTGTAAAATACCTCTCCACTGGACTCAATAAGGGCTGCTGCCTTTTCAAATTGGCCAAGGTTTGAATAGATTGTGCCTAAGCCCAATTCACAAGCGGCAATTTCATTCTCCATTTTTAAATTGCGGAAGATTTCGAGGGCGGATTCATTTAGTTCAATTGCTTCTTCAAAGCGTTCCAATTTGAGATATACTGAAGAAAGTATCATTTCGGTAGCTGCCAAGCTATAGCTGAAATTGTAGTCAATAAATATCTTTTTTGCTGACTCAAGTAATTTTAAAGCTTTATCATATTGACCCAGAGATGAATATATTTTGCCTTCCATCTGATCACATATAGCGGAGGAAAATTTATCACCTTGGTCCTTACATATGTTATTGATATGGTTATTTAGTCGTAAAGCATCATTATAATGACCACGACGATAAGAGCGATCCGTTTTCAGCATTCCATGATACTTCTGAATGGATAGCTTTTTATTTGCAAACCAATTGATGATGGAATTTATCAATGTTCTAGAACTTCAAAATCATAAATGGTGGTTTGCCAGGCGTTTGGGTCCAATCTATCTACACTACTAATGAATTCCGAGATCGTCCTTTCTTGATCCTCTTCGTTTTTAAAATCTATTCCTTCCGGATTAACCAAAGGGTTCTTCGTGTAGATCGCTTTGAGAAAGTGCTTTCCTGGGGGGCCAGTAACCGTACCTGTGACTCTCTTTTCGCTGCCGGCCATAACCGAGGTATCGTCACCAGGGCTTGCCGGGAACACCCAACTGACTTGGCCAATCGGGTTCCCATGAAATATGGCCATATGCCCATCGGTGGGGACATCGACACAAAAAACGATTCGATCGCCCACATGATACTTATCCAGAGCGATTTTTGCCTCGCCCTGTTCTATTTCCCCTCTCGTAGCTTCAAGGATTATCGTTCTCCCAGATAATAGCAGACTGGAGGATAATTCTTTCAGCCGATCTATTAATGTCATTTTATGAGCCCAGTTTATGATTTCATCCTCAGACTCCTCCTCCATTTTCAATATACTTATGACTTCTTCGGCACAGTACCGACAGTAAGTAATATGCTCTTCAATTTTGTTTTCATCAGCTTCATTGAGCCAATTCAGCACGTAATCGTAAAGCGTTTCGGATGAAGGATGCGGACCTTTCTCTGCTAATCTTCGGTTATCATGAAATTCCTGAGATTGACCAACATCCTCAAGGTATTTGAGAAAGCTATCATGGCTTCGAAGTGATTCCTTCAAGCTGTGTAATTTATCATCAACCATTTGATGGCTCCAATAGTCCAAGTCAAATGTGTATTAACTATCTACAATGAATCTGGTTTTAAGAAACTCGCGAATTTCTTCAAGATCACGGTGAATTGTTTTATCGCTTTTACCAATTTGATTCCCGATTTTTGCTATCGCCTCTTTACTGTCCAATCCTTCATTGAACAGGTGCTCAAGTTCATTGAAAATGATGTACTGTCGCTTGAATTTTGTTTTGTTCGAGGTTTGGAGTGCACTATTTTTCCTATGTCTGAGTAGATTTCTAATCTCCTCGATATCTGAACGATTCGAAAAACTCTCCTCCTCACTATTGGTAACTTGATTTTCTGAGGTCGCTAACTCAGAGTCTATATTACCGCTGCCATCGAATTTATTCTCAAGACTATCCATAGCATAGCCTTTCCAGCCATATTTGCAAGCCGGATCGTATTTATTTCTATTCTTTTGAAAATACGGATTCACCTCATAATCAAGGTTATCAGCGGTAGCTGGATCAGCAGACACTCTCAAGCAAATATGTGGCCTTGATATGGACAAATGTATGCAGTTTCCACAGATCTTTTTTTTAGCAATTAAGCCTTCATCTTTTAATACCTTCAGTATCTCATGGTAGGCTGTTTTATTAATATATCCTTTTAGAGTTGCTAAATTATGACCAATCGACAATTTAGTAGATTTAATCTGGGAAATTATCATGAAGGCAATGGAATCAATGTATTTACTTTTATCTTCATGAAAAATACCATATGCGTCTGTATGAAATATCCTTTCAAATAAATCTTTCTTTTTGTTGAAATATATATTCACATATTTTTTGATCATTCCGCAAACTTGACATCTGCCTTTTTCTATTACATCTCCAACCGTTCCTTTAATCAGTAATTTGCAATTCGCCGTCGACAAAACGTAATATTCACAAGGTATTCCGCCGAACCGTGTGCCGGCACCTCCACAGATCGATCTGATCAGGTCGTTTTGAGTCTTAGATGACATACGATTCCATGATTGGATCCATCACGATACTTGGGGCTGACTCAAGGAGTGGATTTCGGCCTACTTCCCGGTCCCCCATCCATGGGTTACGTGGTCCTGTGTTTATAATCGGAACCCTCATTGAAAAAATTGAATACTTTCTGCCGCTTGCTATCATTCTGAAAAAACAAAATATATCGTCCAAGTGCGACATTTTTCGACCGCTCGGTAAAAATATTTGTCCAAAAACCCGGCCTCTCGTCTTCTTCCCAATTAAGGGAAGGAGATGAGGTGAATTGATGGAAGCCTTCCCGAGTGCATCTGAAAAGGGATTCGACATAGCTGATGAGTTTCCGCCCCTCCCCATGGAGAGTGATATGCGCCTTCGACCGGAAGAAAAAAGAGCCGTTGATGAACAGCTGGCAAGCACGCATCCGGAGGCAAAACCGGAATTCGGAAAAAAGGGCGATCTAACCATACAGCGGATTCGCTCGAAACACAGAAGGAGTGAGGACATCCTGATCGAGATGCTGGATCGTCTTCCCTCCCATTGGGAACCAGGTGATCCCGATGACCCAAGAAAGCCGAAAAAGCGAAAACGGCGGAGAAGAGGGCGGGGACTGAAAATTCTCACCTTGCATTGAGAGCGTTTTCAGTAGCCCGGTGATTTAGACAACGAACGGAACCTTTTTGGTTGAAGGTCCAAAGCGATGGCAACCCAGAAGAACCAACTGCTCGAAGCGCAACTCGGAAGGGCTCTTCGACCCAAGGAAGTCGCAGACTATCTTGGGCTTGATGAAAAGACCGTCCGGCGCTATTATCGGGAGTTGGGTGGAATACGCTTGGGTCGCCTCTTTCGCTTTTTCGAGAAGGAGGTAATCCATGCCGTACAAACGAGCAGACAAATGGGTGGGTCAAGCGAGAAAGGAGGGGAAGAGGAGAGAGAAGGTGTTCTTGAGCAAGAAGGAGGCCCTTGCCTGGGAAGCTTCGATGAGGCGAAAACCCGTCGAAGACTGGCAAGAGACGACCGCCACAACCTCTTTGGGTGATTGGGCTCAGAGTTATCTCGACTACGCCAGTGAGAAATTCAGCGCAAAAACCTATTTGGAAAAGAGGTTCGTGTTCAAGGGTTTCTTTAAGAGCGTAGATCCGGCGCTTCCAGTCCATCAGCTTACTCTGGGGATGGTGCTCAATTTCATTCGGGCACAGAAAGAGGAGCGGTCGGGGAACGCTGCGAATAAGGACCGGAAGAATCTCATCACTGCGTGGAACTGGGGGGCCCGTTATATGGATCCGCCATTGCCCCGTGAGAATCCATGCCAGGTTGAGAAGATGCCGGAGATCAGAAAGCCCCGCTATGTGCCGCCTGAAGAGGATTTCTGGAAGGCCTATGATGCAGCGCCTACGCAGCAGGACCGGGTGATGCTTACGGCCTTTCTACACCTCGCGGCAAGAAGGGCGGAGATATTCAGCCTCAAGGTATCCGATCTGGATTGGGAGCATCAGCGGGTGAGGTTGTGGACGAGCAAACGTCAAGGCGGTACCCGGGAGTATGACTGGCTTCCCATGACCGATGAACTCACATCGGCGATCCGGGCTTGGCTGGACGAGCGGCCGGTGGATTCGGAGTGCGTCTTCATTTGCCTGGACGATTATGAGTACTGCCGAGCCTATTATGGGAAACCGTATCGCGTGAGGGCGCATTTCATGAATCGCCTCTGCGAGTCGGCAAAGGTCAAGCCTTTCGGCTTTCACGCCATCCGGCATCTGTCGGCATCCATGCTGTTCAGGCTGGGCTATGACGTGGCGACCATCCAGGCGATACTCAGGCATAAGAGCCCGAATACCACGGCGCGATACCTGAAGACCCTGGGCCATGAGGATGTGAGGGCGGCTCTCCAAAGCCTGTCCATAAAGCGGGGCCAGACGCCATCACCTCAGGATGTGAGCGGGGGAAGTTCGGGTAGGCCCAAAAATGAAAAGCCGTCTGAGGAGCCGTCAACTCCCCAAACGGCGAGGCCAAGATTAAGGCTAGTCAAATAAGGGCCCGTACTCATTGTTTTTTTCTGGTAGTCCCAACGGGACTCGAACCCGTGTCTCCGGCGTGAGAGGCCGATATCCTAGACCGCTAGACGATGGGACCACAGAACAGGTAAACCACGCCAAGGCGTGGTTTTTGTCTTGGCTGGGGGACGAGGATTCGAACCTCGATTAACGGGGCCAGAACCCGCCGTATTGCCATTATACGATCCCCCAACGGTTTGTTACAGTATCGATTTCCCGTGGAAAGTCAAGGGAAAATCGATCCACATTTATTCCCCACGATCCGGAATTCCATTCGGGGAAAGGCCGTCCCGGCCGTCCATCACCTTCCAGCAGCGGACCCGGTGGTCTTGGCCGGCATCGAAAAACGGGATCTCGTGCTCACGGCAGCGGGCCTCCACCAGGGGGCAGCGGCCTTGGAACTTGCACCCCGGCGGCGGATTGAAGGGGCTGGGCACGTCTCCGCCCAGGACCTTTCGCTCCGTGCGCCGATCCGGGTCGGGTACGGGAACGGCCTCGAGCAGGGCCTGAGTGTAGGGATGGAGCGGTTGGTCGAAGAGGTCGTCTGCCGGCGCCGTCTCCATGATGTGGCCCAGGTACATGACCGCAACCGTGTCGCTGATGTACCCCACCACGTTCAGGTCGTGGGATATGAAGAGGTAGCTCAGACCCAGCCGGGAGCCTAGGTCTTTCAGCAGGTTGATGATCTGGGCCTGGATACTGACGTCCAGGGCGGAAACCGGTTCGTCGCACACCACAAAGGTCGGTTCCACGCTGAGGGCCCGGGCCACGCCCACGCGCTGGCGCTGCCCTCCACTGAATTCGTGGGGGTAGCGATCGGCTGCGGACGGATCGATCCCCACCAGGCCCAGGAGTTCTTCCACCCTCCCGGTCCGCTCGGGTCCCGGTTTTATTCCCAGGATTCGAAGTCCTTCCTCGATGGTTTGTCCCACGGTCATACGCGGGTTGAGCGATCCAAAGGGGTCCTGAAAGATGATCTGCATGTCCTTGCGAATGGGGGCCATGGCGCGCCGGTCGAAGAGACTGATGTCGGTCCCCTGGTAGAGGATGCGGCCCGCATCGGGCTCCATCAGTTTGAGCAGGAGACGGCCCACCGTGGATTTACCGCACCCGCTCTCCCCCACCAGGCCCAGGGTCTTGCCCGCCTCCAAAAAGAGATCCACGCCGTCCACGGCCTTCACGTGCCCCACGGTCCTCTGGAGAAATCCCCTCCGGACCGGGAAGTGCTTGACCAGCCCATGGACCTCGAGAACGGGTGCGGTTGGTGAAGCGGCGGTGGTCATGCCGAGGCCTCCGCCTGGGAGTTTTGAAAGAGCACGGGGCACCGGGCCTTGTGATCGTCGCCCCAGTCGCACAGGTCGGGGAATTCGCTCCGGCATGCCGGCTCCGCCAGGGTGCAGCGGGGGTGAAAGGGGCAGCCCTGCGGCTTGTACGCCGGATCGGGGACAACGCCTTCAATGCTGTGAAGGGGGCGGCCCCGGCGTGTCCGGCCGGGAAGCGAGGCCAGCAGGCCCTGAGTGTACGGATGGCGGGGTTGGTGAAAGATCTGGTGTGCGCGGCCGTGCTCCGCGATGACGCCGGCGTACATGACATAGATCCGGTCCGCGATCTGTGCCACCACGCCCAGGTCGTGGGTGATGTACAGGAGGGAGAGCCCCTTTCGGTTCTGGAGATCCCGGAACAGATTCAGGATCTGGACTTGGATGGTCACGTCCAGGGCCGTGGTGGGCTCGTCCGCGATGACCAGGGCCGGGTCGCAGGCCAGGGCCATGGCGATCATGGCGCGTTGGCGCTGTCCGCCGCTCAACTGGTGGGGATAGTCCCGAAGCCGCTGTTCAGGGGACGGCATACCCACGTCCCGAAGCAGGGAGGCGCAACGATCGTGAATCGCGGCCTCGTCCATGGACCGGTGGGCCCGAAGGGCCTCGCCGATCTGGTCACCGATGGTGAAGACCGGATTCAGGGAGGTCATGGGTTCCTGAAAGACCATGGCGATCCGGTTCCCGCGCACGTCCCGGAGTCCGTCTTCGTCCATGGAAAGGAGGTCCCGGCCCTCGAACAGGATGGCGCCTTGGGTGACTTCGGCCGGCGGCACAGGCAGGATTCCCAGGATGGAGAGGGCGGAGACCGTTTTTCCGCAACCGGATTCCCCCACCAGGCAGACGGTCTCCCCGGGAAACACGTCATAGCTCACCCCCTCCAGGGCCCTGGCCGTGGTGCGGCGGCCCCGGAAGGAGACGTGGAGATTTTGGATGGAAAGAAGAGGGTTCATAACAAAAAGTGCCTAAAGTAGGAAAATAAAGTGCCTAAAGTGAGCTAAAGTGCCTAGAGTGCCTAAAGTAAGAAAAGAAAGTGCCTAAAGTGAGAAAACAGAGTGAAAATGAAAGTGAACTAACGTGGCAAAATTGCCGGAATTGGTGGGCGTGAGGGCCCATATCACTCCAATCCTTTTCCAATGGAGGTGAACAGGGTCAGGATCTCGCAGCACTCCTGATAAACGGTTTCCCGCGCGTTCGGTGGAGCCCATCCCATTTCCTCGATGATCTGAAGCCAGTACTGGGTTTCGCTCGCCTCGCTCTGGCAGATCCTGATGCGGCTTTTGAAGTCAGCGCGGCTTCGAGACCGGTTCGCCTCGCGATAGTTGGCTCCAATAGAGGTGGCGGATTTGGTGATCTGCGTGCGCAAGATCTCGGCCTCCCGTGTCTTGGGAAGCCCCGAGGAAAGACAAATGACGGCCACAGCGAAAGAGAGGGTCCGTTTTTCCAGGTCCGTGGCAAAGGCCTTGTTTTCCTGCGAATGGCGCATGTATGGATATTTCCCCCAATTGGTGAATTACTCTAAGGCAGAAGCCATCAGGTCTGCCATTATCTTATGAATAGGCGAAGGCCATCCCAGCGGCGGAGCGTGTTTTTGCGAAGCCGCCCACTTTAGTCACTTTAGCTCACTTTAGGCACTTTCTCCATCTGGCAAAGGCCTTCTCTGCGGCGGCGGAGCGGACCTTTGCGAAGTCGCCAACTTTAGTCACTTTAGCTCACTTTAGTTACTTTAGGCACTTTCTTCAACGTTCTCTCAGCTTAGGATTCAACGCGTCCCGCAGTCCTTCTCCGAACAGGTTGAAGGAGAGGACCACGATCAGGATGGCTATGCCGGGGACAAAGGTCAGCCAGGGGGCGTCGAAGATGAATCTCTTCCCGTCCGACAGGATGTTTCCCCATGTGGCGTGGGGTGGGGGCACGCCGAAGCCCAAAAAACTCAGGCCCGCCTCGGTCAGGATGGCTGTGGCAATGCCGATGGTGGCCGAGACCAGGACCGGGGCGATGGCATTGGGGATCATGTGCCGGAAGATGATCCGTACGTCTCCCACGCCCAGGGCCCGGGCCGCGGTCACGAAGTCCTGTTCCCTCAGGGACAGGAACTCGGCCCTCACGAACCGGGCCGCGCCCATCCAGCTCGTGAGCCCGATGATGATCATGATGTTGTAGATGCTGGCCGGCAGCAGGGCCACCACCGTGAGGATGAGAAAGAAACTGGGAAAGCAGAGCATGATGTCCACGAATCTCATGATCACGGTGTCTATGGAGATGCGCCAGGGCGAGAATCCGAAGGCTTTGGCGTGGCCGTCACCGTTCCTGGACTCCCGGTCTCGGGTGCTTTTCCTCCGAGCCAGAAGAAGCCATATCAGGCCCGCGGCCGCCAGGGCGGGTCCAACCCGGAGCGTCCCGGTGGCGGCCAAGGCCGTGCCGCCGACGACCGCGACCACGGCCAGGATCCGGTCCGCGCGAAAGGTCCGATCCCCCATGTAGCCCGCGATCCCCCCCATGATGATGCCGATGAGGACCGAGATGCTCACGGCCACGAAACCCACCGTGAGAGAGACCCAGGCCCCCTGAAGCATGCGGGCCAGGACGTCGCGGCCGAGATCGTCCGTTCCCAGGAGGTAGATGCCCAGGGCCGGGACCTCTTTGGTGGAGAGGATGTCCGCATGGGGCCGGGCCAGGGGCGGCCGGAGCTTTTCCGGGAGCCGGACTCGGGCCGGGTCCAGCACGGGATCGCTCCCGGAGGTGAGGACCAGGCCGGATACGGCCACGAAGAAGAAGACCAGGAATACGGCCATGCCCACCAGGGCGAGACGGTTTTCCGCCAGCCGGTCCCAGGCCTCCCGTGTGCGCGATCGCTTGGGTGCGGCAGGCGATTGAACGACGGCCTCATTCAAGGGGGCCTCGTGCTGTGAAGGCTCGTGCACGGCATTCACTCCATCTGTTTTGCCTGGGCGCCGTTTCCCCGGGGCATTTCCCGAAATGGGTTTCAATCCGCGAAATCCGCGAAATCCGCGTCAAAGAAGGTTTTGCTGTTGCCGTTGATGTTTTGACTGAAAAGACCAAAGACCAAAAGACTATTTCGGCACGGGTTACACGGATTACGCGGATTAAAACAGAAAGAAAAAGAAAGAACATCCTTGTAAGCCCCTCCGCGTCCTGTCTGTATTTTTTTATAATATTTATTGTCATTAATCCGTTTAATCTGCTGTAATCCGTGCAAAAAAGGTGTTGATTCTGACCGTGGACTTCAATGGATCAGGCCAAAGAGAAAGGGCCTGTCCCGGACAACGCTCCGTCACAGGCGGATTCGCGGATCCACGACCATGTACAGCATGTCCGAGACGAACGTCCCCGCGAGGACGAGCACGGCCGATATGAAGTTCACCGTGAGAATGACCGGGTAGTCCCTCGCCAGGATGGCCTCATAGGCCATGCGGCCCATGCCGGGCCAGGAGAAGATGGATTCGATGATGACCGACCCGCCGATGAGCCCCGGCAGGATCAGGCCGAACATGGTCACGAAGGGGAGCAGGGCGTTTCGCAGGGCGTGCCGGTAGTGGACTTGCTCGTCCGGCAGACCCTTGGCCCGGGCCGTTCGGACGTAGTCCTGTCCTTCCACCTCGAGCATCTGGCTTCGAACGTATCGGCTGAGGATGGCGATGCCCCCCGTGGCGCTCAGAACGGAAGGGAGGAGGAGGTGCCAGACCCGGTCCATGAGAAGGCGGGGCAGGGAGGCCTGGGCCATGCCGAAGGTCTCCATGCCGATCACCGGGACGTGAAACCGGGTCACCACCAGGATGATGAGGATGTAGGCGAAGAAGAAGCCGGGGATGGAGATGAGAAGATAGGAGAGGAACGTGGTGGTCCGGTCGTAGACTCCGCCCCGGCGAATGGCGGCGCGGATCCCCACGGGAAAGGAGAGAGTCCACGTGATCAGGGTCCCCACCACGAACAGGGGGAGGCTGTTGAGGAAACGCTCCCAGATCTTGAGCAGCACGGGCCGGTTGTCCTTCCAGGAGACCAGATCCCCGGAGAGCAGGCTGCCGTAAAAATGGACGTACTGGACGTGGAGCGGTTGGTCCAGGTGAAAGGCCTTTCGAAAGCGCTCCACCATCTCGGGCGTGAATTTCGGGTTCAGCGGGTCCACCTGGCTCGGTTCGCCCGGCGCCAGGTGAATGATCAGGAACGAGAGGACGGAGACGAAAAAGAGGGTCACCGCCTTCTGCACTGCGCTTCGACCGATGAACGACAGCATGGTGAGGGCTCCTGAGCCGTGGGGGCCGCTACCCCGGGGAGAAAATCGGGTCCTCGGGCAGTTTGATCCAGCGATTGAAGTCGAACATGTAATTGCCGGTCCGGGTCGGCGTGATCGCCTCGTGGCGCACCGTGCCGTCCGCACCCGTTTTCTGAATCACGATCCGTTTGTCGAGCACGGCCGTCCACTTGCCCACGTACAGGAAGGTGTAGGGCTGGTCCCGCGCGATGATCTCGTGAAGCCGGTGGCAGAGAGCCGCCTGCCGCACATGGTCGTACTCCCGGCGAATGCGGAGAATCAGGTCATCCGCCTCAGGGTCCGCAAACCCCACGAAGTTGAGCTGATGGGCCCCGGTCTGGCTCGAGTGCCAGATCTGAAACAGGTCCGGCTCGATCCCCATGCTCCATCCAAGGACCAGGGCGTCGAAGTCGTTTCGATCCACCCGCTCCTGAATGAACACGGACCACTCCAGGAGGTCCGTTCGGACGTCGATGCCGAGTTGACGCCAGGCGTTCTGAGCAATGACCAGGATCGCCTTCCGAATGTCATTGCCGCTGTTCGTGATTAGGGTGAACTGAAGGCGCTTCCCGTCTTTTTCGAGCCACCCCTCGGCATTGCGTTCCCATCCGGCTTCCCGAAGGAGCCGGAGCGCCCCTTCGGGGTCAAAGGGAAGGGCGGATATCTCCCGATTGTAGAAGTCGGTCTGCTTGACAAAGGGGCCGGTGATCCGCTCGGCCTGCCCGTAGAGGACGTACTCGATGATCGTGTCCACGTCGATGGCCATGCCCAGGGCCCGTCTCACTCTGGGGTCGTCAAATGGCGGGCGCTTTGCGTTGTATCCAATGTACGTGTACCCGAAGGATGGCCCGGAAAAGCTCTGGAACCGGGGGTCGTCCTTGAGCCGGTTCACCTGGTGGGGCTGGACCCCGTAGGCGTCCAGGGTCCCGGCGTAGAACTCCATCTCCTGGGTCAGTAGGTCCGGAATGACGCGAAAGACGTAGCGCCGGTAATGGGGCGCCCCGTCCCAGTAGTCATCGAAGCGGTCCAGAATGATGTGCTGATCGGATCTCCATTCCCCGAAACGGAAGGGTCCGGAGCCCACAGGGGCCCTGCTGAACCGGCTCTCGCGCATGGTGAAGGTCTCGGGATCTTTTCCGCGCTCGATGGCCTCGGCTTGCAAGGCCTCCCGGTTGAGGAGGTGCTCGGGAAGGATCCCCATGGCCCAGGTGCCCAGGGCCGGGGAGTAGAGCCGCTTGTAGGTCACTTTCACGGTCAGGGGGTCCACCACGTCCACCCGTTTCACCGGCTCGTAGTCCGCGGTGCGGGGCGAGAGGTTGTCCGGGTCCATGATGGCATCGAAGGTGAACCGGACGTCCCGGGCGTCCAGGACATGGCCGTCGTGAAACCGGATCCCGGGCCGGAGGAAAAAGGTGATCACGGGGTTGTGCTCCACAGCAGGGAGCAGGGCCTCGGCGAGGCGGTTCATCTCGGGGATGTCGAGTGAACCGCCTTCCAGCACCTGAATCCGGTCGGTAGGAGCGGGAGATTCGAAGTAGTCGTCCCCGAGAAGCAGGGCCAGTCGGGAGAAAAGATCCTGGTCCACACGGCCGAGGGTGAGCTGAATCCGGGCGGGCACGCGCACGCGGATTCGAACGGTCGTGCCTGTCTTTCCCGGAATCGTCTCGGTCAGCTCCCGCTCTTCGGGTTCCAAGACCTCCACCTCTTGAATGTTGTCCAGGGAGGATTTCAGATTCCCATCCAGGGGGATCTCCCCTTGAACGGCCCGTTCGATCAGGCGGGCCACAGCGGCGGCGGAGGGCCCGTCGGCCCCGGAAGGCGTTACGGCCTCGTTCACGCGGAACAGGGCCACCTCGTGGATGTCCCACCGGTGGGCCACCCGGCCTCGAAAGCTCAGGTCCCGATCCCGGTCGATGAGCCCTTCGAATACGAGGTTTTCGATCTCGCTGCTGGAGCTGTCCGCGGATAGAATGGGGTTCAGAAGGCTGGCGTCTCCAATGGACCCGTTGATGTAGTCGCGAAGCCTGTGGGGATTGCCCACGGTCTGCTCTTCATAGGTCGGGACCCAGAAGTAGGATTGAATCAGGAATGCGATCACGACCAGCGGGGAGAATATGAGGAGTCTGCGGGTGGTCATGGAATCGTTCTCGGTCCGCTCGGGTCTTGGGGTTCGCGATGACGGGCACGGTGGACAGGGCCGGCGCGGGGACCATGGAGTCCGACAGAGTGTAGCACAATACCGGCCGTATGCAATTGGGAAACCGGCCGTGGTGTGGTAAAATGTCTCTATGGCGGACCCAAGTGAGGCGCGCGAGGAGACCCATGTTCGAAGTCCTGGAGAGCACCGCCTTTGTGGCCCGGGAGAGCCGGTGGGTGCGGATCGACCCGGAGGCGGTTCGCCGGTTCGCAAGGACCCTGGCCCGGGACGGGCCGCCGGTTCCGCCATGGGACGAGGAGCACCACTATTCGGGTCCGGCGGATCGGGTCGTGGCCTACCTGATGGTCCTTGATACGATCAATTTCTGCTTCTGGCCTCCTGCGGGTTGCGACCCGTGGGAAAGGGACCTGGGTGGGAGGCGCGTCTCGGGATACAACGGGCTGGCCGCAGCCCTGAAATCGGCCATGGTCTCGGGCGTGCCTCTCCATGATGCCGAATATCTGTGCCGCATGACCTCCCGGGACCTCGAAGAGATCCTCGGCGGACACGGGACCCTTCAGCTCATGGACGAGCGGGCGCGCGCCCTGAGAGATCTCGGAGAGGTCCTCGGCCGGGATTACGACGGGGCGGCCCATCGCCTGGTGGAGGCCACCAAAGGCTGGGCCGTGGACCTGGCCCGTCTCCTGGCGAAAAAGCTCCCTTCGTTCCGCGACACGGCCGTCTACAGGGAGCGCGCCGTCTCCTTTTACAAGCGGGGCCAGATTTTTGCCGCGGACCTTCACGGCGCATTGAACGGTGAAGGGTGGGGCGCTTTCCGGGACATGGACCGTCTCACGGCCTTTGCCGACTACAAGCTTCCCCAGGTCCTTCGGCACATGGGTATCCTGGTCTATGAAGAGCCGCTTGCCGCAAGGGTGGATCGGATGGACCTCCTGGCGCCCGGATCCCCGGAAGAGGTGGAGATCCGGGCCAATACGGTCGTGGCGGTGGAGCGCATCCGCCGGGAAGCCTTGGGCACGGGGCGTTCGCTCAGGTCCTTTGAGATCGATGGACTCCTCTGGCACATGGGCCAGGGGGATGCCTTCCGGGATCGGCCGTTCCACCGGACCGCCACTCTATTTTATTGAAACGTCGTTCCAAAAGGAGTGGTGAAGGGGTATCATAGGATATTCCCACGTCATTCCGGTCCTCAGGCCGGACCAACAGGTGGTGCAACCCCTTCAGACGGACGCCGGCCCGGTTTCCGTCCGAACCGTGGAACCCATGGAACAGCCTGTTCCAGACCGGTCCACCATTCTTGTGGTGGACGACGACCCGTCCATATGCCGGCACCTGGCCGAGGCCCTGGCGCGGGAAGGGTATGCATCGAGGACGTGCCAGGATCCTCAGGAGGCCCTTCGCCTGGCCCGCACCGAGGCGTTTGACCTGGCCTTTGTGGACATTCGGCTGCCGGGGATGAGCGGCCTGGATCTGGCGGCACAGCTCCGGGAAGAGGATCCGGAACGAGAGGTGGTCTTCATCACGGGCTACGGGAGTTTTGAGAGCGTCCTGGCCGCCATCAAGATCGGGGCCTATGATTACCTTCGAAAGCCCTTCAATCTCAATGAGTTGAACCTCTGCCTCCGGCGCTTCCAGGAGCGCCGGGAACTCAAGGCCCAGGTCCGAAGGGCGGAGAGGCGTTACTTCGACCTGGTCCAGAACATGCCTCTTCTCATCTGGGTGCTGGGATGGGACCTGGAACTGGAGTTCGTCAACGAGGCCTGTGAGTCCTTGCTCGGCTTTCCTTCCGAAGAGGCCATGGGGACGGCGAGGTGGTTTCTGGAACGGGTTCACCCGGCGGATCGTTTCCGGGTTCGCAGGGACCTGAAATCGGCCTTTGATACCCCGGGCCACACCTTCTCAACGGAATGCCGGTTGCTTCACCGAAACGGCCATATCATCCACGCCATCCTCAAGTCGCTTCCCCAGGGTGAGGGCGCCGGTGATTCGGGCCGGGAACGGATCGAGGGGGTGGTGGTGGACATCACCGACCGGGTGCTCCTGGAGAAAACCGTGGTCCAGAGGGAGAAACTCAAGACCCTGGGGGCCATATCCGCGGAGGTGGCCCACGAGATTCGAAACCCCCTCATGTCCATCGGGGGGTTTGCCCGTCGCCTGCAGCAGAAACAACCGGACCTGGCCGAGGGAGAGATCATCCTGAAGGAATCGGCCCGGTTGGAGCGGATCCTGGATCGGATTCGGAACTACCTGCAACCCGTGGACCTGCGTCCCCGACCCTGTTCCATCAATGACCTGATCCGTTCCTCATCGGAACTCCTGGTCCATGAATTCGAGCGCCGCGGGGTGGAGTGCATCCTGGCGCTGGACGATTCCATGCCGGAGATTCAGGCAGACCCCGACATCCTGACCGAGATCCTCATCAACCTCATTCGAAACGCCCTGGACGCCATGGATTGGGGGGAGGCGCTCGCCATCGGGAGTTCGGAGAGCGAGCATCACGTGCAGGCCACGGTCAGGAGTCGCGTGCCGGACACGAAGTTCCAGAACCTGGAGGAACTCCTGCTTCCCTTTGACGAGGGAGGTGAGCACCTGGGCCTCCCGTTCTGCTACAAGATGCTTCGGAACATGGGCGGACTTCTGAGTTCCGAGCGGGAAAGGGATGAGATGGCCTTCACGATCTCCCTGCCCAAGAGCGCGGGCCGGGGAGACACGCCCGGCGACCCCGCCGCCTCACCAAAAAGGACCGCCGGCCCGTCATGAGACATGAGGGCCGGCGGGTGAATCGGATATCATCCGCAGATGGAAACCGCTAGACAGGCCGTAGCCTGTGAATATCGGATTTTTCAACACGCTAGGTCCCCATCTCCCAGGATGAGAGATACTTCTCCTGTTCCGGGGTCAACCGGTCGATGACCACGCCCATGGATGCCAGCTTGAGGCGCGCGATCTCCCGGTCGATGTCTTTTGGGACCGGATAGACGCGTTTTTCCAGAGACGTGTGTTCCCGGGCCATGTACTCCGCGGAGAGGGCCTGGTTGGCGAAACTCATGTCCATGACGCTCGATGGATGACCCTCGGCAGCGGCCAGGTTGATGAGCCGACCCTCGCCGAGCACGTAGATCCGTTTTCCGTCGGACAGGGTGAACTCCTCCACAAAGGGGCGGATCTCACGCCGGGCCGTGGAGGCCTCCCGTAGCCCGGGGAGGTCCAACTCCACGTCAAAGTGGCCGGAGTTGGCCACGATGGCGCCGTTCTTCATGGCGAGAAAGTGCTCCCTGCGGATCACGTTGATATCGCCCGTGAGGGTGCAGAAGAAGTCGCCCAGTGGCGCGGCATCGGCAATGGGCATGACCAGGTACCCGTCCATGACCGCCTCCAGGGCTCGCAGGGGATCCACCTCGCAGATGATCACGTGGGCCCCGTGTCCTTTTGCCCGCATGGCCACACCCCGGCCGCACCATCCATATCCGCTCACCACAAAGGCGCTGCCGGCCAGAAGCCGGTTGGTGGCGCGAAGAATGCCGTCCACCGTGCTCTGGCCCGTGCCGTACCGATTGTCAAAGAGGTGCTTGGTATCCGCGTCGTTCACCGAGACGATGGGAAACTGCAGGACCCCGTCCCTCTCCATGCTTCGAAGTCGGATCACGCCGGTGGTGGTCTCTTCGGTTCCGCCGATGACCCCCGAGAGGAGATCTCCGCGCTCCTTTTCAGAGAGCCCCTGCGCCCAGGCGGCGACGCCCGAGTCCAGGTCGTCCCACTTGGACAGGGCGATGAAGTGGAGGGAACTCACCAGGTCGGCCCCGTCGTCCATGGTCAGATGGGGCCGGTGCTTGAGGGCGGAGAGGATGTGATCGTAATAGGTGGCATGGTCCTCGCCCTTGACGGCGAAGATCGGGATTTCGTCATCGGCCACCAGGGATGCGGCCACGTCATCTTGAGTGGAAAGGGGGTTGGAGGCGCAGGCCGTCACCTCGGCTCCTCCGGCCTTGAGGGTCCGGAGCAGCAGGGCCGTCTCCGTGGTGATGTGGAGGCACGCGGAAAGCCGCAGGCCGTTCAGGGGGCGCTCCCGAGTGAACCGTTCCCGGATCATGTTGAGCACGGGCGCGCTCATGCCGGCCCACTCGATGCGAAGCCGGCCCGAATCGGCCAGGTTGATGTCTCGAATATCGTAGTTCATGGAAAACCTCATAAGGGAAAGTGGCTGAAGTGCCTAAAGTGAGCTAAAGTGCCTAAAGTGCCTAAAGTGCCTAAAGTGACTAAAGTGACTAAAGTGACTAAAGAAAACGAAAGAAAATGAAAGAGCCTAAAGTGACGGAAGTGCCACAAACGGAGTCGGGTGGATTGGCGGCGGCGGAGGCCGCACTGTTCCACCGCGGCCCGGCTCATTTGACGGCGCGTTTGAGATCCTTCACCAGGTCGGTCTTTTCCCAGGTGAGTTCCGGCAATTCCCGCCCGAAGTGACCGTAGTTGCTCGTTTTCCGGTAAATGGGCCGCAGCAGGTCCAGCCGTTCGATGATCGCCGCGGGCCGGAGGTCGAACATTTTTTTGACGATTTCGGTCAGTTCCCGGCTGGGCACCACCCCGGTGCCGTAAGCGCCCACCATGACGCTCACCGGCTGGGCGCGCCCGATGGTGTAGGCGATCTGGACCTCGCACTGTTTGGCCAGTCCCGCGGCCACGATGTTCTTCACGATGTAGCGGCACATGTAGGACGCGCTTCGATCCACCTTGGAGGGATCTTTGCCCGAAAAGGCGCCGCCTCCGTGGTAACCGAAACCGCCGTAGGTGTCCATGATGATCTTCCGGCCGGTCAGGCCGCAGTCCCCCATGGGGCCGCCGATCACGAAACGCCCGGTGGTGTTGATGAAGAACTCCGTGGATTCCCGGAGCATCTCTCCCGGGATCACTTTCTTGATCACTTCTTCGATGATCGCCTCCCGAAGGGTGTCGTAGTCCACCTCCGGGCTGTGCTGGGCCGCGATCACCACGGTGTGGACGCTTTCGGGGGCGCCTTCCTGGTACTCCACCGTGACCTGGCTCTTTCCGTCGGGCCGGAGCCAGGGGAGCTTGCCGGATTTGCGCACGTGGGTGAGTCGCTGGGTCAGCCCGTGGGCCAGATAGATAGGCATGGGCATGTAGGTGGGTGTGTCAACGCAGGCATAGCCGAACATGAGGCCCTGATCGCCCGCGCCCTGTTCCTTGAACAGCCCCTCGCCGTCCACGCCCATGGCGATATCCGCGGATTGTTTGTCAATGGTGGAGATCACCGCGCAGGTCTCCCAGTCGAACCCCATGGAAGAGTTCTTGTAGCCGATATCCCGAATGGTCTCCCGGACCACGTGGGGCATGTCCACGTAGGCGGAGGAGGTGATTTCCCCGGCGATCATGGCCAGGCCGGTGGTGACCAGGGTCTCGCAGGCCACTCGGGATCTCGGGTCCTCTTCCAGAAGGGCATCGAGGATTCGGTCGGAGATCTGGTCCGCCACCTTGTCGGGGTGTCCCTCGGTGACGGATTCGGATGTGAATAAAAAGCTGTCGGTCTTCATGGGTTGCTCCTTTCGGGGTGGTATATTCTTTGGTGCGTCATCCGCCACACACCCCGTTCTCACGGGGCGGAGTGGGGGCGGCCGCTAGAAGGCCCCCCGGGTGACAGCGGGTCGGTCCCTACAGGGACGAGGGCGATTTACGCACCAGCACTCGGTTGTCGATCAGCCGTGCCTTTCCCACAATGACGGCCAGGGCCAGAAGGGATTCCTCCTTCACGCTCTGGAGGTCTTCCAGGGTGACCGGGTCGCAGAGACGGGCGTAATCCATGTGGGCCAGCGGCTCCCGTCGTATATGTTGCTCCACGGCCTTCAGTACGACCGCGGCTTCCTTTTCCCCTGCGCTCACCATGTCCTGGGCCAGGGCGAGGGAGGCGCTGAGGCAAAGGGCCGCCTCTCTCTCCTCCGGAGAAAGATAGCTGTTCCTGGAACTCATGGCGAGGCCGTCGGGCTCCCGAACCGTAGGCACACCGATGATTTGGATATCCATGTTCAAGTCCCGCGCCATTCGGGAGATCACGGCGAGCTGCTGGTAGTCCTTCTGGCCGAACACGGCCAGATGAGGTCTCGTGATGTGAAAGAGTTTCGCCACCACGGTGGCCACGCCGTCAAAGTGCCCGGGCCTGGAAGGGCCGCAGAGAAACCGGGTCAGGTCGGCCACGCACACCCGGGTCTGGAATCCCTCCGGATACATGTCGCCGGCCGTGGGGACAAAGACATGATCCACACCCACCGTGTCGGCCTTGGCCAGGTCCCCTTCCATGTCCCGGGGATAGGCGTTCAGATCCTCACCCGCTCCGAACTGGGTCGGGTTCACGAAGATGCTCACCACCACCCTGTCGGCATGGCGTCGTGCCACCCGCATGAGTTCCAGATGCCCCTCGTGAAAGAACCCCATGGTGGGCACCAGGCCGATGCTCCGGCCGGCAAGGCGGAGTTGCTCACTGAGGGCCTGCATGCCGGCCACGCTGTCAACGACAGTCAGGTTCACGATGTCGGATCACCTCGACGGGTTTCACGTGGAGGAACTCATGGGGACGTAGTACTGGGTCCCCGATTTCATCTCCAGGATGCGTCCCACCAGGTCGTCGAACTCGGCGGGGACATGGACAAAGTCGATCTCCGAGGCGTTTACCACGAGAAGAGGCGCCTCTTCGTAATGGAAAAAGAATTCATTGAATCCCCGGTTGATCTCTTCGAGATACCGGGTCCCGATGGTGCGTTCGTACTTGCGTCCCCGCTTGCGGATGCGTTCCAGAAGGACCTCGGTTCGGGCCTGAAGGAAAATCACCAGATCCGGAGGGGTCAGGCGCGATTTCAGGAGCCTGAAGAGTTGATCGTATAGCCAGAACTCCTTCTCTTCCAGATTGGTGCGGGCGAAAATGCGATCCTTGTCAAAGAGGGAGTCGGCCACGAGCACGCGGTTGAACAACCCGATCTGACCCACCTCCCGCGTCTGCCGGTATCGCTGGAGAAGGAAAAAGATCTGGGTCTGGAAGGCGTACTTGCGGGAGTCACGGTAGAAATCGGCCAGAAAGGGGTTTTCCTCAATGTCTTCCAGCAGAAGTTCTCCATCGAGACGTTCGGCCAGCATTCGGGCAAGGCTCGTCTTCCCGACGCCCAGGGGACCTTCGATCACGATGTGATTATGTGGGTTTTGCGTCTTCTGCATGACCGGTGCGGCGCCGTCTCCTCAAGGCCCGAAAGCGGGCGGGATGAACCGTCACCCCTCACGCCGTTTCAGGGCCTGAAGCGGTGAACATCCACGAGGAGCGGCGACATTTCCAAAAAATTTCAGTCTACTATCACTTGCCCGCGGTCTTGTCAAGTTGCGCGGGCCAGGCGGCGGCGAGACCCAGGTATTCATCGATGGAGAGGGTCTCCGCCCGCCGGATGGGCTCGATGCCGCATTCCGCCAGGACCCTCTCCAGCGTTCGCCGGTCCAGGCCGGGAAAGGCGATGGAGAGGGTGTTCAGGAGGGTCTTCCGCCGGTGGGCGAATGCCCCCCGCACCACCTCTTGAAAACGGGCCTCATGGGCCGCCCTCACCGGATGGGGCCGGTCGAAGTCCAGTTCCACCACCGCGGATTCCACCCGAGGTCTGGGTCGAAAGGCCTCTTTTCCCACCTTCGCCAGTGAGGCTATGCGCGCATGGTATCCGATGAGCACGGTGAGGGCCCCGTAATTCCGGCCCCCGGGGGTTGCGGCCAGTCGATCCGCCACCTCTTTCTGAAACATGAGGACCGCGCGGTGAATCCGCCGCCGCTGCCGGATCAGGATCTCCAGCACGGGGGAACTGATGTTGTACGGGAGGTTCCCCACCACATGGACCCCGTCGGGTGCAAATCCGTCCAGCCGGGTGAAATCGAAGTTGAGGATGTCCCCGCATACCACATCCACGTTGGTCACGGCCCTCTCCTCGAGTCGCTGCATCAGCAGTTCCGCAAGGTTCCGGTCCTTTTCCACGGCCAAGACCCGGTCCACCCGTCGGGACAACGGAAGGGTGAGGGCCCCCTTGCCCGGACCGATTTCCAGGATCCGCTCCGAAGGCCCCAGGGAGGCCCGCTCCAGGATACGACCGATCACCTTCCGGTCCACAAGGAAGTGTTGTCCGAATCGTTTGATGGGCCGATGTTCCATCACGGCGATCGGTCGGATTTCCGGGAAAGGGCCTTGAACGTGCGCCGGGTCTCCCTCCATCGGTGAATGCGGCGGAATATCTCCAGGAAGAGGGGGTAAGATGCGGACGCCAGCAGGAGGCCGAGAATGATTCCGCCGAGAATGAAGGCGGCAATGATGGAGCCCCCCGATCCCATGACGACTCGAACGAGTTCCATCCCCTCCACCCCCTGCTCGACGGCCCTCATGACCGCGGAGAAGCCCCGGCTCTTTTCCGAGAGCCCGAGGATGGCCGCCCCGATGCGGTAATCGAGATAGTAGACCAGATACCAGTTCAACGGGTTGCTGATCCAGGTGCCCAGGGCCGCTGTGATCTTGCTCCCCTTGAACACGATGGCCAGGAACACGGCAAGGGCGGTCTGAAAGGGCACGATGGGGAGGATGCCCGAAAAGATCCCCAGGGCAAGGCCCAGGGCGAGGTCTTTCGGGTCGCCCCTGAGCCGGATGAGTCTCCAGTAGAAGTATCGAATCTGCCTGCTGAATTTCACTCGAGGTGCATTCCTGTCCTGACCGGTCTCGGGCCATCAAAGACCGGGTTTTGTGTCCCTGGCGTGTGTCTTGTGCTTCGTGTCGGTCACGCGCACCGCCTCGATCCCGTCATCGCATCATACTGCGGATAACGCCCGGCAACGCCCCGTCGCGGGCATCCGTTTGTTGGCACTACAGGTGATAATCTCCTGCTGATTCAGGTTGATACAGCACTTCTTCGATGCGGATGCGGCGCACCCCAGACGGGACCGGCCATTCCACGATATCTCCTTTGGCGTATCCCAGGATTGCCGTGCCCACAGGGGCGAGAACCGAGATAGCCCCTGCATCGATGTTCGCATCTCTGGGAAAAACAAGAACATAGGTCATTTCTTCAGAAGTGCCCAGGTCACGTAGCGTGACCTTTGAGTTCATGGTCACGACATCTGGAGGTACGTTTTTGGGCGACACCACCTCCGCCTTATCCAGTTCTTCCGCCAACGATTCGAGATCTTTTCAATTGTGATCACCAAATTCCTCGGCAACTGCGATGACTTCTTCGAGTCTCAATTTATCAAATTCAGTAATGTATAGATTTCTTATTGCCATAATTGACTCCATTCATGATGGAATAATAGACAGGGACGCAACACATCAATGCCTCTTCGTGGAATCGTTCGACCTCGGTGTGCGTTCCACTTCGGTCCAGGATGGGCGAAATGCATGATCCCGGCAACGAGGGCGGTTCGGGATCAGGGATTGGCCTGAATCCCCTCCGCCGAGCCCATGGCCGGAAGGTCGTCCACGGGGAAGCGCGAGCGGACATCCGTGGACAGGTCCGCCCGTTCCCCGGTCGCCAGCCGAACCATTCCCGCCATGGCGATCATGGCGGCGTTATCCGTGCAATAGGCGGGCCGGGGCCAGAATGTCTGAATCCGCCGGGTGGAGCCTTCCCGTCTCAACCGTTCCCGAAGCGCCCCGTTGCAGGCCACGCCCCCGGCGGCCACCACGGAGAGCGCCCCGGTCTGTTCCGCAGCCTTGAAGAGCTTGGATGCCAGGACGTCGCACACGGCCTCCTGGAAGGATGCGGCAATGTCTTCGATTCGAATGTCCGCCATTTCGGACGGGGCCGTCTTCCATCGATCCACAAACAGGGCCACGGCCGTTTTCAGCCCGCTGAAGCTGAATTCCAGCGACTCCGGGCCCAGCATGGCCCTGGGGAAATCGATTCGGTCTCTGCTGCCGGAGCCCGCCAGTCTCTCAATGACGGGCCCGCCGGGGTAACCGAGTCCCAGGATCTTGGCCACCTTGTCAAAGGCCTCTCCCGCCGCGTCGTCCCGTGTCTGTCCCAGTGTCCGGTAAACCCCGGGGCCTTCCACGAAGTAGAGACTCGTGTGTCCTCCGGATACGGTCAGGACCGTAAAGGGGAATGAGGGGGCGTCCTCCTCCAGCAGAATGGAGAGAATGTGCCCCTCCAGGTGATTTACGCCCACCATAGGGAGGCCGCCGGCCCAGGCGAGTCCGCGGGCGTAGTGAAGGCCCACGAGAAGGGAGCCCACGAGACCCGGCCCCACGGTGACGGCGATGCCGTCCAGGTCGGTCATCCGGATCTCAGCCTTTGCCAGGGCCTCCTCGGCCACGGGGACGATGTTTCGAATGTGCTCACGGGATGCCAGTTCCGGCACCACCCCACCGTAAGGATGATGCAGGCTGACCTGGGAGTTGACCACGCTGGACAGGACTCCACGGTCTTGAGACACGACCGCAACGGACGTGTCATCGCAAGAGGTGTCGATTCCAAGGACGATCATCTTCGGGGACTCTTCATCGCTTCAGCTTCTTTTTCAGCTTACTCCATCTTCCTTCTTCAAGAATTTCCAGGAGAATCACCGAGATGTTATCTCCCCCACCTCCACGGTTGGCCTCGTCGATGAGAATATCCGTCTTTCGTTCGAGGGAGGTGGAGAAATCGTCCAGGACGGTGCTGATGGCGGCCTCGCTCATGTAGTTGGTCAGACCGTCGGAACAGGTGAGAAGGATGTCCCCAGGCTCCGGGTGGATGGGGGTGATGTAGACATCCACGGTCTTGTGCTGGCCCATGACCCGCGTGAGCAGGTTTTTCATGCCGGGGTGGGTGGCGCCCATGGCATCTGTCAGGCCCATGGCCCGCTGCTCGGCTTCGACCGAGTGCTCTTGGGAGACCTGCGTAAGGCGGCCATGATCGAACAGGTATGTCCGGGTGTCTCCCACGTTGGCGGCCCAGACGCAGGTATCCTCCACCAGGAGTGCGGCCACGGTGGATCCCATCCGGTGGTATTCGGGCCTCTTCTGGGCCTCGTGGATAATGATGTTCGTGAGAGAGATGGAGTTGAGCAGGTGCTTGGCCGGATCCGATATATCCTGATGGATGGGCTCAAGGAAAGAAGGGGTCTTGCCGGCCTTGACCTTGCTCCAGTAGTCGCCCATGGTCTCCACCACCATTCGGCTGGCCACGTCCCCGGCCTTGTGCCCGCCCATGCCGTCGGCCACGATGAAGAGACCGATGTCGGGTTCAACGAGGATGTTGTCCTCGTTGATTTTTCTCTTGAGACCGATGTCGGTCTTCCCTGCGGACCGGAAATTCATGCCGATGAACCGTGCCGTCTTCCGCAGCCGAAGGTGTTGAAACCAGCCCGGACGCCCCCCCTCGGCCGCTGATCGCAAGGGGCGAACCGCTTCGGCGACCCGGTGCTAAGCCCCCGGGGCAGCCTTTTTCCCGGCCCGAATCTCATCCAGGCGGGCCACGACTTTCTTCAGGTGGTCCGCCATCTGTCCGGCCTTCTGATACCGACGCGTTACATCCTTTTCCAGGGCCTTGTCGATAATTTTGTCCACCACGGGAGGGATGCGCGTGTTGATGGATCGGGCCGAAGGGTGGGGCTCTCTGGCGATCTGGTACATGAGGGATGTCATGTCGTCACCCCGAAACGGTTTTTTGCCGGTCAGCATCTCGTAGAGCACGACCCCGAGGGAAAAGATGTCGGATCGGCCGTCCACCTTTTTCCCTGCCACCTGTTCCGGCGACATGTAGGACGGAGTCCCGAGGACCACTCCGGTCTTGGTCTTGGATGAGGATGTGATTCGGGCGATACCGAAGTCGGTGACCTTGACCGTGTTCGTGTTTCCCAGGCGCATGATGTTGGCCGGCTTGATGTCCCGGTGAACAATCCCCTTTTCGTGGGCATAGTCCAGGGCGTCGGCCACCTGGGCCACGATGGAGAGGACGTCTCTCATGGGCATGGAGGCGCCCTGCTTGATGACCCCCTCCAGATCCTCCCCCTCCAGAAATTCCATGGCGATGTAGGCCAGGTCGTGCTCCTCGCCGGCATCGTAGATGGTGACGATGTTCGGATGGGTGAGAAGACCGGCGGATTCGGCCTCCCGGAAGAACCGGTCCTTCATCTCGTCGAGCATCTCTTCGTCGAAGTCCGAGAGCCGGACGGTCTTGATGGCCACGGTCCGGTGGATCTTGGGGTCCTCGCCCTTGTACACGACCCCCATGGCCCCCCGACCCAGTTCTCCGGACACCTCGTACCGGCCGAGGGTGGGCCTCGTATCCATGCCCGAGATGGTGGCGCCGATATCGCCGGGGTGCCCGCCTGAGCCCGAACCGAAGATCATGGTGGCTTCGGCGCCTTTCAGGCGGGGAATCCGCTCGTCCAAGTCCTTGAAATTGGTCCCGTCCTGGACGATTCGCTTGTAGGTGGCCAGGGCTTTGGAGAACTGCCGCTTGCGCTCAAAGTCCAGTCCCAAGTTGTACATGAGTTCCTTGGCCCCATCTTCTTCTAGCGGGATCTTGCCGAATTTTTCGAGAGCCAGATCCAGCATTCCCTGTTGCTGAAAGGAGAGTCCCAGCATCTTGTTCGTCTCCACGGAGTCGGCCTCGACCCGTTCCTTGGTTTTCTCCGTGATGAAGAAATGTTTCGATATGACAAGGATGTATCCCGTGGCAAGGAGGGCGACGGCGGGTGTGATGCGCAACCAGATATCCTGGACGAAGAAGAGGAGGATGCCGATCAATGCGTATCCGGCGAACATCACAAGGGTGGTCAGGGCGCCCATGCCGGCGCGGAGCCGGGGAAGGATCACGGTGAGAAAGAGCCCGAAGAGGATGAGGACTCCGAACTCAACGAAGCCGATCCACCCGGGCCTGGAGAAAAACTTCCGGTTGAGGATGTTGGCCACGGAATTGGCGACGATCTCCACCCCGGGGAGATTCCCTGCGATGGGCGTGACGAAACGGTCCGAGATTCCCGGGGCCGTCAACCCGATCAAGACGATCTTGTCCCTGAAGAGAGGGGTCTGGATTTCGTTTCGGTAGACCTTGCTGAACGGGGTCCGATGAAAGGCCACATCGGGACCCGCGTTCCAGTTGATGAGCGTGGCCGCCTGTCGATCCCGGAAAGGAACCAGGGTGGTGGAAGAGGGGCTTGTGCGGATCAGGATTCCCTGCCCGAGGGCCACGGTGACATCTTCGTTCGACAGGCCCTTGAACGCCTTGACAACGGCCATGGGATAAGAGGGGAAATAGGTCGTTTTCAGGTAACCCACCACATGCGCCGTATCCCGAATGGATCCGTCCAAATCCGGAAAGAGATTCAGATGGCCGATCCCGGATGCTGCCTCGGCAAAGGAGGGGAGGAGGGGCTTGACCTTGTCAATCCAGATCACCGAGGTCAGGGCCCACGGATCCTGGTTCCCTCGAACATTCCGGTAGGCGTGCTCTGCCATGAAGGACGGTACCTCCTGATCCCGCCCGCTGCTCAAGGTGTCGAAATAGACCGGAAGGACCACATTCCCGGCCTCCTTCATGGCGTCGTAAAGCTTCCGGTCGTTGTCCAGCCGGTCCATGGCGTCTGTGAGTTCCCGGTAAAAATCCAGGCCGGAGCCCTGCTGGGCCAGCCCGAAGGACTCGAACTTCTCCCGCAGGGACTTGATCGTAGTCAGGCCCTCGCTCTGTTCGGGTTCCGGGAAGAGGATGTTCATGGCGATAACGCGGGCACCGGCGGTGGCGAGATTCTGAATCCCCTGGGCCAGAATGTCCCGGGGCCAGGGAAACCGCCCGAGCTCGGACAGATCGTCGTCCGTTATAGCCACGATCTCGATATCGGGGTTCCGCTCGGTCGGGGCGGCCAGCTTGGCGCGGAAATCGAAGGTCTTGAGTTCAATGGCGTCCGTGAAGTCCAGAATGCCCGTGACCGTGATGAAGACGTAGAATGCCGTCACGATCACGCCGATCATCCAGTCCGGTATGCTTCGTTTGATCTTCATGGGGCCTCCGACTCTCCCAGCCCGTAGCCGATGGGGCTGAAAGCAGGATGCGAGTCGATTCCGGCGGTATCCCCCGGATCAGGGAACAACCACGTGCGGTCTCAGCCGATCGAGGATTCCAGTGCCGATCCCGCGGACATTCAGCAGGTCTTCCGTTCGGCCGAACCCGCCTGCTTCCCGCCGGTGTTCCACGATGGCGCGGGCGAGTTCAGTGCCTACTCCGGGCAGGGCCGTGAGTTCCTCCTCGGGGACCCGGTTCAGCGGAACGGCCATCCCGAGCGTCATACGGTGAAACGCACTCATGGGCTCGAGACGAATCTCCGGCTGAGGCCGGACGCCGCCGAAAACGACCCGAGTCCCTGAGGGAATACACTGTTGTGTCCAGGCGGGATCGCCGGCCAGGTCACAGGGCAGACCCTTTGCACGGAGGAAGATGTCCGCCATCGTTACATTTTCGGAACAGAATGCAAATACGCCCGGTTCCGGAATCGTCCCCGCGGCCTCAATGTAGCCGGGCTCAGGACAGGGCGAAGAACCCGAAACCAGGGGTGGGTCGGCGGATGGGAGAGACCCGAGACCGAGAAGCAGAAGGGCCAAGGCCAGGGCCGCCCCGATCCCGTCATACCGATTCGACGTCTCCATTTTCCAGACCGAAGGCCTCGTGCAGTATCCGTACGGCCAGTTCCGTGTATTTTTCTTCAATCACGCAGGAGACCTTGATCTCCGAGGTGCTGATCATCATGACGTTGATATTTTCCTCAGCCAGGGCCTCGAACATCTTCATGGCCACACCCGCGTGGGTTCGCATGCCGACCCCGATCACGGACACCTTGGCGATATTCTCGTCCCCCAGGACTTTCTCCGCATCGATCGTCTCGGCCACCTTGCTGACGAGCTTCATGGTCTTGAGGAAGTCGGGCTTCGGGACCGTGAAGGTCAGGTCGGTAATCCCGTCCTCACTGGTATTTTGAACGATCATGTCCACGATGATTCCCGACTCGAAGACGGGCTTGAAGATCCGGGCGGCGATTCCTGGGAGGTCCGGCACCTTCTTGATCGTCACGCGGGCCTCGTTTTTGTTGTAGGCCACACCGGAGACGAGCACTTTTTCCATGTCCTTTGTCTCGGCGATAACCATGGTTCCCCTTTCCTTGCTGAATGTGGATCGGACGTGGACGGGGACATTGAATTTCTTGGCGAACTCCACGGCCCGGATTTCAAGCACCTTGGCCCCCAGGCTGGCCATCTCGAGCATCTCTTCGTAGGAGATGGTCTCCCTCTTCCGGGCCTTTGGGCAGATGTTGGGATCCGTGGTGTACACACCGTCCACGTCGGTGAAAATCTCGCATACGTCGGCATGGAGCGCTGCGGCCAGGGCGACGGCCGTGGTGTCCGATCCTCCCCGGCCCAGAGTGGTGATGTTGCCGTTGCTGTCCAGTCCCTGAAAGCCGGCAATAGCCAGGATCCGGTTGCTCTCCAGTTCGTCGAGAATGCGGTGAGTGTCGATGTCTCGAATGTGGGCCTTTCCGTACAGTTGATCCGTATGGATGGCGGCCTGAAAAGCGAGAAGGGAACGCGCTTCGTATCCAAGAGATTGGACGGCCATGGCAAAAAGGGCCACGGTGACCTGCTCCCCCGTGGACATGAGCACATCCAGTTCCCTGGGATCGGGATCATCCGTCATCTGGTGTGCGAGCTGAATCAGACTGTCGGTGTGGCCGGCCATGGCGGAGAGGACCACCAGCATGCGATTGCCTTCCCGGTAGGATTCCAGTACCCGCTTGGCCACGTTCCGGATTTTTTCAATGCTGCCGATCGAAGTGCCTCCGTACTTCTGAACGATGAGTGCCATCCTGCTCCTTGCTCCTGCGTCATGTCATCCGCATCATCACGGCATGATCAAAAAAGAAGGCTTCATCCCGAAGCACACGAAGAAAGGTGAAGAATCCATCATGCAATCTCATGGGAAGCTCTTGCCCATGGGGTCAAAGGAGGTCCGGCGTTTCATGCGAGCGCATCGAGGATACGGATGGCCCGAGGGTGCCCCCCCTCCATGGTCAAGCATCTCCGGTTCGGCCCGTCAAAGGAGAAGGCCACGGTGATGGTCCATGCCGGGAGGATCTCCGGGCATCGCTCAGCCCACTCCACCAGGGCCACTCCCTCGCCGTCGAGGTATTCATCCAGACCGGAGGTCCGAATCTCTTCCAGGCCCGCTAGTCGATACAGGTCCATGTGATAGAAGAAAAGCCGTCCTTCGTACTCGTTCATCAGGGCGAAGGACGGGCTGGTGATTACGATGTCCTCGGGTATACCCAGGCCGAGCCCCACTCCCTTGGCGAACCATGTCTTTCCGCTGCCCAGGGGGCCTGTGGCCGCCACCACGTCGGCCGGTCGCAACAGGGACCCGAGGCGACGGCCGAGCCGCATGGTTTCCAGGTCCGAGGTGGTTGAATATGTTATTTTTTTAATTTGCAAAGGGCAAACAGAAAAAAGGATTCAACCCCATTTTTACATCCCGGTCACGCCTGCCCCGTTGCCGCCGGTGAGTATCGTGCGGATGGGGGCCCGCGTCATGGACTGAGGGCGTTATCAGGGCCTTCCCGTTCCAGGGCCACCACGGCGGTCGCATACTCCCCTTCGTCCGAGAGGCTCACGTGCAACCCGGTGATACCCCGCTCTCTGCAGAGAGACAGGGCCGTGCCGTGGACCCGAAGGCCGGGCCGTCCTCCGGGATGGTGAAACACCTCGATGTCCCGCCAATGGATTCCTCCCCGCATACCCAGGCCGATGGCCTTGGAAAAGGCCTCCTTGGCCGCGAACCGGAGGGCAAAGGCGGATGCCGGGCGAGGCCGCGAAAGACACAGGGCCCGTTCGTTCGGCGTGAAGATACGGTCAAGGAACCTGTCTCCCCACCGTGTCCAGGAACCCGCCACCCGGGGGATATGGACGAGGTCCACGCCGATGCCGTAGATCATGACAGGTCGTCCTGCCTCATCAAAAATCCTTGACCAGATCGATCATGTCCCGGACGGCCCGTTCCATGCCCACCATGACGGCGCGGGAGATGATGGTGTGGCCGATACTGTATTCCTGAATTCGAGGAAGGGACCGGAAGGGCTTGATGTTCGTGTAGTTCAACCCATGTCCCGCACTGATGTCCAGGTCCAGTCCTGCGGCGGTCTCCACGGCCCGGGCGATACGGAGGAACCTCTCTTCCGCCTCTTGTTGTGTCCGGGCCTCGGAGTAGTGGCCGGTGTGAATCTCCACGATGGATCCGCCGGCGTCGTGGGCCGCCTGAATCTGGCTCGGCTCAGGATCCACGAAGAAGCTGACCAGGATGCCTTTTTCCACGAGCCTTTCCACGACACTGTCGTAGCGGGACGGATCGGACCGAACGTCCAGACCTCCCTCCGTGGTCAGCTCCTGACGTTTTTCCGGGACCAGGGTCACCAGGTCGGGCCCGATGTCCCTGGCGATTTCGATCATTTCATCTACCGCGGCCATCTCCATGTTCAGACGGGTCCGGACGGTCTCTCTCAAGAGTCTCAGATCCCGATCATTGATGTGCCGCCGGTCCTCGCGGAGATGGCAGATGATTCCATCCGCGCCGGCCAGTTCGGCGATGCCCGCGGCCAGCAAGGGATCGGGTTCGTCACCCCCCCTTGCCTGGCGCACGGTGGCGATGTGGTCCACATTGACAGCCAGCCGTGCCATGTCCTTTCCTCCTCCCGGATCTCCATCCGTCGTCTTTTGTCATGCGCCCCCGGACCGTCGACCTCACGTCCGGCCGCGGAACCCCCGGGGGTTGGGGGAGCAACGGCCGGCGGGCACCTCATGTCTTGTGATCGATCATGGCGAGCAACCGGTCTTGAATCTCCTGCATGCGGCCGGCCTCCTCATCGGATTTCTCGTGATCGTATCCCAGGAGGTGCAGGAGTCCATGGACCAGCAACCGAAAAACGGTTTCAGGAAGGGTCGTATGGCAGGCGCCGGCCTCCCGGTGGGCCGTGTCCAGAGAGATGACGATATCTCCCAGCATGCCCGCGTCCGTTCCCGCAGGCGGGGTCTCCCGCATGGGAAATGCCAGGACGTTGGTCGGGCCTTCCTTTCCCCGGTACTGCCGGTTCAGCCCGGCGATCTCTTCGTCGTCGGTCAGAAGAATGCTGAGTTCGCCTTCACGATAGCCCAAGTCGCTTAAGACCTTCTTCAGCTCGCGACGAATCGTCCGGTTTTCGAGTCCCGGCGTCTTCTTCGGGGCGCTGATCTGAATGTCCATCCTTTCCTTTCTTTTCCGGTTTCGTCTCCCCCGCCTCAGGGTATCGAATCCTCTGGTGGAAGATGCCACTCAGGGTCTTGTTGAAGTTCTTGGCGATCTCGTGAAGATCCTTCAGGGTGAGTTCGCATTCATCCAATTGGCCGTCCGAAAAGGCCTTGTTGATCATTTTCTGGACCGTTCCCTGAATGCGGGACGGCGTGGGATCGCTGAGCGAGCGGGATGCGGCCTCCACCATGTCGGCCAGCATGACGAGGCCGGCCTCTTTGGTCTGGGGCTTGGGGCCCGGATATCGGAAATCCTCCTCCTTGACGTTCCAGTGCTTTCCCGTTCCGGATTCCGCCTTTTCCTTTGCCTTCTGGTAGAAAAAGGTGATCAGGCTGGTCCCGTGGTGTTGCTGAATGGTATCGATGATCTCTTTCCCGAGGCCGTGCTCTTTGGCCAATTCCACACCGTCCTTGACGTGGGTGGTGAGTATGAGGCTGCTCATGGAAGGAGCCAGTTTCTCGTGCCGGTTTTCCCCCGTCTTCTGGTTTTCAATGAAGTAGAGCGGTTTTTTCATCTTCCCGATATCATGGTAATAGGCGCACACCTTGGCCAGCAGCGGATTGGCGTTCACAGCCTGCGCCGTCGCCTCCACCAGGTTGCTGACGATGACGCTGTGGTGATAGGTGCCCGGCGCCTGCATCAGGAGCTGCCGAAGGAGCGGTTGGTCCAGGCTGGCCAGCTCCAGGAGTTTGATGTCGGTGGTGAATCCGAAGGACATCTCCATGAGCGGGAGGAATCCCGTGGTGATGATGGCCGTCAAAATGCCGCCTGCAAAGCCGGCGCACATGGCCATGACGACCTCAAAGGAGTAGAGCGACCCGTAGATCATCTCGATGCTGAGGGCCAGGACCATGTTGACAAGACCCACTTTCAGCCCGGCCTTGATCAGGGTGCCGCGTTCGGTGCACCGGCGCACGCCGAAGGCGGCCACCAGGCTTCCGATGAAGAAATAGAGAAAGAGGGCCACCTGCCCTCCGCAGACCAGGGAGGTAAGCACGGAGACAACCAGCGAAAACATGGTGGCGGCCGCCAGGCCTTGAAAGATGGAAACGAGCATACCCCCGCAGGCCACGGGCATGGCGTATAGGAGGGTCCTGGGGTTCATGAACGGGAATCCCCGGGCCATCTCGTCGGCGACGAACCGGTAGGCCCAGGCGAACAGGAAGAGGCCCACCAGGGTGACGGCGTTAAACAGGAGTTCCCGCCGATCCTGGCGGAGCACTCTGCGCCCCCGGATCTCCACCACGTATACGATCGCGAAAAAGAGGCCGATGAGGACGGCCATGGCCGGGATACGGCCCACCATGTCCACCCGGTCCCGACTTTCGAACTCGTTTGCGAGTTTTTCCACGTGCTCAGGCCCGATACGCTCTCCCTCCCGGACCAGCATTTCCCCCTTCTTGATCTTGAAATAGGTCGGTTTGACCTCGTTTCGTGCGGCCTCCTTGCGGAGTTCGGAGTCCCTCTGGTTGAAGGTTAGATTCGGTTGCAGCAAATAAAGGGTCAGGTCGAGGGCGATTCGGGCGTCCTTCCGGCTTCCGATCGTGCTCTCCACGGACTCGGCCTGGCTTTTTACGTAGGAGGCGGCGCTCTCCAGGTCGTAAAATCGCTCCAGATTTTCGACCAGGGTCTCCTTCTGGGTATACAGATCGTGTAGGATGACACCGCCTTTGTCCAGTTGGGCCAGGAGACGATCCCGGTTGTCGACGATGCCTTTGCCCAGGATTCGGCCCGCCAGGACGACCACGGCCTGTTCGATGCCGGCCGAAAACCCGCTTTCCATGAGCCGGTCGAACAGGGCCGCATCCGGGGAGGTATTCAGGATCGCGAAGAACCGGTCCCGAAAGGAAAACAGCTCTTCATCGGAAAACCGGGGCCGTTCCAGGGTTTCCGGAACTGAGTGGTCCGGTTCCCCCGGAAGGTTCATCTCGGCGACCCGCTGGCGGGCAAAGGTAAAGGCCTCCTTCAGGCGGGAGGCGAGGTCCGACGACGTGCGGTCGAAGTCATACACCGCAAGGGCCCGTTTTGCCTCGTCCTCGCGGTTTCTCTGGGTCTGGTCCCGGTTTTCCAGGAGGAAATCGCGGCTCGCCTTGATGCTCGTCTCGGCGACATCGCCAATCTCGTAGTTCGGCCCCTGGGTCAGGATGTTGGGAAAAAGGAGGACGGCGAACAGCGCACTCAGGAGAAACAGGATCCCCCATTTGAGACGTTCCTGGGTAAACCAGGACAGGCGATCCCAGACCGGGGTCTTTCTTCGTCCCCCGTTCCGGTCCGCTTTGCCGAGGGCCTTGGCCTTCGGAGCGTCTCTCTTCAGGGGTTTGATTCGTTCTTTATCGGTCATGGGTCATGGGTCCTTGAGAGGGCGCAGGCGTGGTCGCCGGTCCGCCCGTTGCCTGTGACTTTCTCCCGCGTTCCGCCTTTTCATAGGCCTCGATGATTTCCTGTACCAGAGGGTGGCGAATCACGTCTTGCCGTCCAAAGTGGAGGAAACGGATGCCCTGTATCCCAGTCAGGATCTTTCCCGCCTCGATGAGGCCGGAAACGGTCCCGCTGGGAAGATCGGTCTGTGTGATATCCCCCGTGATGACGGCCTTCGAGCTGAAACCCAGCCGTGTCAAAAACATCTTCATCTGGTCGGTGGTTGCGTTCTGGGCCTCGTCGAGGATCACGAAGGAGTCGTTCAGGGTCCGGCCCCGCATGAACGCAAGCGGTGCCACCTCGATGACGCCCTTCTGGATCAGCCTGGAGGCGTCTTCGAATTCCATCATGTCGTGCAGGGCGTCATAGAGGGGCCTGAGGTACGGGTTCACCTTTTCATAGAGATCCCCCGGTAAAAACCCCAGGTGTTCACCGGCCTCGACCGCAGGTCGCGCCAGAACGACCCGTTTCAGCTCTTTCCTGGCCAGGGCGGCGACGGCCATGGCCATGGCCAGGTACGTCTTGCCCGTCCCGGCCGGGCCGATGCCGAACACAATATCGTATCTTCGAATGCTGTCAATATATTCTTTCTGATTTACGGTCTTGGGCGCGATCACCTTTTTGCTCGATGGAATGGTGATGCGGTCCATGAATATCTGTTTCAGGTCGGCGGACCGATCCCCGCTCAGAATGCGGACGGCGTAGTCCACGTCACTGGCGAAGACAGGGTAGTGGTTCTGAAGGAGTTCATAGAGCTGAAGCAGGACATTGGAGCCCAGTTCCACTTCCCACTCCCTGCCCTGAAGAAGAAATTCATTCCCTCGCACATGAATCGATAAGCCCGTCTTTTCTTCTATTATTTTAATGTTTTTATTATGCTCTCCGCAAAGCATTAAAATAATATCATGGTCATTAAATCGTAATTTATTCTCTTTTTTATGGGTTTTCATATCTTCAACGCAGATTGATGGTGTCCCGTCATTCTCCAACAATTCCCTATGCACCAGGGTTTCAACAGGATACGCCCGCACGGGATTCGGTCATCAGGCCCGCAAAGTGAAAAGACCAGGCCCCGGTCAGGCCTTTCTCCTGCCTTGGAAGGGTCGGCGGAAAAGGCGGCGGGGCCTGGTTGGTCGCTCTCCGTGACGTTGAAAAAGGATGCCATCCTTCAGGGCCGAAGGTCGTGGGCCGGGAGGATGATGGCTGGCGGATGTCAGGAGTGAGCATAGCATCGATCCCTGGAATATGCAACGCGGGAGTGATCAGAGCGGCGTGCGGGCGACCCTGCCCCTGCCGGTCACGGAGAGAATCTGAGGGGGAATATGGTTCGGCCCGGCTCAAACGGATGATCAACCCTATAACACCCTGAAATCCATATCTTATTCCAGGAATTCGTATCCTTGATGTCCTTTTTCCGTAACCTATTGGAGACCCAGGCATATTTCATAAAAAAGGTTGAAAGGTCTCTTCGATCCGGTTTCGCGGCAAGGCCCCGATCAGGCGTTGGACTTCCCTGCCTTTATGGAACAGCAGCATGGTGGGTATGCTCTCTATGCCGTACCTCGTGGCGGTGGCGGGATTGTCGTCCACATTGATCTTGGCGATTTTCAGGCGTCCGGCGTAGTCACGCGCCAGTTGGTCGAGAATGGGCCCCATAGTTCGGCACGGTCCGCACCATGGGGCCCAGCAGTCCACCAGGACGACCAGGGGTGAGGCCAGCACCTCTTGGGAAAAGGTCCGGTCCGTGACATCGATCGGGCCTGTCCCGGGTGTTTCGAGGGGCATTCCGCAGCGTCCGCACACCGGACGCTGGTCCAGGCGGTCACGGGGGACACGGTTTTTGACGCCGCATCCCCGGCATCTCAGAATCAGGGGGGCTCCGGTCATGTCTTCCTCTTTTTCAATCCACAGAAGTCGTCGAGGCTTCCCGATAGATAAAGTAATAGGATCCGTCGTTCACGTCCACCGTGAGGGATCCGCCTCGGGACTCGGCATAGACCACCCACCCGGGCTTTTCTTCGCTGCAACACTCCACCCGGGGGGAGAATGCGCCGGTCCGTCGATCATACCATCCCAGGAGCATGGGTTCGCGGAGAGGTCCTCGGGCCTCACGGTCGGCGCGCTCCCGAGCACGGTCAAATCCGTCAATTCCCGGGTCATGCACAGTCCGCCGGTTGGGCAGCATCTCCGCCTTCAATTCGGCACAGGTGATCATGGGGTGTCTTCCTTTCAGGAATCAGGGCGGTTTTCCTTCCCGGGCCTTCGGGGGTTCCCGGGGCGCAACCGGAGAGATTCGCTTTGATAGGAACATAACCACGATGGCGGCATGTTCAAGCCGCCACCGGTGTCGCCCGGTTACGGATCATAAGGCCTCTGCCTGGCTTTCCTTCTGCCGGATCTGATCTATAAGACGGCGCCGCTCGTCGGAAAGGGCCTTGAGGGCGTCCATGGCCGCGGCCACGGCCATATCCTTTCGCATGATCTCCTCCAGCCGCAAGGTGGTGTCGATCAGGACACGGGTCAGCCCCTGGGTCGGCTTTCCGGCTTTTTTGTTGGCCTCGATCTGTTGATTTACCTTCCTTTGTATCTTGACGGTCTCCGTGTAACCGCTCAGTTGGGACAGGCGGTCCCCGGCAGCCTGAATCACTTCGCGGTGGGCTGTCATTTGCTCTTCCACATCCGACAGTTGTCTCTGAAGGGCCGCCACCTCCCGGTTCAGGTTCTCCAATCGAGTGGCGGCGTCCGTGGCGTCATTTTTTTCGCACGGAATGACGCTTTGCTGGATGGATCCGGCCCATGCCGCCGGTGACATGGCCCATCCTGCCACAAGAACGGCTCCCGTGACCCAGGCCCATCGGGCCGCTGTTCGAATCCTTTTCGAATCTGCATGGTTGGTGTGTTTCATGTCCGCTCCGGTTTTTCGTGTGGCAAACGGTATCCCTTGTTTTCCTTCGTGCTCTTCGTGTCCTTCGTGGTGAACACGACCTTTTTACCACGAAGGGCACGAAGAGCACGAAGAATAGCTGAAGAAGAAAACGTCATGATTTTTGTGAAACTATCACCGAAGTCGATCGGTCAAGGCCGACGCCGCTGGCGTATTCCCCCTTGAAAACTCCGCTGCAAGGACCCATACTCAAGAACGGAAGGTCCGGCGTTCGGCCGCCGGGAGCCCGTAACCGGAACAGGCAAGGGCCGGTTCAGCAACGGGCCTTGCACGATCCACCGATCCCGCCGCAGGAGGAAGTTATGACAACGAACCATCCATCCCGCGAGGAGGCCTACGGGCTTCTCACCGAGTACAACCAGAGCGAGAGTCTCATCAAGCACGCCCTGGCCGTGGAGGCCGTGATGCGATACATGGCCCGCAAACGGGGCCAGGACGAAGAGATGTGGGGGGTCATCGGTCTGATTCACGACCTGGACTATGAAAGGTATCCCGATCAGCACTGCACCAGGAGCGAGGAGATCCTTCGGGAGCGTGGGTGGCCCGACGATTATATCCGGGCGGTGGTCAGCCACGGTTGGGGGATCTGCTCGGATGTCCGGCCCGAGACCGACCTTGAAAAGACCCTCTATGCCGTGGACGAACTCACCGGCCTGGTGGTGACCACGGCACTGGTCCGCCCGTCCAGAAGCGTCATGGACCTCAATGCCAAGTCCGTGAAAAAGAAGTGGAAGGATAAGAGATTCGCCGCCGGCGTGGATCGCTCCATCATCGAGCGGGGGGCTGACATGCTCGGGGTGGACCTGGGCCAACTCATCACGGACACCATCATGGGCATGCGGGAAGCGGCCGAGGAGATCGGACTCAAGGGGGAGGCGGCCTGAAAGGCCCCTGCTCCCGGTTTGTGAGAAGAGGGAGTGCTCAGCCGTCCGTCATCGCGGTCTGGAAGGCCATTCCTGAGGGGGACGATTTTTCGAGTTCGCTGCGGATGGCCCTGCCGAGAGACTCGATGGTGTACGGCTTTTTGACATAGGCTCCGGCTCCCAGTTCCAGGGCCTTTTGCACGCGATCGTTTTCGGAGTATCCACTCACCAGGATCGCCTTCTGCCCCGGACGAATGCGAAGGATTCGCTCGTAGGTCTCCAGGCCGTCCATGCCGGGATCCATGATCATGTCGAGAAGAAGGAGGTCAACGGCACGGCCCTTCATGAAGGCCACGGCCTCCTCGCCGGCGGCAACGGCAACGGCATGGTAGCCGAGCTGGGTCAGAATCGCCCGGGCTATTTCCCGTTGCTCGCGGACATCGTCCACCACGAGGACGGATTCCCCTCTTCCTTCCGGTATCCCGGCCCCGGGCCCTGAAGACTCGTCCCGGACGGCCTCAAGGCTGGCCGGGAAATAGAGATGGAATGCGGTTCCGTTGCCGGGTTCGCTTTCCACGTCGATATACCCTCCATGATCCCGGACCGTACTCCAGACCACGGCCATCCCGAGTCCCGTTCCGCTTCGGCCCATGATCTTCTTCGTGTAGAAGGGCGCGAAGATGAGGTCCCGTTCTTCCGGCGGAATCCCGATCCCGTCATCCGAAACGGACAGCCGAAGATATGTCCCTTCCCGGATGCGATCGTAGCCCCGGATGGGGTTTGCGAGGTATACGTCCTGCAGGGACAGGACGATCCTTCCTCCTTCGGGCATGGCCTCGGCCGCGTTGGAGACGAGGTTCATCACGACCTTGTGGAGATGGACATCGGAGCCCTTGAGGGGCGGGAGGTCCTTCTTGATCCGGTCCTCCACCTGCACACCGGGATGATACGCCAGAAGCTTCTCGTGCTCCGGGCTGCGCAGGTATCCCTCGATGACCTCCTCGAGCCGGATGACCCTGTCGTTCCGGACCCCCCGACGCGCCAGGGTGAGAAGGTCCTGGACGATAGCCGCTGCCTTGTGTCCCGATTCCCGAATGGTCAAAATGGGTTTGCGAAGGGGGCTCTCCTGTGGGAGTTGAAGGAGCATCAGGTCCGGGTAGGTCACGATCCCTGAGAGGATGTTGTTGAGGTCGTGGGCCACCCCTCCCGCCATGGTGCCGATCGCCTCCATTTTGTGGGCCTGTTCAAGCCTGGATTCAAGACGTTTCTGCTTTTTTTCGGCCTCCTTGCGCCAGGTGATGTCTCGAATGAATGCGCAGGTGAAATGATCCCCTTTGAACTCCAGGAGATTTGCAGAGATTTCCACAGGGATTCTTCGGCCGTCCTTGTGACAGAGGCGGCTTTCGAATGTCTTGAACCCATGGGCGCACATGTCGGCCCAGACTCTCTTCTTGGTCTTGAGCGTGAAATCCTGAGTGACGTCCTCCGGCCTCATCCCCAGTAGTTCGGCGTCGCTGTAACCGAGCGTACGGCATGCGGCCTCATTGACATAGATGAACCGTCCCTCCGGGTTCAACCAGAATGCGGCCTCGGAGAAGTGATCGATGGCGAACTGGGTGAACTGGAGTGATTTTCGGACCTGCTTTCGTTCCGTGATGTCGCGAAGCATGACCACCCGCCCCGCGGGGTGGTGCCTTCCGTGAAAAAGGCTCGATATTCTCAGTTCGAACTCCCGGCGTTCCCCGTTTGCCGTGAGGGCGATTTCGGCCTCGGATGTCCGGTCTTTTGAATGCCGTGCAAGGTAAGGGGAAAGGGCCGGCAGGGCCTCCCGTGCGGGCTGCCCGATGACATCGGAGGGGGGAAGGTCGGTCAGGGCTGCGGCGGAGGCGTTCAGGTCCACCAGTCGATCGTGCATGTCGAGCACCAGGACCGCATCGGCCATGCTCTCCACCACGGCCTCCCGGGCCACGGGAAGGAGGTCGAGCAGGCCGTATCCGAAGAGGCCGTAGGCCAGGATCGACCCGCTGGCCGTGAAGGCCAGGGGTGTAAAGTCCACCCGTGAGAAAGCGGGAATGCCCGTGAGATACAGGGCATTGGCGACCCAGGGGGCCATGAGGGCAAGAAGAATGACGATGAGCTGTTTCCGGTGAATTCCCCTGGCCTTTGCCAATGCCTGAGCCAGCAGGAGCGTGGTGAGTGCGAGAAGGCCGTAGCTGTATGTGATGTGCGACCAGAACAGGGGGCCTCTGACATACGCCACCAGAGAGGTGTCGCCGAACCGTTCCAGCCAGGCATCCGACCAGACCAGGCCATGGACGTCGTTGGTGGCCGCTCCGATTACCGTAAGGACCGGGATCAGGCCGGCGGCGAAAAGCATGGGCATGGACAGCCTGCCCACTTTGCCCACCATGCGGAGTACAAATACCGCAAAGAGGAGCCCGACGAAGGCCGCGCCGGCATATTCCACGCGGACCCAGAAGAGTTTGGCTGTAAGCTCGGTGCTTCGGAGCTCCAGGGCATAGGCAAACGACCATAGAGAGACGACGCACATGAGCAGAAACAGCGGCCTGGCCTCGGGAATACGGCGATAACTCCTCAAGTAGGCGGCCAGGAGGGCGCAGATCAGTCCCGCGGCAAGGGATTGGCCCCAGAACAAGGTGCTCCATGGAAAATCACTCAAGCCATGCCCTCCTATGGGTGAGTGGCAACGTGAAGGCCGAAGGGGTCTTTTCTGTACGATTCATCGGTTCGGGAGCGGTATTCCTTGAGCCTCCACCTTGCAATTCTTCATGGAGGCCGGTAGGGTATGTCTTCCGATGCGATGGTCGAGGGAGGCCGGGGGCGCATACATTGATAATTCGTCCGATGAAAAGGGGTGTTGCCGCCGGTGTCATTCTGATGACGCCGGTTCTCTGGATCTTGTGCGCCTTTGGCGCGGTGGATGCCGGAGTTTCTGAACGGGGCGTGGAAGCGGCCCGCCTGGCCGGCGAGGGCGCGGTCCTGATGATGGATGGCAAGGGGAAACCCCTGGTCTCCCACAATCCGGACAAGGCCCTGGTTCCGGCATCCACCCTCAAGATCGTCACGGCCGCCGCCGCTCTCGACGTGCTTGGCCCCGACTACCGGTTCACCACCGTGTTCCGTCTCTCCGGAGAAGGGGATCTCCTGGTGTCAGGGCAGGGAGACCCGTACCTGGTCTCCGAGGAACTCCAGGTCATTGCCGAGGCCTTGGCTGCCAATGGCCTCTCCGAGGTGCGCCGCATTCTCCTGGACAATGGGTACTTCGAGAGAGGACTGGTGCTCCACGGGACGAATCGCAGCCTGAACCCGTATGATGCGTACAACGGCGCCCTCTGCGTCAATTTCAACACCCTCTTCGTCCACGTGGACGAAAAAGGAAGGGTCCGCTCGGCGGAGCCCCAGACCCCTCTTACCGATATGGCACGACGCGAAGCCTTGCGGAACGGTGTTCGGGGCAAGGCACGCATCAATCTGTCCGGAAGTCCGGATCAGTGCCTTCTCTATGCAGGAGAACTCCTGAAGGTCTTTCTGGAGAGGGCCGGCATTGGGGTCTCGGGTGGGGTGACGCCCTGCGATGTGGATCCATCCACCGTGCCGGTCTTCCATGTCCACCATTCCCAATGGACCCTGGAGGATCTCCTCATGAGGGTCTTTCGCTACTCGAACAACTTCATGGCCAACCAGATCTTCCTCACCCTGGGGGCCTCTCGCTTCGGCCCGCCGGCTACGGCGGAGAAGTCCCGGAGGGTGGTGGAACAATTCCTCCAGGGTCTGGGTCTTCAGAGCGTTCGCGTGGATGAGGGATCGGGCCTGAGCCGTCGAACTCGAATCAGCGCCCGCCAGATGCTCCGCGTTCTGGAGGCGTTCCGGCCCCATCGTCACCTGCTCGAGTGCCGGGATGGGGTCTGCGCCAAGACCGGGACACTGTTTGACGTCAAGTCCCTGGCAGGATACCTGATGACGGCCTCCGGCGATCCCCTCCCGTTCGTGATCCTGTTGAACGGGGAGAAGGTGGGGCATGGGAGCAGGGACCGCATCCTGCGCCTTCTCCTGGACTGCGTTCCGGCCCAATGATCCTCCCTCAACGCCGATCTTGTCCGAACGCGCATGCGCGATATGTCGGCTATGCGCGTGATTCATGGAAAGATCCAAATCGAAATCGAAATCGGGATCGGGATCGGGATCGGGATCGGGATCGAAACGCCATGGACCGGTAAACCAGGAAACGATGGATTGCAGCCGTCCCCGAGGCTGAGCCGATTTTTTCAAGCCCGTCGAAGCCGTGATGTCTATGGCCCCACTATGCGACAGGACAGGTCGAACGGCTCAGGAACCCACCGATGTCGATAGCGATCCCGATAGCGATTTCGATCCCGATAAAGAAGAAACCCCAACCCGTGCACTGGAGACCCGTTTTTCGCGACAGTGACCCTGTGGTTGGGGTGTCTTTCGGGTGAATTCCTTCCGCCCGGATTCACCCGGGACGGCCTTCTAAAACCGGTCCTCGGCATGGCCGGGCGCCGGCAGGGCCCTCTTGTCCTCCACGTACGTCGGGACATCATGTCCCGGGCGGCGTGCCGTATGCGAACGCCCCGATGCGGCGGCGCCTTTTCCGTTCTTCCCTCCAATCACTTGAACCAGGTCGGTCACGATGCCCTCCATCTGTTCGGCCTGTGCGCTGAGTTCCTCGGACGCGGAGGCGGATTCCTCGGCATTGGCGGCGTTCTGCTGGACCACTTTGTCCATCTCGGCCACGGCCCGGTTGACCTGATCGATGCCCTGGGCCTGCTCGCTCGAGGCTGCGGCGATCTCATCCACCAGTTCACCCACTTGGCCCACCTTGTGGAGCATCTCGTTGAAGGCCTGGCCGGTACGGGTGACGAGGGCGGATCCGTCAGTCACCTTTTTCACGGTGTTTTCAATCAGGCCGGCCGTGTTCTTGGCCGCGTCCGCCGCTCGAAGGGCCAGATTGCGCACCTCATCGGCCACCACGGCGAAACCCGCACCGGCCTCACCCGCCCGGGCCGCCTCCACCGCCGCGTTCAGGGCCAGGAGATTCGTCTGAAATGCGATCTCGTCAATGGTCTTGATAATCTTCTGTGTTTCTTCGCTCGCCGTGTTGATCTCGGTCATGGATCCGTCCAACTCCTTCATGGCATGGCCGGCCGTTTTCGCTACCTCATCGGCCTCTTTCATCAAGGTGTTGGCCCGGCTCGCATTGTCCGCATTCTGTCGGGTCATGGAGGACATCTCCTCCAGGGAGGAGGACGTCTCTTCGATGGATGCGGCCTGTTCGGACGCGCCTTCAGCCAGGGACTGGCTGGCGCTCGACACCTGGCTCGATGCCGCAGCCACCTGCTCTGCGCCCCCGGTGATTTCCCGGACGGCCCGCATGATGGGAAGAGTGATGCTTCGAGCAAAAAAGAGGATGGCCAGGACCGTGATCGCCAGGAAGACCCCGCCTACCAGAAGGATCACGTTCCGGATCTCGTTGGCCGCCTGGAGAAACTCGGCCGCGGGCTGGGTGACGCCGATACTCCACCCGGTGAGTTCCACCGGCGCGAATCCGGCGATCTTGTCCATGCCTTCGAAGAAATAGGCCTCCACCCCGCGGTCTCCCGCGAGCATTCGCGACATGATGGCCTCCATCCCTCCGGTCTTGGCCAGGTTCGTCTTGAGGATGTGGCCCGGATTGGGATGGGCGATCACCAGGCCGGCGTCGTCCACCATGAACGGATAGCCTGTGGCGCCCACCTGGACGGAGGTGATGTTGTCGGTCAGGAACTGGATCTTCAGGACCGCAGCCAGGGCGCCCAGGATGCGGCCGTCCGCTCCCCGGATCGGGGCGCAGACCGGAAGCACCGGAAGACCGCTGAGTTTGGATTCAACGGGGTTGCCTATGTTGGCGCGACCCTTCATGGCCTCGCGAAAATAGGTCCGCTCGCCGATGGAGATGCCTCGATTCGTTCCCCCGTTTCCGTCGGCCGTAACGATCCCCTTGGCATCCGCCAGCAGGATGCTTTCGTAATAGGCGCCGTTAGCGGCCATGATCCGTTCGAGATGTTGCCCGAAAGCAGTGAGTGGATTCGTCGGAACGGTGGATGGGTCTGCATCGGTCTCCAGGGAGGCCGCACTCACGGCCAGGTCTCCCAGGGCGAGTTGTTCCGTCATTTTCAGTTCTTGTGCCAGGACAAGCCTTGTCATGGCCGCAAGGTTGCCGGCCACGTTGGTGGCCTGTTCACGGGCCAGGATGGTCAACGCACCCGAAGAGCGGATGACGGAAAACAGGCCCACCACCAGGAGCGGTATCAGGACCGCGGCAATGCCGCCTGACACCAGTTTAAACGCCAGAGATCGCTTTTTCATGACCATGTCCCCCTTGGGTTGTGTCGTTCGGATGGAGCCCTCACTAGGCAAGGAATGTGCCGAAGGGATCTATTGGGATGATAACGAAATAAAATCAGTCATATATCTGGAAATCGGCTCAGACCGGCCATGCTGCGGCCTGCCCGAGGAATGGGGCAAGTCCGTCTCCCCATGACACCGGATAAGGATGTAGCTTATTGAAAACGATAGGAAAACACGGGTTGGGTCACATTTGACCCGAATCGGGGCCATTCAGGCCATGGTGCTTGATCTTTCGAAAGAGGGTCTTTCGGGAGATGCGCAGGGCCTCGGCGACCTGAGTCCGATGCCAGTGAAGCCGGTCCAGGTGCCGTTGAATCAGGTCGCGCTCAAATGCCGAGACAGCCTCCTGGAGGTCCATGTGATCGAAGCGATCGGTCGTTGATTGCGATGCGAGGGATGATGGGGCTTCCTTTTTCAGGGACGGCGCGGCAAGGTCCAGCATGTCCAGCGTCACATGTCGTTGAAGGACGTTCTGCAGTTCTCGGACATTGCCCGGCCACGTATGCCCGGCCAGTGCCTCCATAACCCGGGGCGGCAGGACACGCGGCGCCTCATCACCTTGGATACGACGGAGAAAGTGCTCCGTGAGGAGGGGGAGGTCATCCATCCGATCCCGGAGCGGCGGAAGGCGAATGGGCAGGACATGAATACGGTAGTAGAAATCTTCCCGCATGCGTCCGGCGCGCACCTCTTCAGCCAGATCCCGGTTTGTGGCCGCAATGATATGGAGTTCCGGATGCCGGGTCTTTCCACTTCCCAGGGGCGTATACCCGCCCCCTTCGAGTGCACGGAGAAGCTTGATCTGAAGGGAGAGAGGCAGTTCGCCCACCTCGTCGAGAAAGAGGGTCCCGGTGTCGGCCAGATCAAGAAATCCGAGCTTATCGGCCTGTGCCCCGGTAAACGCCCCCTTCCTGTGTCCGAAAAACTCACTCTCGATCAGTGGTTCGGGAATGGCTCCGCAGTGGACCGGAACAAAGGGCCGGTCTTTTCTCGGGCTCGCGTTGTGGATGGCCCGGGCCGTCAATTCCTTGCCGGTACCGGATTCGCCGTACAGGATCACGTGGGCCCCGCTGGAGGCCGCCTTGAGGATCAACTCGTAGACCTTCTGCATGGCCCGGCTCTTTCCCACAAGGCCGCCGAATCGGTACCGCTCCCGAATGGAGGATCGAAGCCGTGCGTTCTCCGTGCGCAGGGATTCGGCCTCTTCCAGGATGGAGGTTTCCCTCTGGTATGACCGGGTCACGTCCCGTATGGTGGTCAGAACGGCGAGTTGACCCGCCCAGCGGATGACCCGGTTGTTCGCATCGGCCCAGAACTCCCGGCCCGTATTGGAGATACATCGAATCCGCATGGATTCCTCGGCCAGGTGTTCATCGCGAAAGGTGCGAAGCACCCCTTTCATTCGGGAACGATCGGGCCGGGCAATGAAATTCAGAGCGGGTCTTCCGGTCAGATCCGACGCTTCCGTTATGTCGAACAGGTCCTTGAAGGGGCGGTTGGCGAATACGATCCGTTCGGCCTGAATGACCGCAATGCCTTCGGCGACGCTCTCCGTGAGTATTCGGTAGCGTTTTTCGCTTTCCTGAAGAAGCCGTTCGGCATGGACCCTCTGAGTGACGTCCTGAAGCGTTTCCACGGCCCCGATGCGGTTTCCCGTGTCTTCGAAGACCGGGGCCGCCAGGAAAAAGATGTGCCTGGGCCTGCCCCCCAGGTCTTTGAAGAAATCCACGGCCTGCCAGGCCTCCGGGATGACCTGGGAAGGACCCGCCTCCTTGCCCCGGTAGAGTTCCAGAAAACGGCTGAAGTCGTTTTCCGCCGCCAGATCGGCCAGGACCGGTCGTTTGGCAGGATAAAAAGGGGTCCACTGGCGGTCGGTGCCGATCATGTCGGACGCCGATAGACCGGTCAGGAGCTCACAGGCCCGGTTCCAGTGGGTGATCCGGTGGTCCGCGCCTATGGCGAACTGGGCGATGGGGGTGTATTCCAGAATGGAGATCATGAGCAAAGGGCCCTTCGTTTCCCGGTCGTCGTTCGGCCGCACTTCCAGGCCGTGGTCCCATCGATTGGCCGGAAGGTCCGTCCGGACGAGCGGTACGCCCTTTGAGGGAAACAAGATCCATGCCAGATGGATGAATAAAAAAAGCGCTTGAAATCAGGGTGTTGCATGGCTGACCTTGTCTGAGTTGAAAACCCTGCCTGAAAAGACCGGTTCAAGGGGAGGGTCGGCGTCATCGAGTTGACGTTTTCCCTAGGGGTGGGCGCGTTGACAGGCGATGGTATTTGCCTTACAGTGTGCCTCCACTCAACACGGATTTGTCACCATCATGACGGGTCGAGGAGGTTCCTATGCACATCAGACGGATTCGGTTCCTGGCCGACGAATACCCCACGGAGAGATATTACCCGTTTACCCTTCCCAACTTTCGCCAAACCAAGGAACTGGTTCTTGAGACCCCGGTGACCCTGTTCGTGGGAGAAAACGGAAGCGGAAAGTCTACGCTTCTTCAGGCCATCGCCAACCGGTGTGGAATTCACATCTGGAAGACCATCGAGACCAGCCGTTACGAGATCAACCCCTTTGAGCAACTCCTATGGCAATACATCGAAGTCGAGTGGGTCGATGGATATGTGCCCGGGTCCTTTTTCTCCTCCGAGATTTTCTACGATTTCGCCCGGAACCTGGATGAGTGGGCGGTGGCCGATCCGGACATGCTGAACTATTTCGGCGGAAAGTCGCTCATGACCCAGTCCCACGGACAGTCCCTCATGAGCTATTTCGGCTCACGGTACCGGATCAAGGGCCTCTACATCATGGATGAGCCCGAGACGGCCCTTTCTCCCAAGAGCCAGATCGCCCTGTTGCAGTTGCTCGAAGAGACCAGCGTCGCCGGCCACGCCCAGTTCCTCATTGCCACCCATTCTCCCATTCTGCTGGCCTGTGCCGGGGCCAAGATTTTCAGCTTCGACCAGATCCCTGTCGGTACGGTGGCCTATGAAGACACGGAGCACTACCGGGTCTATCGGGATTTCATGATGGACATGATGGAGAGGCTTGAATCCGAGGGAAGGGCCTAGATTGCGTGAGGATCGGTTGAACAGGGAACCCCCATCGGACCCGGTTGACCGCGACGATCGAATCCACGCTCAGATCGTCCAGAGACTCTATCGACAAGCGCCGGGCGGCATGATCGCCACGCTGGTCAACGCGGGGATCCTCACCCTTGTCCTCCGGGGGGAAGCGCCGTCGGTGCGGTTGGTGATCTGGTTGGGGGCCATGGTCCTTCTGTCGGGGGTGCGCGGCATTCAGATCGCTACGTACCACAGGGCCTCTCCTCCACCGGATAAGTCCCGTGCGTGGGGACGCGCCTTTCTCATGGGCCTGTTCTGTTCCGGTGTCCTGTGGGGGTGCTCTGCCGTCTTCCTCTTCCCGGCCCACTCGCCTGCCCACCAGGCCCTGCTGACCATTGTCCTCTGCGGTATGACAGCGGGGGCCTTGGGTTCGTTTTCATCTCTTCCAAAGGCGTTTGCCCTGTTCACCCTTCCCGCCCTGACGCCGCTGTTCATTCGTTTCCTCATGATTCCCGATCCCATACACCGCGCCCTGGCGGCCATGACGCTTCTCTTTTTTGCACTGACCATGTCCACCGTGCGGCGAACCAGCCGGGCCGACCGGGAGCGCCTGGAACTCAAGGAGCACTTTGCGGAGTTGCTGGAGGAGAGGACGGCAGAACTCAAACGCAGCAATGACCGCCTCAAGGACGAGATCGAGGAGCGGAAACGGGCAGAGAATGCGCTGGCGGAATCCGAGGAGCGGTATCGGAGTCTCTTCGACCATATCCCCGACCTGTTGTACATGCATGACCTCGAAGGAAAGCTCATGGAGGCCAATCGCGCCTGGGAGGTGTACGGATTCGATCGAAACGAGCTGAAGGGGCTCTATGTGGGGAGCATCCTTGCGGAACGATATCGCGACGGGTTCAAGGACTACCTCCTGCGCCTGGAAGAGAATGGATGGGACGAAGGGTTCATGAGAATCCAGGGCAAGGACGGCGCCGAGCACGTGGTGGAGTACCGTAATGAGGTCATATGGGACAAGAACGGGTTTCCGTCGGCCGTGAGGGGGTGCGGGCGGGATGTGACGGATCGGATTCTGGCCCGGAAGGAAAAAGAGACGCTTCAGGCACAGCTCATGCAGGCCCAGCGGCTGGAGGCCATCGGTACGCTGGCGGGCGGCATCGCGCACAATGTCAACAATATCCTGATGGGGATTCAGGGGAATGTTTCTCTGGGTTCCATGGAGATCGATGCGGATCACCCTCTGGCCGGACGGCTGAAGACGATCAGCCGCCTGGTGGACCGGGGAGCGGATCTGGCCGGTAAGATTCTGGCCTATGCCCGCGAGGGGAAGGTCCATGTGAAGGCGCTGGATTTAAACGGGATCGTTCACGGAACCGCCTCCACGTTTGGAGAGACAAGAAAGGATATCAGCGTTCGCCTGGACCTCGCGACGGATCTGTGGGCCGTTGAGGCCGATTCCGGTCAGATTCGACAGGCTGTCATGAGCCTGTGCGTCAACGGCGCAGAGGCCATGCCGGGAGGCGGGGAACTCCTGGTGCGTACGCGGAACCTTCCGAGGGAAGAGGCCGGGGAAAGGATCCCCGGATCGTGTGAAAAGGACTACGTGGAATTGGAGGTGGCGGACACGGGAGTGGGGATGGATCGGAAAACCCTGTCCAGGGTCTTTGACCCGTTCTTCACCACCAAGGCCGTCGGCCGGGGGACCGGGCTGAGCCTGGCGTCTGTGCAAGGGATGGTGGAAAGCCATGGAGGGCACATTCACGTGGAATCCGAAGTCGGTCGCGGGAGTTCGTTCCAGGTCTATCTGCCCGCACTGCGCGACTTTACAGGGGAGGAACCGATGCTCATGGAGGAGCGAAGGAAAACGGGAAATATGAAGATTCTGCTGGTAGACGATGAAGAGATCATTCTGGAAGTAGGGGTGCAGATGCTCGAGGCCCTGGGATACGGCGTCCTCAAAGCGCAGGGCGGTCATGAAGCCCTTCAAGTATACGGGGAGCATGGAAGCGAGATCGACCTGGTTATCCTGGACATGATCATGCCCGACTTGAGCGGGGGCGCAACCTTCGACAGGCTCAAGGAGATGGATCCGAACGTACGGGTCCTGCTTTCGAGCGGATACAGCATCGACGGTGAGGCGAGTGAAATTCTTGATCGGGGTTGCAGCGGCTTCATTCAGAAGCCGTTCCGGCTTTCGGACCTGTCGGACGCCCTTACGGAAATGATGGGAGGTGCCAAGACTTCCTGACCATGCTCACGGCTATTCCTTTTCGTACAGGGCAAGCACCCCATTCAGGGCGCGGCCGGGCGTCAGAAGGCGGAGACCGGGGAATCGGGGCAGAATATTCGAAAGCCCGTAGACCGCGAATACCGATCCCCTGCGCGCCTTTTTTGCAATGAGGGACGCGAATTCCTCCTGCATGGTGAGGTAGGTGTAAAACAGATCAAAGGCCTCGAAGGCGATCCCCGTCTCCTCCTCTATCCGATCGTGAATGGCCTCCTTCATGGAGTCGCCCAGGAATAGGTGGACATGGTTCGAAGGAAGGTGAAGCCCTTGCCGGGACAGATGGGTTTCCAAGGCCGCCTTCAGATCGGAGTATTCGTCGAGGATCCAGTCGTCCAGTTCGATACCCACGGAACGGCCCACCAGGGGGCTGAAGAACAGGTTCACGCGTCCGTCTGCGCAACCCATATCCAGAAAGCGCGTTTTGCCGGGAACAAGAACACCCTTTGAGAGCAGATGCTCCAGGCAGGGGAGCACCCTGCCGAGTTCGGTGGACCGCCGGAAACCGAAAGCGCCCACGTCGCCCACTTGACGGCCGTCGCAGAAGCGTGCCACGCGATCCAGCAGGGTCATGATTCGGGGGTCGATCATGGGCTCGTCCTTGGTTGCGACCTGGGATAGAGCGGGGCCGGCAGGGAGAGGCCCCATGTCTCGGATCCGGCTATTCGGTGAATCCGGCTGAAATGTCCCGAAGGGCCTCTCGCACCCTCTCGGTCAGGAGAAAGAGCAGGTTGATTTCCTCGCCTTCCCGCTCCCGAAGGGGTGCAAGCCGCTCGGGTGGAAAACGGTCGGTGATTTTTTTGCAGAGATAGTTGATGCAGATTACATGACGCGCCTTGAGAACGCAGCCCCGTTCTCCGAGGAAATAGCAGCCTGAGGGGTCGTGGCGCGTCCCGGGCAGGCGGCAACCCAGGAGCAGGTTGATCAGGAGAAGAAGTCCGGTGTACCGGTCCTCGATTCCTCTTCCGCAGCAGGACCCCCCCTCCTTGAGATCGCAGTCACGGCAAACCTCTACGATGCCCGTGTCCACCATCTGCCGGCGAGAGGCCTCGGCGGCTCCGGCGAATCGTTCGAGGAGGGTCGCGATGAGTGCGTCCTTCAGGAGCCGGAATCGGTGCCGGACGAGTCGGCTCTCGGCCCAGGCGATCTTGTCCTCGATGGGGCTGTCCACCGAAATGCCGTCAGGAATCATTGGGCCTTCGCAGGTCGGCCCTTTTTCTTGTCGCTGCCCTTTCGACCGCCCTTTGATTTCCCTCCTTTTTCTTCATCCGGTTCCGGGTTTCCAAACTGCTTCAGCCCCTCGGCCAGTTCCTGGAGTTTGCGGTCCACGAGATCGTTGATGCTGTTCTTGGTGTACGTCCCGTCCGTCTTTCTCTGGCCCGCCGCCTTGCCGGTCAGGATTTCGATGCCCTGGTCGACGGTCTTGACGGACCAGATATGGAACCGTCTCTTTTCCACGGCGTCCACCACGTCTTTTCGAAGCATCAGATCCTTGACGTTCGCTTCCGGGATCAGGACCCCCTGGTCCCCGGTCAGGCCGGTCATGCGGCAGCAATCGAAAAATCCCTCGATCTTCTGGTTCACGCCGCCGATGGCCTGGATCTCTCCCCTCTGGTTTAGGGAGCCCGTCACGGCGATGGATTGCCGGATAGGGACCCCTGAAAGGCTGGAGAGAAGGGCGTAGATCTCCGTGGATGAGGCGCTGTCTCCGTCCACACCACCGTAGGACTGTTCAAAGGCGATACTGGCGCTCATGCTGAGTGGCTTGTTCTGCGCGTATTGGTTCCGAAGATACCCGCTCAGGATCAGGACTCCCTTGTTGTGGGTCTTTCCCGAGAGGTCCGCTTCTCGCTCGATGTTGATGATTCCGGCCCGACCCATGGATGTGGTGGCGGTGATGCGGCTCGGTTTGCCGAAGGCATAGTCGCCCATGTCATAGACCGCCAGCCCGTTGACCTGGCCTACGGCCTCACCTTTCACGGAGATCATCAGGGTGCCGCGGTCGATCATCTCCTGAAGTTTCTCCTCCAGCAGGCTGGAACGATAGATCTTGGCTTCAACGGCCTTGTCCACATGTTCCGCCCGGACCCGGGCCCCGCCCTGTCTAGCGGCCCAGTAGGCCGCTTCCCGAATCTGGTCCGTGATCTCAGGAAAGCTCGTGGACAGCTTTTCCTGCCGTCCGGCCATGCGTACCGCTTCCTCCACGAGTGCCGCCACGGCGGTCCGGTCGAACGGAATGAGCTTTTCTTCGTCCGCGGTCATTCGAATGAACTCGGCGAACTGGTGAATGGAGCGGTCCGTTTTGTCCATGGACGTGTCGAATGCGGCCCGAACCTTGAAGATCTTCCGCGTGTCTTCGTCGTGGTGGAGCAGCAGGTGGTAGATGTAGTCATCCGAAATGATGATGACCTTGGTATTCATGTCGACTGGCTCGGGTTTCAAGCCGGTAGTTGTGAAGAGATAGAAGGGATCGTAGGTCTGAATCTCCATTTTCTCGGTCTTGAGGGCGCGTTTGAGGGCCGGCCAGACACCGGGTTCGATCAGGGAGTCCATCAGGTTGATCACCAGGTATCCACCGCTTGCCTTGATCAAGGACCCCGCTCGGATTTTGCTGAAGTCCGTTTTCCAGACTCCGCTACGGTCCACGACACGCTCGATACTGCCGAAGAGGTTCCGGTAGGTGGGGTAGGATTCGACAATCACAGGGAGGCTGGACAACTCCGAGTTGTCCACCATGACGTTGACCTGGTAAGGCTGAAAGGGGTCTCCCTGGGGAAGGAGAAAGGGCATACCCTGAATGGCCTCCTGGCCGGGGCTTTGAAAGACCTTGACGTTCTCGTTTAAGTCATCGAGCATTTCGTCCAAAAATTTTCGCACCTTGTCGTCCGTGTACTTCTGCCGGATGGGGGATAGAAATTCCGTGGCCAGTTTCTGAAAAAGGACATGATCCGTGTTCTCGATGGCCTCTTGCACCTCCTTCTGGAGGTCCCTCAGCTCGAGGAAGATCTGATCGACCTGTTCTCGAAGCTCGCCCTGTTTCTGCTTCAGCGCCTCGAATTCCTCCTTGGGAAAGCGTCCCTTTTCCACCATGGCCTCCACCTGATCGATGTGAACGGGATTGCCGTCCACCAGGGGGACCACCTCGGGCCGTTTGACCTCGCCCATCTGCATGTCCACCAGGGCGAAGCCTTCCTCCCTCACCTTTTTGTCCAGGTCCTTGAAGAAACCCTTCCCCTTTTTTTCGTAGGTCTGCATGATCTCTTTCTTGCGGTTCAGGTAGTCCTGGCTCTCGAAGAGGGCGGGCACTTCCTTTTTCAGATGTTCCACGAAGTCATGGATGTCTTTTTTGAACTCGTTTCCAAGGCCGGCCTTGAAGCGGAGGAGGGTAGGATTTTCCGGATTTTTGAAGTTATTCACGTAACAGAGATCGTCGGGAATAGCGACCCCCTTTTCCGCTGCCATCTGCTGCAGGAGCTTTCGTACCGTGGACATGCGTCCCGTTCCGGCAATGCCGGTGACGAAGATGTTGTACCCCTGCTTGTTCATACCCACACCGAATTGAAAGGCCTCCACCCCCCGGTCCTGGCCGATGATCTCCTCAAGGGGTTTAAGTTCGTCGGTGGTCTCAAAGGGAAGAGCTGCGGGATCGAGTCGCCATCGCAGCCGGTCAACCGGGACTTTGTGCGGATCGGTCTTTTTCGAGGGCATCAATGACCTCCTGGAGAATCGGCCCTGGAAGGGCGGGATACACAGTGGCGTGAAGGTGCGGTCGGGGCCACGAAGACGGTGTGCGCTCCCGTCCCGGCCCGGTGGTCCGCACGACGAGGACCGATTAGACGGCCCGGATCCGGATCTCCTGAGCAGGGGCCGGCCTGCGTTTGGGCAGGATGATTTTCAGGATGCCCTCGGCCAGCACGGCATCCGCCTGATCGGGAACGATCCGACAGGGCAGGCGGACGCTTCGGGAAAAGGAGTCATACCGGGTCTCGGTGTGATGTGGGTGTTCCTTTTCCCGAAGGGATTCGTCCCGACTGAGGCCCCGCAGAGTGAGTCGGTCTTCCGATGCAATGATGGTCAGGTTGGAGGGATCGAAATCAAGGACCTCCGCCCGAATGACCAAGGCGTCTCCCTGATCGATCAACTCCATGGCGTCCAGGCCCCGGGGCGTAAACGGCATGGGGGCCATTCCGAACTCGTCCCAGACGCGGGCGAGCATCCGCCCCATGTCCCGTCTGAGCCGGTTCATTTCTTCGGTCTTCCAGATGGTCAATCCCGGCATGATGTGTCCTCCTGATGCAAAAGCCGTCATGGGTATGACAGAGATCTATTGTAGGGGGCAGAGCGGGACCGACGCAAGGGGAAATCATCCCTGCCACGGGAACGCTTTACAGGCGCGGTCCGCCGATGTAGAGTGATTTCCATGGATGGATGGGGTCCAGGGGGTACACCATGGGATTCCTGCGGTTTCGGAAGGCGAACAACCGGGCGGTCCTCGGTTTCCTGCTTCCCTGCATCGCCATGGGCGTTGCATCGGTTACGGTTCTCTGGGGACGCTCCCGCGGACTCCCCTTGTCCATCTCCACGTGGCTCCCGATCCTCACCCTGGTCCCTGCGATTCTCGCGGGTGGACTCCTCCTGTCCATCGCGTCGATCCCATTCATTCCCGATCTGGGAGACAAGGACTACGCCTACGCCGGCCTCACCCTGAACATCTTCCTTCTCCTGCTCTATGGTTCCGGCGTGGCGTACTATGTCATGCATCACCTCCCGGGTTGATGCAGATTCGACCTCGATAGCCCATTACATCGTGGTCCCATATAGTGTGTGATTGGGAAATCCAGATCGAAATCGGGATCGCTATCGAAATCGAAACGCATTGGGCTCTGAAAACGGAAAAGGTGATGTTTGCCGATTCTCGATAGTGGATAAGAGGAATTGAACCGCCTGCCGAGTATGTTCTCTTTCCGATCCCGATCCCGATAGCGATAGCGATTTCGATAAACAAAACACCCCGAAGGAGATGCCGGACGTACATCCTTCATGCCGGTGGTCCTTGTCGCTGCATGTTTTCATCGTACGTCACATCATCACATAACCACATAACCACATCCATCCCTTCCCCTCTTTTTTTACTTCCAATCAGGTACAGCCCGGATCGCACTTTCCCTACAAAGCGCCATATGTGGGGGGTGGGCATCTCCATGGCACACGCTGTAGCGTGTCATAACGGTTCCCCTTCTATTGTATTTTCATGTGAATGCGGCCGCCTCAAAGACGATTTTTCCCTTGACAAGCCGGGGAGTTGTCGGGTAAAAGTGTCATAAAGTGGAACTGAGTGTCACAAAGTGGTGCATCGACATGTTTAAAGGACGTTCTCGACATAGCTTAGACGAAAAGGGTCGGCTGGCTGTCCCGGCGCGATTCAAGGACGTCCTCAACCGGAAGGACAGCGATGTCCTGGTGCTCACGAACCACGACTCCTGCCTGTGGGCCTTTGCACTCGACGACTGGCGCGCCATCGAGGAGAAGGCTACGCATCTCTCCCTTTTCAATCATGCTGCCAACCGTTATCTCCGCTATTTTATCTCAGGCGCACAGGAGTGTCCACTCAAGCAGGGCCGAATTACCATCCCACCGGACCTTCGAGAGATCGCCGGCCTTCAGAAAGAGGTGGTTCTCGTCGGAGAGTTGAAGATCTTTGAAATCTGGGACCGGGAGCGATGGGATGAGGAGTTTGAGACGGCGCGACAGAGTTTCGCCCAGGACAGCCAGGTCCTCTCGGAATTGGGTATCTAGAGGTATGCACCGTTGGAATATCCTCACGAACCGGTGCTTGTCCAGGAGGCCGTCGAGGACCTGATAACTCGTCCCGACGGCGTGTACGTGGATGGGACCTGTGGAAGCGGTGGGCACAGTGAGTTGATCGGCAAAAGGCTATCCGACGCCGGTCGACTGATCTGCCTGGACCGGGATCCGGACGCCGTGATCCGGTGCCGGGAAAGGATCTTGTTCCTGAAAGGCCGCGGGGTGGTTCGAAAGGCCAATTTCGCAGACATGGATCGGGTGTTCGAGGACATGGGTGTGAGCGAGGTGACGGGAGTGATGCTCGACCTGGGTGTCTCCACATACCAGCTCGATCAATCGGAACGGGGATTCAGCTTCAGGCGTGACGAGCCCCTGGATATGCGGATGGATCCGGAAAGCGGCGTGACCGCCGCTCATCTCGTGAATACCCTGCCCGCAAAGGAACTGGCGCGTATTTTTCGGGAATTCGGAGAGGAGAGGAAGGCGCGGGCCCTTGGCATGGCCATTGAGAGGGCACGAAGCGGGTCGCCGTTCACGAGTTCCCTCCAAGTGGCCGAGGTGATCCGTTCAGTGGTTCACCGTTCCCGCCGGCCGGGCGCCAAGGATCCGGCGACACGAGCGTTTCAGGCCTTGAGGATCGCCGTGAACCGCGAACTGGATCACCTTCGAGTCTTTCTGGACAAGGCCCCGAATGTGATCGAGAGGGGAGGACGGCTCGTGATCCTGTCCTATCACTCTCTGGAAGACCGGATGGTCAAGCAGGCCTTCCGCGTATGGGAAAAGGGGTGCACCTGCCCCCCGGACTTTCCCGTATGCACGTGCGGCGGAGTGCCTCTTTTCAGGCTGCTTCGACGAGGTGGTTTGAAGCCCTCCCAAGAGGAGATCGCAAGGAACCCAAGGGCACGCAGCGCCACGCTGCGAACGGCGGAAAGGATGTGAGCCATGGGTGGACGAAAGTGGACATGTCAATCGAACAGGCTTCGAAACCAGGGAACCGGCGTTCGGACTCGAAACGCCAGGAAGAAAGACGGGGAACCCCGGCTTACGTCCAGGCAGGTGGTGCTCATCGCTGCCCTCTTTCTGATCTTCATGGGCAGCGGCATCGGATATGTCTGGTCGAATTTTGAGGGGACCCAGATCGGGTATGACCTGAGCCGACTCCAGAAGCGGGAGAGGGAATTGAATGAACTCCATCGCAAGCTGAAGCTGGAATTGGCCTTCCTTACGTCTCCCCAGTACCTGGAAAACACGGCTCGAGACGCCGGACTTCACCCGGCGGAACCTGAACAGGTGATCCTTGTTCGATGAGATTCAAAGAAAAAAAATGGATCCGGTTTCGAATGTATGTGGTCGGGGTCATGTTCGTCCTGGGCCTTTCGGTTGTTCTAGCCCGCGGCTACCAGCTCCAGGTCCTGGAGCGGGACAAGCTCACGGCTATTGCACGCGCCGGGTACAGCGGGACTGTACAGCTTCCTCCCATGCGCGGGACCATCTTTGACCGGAAAGGCAATGAACTCGCGGTGAGCGTGGAGGTGGGTTCGGTGTACGCACACCCGCCGCAGATCAAGGACAAGGCCCGGGCTGCATCGGAACTGTCACGGGTGCTCGGAGTTTCGGAGAACGATCTTCAAGGATTACTGGAAAAAGACGCACGCTTCGTATGGCTTCAGAGAAAGATCCCGCCGGAGCTGTGCGAGAGGGTGCGAAAGATGAAGATCGAGGGCGTAGGCACGACCCTCGAATCCAAACGATTCTATCCGGGAAAGGAGATCGCCGGCCATCTCATCGGTTTTGCAGGCGCGGACAACCAGGGACTGGAAGGTCTGGAGAGGTCCTACGACCAATTCCTCAAGGGACCCCAGTTCGTCCTTATCCAGATGCGGGACGCCCTGGGCCGGCCTTTTTTCGTCAGTCGACCCACCCCCAGGGACGAGAACGGAAAAGACCGGACCATGCACGACCTGGTGCTGACCATCGACAAGCACATCCAGTACAAGGCGCAGCAGGCCCTGGAGGAGGCCGTCCAGCGATACAGGGCCGAGAGCGGCCAGTGTCTCGTGGTGGACCCGAATACCGGGGAAATTCTGGCCATGGCGGTTGCGCCCTCCTTCAATCCGAACGCGTTTGGGGATTACGATCCGGAACAGTGGCGGAACCGCGTGATCACAGACGCCTATGAGCCGGGTTCCACCATGAAGGCGTTTCTCCTTGCCGCAGCCTTGGAGAAGTCCGTCGTCTCTCCCCAGACCCGTTTCTATTGTGAAGACGGATCGTTTCAGGTGGCCGGTCACACCATCCATGATACCCACGATTACAAGGACCTCACCGTGGAAGACATTGTCGTCCTTTCAAGCAATATCGGGGCGGTGAAGATCGGGTGGAAACTGGGCTATCAAGACTTTACGGAGTACCTGAGGGGTTTCGGGTTCGGTAAGAAGACGGGCATCGACCTGATGGGGGAGAGACAGGGATTCGTGCGGCCTACTGCAGAAGCCAGGCCCATTGATCGGGCCAACGTCTCTTTCGGCCAGGGGCTGACCGTAACATCCCTTCAGATCGCCATGGCCATGGCGAGCATCGCCAACGGGGGCGTTCTCATGAGGCCCTACCTGGTCAAAGAGATCCGGGAGAGCGGAGGCCGGGTGGTCAAGAAGAGCCAACCCCAGGCAGTTCGCCGAGTCTTGACTCCGGAAACGGCCGGCCGGGTCAAGCAGATCCTGAGCGGCGTGGTGAGCAGCCGCGGAACGGCTCCGCAGGCGTCCATCGCGGGATTTCAGGCAGCCGGAAAGACCGGGACCGCCCAGAAGGTGGACCCCCAAACGAGGCGGTACTCCAGGAGCAAATATGTGGCCCTGTTTGTGGGGTTTGTCCCGGTGGAGGACCCAAGACTGGTCTGCCTGGTCCTGGTGAATGAACCCAAGGGCAGTTCCTACGGCGGCGTGGTGGCCGCACCGGTCTTCCGCGAGGTGGGACGCTGGACCCTGAATCATCTCCAGATCAAGCCGTGGCTCCGGTTCGCCATGGCCTCGGGAGAAGGACAGGGAAGCGAACAAGTGGTGTTCGAGGCCCTGAAGAAAGGCCTCATGATAGAGACTCCAAAGGAAGGGACGAGCGGCGAAGAAGCGGAAACGAGTATCGGGGAGGAGGAATTGGTTACCTCTGAGCCGGTCCTTCCGGATTTTCGAGGGGGTTCCATGCGTGAGGTTCTCAAGCAGGGGAACTCCCTGGGTCTGCGGGTGGTGATCGAGGGTACGGGTGTGGCTGTGGAACAGGTCCCCGAACCAGGAGTGGAATTGAGCCGCGTGAGCACGGTGCGGGTACGCTTCAGCGCTCCCCTCTGATTTGAAGGAGGGAGGACGAGGTCAACGCGAACGATGAAACTGGGCAGGCTCATCGAGGGAGTGGAAGATGCCGGGCTGATCCGGGGGAGCATGGACCTGGATATCTCGGGGATCGCATACGATTCCCGAGATATCCGTCCGGGGTTTCTGTTCGTGGCGCTACGGGGGCACACCCTGGACGGGCACGCCTTTTTTCAAAACGCCTTGGAGAGGGGGGCTGCGGCCCTGGTGGGCGAGGAATTTCCGGATACCCATGCGGACGTTGCCATGGTTCGTGTCCCCAATACCCGGAGGGCCTTGGCCGCCATCGCAGACCGGTTTTACGACGCCCCCTATCGCTCCATGACGCTGATCGGAGTCACGGGAACCAACGGCAAGACATCTACCACGTATCTCCTGGAGTCCATTCTAGCGGCATCCGGTGCGAATCCCGGCGTGATCGGGACGATCAACCTCCGCTATTCCGGCGCGCAGCGTGTCGCTTCCATGACCACACCCGAATCCTTGGACCTCATGGCGACGCTTCGAGAAATGGCCGATCGAGGAGTCACTCACGTGGCCATAGAGGTGTCGAGCCACGCGCTGGATCAGGGCCGGATTCATGGCTGCCCCATGGAGGAGGTGGTCTTCACCAATTTTTCGAGGGATCACCTGGACTATCACAAGACCATGGATGCCTATTTTCAGGCCAAGAGCCTCCTGTTCCGCCCCCCTCAAGACGGGGGGGTCCCAGGGGACGGCCCGGCGGTGATCAACATGGATGATTCCTTCGGACCGCGTTTGGCCGCCCTGTGCGGAAGGCCTATCTGTTCCTACGGCCTGGGTCCGGAGTGCGCGATCCGCGCCAAGATCCTTCGGGAGGATCGAGACGGTCTCGGGGTGAGAATCCGGACGGCGGAGGGGGATTTCGATGTCCGGTCCCGCCTCATCGGGCGGATCAACATCTACAACATGCTTGCGGCCGCAGCCGCCGCCCTCTCCCTGGGCGTGGGACCGGAGGCCGTGGCGTCCGGAATCCGGCGTCTGCGCGGGGTACCGGGGCGCCTGGAGCGTGTGGAAAACCCCCGCGGCCTCAGCCTCATCGTAGACTATGCACACACGCCGGACGCCCTTCTCAAGGCCTTGGAGACCCTCCGGCCACTGGTCCGCGGGCGTCTCATCACCGTATTCGGCTGTGGAGGAGACCGGGATCGCGGCAAACGACCCGAGATGGGCGAGATTGCCGGTCGTTTCAGCGATGTGGCGGTGGTCACCTCCGACAACCCGAGGACCGAGAATCCCTTGGACATCATCGCTCAAGTGGAAGAGGGAGTCCGCGTGGCAGGCCTTACCCATCTTCGAAACGGAAGGGCTTTCATCAATGCGGGCTATCTGGTGGAGCCGGACCGGAGACGGGCCATTCAGCGGGCCGTAAGCGCGGCGGAGATCGACGACCTGGTCTTCATCGCCGGGAAAGGACATGAGGACTATCAGATCCTCGGCACCGAAAAGATCCATTTTGACGACCGGGAGGAAGCGGCTCTGGCGGCTGGTGGATGCGCCGGTCCGTCGGAAAGGTACGAGTCCAGGCCATGAGTGCCCTGTGGGGACACATTACCGCCGAAGAGATCGCAAGAGCTGTTTCAGGGGTGAGGATCGTCGGACCCGGTGACTCGGCGATCAGCGGTTTCAGCACGGATACCCGCAGGCTCGGGAACGGGGATCTCTTCTGGGCACTACGGGGGGATCGGTTCGACGGTCATGACTTCATCCACGAGGCCTTCAACCGGGGGGCCGCGGGAGTGGTCGCGGATTCGGCCCGCATCACCGAGAAGCAGGTACCCCGGGGCCGCCTGGCCATTGTCGTACCCGATACCCTCAAGGCTCTGGGCGACTTGGCATCCTGGTGGCGGCACGCGCACCCCGCCTCGGTGGCGGTGATCACTGGAAGCGCAGGCAAGACCACCACGAAGGAGATGGCGGCGGTTGTCTTTGAAAAAGACGGGCCGACTCTTCGAAGCGAAGGGAATTTCAACAACTTGATCGGCCTGCCTCTCACTCTCCTTCAGTTGAGAGGCGAACACCGAAGGGCGGTCCTGGAGATGGGCATGAACCGACCCGGGGAGATCGCGCGGCTCACGGAAATCGCCGATCCGGACGTGGGGCTGATCACGAATGTGGCCCGGGCGCATCTGGAAGGCCTGGGGGACATTCGCGCTGTGGCCGGGGCCAAGGCGGAACTCCTGGATGTCATGTCCGTAAGGAGCACGGCCCTGCTCAACGGCGACGATCCGATGGTGATGGCCGAGGCCCGCCGGTTCCGCGGACGCGTGCTCACCTTTGGACTGAACCAGGACAACGACTTCCGGGCCGGGTCTGTTCAAGATCTGGGACGGGATGGAATGGCCTTCGATTTCGAAACGGGAAAGGAGAGCGTACACATTCACCTGGCGGTGCCCGGACGTCAGAACATCAGGAACGGGCTGGCTGCGGCGTCTATGGCCGCGGTTTCAGGAATTCCCCTCTCTGTGATCGCCGAGGCCCTTGAGTCTTTTCACGGTATCGCGGGTCGCTTTACGGTGGTGGATCTGCCGGGAGGCGCCCTGCTGGTGGATGACACCTACAACGCCAACCCGTCTTCCCTCAAGGCGGCCCTGGATTCCGTGGGCGCGCTGGTTCGAAAAGGGGGGCGAGTCATCGCCGGGTTGGGAGACATGCTGGAACTCGGGCGGGAGACGGCTCCCGCTCATCTTGAAGCGGGTCGAATGGCTGCGGATCGGGGTGTCTCGCATCTTTTCGTCATGGGTGAGCAGGCGGATCTCATCATCCGCGGCGCCCTGGAAGGCGGGCTTCCCGAACATCGTGTGCATCGAATGCGAAATCACGAGGAGATGGCCGGTGGAATCCAGACAATGCTTGAGAGAGAAGACGTTGTCCTGCTCAAGGCTTCCCGGGGAATGCATTTCGAACGCGTGGTCGAGCGACTTCGAGGGGCCATTGCAAAAGGAGGCCGTCATGGTCTCGATCAAGAAGGTCCTGGTGGTGGATGACGAACCCGAAATCCGTCGGCTGCTCGTGGATGTCCTGTCGAGTCCGGCCTGCCGCGTCGTAACGGCCGAAGACGGCGTGGATGCCGTGAGAGAGCTTCAGCGGGGGCGATTCAGCGCCGTGGTAACGGATATCAACATGCCCCGCATGGATGGGCTGGAATTGCTTCGGTGGATCAAGAAGAACCGGCGAAAGGAGGCCGTGGTGGTGATGAGCGGATCGCCGGATTACGAAGATCTGAGTGGCCGGGAAATGCCTGTTGTGGCGGCACGATTCCGAAAGCCTTTTCGATTGCCGGTGTTCCTGGATACCCTGAACGCCCTGATATCCCCGAAAGAAAGAGTGTCGCGGTCCCGTTCCAGGGCAAAGGGAAAGAGAGCGAACTGATCCATGCTCTACAAGCTCATCTATCTGTTTCATGAGGACCTCTCCTGGCTGAACGTGTTCCGGTATATCACGTTTCGGACGATTGTTTCGGCCCTGTCGTCCCTCGTCGTTGTCCTGGTTTTCGGTCGCTGGGGTATTCGCCGTCTCCACTCCATGCAGGTGGGTCAATTCATACGGGAAGACGGCCCGCCCAACCACAAGGTGAAGGCCGGCACCCCCACCATGGGCGGCTGCCTGATCATTCCTGTGATCGTGCTTTCTTCTATCCTGTGGGCGGATCCCGCGAATCTCTATATCTGGCTCGTGGTGGCGGTTTTCGTGGGCTTCGGCGTCATCGGGTTCATGGACGACTACATCAAGCGGGTTCGAAAGAGCAGCCAGGGTTTGAGGGCCCGTTCCAAGTTCGGCCTTCAGTTTCTCGTGGCCCTGTCCGCAGCCCTGCTTCTCTACTACTACCCGGAATTCGATCACAGGCTCATGGTGCCGTTTTTCAAGAACATTCGTCCGGACCTGGGGTTCTGGTACGTCCCCTTCGCCGTGTTCATCATCGTGGGCGCCTCAAACGCCGTGAATCTCACCGACGGACTGGACGGCCTCGCCATCGGGCCCATTATCGTGGCCTTTTCCAGTTATCTGATCTTTTCGTATCTGGTGGGCCACGTGAAGATCGCCGGATATCTTCAAATTCCTTACGTTGTCGGGACAGGTGAACTTTCGGTCCTCTGCGGGGCGGTGGTGGGTGCGGGACTGGGCTTCCTCTGGTACAACGCCTACCCGGCGGAGGTCTTCATGGGGGATGTGGGTTCCCTCCCCCTGGGCGCGGCCCTGGGCACCGTAGCGGTCGTCACCAAACAGGAGTTCATCCTGATCCTGGTGGGTGGGCTTTTCGTGGTGGAAGCCCTGTCCGTGATTTCTCAGGTGGCCTATTTCAAGCTTACGGACGGGAAGCGGATTTTTCGCATGGCGCCCATCCATCACCATTTTGAACTGAAGGGTTGGGCCGAGAGCAAGGTGACCGTTCGGTTCTGGATCATCTCGGTGATCCTGGCCCTTCTGGCCATCGGCACGTTGAAGCTGCGTTGACGGAATTGAATGGAGGCCAGGACTTCAGAAAGGTCGGTCCACATGGAAGTTCAGAATATGCAGAAGACGGTGTTGACCTGCTGGCGTTACCGGTTTCAGCACCGGGCCAATCCCCTTCATGTGTACTGCCGGCTGATGGATCTGGGAATGGGACGATACATCTCCCGAAAGCTCTGCACCTTTTATGAAAGGTATCTGTATCCCCAGGGGCGGAGGGAATGGAAGAGCGATTGAACATTCAAGGTAAACGGGTGGTGGTGGTGGGTCTGGGGCGTTCCGGACTCGCTGCCGCGCTGTGGCTAGCCGGCCGGGGGGCGCTGGTGACGGCCAGTGACGTGAGGGCGGAATCCGAGTTTTCCCCCGATGTGATCGAAAAGTCCCGTGGGGCCGGGATCGCGCTGGAGACCGGAGGGCACGGCAGGACCACCTTCGAGGCTGCCCACATGCTCGTGGTGAGCCCCGGCGTCCCGCCCGATATCGAGCCGATTCGATCGGCCGCGGAGCGGGGGATCCCCGTGCTGGGGGAATTGGAACTGGCCTGCCGACTTCTCGACATCCCCATGGTCGGGGTGACCGGCACGAACGGCAAGTCCACCGTGACCGCTCTATTGGGTGAAATGATCGGTCAGCAAGGCCTTCGCGTCTTCGTAGGAGGAAATCTCGGCACGCCCCTGATGGAACTGGTATCCCGGCGGGAAGAGGTCGACTGGGGCGTAATCGAGGTGTCGAGTTTTCAGCTCGACACCATGGAGAGTTTCAAGCCGGTCGTGTCTGTGATTCTGAACGTCAGCCCGGATCACCTGGATCGCTACGAGGACTACGAGGCCTATGTTCAAAGCAAGCTTCGAATCTTCCGGTTTCAGAAGCCGGGCGGGTTCGTGATCCTCAATGACGACGACGAGCGACTGCGAGATGAGGATCCTGGAAAGGGCCTTCGCGTCCTGAGGTACGGCCTGAAGGAACGTTCGGACCGGTCGGCCTGGATTTCAGGTGATTCCGTGATCAGCCGCTTCCCCGGTCCAGGCACGTCGAGGTTTTCCCTGGAGCGCTTCGTGCTTCCGGGCCTGCACAACCGCGAGAACCTGATGGCGGCCGTTCTTGCCGCCCTGGGTGCCGGGGTGTCTCCGGAGGCGGTTCAAAGGGGTGTGGACGGTTTCAAGGGGCTCTCCCACCGAATGGAGTTCGTGGCGAGCTACCGGGGGGTGGATGTCTACAACGATTCCAAAGCCACCAACGTGGACGCTGCGGTCCGAGCCGTGGAGAGCTTCGATCGACCGATCATTCTCATCGCAGGCGGCCGCCACAAGGGCGCGGACTACGGCCCCTTGGTCCGTGCGTCGCTAGGCCGTGTGAAGGATGCGGTCTTCCTGGGCGAGGCGCGGGATCTTCTGGCGAAGGACTTTGAAGGAGAAGTGGCCTACCGGATCGTGGATACACTGGATCAGGCCGTCTCAGAGGCTCTGGACCTGGCGTTGCCGGGGGACGTAGTCCTTCTGGCGCCGGCCTGCTCCAGCTTCGACATGTTTCAGGATTACGTCCATCGGGGACGGGCGTTCGCGGAGTCCGTTCGGAGGTTCGTGAATGGCGGCGAGAGCGCGTGAATCCAGCAGGACGGACTACGGCATCCTGGTCCCCACGTTGCTTCTCGTGGGACTCGGTCTGGTTTTTATTTACAGCTCGAGTTCCTTCGTGGCCGAGCACCGGCTCGGTGACAGCTATTTCTTTCTCAAGCGGCAGGGCGTCTTCTGCCTGGTGGGGCTGGTTCTTTTGATTTTGGCAAAGAACATTCCGAGCAACGTCTACGCCCGATGCGCCTACCCGATGCTGGTGGTGAGCCTGGGCCTCCTTCTGGCCCTGCTTATCCCCGGCATGAGCAGGTCCATTGGAGGAGCGAGCCGTTGGCTTCGCTTTGCGGGATTGTCCTTTCAGCCCTCGGAATTCGCAAAGCTTTCTCTGGCGGTCTACATCGCGTACTCCATGGCCAAGAAAGGGCCGAACATGGGCTCGTTCTCCAAGGGACTGCTGCCCCACCTTCTGGTGGCCGGAGTGTACATGGGCCTTATTCTGCTTCAACCCGACCTGGGTACGGCCGTGATCATCGGTTGCTGGCTCATGGTGCTCTTATTCGTGGGAGGCGTCCGCATCTACCAGCTTGTGGGCATCCTGTTGGCCTTTTCACCTCTGGTCGGCCTTCTCATCTGGCTGGAGCCCTACAGGCTGCGCCGATGGTGGGCCTTTCTGGAACCGTGGAAGGACCCCCACGGGCTCGGATTCCAGATCATCCACTCTTTTCTGGCCTTTGGATCCGGGGGAGTCCTGGGAGTGGGTTTGGGCAACAGCAAGCAGAAGCTTCTCTATCTGCCCGAGCCCCACACGGACTTCATCATGTCCATCATCGCGGAAGAGCTGGGTCTCCTGGGTGTGGCAGCAGTCGTGGTGCTCTTCGGGATCCTCGTCCTCCGGGGAATCCGTGCGGCCCTGAACGCACGGGACCTCTACAGTGCATACCTGGCCATGGGGATCAGCTGTTTCATCGGGATTCAGGTCATCATCAACATGGGAGTAGTCATGGGCCTTTTGCCCACCAAGGGGCTCACCCTGCCCCTGATCAGCTACGGCGGGTCTTCTCTTGTCATCAACATGCTGGGGATCGGCATCCTCCTGAATATCGCCCAGCGGAATTGAGAACAAGCGGACCACAAGAGAAAAGGATATCGAGCAGGCACATGGGCAGCGACTCCGGAAAAAGAGAGATTCGACTTGCGATCGCCGGAGGAGGAACCGGAGGGCATCTCTTTCCGGGGGTGGCCGCAGCCCGCGAAATCTCCAGCCGTCACGCCGGGGCAAAGATCCTTTTCATCACGGGTGAGAAACAGATGGAGGCCCGTATTGTCGAGCGATCGGGCTACCGGAGAGAGACCATTCGAGTGGAGGGCCTCAAGGGCCGCGGATGGCGGAAGGGTGTGCTGACGTTGCTGGCCTTGCCTCGGAGTTTTATCCAGGCGCGCCGCATCCTGCGGGATTTCGGCCCCGGTGTTGTTCTGGGGGTCGGCGGTTACTCAGCGGGGCCGGTCTGCGTGGCCGCGCGTTGGCTGCGGATCCCCACGGCTGCCCACGAACAGAACTCCTTCCCGGGCCTGACCAACCGCCTGCTCTCTCGAATCGTGAACCGGGTATTCATATCTTTCGAGGAGAGCCGATCCCGGTTCCCCGGCGGTTGCCTGGTGTTCACAGGCAACCCGGTGCGCGAGGAAATACTGTCGGCCTCTCCCCGGGCCATCCCCATGGAGGGGAACCTGAGTCTCCTCGTCGTGGGCGGTAGCCAGGGTGCCCTCGCCGTGAACACGGCGGTGGTGGCGGCCCTGGAACGTTTGAAGAAACAAGGCCGATGGTTCGACGTCCTTCATCAGACCGGGGAGGCCGACTATGAAAGGGTCCTGAGGCTGTATACGGATCTGGGGATTCGTGGGTCTGTGACTCCCTTTATCGAGGACATGGCCCGTGGCTATGCAAACGCAGATCTGGTCGTGGGAAGGGCCGGAGCAGGAACGGTGAGCGAACTGGCGGCTCTGGGCCGGCCTTCGGTCCTGATTCCGTTTCCGTATGCGGCCAACGATCATCAGACAACCAATGCGCGCGTGCTGTCCGACGCCGGTGGGGCGGAACTTCTCATGCAGGCGGATCTCGACGGGGATTCCCTGGCCCGGATTCTGGCTCGCTTCGACGACGACCGGGAGGCCCTGGCGCATATGGGGCGGCGAGCGGCGGAAAAGGGTCGGCGGGGTGCGGCTCGGGCCATGGCGGAAGAGCTGGAAATCTTGTTGGAGCGGGGTGCCACGGGATCATGAGACCCTTCGGCAAGGTGCAGCACATTCACTTCGTGGGGATCGGTGGCATCGGAATGAGCGGCATCGCCGAGCTTCTCCTGAATCTCGGGTATGCGGTCAGCGGATCGGACTTGAAAGAGTCGAGTGTTACCCGGCGGCTGGAGGAGATGGGCGCGAAGATCTTCCGGGGGCACGATCAGGCCTATGTAGAAGGGGCGGACGTGGTGGTCTACTCCTCGGCGGTGGCTCGGGACAACCCGGAAATCCGGGAGGCCGGGGAGCGATTTGTGCCCGTGATTCCCAGAGCGGAGATGCTGGCCGAATTGATGCGGCTCAAGTACGGCATCGCCGTGGCCGGGGCCCATGGAAAGACCACCACCACCTCCATGATCGCCTCCATCCTCACGGCCGGCGAACAGGATCCCACCGTGGTCATCGGCGGGCGTCTGGATATCTGGGGCGGTTCCAACGCCAAACTGGGGCAGGGGGACATCCTGGTGGCCGAGTCGGATGAGAGCGACGGGTCGTTCATGATTCTCTCCCCCACCATCGCGGTGGTGACGAACCTGGACTACGAGCACATCGACCACTACGGATCCATGGACAACCTGCGGACGGCATTCGTCGACTTTGTCAACAAGATCCCGTTTTATGGATCGGCTGTGCTCTGTCTCGACAACGAGGAGATTCAAGGGATTCTGCCCCGGCTGAGAAAACGCTACCTGACCTACGGCATGGCCTCTCAGGCGGACATGCAGGCGCGGGAGCTGGAGATGCACGAGATGACCTCGTCCTTCGAGGTGGTCCATCAGGACCGATCCCTGGGTCGCGTGGTGGTGGGCATGCCTGGTCGGCACAATGTGCGCAATGCCCTGGCCGCCATCACGGTGGGCCTGGAGCTGGAAGTGGATCTGGAGGACATCAAGGCGGGCCTGTTGAATCTGGGCGGCCTGGCGAGGCGGTTCCAGGTCAAGGGGGAGAAAACCGGGATCCTGGTCATGGACGACTACGGCCACCACCCCACCGAGATCGTCTCCACTCTGGAGACGGCTCGGTCGTGCTGGCCCGACCGGAGGCTGGTGGTGGTGTTTCAGCCCCATCGCTACTCCCGGACTCGGGCCCTGATGGATCGTTTCGTCCTGAGCTTCAACTATGCCGACGTCCTTTTCGTTGCCCCCATCTATGGCGCCGGCGAGGCCCCCCTTGAGGGCGTGGACGGGGAATGGCTCGTTCAGGAGATCAAGCGGCACGGTCATCGGGAGGTCTATTACGGGGAGGACCTGGATCGGGTTCGAGTCCTCTTGAAACCGATACTGCGGCCCGGAGACGTAGTGATCACCCTGGGGGCCGGAGATGTCCATCGACTGGGGGAGGCGCTCCTCGGTGAACTGGACAAGGAGGCGCAGCGCCCTGAACCCCGGGGGCGTGAATGATGCCCGTGTCTTCCCGACGGCGGATGAATGATGGAAGAGAGACACCGGAAAGAGATCGCCTCCATGGCCGGACCGGATGTCCGGTTCGACCAGCCCATGCGGCTTTATACGACCTTTCGAGCCGGCGGGAATGCTGCGATCTTCTACCGGGCCCGGCGCTTGGGCGATCTTCGCCGGGTGCTCTCCTACGCAGGGGCGGAGAATATCCCCTTTCTCGTGGTGGGCAAGGGAAGCAACCTTCTGGTGACGGACCAGGGATTTGACGGCATCGCCATCCGGCTCCTCGGTGAGATGGCCCGTGTGGAGTTCCGCCGAGCCGCCCAGCTCCTGGACGCCGGCGGAGGAGCTACGGTTCGAATGATGATGAAGACCTGCATCGAGCGTGGACAGGGCGGGGTCGAATTCCTGGCCGGTATTCCCGGAACGGCCGGCGGGGCGGTCGTCATGAACGCCGGAGCCCACGGCCGGCAGACCGGAGATGCGGTGGAGAGCGTGCAGTGGGTCACCCCGCGGGGTGAACTGGAGGAGTCCCCGGCTCAAGAACTTACTTTTTCCTATCGAAAATGCCTTCTTCCCCGGGGCGTGGTGGTGACGAAGGTGAGTTTTCGAGTCCGGCCGGAGTCTCCGGACGTGGTCTTGGGACGCATGGAGTCGCATCTGGCCCTACGGCGGCGGGCCCTTCCCAGGGGGTTTCCCTCCGCCGGTTCGGTGTTTCGAAACCCTGAGGGGGATTTTGCGGGCAGGTTGTTGGAGTCGGCCGGGCTCAAAGGGAGGAGGGTGGGCGGCGCCATGATCTCCAGGGTTCACGCCAACGTCATCGTGAACACGGGCGGGGCCACGGCAGCCGATATCCTGTCCCTCATGGGCCTGGCCCGAAAAGAGGTGAGGCAACACACGGGAATCGACCTGGAGACGGAGATTCGCGTGGTTGGATCTGGAGAGGGATTCCTGAACGCGGTGCCGGCGGCCCCGGGGCCCATGACGTCGGAATAGGGATCAAGCAGGACGGCGGAGTACATGAACCAACTCGAGACAAGTCGAACGGCTACGAAACCGCGACGCAGACCCCTCAGGGCGGTATGGCAGGTCCTGTGCTGGGTCGGCTCGTCCTTTCTGAAGGTCGTTTGCCTGCTGGTGTGCCTTATGATGATCAGCGTGCTGTTCCTGGCGGGATACCAGTTTCTCCTGCATTCACCCCATATCCGGCTGGAGCGGGTGGTGATCACCGGGGTGGAAAATCAGGTGAAACGGGAACTCCTGGATATGTCGGGACTCCGTTCCGACATGACCCTGCTTGCCGTGAACATGAGGGAACTCAAGGAAAACCTGGAGAGCCATCCCTGGGTCCGATCCGTGGAAGTGAAGAAGCAGTATCCCCACACCCTGGTGGTTCGGGCGATCCAGGAAGAACCGCGGGCACTGGTCTCCATGGGCGGGCTCTACTACATGAATCGCCACGGCCGCATGTTCAAACAGGTCGAAATGGAGGAGAAGGTGGATTTTCCGGTGATCACCGGGGAATTCGAAGACGAAGAGCAGCGGGACCAGGGTCTTCGGCTTGCGGCCTATGTCCTCGGGGTACTGGAAGACCGCGGCGCACTGTGGATGAAGGAGGAGATCTCGGAGGTCCATCTGGGAACCGCCGGGAACGCTTCTCTCTACTTTCGATCCCTGCCTGCCGTCGTGCAGGTCAGCGCAAGGGATCTGGAGCGGAAAGTCGACGATCTGAACCGGATCGTCAAGCACCTGCGCGATACAAACCAGGTGGGGAAAGCCACGGCGATCAACCTCCACTACCACGACGGGGTTGTGGTCTCCTTCAAGCGCGGCTGAAGGTCCGGTGGATCGTTTCATGAAAGGGAAGGGGTTCTGAACATGGGTGGAGAAATCATTGTTGGGCTGGATATTGGGACCACCAAGATCTGTGCCGTGGTCGGCGAATTGAAGCCGGACGGGGTGGAGATCATCGGCATCGGAACGCATCCGTCGGAAGGGCTCCGAAAAGGCGTGGTGATCAATATCGAGAAGACCGTGAACTCCATCAAGGAGGCCATCGAAGAGGCCGAGACCATGGCGGGCTGCGAGATCAGCTCGGTGTATGCCGGAATCGCCGGTGGGCACATCAAGGGCTTCAACAGCCACGGAGTCATTCCCCTCAAGGACAAGGAGGTGACCCGGAAGGAAGTGGATCGGGTCATTGAAGCGGCCAGCGCCGTGGCCATTCCCATGGACCGGGAGGTCATCCACGTGTTGACCCAGGAGTTCATTGTCGACGAACAGGACGGGATCATGGATCCCCTGGGCATGTCCGGTGTCCGCCTGGAGGCGAAGATCCACATTGTCACCGGGGCCGTAACGTCGGCACAGAACATCATCAAGTGCGCCAACCGGGCGGGGCTGGACGTGGCGGACATCGTCCTGCAGTCCCTGGCATCCAGCGAGTCGGTGCTCACGGACGAGGAGAGGAACCTGGGTGTGGCCCTGGTGGACTTCGGCGGCGGGACCACGGATATGGCGGTGTTTTCCAGGGGGTCCATCAAGCACACATCGGTCCTGGCTCTGGGAGGGAACAACTTGACCTATGATCTCTCCATCGGCCTTCGAACGTCCAGCAAGGACGCCGAGAAAATCAAGATGAAGTACGGCTGCGCCGTAAGTTCCATGATCGGAGAGGATGAGACCGTGGAGGTCCCCGGCGTGGGAGGGCGCAAGGCTCGGGTGCTCCCCAGGAGGATCCTGGGAGAGATTCTGGGGCCCCGCGTGGAAGAGGTCTTCTCCCTGATCCACGGCGAACTCCTTCGATCGGGGTTCGCCGAGACGATCAACTCCGGCGTGGTGGTCACCGGGGGATCGGCGGAACTCTCGGGTATCGCGGAGATGGCGGAGGAAATTTTCAAGACCCAGGCCAGAATCGGGTACCCCCGGGAGATCAAGGGGCTCGTCGAGGTGGTCAACAAGCCCATGTACGCCACCGCCGTGGGCCTGGTGCTGTATGGCGCAAAGCGATCCAAGGAAGGAAAGAAATTCCGTATTCGGGACACGAACATTTTCGGTCGTGTCATGGACAGGATGAAACGATGGTTCAAAGAAATCATCTGAAATCGTCGGGCGATCACATTCAACAAAAGGAGGGTAACCATGAAGTTCGAGTTTGTGGATGACAACAAGAAAGGGTACAGCGCCAAGATCAAAGTCTTTGGTGTCGGAGGCGCCGGTGGCAACGCGATCAACAACATGATCGCGTCCAAGCTCAAGGGGGTGGATTTCATCACCGCCAACACCGACAGCCAGGACCTGGACCGCTCCTCGTGCTCCAGCAAGATCCAGCTCGGCTGTTCCCTGACCCGGGGGCTGGGTGCGGGGTCGGACCCGGAAATCGGCGGGGCCGCGGCGGAAGAGAGCGTCAATGACATTCGCGAGTCGGCGGAAGGGGCCGACATGGTCTTCATTACCGCCGGAATGGGGGGCGGCACCGGGACCGGCGCGGCTCCCATCGTGGCCCGGGAATGCCGTGAGTCCGGAGCGCTCACCGTGGCCGTGGTGACCAAGCCCTTCAAGTTCGAGGGGGACAAGCGGATGCGTCGCGCCATGGAGGGTGTGGAAAAGCTCAAGGAGGAAGTGGACACCCTGATCATCATTCCCAACGAGCGCCTCAAATCCATCGGCACCAAGACCAGCACCGTACGCGACCTCTTCGTCCGGGCCGACGAGGTCCTGTTGAACGCGGTCAAGGGGATCTCGGACCTCATCAACAGCACGGGGTTCATGAACCTGGACTTCGCCGACGTGAAGAAGGTCATGGCCCAGATGGGCACCGCCATCATGGGCACCGGAAGGGCCAGCGGCGAAAACCGGGCCATGGAAGCGGCTCGTGAGGCGATCAACAGCCCGCTGCTGGAAGACATCTCCATCAGCGGTGCCCGAGGTCTTCTCATGAATCTGACCGGCCCCTCGGACATGACCATGGAGGAGGTGGACGAGGCCTTCACCTACATCAAGGGTGAAGTGGACGACGGCGCGGAAATATTCTCCGGCCTGGTCTTCGACGACAGCATGGGCGAAGAGGTCATGATGACCGTGATCGCCACGGGCATCGATCGGGAATCCTACAGCAAGGTAATCCGCCTGGAGGACCGGGTCCGTGACGTGATCGAGGAAGAAGACCAGGGGTGGACGGTACGGGTCGGAAACGGAATGGCCTTTGACGGCGCCGACCTGGACCCCCAGAACCTGGAGGTGCCCGCGTTCATGAGAAACAAGCTCGAAGATAACCCGTTCGGGGACATCAAGGAAGACGGAAAGGACGAGAAAAAGGGTTTTTTCCGTCGTGCCTTTTCCAAGGAGAGCCTGGATTTCCCGACGTTCATGCGGACCAAGCAGTCCAAGGCCTATTAGGCCCAAGGGGCCGCCCTGCGGCCCACGGGTCCGAGGGTATCCTCGAACCGACGGAAACGAGTGAGGAGGTTGACCCCCGCCCCGCGGCGGGGACCTGTGGACCCGTGTGTCGCCCGGCGTCGCCGGCCGCCCTGCGGGACCTGCTGGAGCCGTGACATGGAAGGGAAATCCACCCTGCGCCTGCGGGAGCGTCTCGCCCGGGAGAGAGGCGCCGTGACCAAGGAGTGGGGGGGGCGTCTCTCCGTGGCCCTGGCCTATCCGAACACCTACCGGCTCGGCATGTCGAACCTGGGCTTTCAGGTGGTGTACGACCTGCTGAACCGCGACGAACAGATCGTCTGCGAGCGGTTTTTCTACCCCGACGAACCGGAGACATCCCTCCCTCCGGACAGGGGAAAGGGGCTTCTTTCCATGGAGTCCCTTTCCCCCCTCGCCCGCTTCGATCTCGTCGCGTTCTCCCTCTCCTTTGAAAACGATTATCCCCATGTCCTTCACATGCTGGAATGGGGGCACCTTCCCCTGCGCAGGGAGGATCGGGACGAGTCCCACCCCATGGTCCTGGCCGGGGGCGTCACCATGTTTCTCAACCCCGAGCCCCTGGCCCTGTTTTTTGACGCCTTCCTTCTGGGCGAGGCCGAGGCCGTGCTCCCGCGGTTCATGGAGGCCTTTCAGCGATCTCGGGATTCCCGGGATCGGACGGAACTCCTGGCCGGGCTGGCCCGGGAGGTGCCGTCGTTCTACGTCCCCTCGCTCTATCGTCCCCTGTACCGGCCCGATGGGATCTTGGAGTCCCTGGTCCCCGCGGCCTCCGGGATCCCCGAACGAATCCGCGTGGAACGGGCCGCACCGGGATATAGGCCGGCCGTCTCCGTGATGACCACACCGGAGGCCGAGTTCGGGGAGAAGGTCCTGGTGGAACTGGGCCGGGGGTGCGGAAGGTCCTGCCGGTTCTGCGCTGCGGGATACGTGTACCGGCCCCCGCGGACGCACGGGGAGGCGGAACTGTCGGCCTGCGTGGACCGGGCGCTCTCCATCACGCCCGAGGTGGGGCTTCTGAGTGCCGCCGTATCGGACACGCCGGGCATTGAAAACCTGACCGCCCGCATCGTGGATCGAGGTGGGCGGTTCTCCGTCTCCTCCCTTCGGGCCGACTCCCTCGGGCCGCGGCTCCTGGAGCACCTGAAGCAGGCCGGACAGAAGAGCGTGGCCATCGCGCCCGAGGCGGGTACCGAGCGCCTTCGCCGGGTGATCAACAAGCACATCACCGAAGAGGATATCTTTCGGGCGGTGCGCCTCATCGCCGCCACCCGGGCCTTCACCCTGAGACTTTATTTCATGATCGGCCTGCCCACGGAGACCCGGGAAGACGTGGACGGCATCGTGGACCTGGTCAAGAGAATCCGGCATCACATGGTGGCCGAGTCCCGGGGCCGGGGAACCATTGGGCGCATCCGCCTCAGTGTAAACGGTTTCGTGCCCAAGGCCTTCACCCCGTTTCAGTGGGTTCCCATGGAGACGGTGGATCAACTCAAGGCCAAGCAGAAGGTCCTCCGGAAGGCCCTGCTCAAGGAAGGGGGCATTGACGTGGCCTTTGACGTGGCCCGATGGGCCTATGTCCAGGCCCTGCTCTCCCTCGGCGACCGGAGGGCGGGAAACATCCTGCTCCTGGCCCACCGCTTTCACGGGGACTGGAAAAAGGCCTTTCGGCACAGCGACGTGAACCCCGATTTTTTCGTCCACCGGCCCAAGGCCCTTGACGAATGCCTCCCCTGGGACCATATTGATCATGGGATTCGCAAGGAGCACCTGATTCGGGAATTCCGGCTGGCCCTCCGGGCCAAGGAGTCCCCGGAGTGCGTCGTGGGGGCCTGTGACCGTTGCGGCGTCTGCGGGAAGCCGGAGGGCGGAACCGACATACCCTGATAGTCCGCCCATCCCGTTTCATGAAGAGCCATGATTCAGGGTCTGCGTTGACGGATCACATTCCTGATCTTATAATCACATAATCACATAACCACTTAATCACATTAAAACCCATATAAAAACCTAAAAGATATTTAATAAATTGATCCTAATAAAAGAAAATGCGAAGAGGAGTTGAATATGTGTAAATGCTGCCAGAAACCCGTCAAGCTGCAAGACAAGCCGGAAAAGTGCACCCCGGAACAGATTCGGGAGTGCCACGGAGACGTCCAGGGGCACCCCTGTACGACGGAACCCTCTTCCCCGAAAACCAAATAGGGCAGGAGGCCGCGGATAAAGGAAGAGCCGTTCTCGAAAGAAACGATCGTTTTCCCCGCGTCCCCTGCCTTTTCGGTGTCCTTGAATGACCCCGTTGCACAACAGATCCCCCATCACCCGCCGGGCGTTCCTGAGGCGCGCCTGCACCTGGGGCGGAAGGGCCCTGGCCCTGTCGCTTGTGCCCGGTTGCGCCTCGGCAGGGAGGGCCATGGCCTCGGAAGAGCATCAGCGCCGGATATCCAGGGTGCGTGACCTCCCTCTTCGGGAGATCGCAAAACGCCGCATTCACCATGGACCGGATCGGTTCATCAACCCGTTCATGGACGGGGAGCGCGGCGGTTTCTGGCGGTTCCTCCGCTGGAAGGTCTTCAGCCGAAACCAATTCAAGGGCCAGTACCGGGACGAGAAGGTGCAGCCCCTGGACCTGGACTGGAGGCCGTTCCGGGAGCAGGGCGACTGTTCCGTGATGTTTCTCCGCCACTCCACGGTCCTCATGCGGGACCTGGACCGCATCCTCCTGGTGGACCCCATCTTCTTCGGCCTGTTCTGGTTCACGGATTTCAGCCCCATCCGGTCGGGACTGGACGGCATGCCTCCGCCCGACCATGTCCTTCTCACCCACGGTCATTACGACCACCTGGACGTGGACTCTCTCCGCACACTGGACCCCGGCACCCATGTGATCACCCCCCTGGGATACGACGGGATCTTCGACGACCTCGGCATGAAGAACCGCACGCAGCTCGACTGGTACCAGGCCCACGAGGACGGGGCCTTCCAGGTCCTTTTTCTCCCGTGCAACCACTGGACCATGCGGAACCCGATCATCGGCCCCAACCGGGACCTGTGGGGCGCCTTCCTGGTCCGCGGGGCGAGCGGCCGGACGGTCTTTTTCTCCGGGGACGCGGCCTGGTTCGATCGGTATCACGAGATCGGGGCCGAGTTCGACATCGACCTGGCCGTGTTCAACCTGGGGGCCTATGAGCCCCGCTGGTTCATGGCCCAGAGCCACATCAACCCCGAGGACACGGTCCGGGCCTTTCAGGCCCTGGGCGCCCGCAGACTTCTCGTGGTCCACTGGGGCGCGTTCCGGCTGGGGGATGAGCCCGTGCACGTCCCGCCCCTGGACATGGCGCGGGAGATGGAAAAGGCCGGCCTGGCCGATCGCCTGGTCCGTCTGGACCCGGGCGGGGCCGTTGAGGTGTGAAGGAAAACGGGATGTTACTGGTCTGGTCCAGTTCCTACTGAAGTACCACTTTCCGCATGGGACTCAAGTGAGGAGAAAGGCCTCAACCAGTAGGCCATAACTTGATCATGAGTCCTGTCTCGATGTTTGTCATTGACAAACCCTGTCCAACAGTTGCTATGATTGGCCAGTCATGAAATGATTGTCTAATCAAATGAACCTAAATCAGTAAAGAAAAGGAAAATGGGAAAAAACGATCTCACAAAATCAATACCGACGCATATAAAAAGCGAGGAATTAGTTGAAAAAAGGCGGCAACAGATCGTCTTCGCAGCCATCAAACTTTTTTCCAGAAAGGGGTTTGTCAAAACCACTTTAAAAGATTTGGCTGAAGAGGCTGGCTTGAGTTATGGAAATATATACGATTATGTGGGTAATAAGGAGGATATATTTGTTCTTGTCCATGATTTTCTAACAGGAGAAGCAGATAAATGGCTTGATAAAATTATGGAGTCCATAACGGATCCAATTGAAAAACTCAAAGGTATGATACATAACGAGTTTGAGTTGTCTTCAAGATGGTCCGATGCTATTTTATTCGTGTATCAAGATATACATATTTTGAAAAAAGAAGTGTTGAAAAAGCTACTCAGCAAAGAAACAGATCATGTGAGAAGATTTAAAAAAGTCCTTGATGATTGTGTCGAAAAAGGTTATATTCGCAATTGTAATACGCATATAATTGCTAATTTAGTTAAAGTTATGGTGGATTCATGGGTCATTAAGAGGTGGGATCTAAGAGGCATTACTCAATTTGAGATGGAAAATGCCATCCTGAGCTTATTTTTTAATGGGTTGCGTGTGGATAAGCCAGCCGGAAAGAGGGCTGGCGAAACTGCATCGGAGTTTGATGGAAAATCTATTCTGATCATTAATGGCGGCAGTATATTTGGGAGCGCTATTTCCTCATTTTTGGTATCCTGCGGTGCGAGTTTGGCGATATATGAGCCCTGCGACGATATGGCCGATCGTTTTATGAGATCTCTGCCTTGCGGAGTGGAAAAAAATGGAGCGATAAAGGTCTATTCTATGGAAGAATACGGACCGATGAATTCACAATTAATTTTAAAGGTACAGCGTGAGTGTGGCCCAATTGAAATTGTTGTACAGGATATTGGTGTAAGAGAATCAAATATAGGAAATATAGAAAAAAAGAAAGATGTGATAACTAACCAATTAGTTGAAAATATAAATATGGCAAGGACTATATCAAATGCCTTAAAAAGTGAATTTGCCAGAATGAGAGCGGGTAAAATTCTTTATATTGCCCCATGGGCTTGGGATAAATATGTCGACTCGGTTTTGTATGAGACGATAAAGGCCAGTACAATAGCTCTTTCAAGCGCCAATGCTGAAAGAATGCGCGAGTTTGGAGTCTCGGTCAATTGTCTGGTTCCGGGACATATTGGCGGCATCAGAGATCTGACGCTCCTGGATGAACAGACTTCACGGTCCGTAGTAGAGCCCATATTGAAAAAGGGAGGCCTTGGAGGAGTATCGGATATTGTAAAAACAGCAGCCTTTTTGATTTCAGATTCCACAAAATATCTGACTGGACAAGTAATCACAGTAGACGGCGGAATCCATTAAATCTGTTGGTAAAATTATTAAATCGTTATTAATTAGGGCTTTAATTTGATCAAAAAAATGTATTGTCAAGCCATTTAATAGAATTAATGTCTTCTAAGTAATCATTTCAATAGGCTATTTCTGATATTCAAATGCCTTTTCTCTTCCCTGGCCACCCATTTTATCCCATAAATTGAGTTTGCTGACCTCCGACATCTGCTCGCGGCGGATCAGGTGTGCGAAAACGCACTCGGCAGAAACCGCTAAAAACCGTATTTCGCTACAGCGAGGAATCAACGAAAAATTTCTTGACAGGCCTATGACCCCAAGGTAATCTGATTGACAAGTCACTAAACGATTGGCTAATCAATAAATGTCTTGATGAGATGAATCATGCCGAGCATCCCACAGTGCGATGTCCCTTGCATATTCAAGATAGCGGAACGAAATGGCATTGAAGGGAACAGGGAGGTGGTAGTCCGTGAACGCTTTCACAAAAACCATAGGTAATGTGTTTGACGGCGCAGTGGAAAAATTCCCCGATAAGGAAGCCCTGAGATATCAGGCCCGGGGTGTACCATATGGTGAGATGGCCGAGAAGGTAGAAAGCCTGGCTAAGGCCCTTATGGAGTTGGGCGTTGAGCCGGGCCAGCGAGTCGGCATCTGGATGCCGAACTATCCTGAGTGGATCTACACAAATTTGGCTATTGCCAAGATCGGTGCTGTAACCGTTCCTATCAACATACGATTCAAATCTCGCGAAGTTGCCTATATCCTGAGGAATGCAGAGATAACATCCCTCATCATGGCTGATCGGTTCCTGACGAATCATTTCAGCGAGATCATCTACGAAATCTCTCCCGAACTGGCGAAAGCAAAAAAGGGAGATCTGCACTTGGCGGCGCTTCCGGATTTGAAGAACATCATATGCCTCAATGAAATGCCCGGAATGTTTGGATTCAACGATATGATTGCATTGGGGCATGGGCTGGCGCTGGATTCAGAACTAAAGAGCCGGCAGAGAGCCGTCCGCCCGGAGGATGCGGTCAATGTCTTCTACACCTCAGGGACGACGGGCCTTCCCAAAGGGGCTATGGCGGATCATAACGTCCTGGTGAATATCGAGAATTACATCGACTGGATGGATGTAACCGAAAAAGATGTCTTCCTCATACCCTCACCGCTTTTCTATACCACGGCCAATTACTGGTGCATGCTGTGTCCGATCATGGCAGGGGCAACCATGTCCATGGGCACCTATTTCACCCTGGAAGAAAAGCTGGAGTTGATAAGCAAGGACAAGGTCACCTTCCTGGTGGGTATGGCAAAGATGTGGGTGGATATGGTGAGTCACCTGAAATCGCATCCTAGCGACACCAGTTCTCTTCGAATCGGATGGACCGGAGGAGGACCGATAACCGTGGAAGAACTGGAGGCCGTCACAAGAAACATTGTCGGGAACATCGTAGGCCTGTATGGGATGACGGAAACAGGCGGTATTACCACCATGACGAAGAGGGGAGATCCTCTGCAAGTGCTGGCGAGCACGGTCGGCACGCCCTTGCCGAACTTTGAATTGAAAGTCATCGATCCGAAGACAGGTGAGCCACTTTCAGACGGAAAGCCTGGGGAACTTTGTGTAAAGGGACCTTATGTGATCAAGGGATATCTCAACATGGCAGCGAAAGATCAAGATATCTACTTTGATAAAGAGGGATGGTATCACACCCAGGATATCGTTTTACGACACGAAAACGGCTATTATTCTTTTGTCGGAAGAATAAAAGACATGATTAAAGTGGGTGGAGAAAATGTTTCTTTAAATGAAATCGACGACTTCTTGAGAGGACATGAAAAGGTAAAAATGGCCTGTTCCATTGGAGTGCCTGACTCGGCAAAGCAGGAAGTACCACTGGCATTCATCGAGACAGTAGATGGAATGGATCTTACGGAAGGTGAGATTGTGGATTACTGCAAAGGAAAAATTGCTTCTTACAAAATCCCTAAATATATTCGGTTTATTTCCGATTGGCCGACGACACCTACGGGAAAAATTCAAAGATTTAAGCTATCGGAAAAAGCCAATAATGAGTTAAGTAACAAGTAGAACAAAAATATTGGCGATAAATAGTTAATCTCAAAAAAAGAGTTATTACTCTATAGTTATTGTGAAGTTATTTGCATGATAATCAATTAATAAGGTTGCCTTAGATAACCCATGAAATCACGGGTGACTCGGTCCACATTTATTGCCAGAGTTCGGGTAGGTTCTGCGGTCGAGGGGCTCTTTCGAGTCCATCAATGAGTCACATCTTACGAAAATTCAGGGAGGGGAAAATGAGGAGCCGATTAAAAAAGGGTGCTATTTTGGCTATGGTGAGTGTTATCTGCGCGGCGTTTCTTATGGGATCATCATATGCAGCAGAGAAAAAGGAAAAAGTTATAACGCTTCATTTAGCACATTATTTGGCGGAATCCTTTACAGAGTGGACAGCATGGGACAGCTATTTTGCAAAAGAAGTTGAAAAAAGGACGAATGGTAGAGTAAAAATAATTATTCACTGGAGTGAATCCTTAGGTAAAATACCAGATCTTCCCGAGCTATGTTCAAGGGGCGCTGTTGATATAATGGCTACAACACCAAGTTATTCACCTACATGGTTTCGATTAACATCTGTTTTAAATCAAATACCATTTATTCAGAACTCATTAGATGAGGTAATAAAGGTTTCACAAAAGTTATATTTCGAGGGACCGCTTCCTAAAGTTGATTATGAAGCGCACAATATGAAACTTCTTTTTGTTGGATGCTTCCGAGAGTATCATATATTTGCGAAAGAACCTATTGAAACATTAGAGGACTTAAAAGGGAAAAAGATCCGGACATGGGGCCCTTATCTGCCCAGAGCCATTTCGGCGGCAGGGGGAGTGCCCGTAGATGTATCTCCTTCCGAGATGTTTGAGTCTTTGCAGAGAGGAAGGGTAGACGGCATACCATGGGGGATGAGTTCGGCATATGGCGCGGGGTTGCATGAAATTGCCCCGTACATATCGATGACAGGAATTGGTCTTTATCCAGGTATTGTTCGGCTGATCAATATGGATGTGTGGAACAAATTATCCGCTGATGTCCAAAAAGTAATGCTGGAAGTCGGGAAGGAATTAATGACCAAAGTCGGACCCGAAATAGCCAACAGTCACTATGACAAAGCGCATGAATTGCTGTTGCAGAAAGGGGCTACTTTCGTCGAATTTAAAGATCGGCAAAAATGGATTGATATGCTCCCTGATTTCCGTAAAGAATGGCTGAAAGAAATGGACAAAACGGAAATTTCCGAAGAAGCAAAAGAACTGTACAGGATGTGGAATGAAGCATTAGAAAAATAAGGTTATAACAATTTGTTAAAAGCACTTTCTAATGTCAAAATGTTGAAAATGAGGCGGTTCGTTCAGATGAATTAATGCTGAACGAACCGTCCATTATAAACAATAATTATGGAAGGTGTAAGCGTGCAAAGTGTAGACAATGTGCTTGGCGTATTGAGTAAAATAATGGGCGTTGTCGCCTCATTGGCTGTGTTGATATTGCTGATAGTAACAACATTAGATGTGTTGTTGTTAAAAATATTTACAAAACCGATCCCTGGGGCGAGTGAATTAATTGCAGTATTTATGCCTTTTATTGTTTTCGGGTTCTTACTTGAAACGCAGCGAGGAAATCAACATATTGTTGTTGACATTATTACCAGTAAAATAAGAAATCCAAAAATTAAAAAATCAGTCGACATTTTTACAAATATTGTTTGTCTTTTACTGATTATTACCATTGCTTGGAATATTGTACCACAAGCATTTCGTAGCACTTCAATGAGGGAGCATGTGTCTGGATTGATTCCCTATCCTGTTTTTTATGGAAAACTATTTACAGCTTTTGCATTTTGTTTAGTCAGTATTCAATCTGTAATTGTTCTGATTAGATCAATGATCGACAAGCGATGATTTGATAAACATCGCGACGTTACAGTGAGTAGCCTGAATGATTGATGGTTTTGTATCAAGAAAATATAGATGCTGGAGGCTAACAATTTATTGGCCTAATAGTAAAATGAATCCTGTGAGTGTGCGATAATCTTGTTTTCTTTTGCTTATACGTAAGTTCCATCCTGAACCGAAGGGCCTAGCATTCGCTGGGAGAACATGAGGTTGGCTATAAAAGGCCGGATTGTTTATTGAAAGAGGTTTATGTATGTCAATATTGCTTTTTATTATATTAATTGGTCAAGTATTTATAGGAATACCAGTTGCATATTCGTTGGCTATAACCTCTTTCGTTGGTTTTATTTATTATGCAAATATTACAACTGCAGTTGTACAGTTATCTTCAATTGTAGTTAGTGGAATATCAAGTTATACATTGTCAGTCGTTCCAATGTTTTTACTGATGGGAGAATTTACTTTTCAATCGGGAATAACGAATGATTTATACGTCGCGGTTCGAAAATGGTTCGGAAAATTGCCAGGTGGGCTCGCCATATCAACAAATTTTGCCGCTGCTTTATTTGGTGCATGCTCAGGCTCAACAATCGCTAGTTGTTCTATGTTCACGAAAATAGCACTTCCTGAAATGCAAAAGGCAGGATATGATAACAGGCTTTCAACAGGATGTATCGGAAGTGCTGGTGCGTTGGCTTGCATGATACCTCCAAGTATATTGATGATTATATATGGTATTATATCCATGACATCAATTAGTAAATTGCTAATTGCTGGCATTTTACCTGGTATATTAACCGCAATTATATTTGCTGCCGGTATTTTTGCGATTGCATTAATTCGAAAAGATATGGCTCCAACTTTTAGAGAGGATGTAACGTTAAAAGAAAAACTAATATCATTAAAAGGTATTACGCCAACATTATTTTTGTTTGCTCTGATAATTGGTGGGCTTTATCTTGGCTGGTTTACAGCCACACAAGGTGGTGCAATGGGTGCCCTAGGTGCCTTATTTATACTTATATTGAGGAGAAAATTTACATTAAAATTATTTTGGAAAGCATTAATTAATTCAGGTAAGTTATCATGTTCTCTTTTAATTATAGTGATATTTGGAAATTTATTTGCTCAAATGCTTAGTATGTCAGGCATAATTAGTGAGTTGACTGGGATAATTACTAATTTAAGCATTCAACCGATTTTTATATTGCTCCTGATTATTTCTATTTATTTAGTTTTGGGTTGTTTGGTAGATCCAGTGTCCATGTTGATTATAACAACACCTTTGGTGCTTCCGATTGCTGAGACGTTTCATTGGCATCCGATATGGTTCGGAATTCTTGTTATTACTATGGTAGAAATCGGGGTAATTACGCCGCCTGTCGGTATGAATTTATTTACTGTTAAGGGTACGGCTGGCGATTCGGTAACTATAAAAGAAATATATTTAGGAATACTGCCATTTTTGATAATGGTCGGAGTCACTATTATATTGCTTATAGCATTTCCAGACATATTTTTGTATTTACCGCTTAAAATGTAATATAATGATCTTAAATAAATGGAAAATATAAAGCTACAAACAAAATGGTATATTTAAGAAGAAAGTAAATGAAAAAGTAGGTAGATATGCAAAAAAAAGAATGTTTATAAAAAGGATATGCCATATTAAAATAAATGTAAAATGAATACTCTGAAGATGGAAAGTAAATATAAAGCAAGGTTGAATTAATAAGGAGATGTTATAATGGTTATGGTTGAATATGAAGAAAAAAATGGCATTGCAATTATTACATTGAATCGTCCTGAGAGATATAATGCTTACGATAAGACATTTTTTGATGAAATGCCGATGGTGTGGAGAAAATTCCGGGATGATAAAAATGCTCGGGTAGCTATTATCAAAGGATCTGGAAAAAGGGCGTTCTGTGTCGGATACGATCTTAAAAATGGTGCCTTGACTTTGGACGAACTCAAGAAGTCACCGGATATTGTTCCGACGAGTCATGACATATGGAAGCCCATTATTGCCGCGGTCCGTGGATATTGTGTGGCCGGAGGTTTTTGGATTGCCAGTGGATGTGACTTGAGAATCGCTGCAGAAGACGCGGAATTTGGCATTCCTGAGGCAAAATGGAATATATTCTCCATTCTGAATGTCCCTGAGCCGATGTATCAAAACCTCCCTCCGGCCATCGCCCTGGAGCTGCTGCTCGTAGCCGATCGGATAAGCGCCCGGCGTCTATACGAGATCGGATTCGTGAACCGGATCGTACCTGATGAAAGCGTCGTGAATACGGCAATGGAGTATGCGGAAAAGATCCGTGATAACGGGCCGCTGTCTGTACGAATGGATAAAGAGATCTTCTATCGGTCCAGACAGGTGGACAGGGCCCAGATGGAGAAAATGAATTGGGAAATGCAGAAGGAGATTCTTCAATCTAAAGATAATGTAGAGGCCATGAAAGCGTACACTGAAAAGAGGAATCCCGTGTACGAAGGGATATAAAGAGTATCATGTAAAAATTATATAAAGAATTAATAAAAAGATAAAAAGGATAAAAAGATGTATGATAAAAAGGAAATATTAACCGATTGCACGCTATGTTATCATAGTTGTGGATGCCGGGTTACGGTGCAGGATGGCAAGGCAGTGCGGGTCGACGGACTGGAATCCCATCCCATCAACCGGGGACGGCTCTGCCCCAAGGGCGAAGCCGCGCTGGAGAATGTGTACAGTCCCGAGCGATTGAAGACGCCCCTTAAGCGCCGAAAGAGCGGCTTTGAGCCGATCGCGTGGGACCAGGCCCTGGACGAAATTGCAACGACCCTCAATCGACTCAAAACCGAATACGGCCCGGAGGTCCTGGGCGTCTTCAGCGGTTCCATCGGTGTCGAAAACCTGGAGATGGCGGGATTGACCCAGCGATTCAAGGCGGCATTCGGGTCTCCCAATTTCTTTTCCGTCGAGAGCGTATGCTACCGTATGCGCATACGGACGCGGCAGATGACCTTCGGGAAGTACCCGACCGAGGAGATGGACTCGAACCTCTATATCCTGTGGGGACACAACCCGGATACCTCTGACTTCCCTCTCAGGATGGCCCTGGATGAAAACCTGGCTAAAGGGGCCAAACTGGTGGTGATCGATCCGAAGAGAATTGAACTGGCCGATCGAGCGGATCTATACCTGCGAATCCGCCCCGGAACCGACGGTGCATTGGCCCTGGCCATGATTCACGTCATTATCACTGAGGATCTCTACGACAAGGAATTCGTCCGGGACTTTACCTTGGGTTTTGACAGGTTGTTGGAACACGTTCAGGGCTACACGCCCGAATGGGCCGAGCCGATTACCTGGGTCCCTGCTGGGGATATCCGAAAACTGGCGCGCATGTTTGCAGCGACCAAAGGGGCGAGCATCTATCAGGGAACCTGCACTCAGGATCAGACCGCAAACGGGACCCAAAACAGCCGGGCCTTCTCTGTCCTACAGGTCATTACCGGGAATATCAACATACCTGGCGGGTGGGTGGTGAGCCCCAGGCTGGCCTTCGGCAATGTGGGACTGCGGGTGGATGGAGAACCCTTGGGTGCGGATCAGTACCCCTTGTTTTTCGAGTTATGGGGCCGGAAAAGCCCGTATGGCGTGGTCACCGTGGTACCGGAGAGCATCCCGGACAAACTCAAGGCCTTCTGGGTGGCCGGCGGGAACCCGTTGATTACCATGCCCGACAGCAACGCCTTCCGCGAGGCCTTCCGGAAGCTGGATCTGCTGGTGGTCCACGACATGTTCATGACCGAAACGGCCCGGGAGGCCCATTACGTCTTGCCGGCATGCTCCCACCTGGAGAAATGGGGTGTGGCTTACACCTACAATGTGTGCCACTGCGTCCCCTACCTGATGCTCCGAAAGAAGTGCATCGAGCCTCTGGGGGAGAGTTGGTCTGAATGGAAGGTCTATACCGAACTGGCCAAGAGGCTGGGGATGGAGGATCTGTTTCCGTGGAAGAGCGAAGAAGAGCTGGTGGCCTTTGAATTGAAGCCGTCGGGGCTCTCGTTCGACTACCTCCTCAATGAAAAGCCGGAAGGGGACTATTATCAGCAAAAACAGTACGAGGTCCACGAGGGTCTCTTCAATACCCCTTCTCACAAGATCGAGATTTACAGCAAGGCCCTGGAACAGGTGGGATTCAGTCCCCTTCCGGACTATCGCGAACCGGAGCGGAGCGTGATGGGAGAGGACTCAGAGTTCCATAAGGATTATCCCCTGATCCTGACCACGGGGAGCCGCAATTATTACTACACCCACAGCCAGCACCGTAATATGTCGTCACTGAAGGAGAAAAACCCGGAACCCCTTGTGGAGATGGGCCCAGGGACAGCCGAGGAATACGGGATCAGGGATGGGGGCATGGTGATCGTTGCAACAAACCGTGGCCGAGTCCGAATGAAGGCCCATGTGGAGGAGCGGGTTGCGGAAGGCGTGATCTTCGTCCCCCACGGATGGGAAGGAGAGGCCAATGCCAATCTCCTGACCGATGCCCGGTGCCGGGAAGGGATCCTGGGATATCCGGATATGAAATCTCTGCAATGCAGATTGTCGGCGGCATAGGAAACAGGATGGGCTTTTTGTTCGGGATCATCGACCCCGGGTAGAACAAGAAGACCCGCGCCGGGGACGGGAGGAAACGGGGAATGGAAAGAGTCGCTTTCCATTCAGACGCCCTCCCCGGCGGGGGCGGAATTTTTTTTGTCTGTGGCTATATCATAAATGACATAGATATCAATGGATTGGTTGATTTGAGTTGATTCAAAGTCTTCAATGTATGGATGTTAAGCATTTGTAAATCAATAGAAAAGCCATTTAAATGGCAAAAAGATGGTATATCAAAACATAAGGTAATTTAAAATGAACGATAATAGTAAAAAATTATATACCGGATGTGCCCTCTGCTATCACAGTTGCGGTATGGAAGTTACTGTGCAAGACGGTAAGGTCGCGGAAGTGGCAGGGCAGAAATTCCATCCGTTGAACAATGGATACCTGTGCCCCAAGGGGCGTGCTACGGTGGAGCACCTCTATCATCCGACCCGCCTGCGTCATCCGCTGAAAAGAATGGGCGATGAGTTTAAGCAGATATCCTGGGATCAGGCACTGGATGAAATCGCCGAAAAATTACAGGACCTGAAGATGAAATATGGGCCCTCGGTGCTGGCATTTTTCTGCGGGTCTGTAGGTGTTGAAAACTTCGAAATGGTGGCCCTGACCCAGCGCTTCAAATCGGCCATCGGGTCGCCCAATTATTTTTCGGTTGAAAGTATCTGTTACCGTATGCGAATCCGGTGCCGCCAGATCACGTTCGGCAGTTATCCCGTGGAAGAACTCGATTCCAACCTCTATGTGCTCTGGGGACACAATCCGGCCGCATCTGATTTTCCCCTGTCCATGGCCATTAAGAAGAACCGGCTGAAAGGTGCAAAGGTCATCGTCATAGATCCGAAGCGGATTTCCATGGCCGACGATGCGGAGATGTATCTGAAAATCCGTCCGGGCACGGACGGTGCCCTGGCACTGGCCCTGATCAACGTTATCATCGAAGAAAAGCTGTACGATGCCGACTTCATTCTAAAATGGACACTCGGGTTTGGCGAGCTGGTTCGGCACATGCGGCCCTATACGCCGGAGTGGGCCGAAACGATTACCTGGATCCCGGCCGGGGATATTCGCCGGCTTGCCCGGAGATTTGCCACGACCCGAGGGGCTGCCATCTACCAGGGTACCTGCACTCAGGACCAGCAGGCCAACGGCACTCAGACCAACCGGGCCATTGCGATCCTCCAGACCATTGTCGGCGGCATCAACGTGCCCGGCGGGTGGGTATTGAGCCCACGGTTGCGAATGAAAAACATCGGTTTGCCCGTTGAGGGCCGCCCTCTTGGAACGGACAAGTACCCACTTTTTTACGAACTGTGGGGAAGGACCAGCCCCTATGGCATCGTGTCCATGGTGCCGGAAAATATCCCCGAGAAACTCAAGTCATTCTTCGTCCTGGGCGGCAATCCCATGGTCACCATGCCGGATTCCAATGCCTTTCGGGAGGCCTTTAAACGGCTTGAACTGTTGGTCGTTTATGAACAGTTTCATACGGATACAACGAAACTGGCTCATTATGTGCTCCCGGCAACCAGCCACCTGGAAGGGTGGAGCCTGGCGTACAACTACAATGTCTGCCATTGCCTCCCCTATATCATGATACGTCCCAAGGCCGTCGAACCTCTTGGGGAGTGCCGTGGCGTCCTGGATGTCTATAAGGGCCTGGCCTTGCGTCTTGGGTTGGAGGACCTGTTCCCATGGGAGGATGAAAAGGCCTTGGTGACGGATATCCTGCAGCCGTGTGAGCTGGATTTTGACTACCTGACCGTCCGGAAACCCGAGGGCGATTACTACAGGGAGAAAAAATACGGCATTCAGGAGGGTGATTTCAGGACCCCTTCCGGCAAGATCGAAATTTTCAGTCAGGCGATTGCCGATGTTGGATTCGATCCCCTGCCCACCTACCTGGAACCGGACAAGACACCCCAGGGCAGTATGTGGAAAGAGCTGGGAGAGACATATCCCCTTATCCTGTCCACGGGCCAGCGGTGGCTGAACAACACCGCCAGCCAGATGCACCATATCCCGTGGCTGAAAAACAACGAACCATTTCCAAAGGCTGAAATCGGCCCTGAGACGGCAAAACAATACGGTATCACGGACGGCCGGTCTGTGTGGGTGGAAACCGACAGGGGCCGGTCTCGCATGTGGGCCTCCGTTGATGACCGGGTTGCCGAAGGCGTGGTCTTGGTCCCCCACGGTGGATCAGGGGAAGAAAACTGCAATCTGCTCACAGACTCCCGGAACCGGGAACCCATCATGGGGTACCCGACCTGGAAATCGGCCTTGTGCAACATACGACCTGTCTGAATAGGGGCCTGGTTTCATTTTTATACCCATTTGCCACCGTGTTCATGAGGCGATGATCGTCCGGTTCGGCAACCGGTGACACGTGTACTGGAGCTGTTGAGTCATCCATGGTTATCGATGTTCACACACACATTTTCCCTCGCGAGATCGGGCCGGCTATTCTGTCCGGGCTTTCAAGTCGAGCTGATATAAGGCACTATTCCGACGGGAGTGTGGAAAGCCTTTTGGATTCCATGAAAAAAGCCGGTATCTCGATCTCCCTTGTCAGCCGGATTACAACCCATGCAGAGCGGGTGCCTGAAATCAACTCCTGGCTTTTGGAGAGCGCAGGGAAAGGTATTCATCCCATGGCCGCCATTCATCCTGATGTGCCCGACCTGGAAAACTACCTGGAAAAACTGAAGTCACAGGGATTCAAAGGTATTAAACTCCATCTCGATTATCAGGGATTCTATGCGGATGATAAAAGGATGTATCCTGTTTACGACATAGCGCAGTCCATGCAAATCCCCATTTTGTTTCATGCCGGGTTGGATCGCGGTCTGCCTCCCCCGGTTCATGTAACCCCAAGACGGCTGATCACCATTCATCGGCAATTTCCTGAATTGAAAATGATCGCCGCCCATATGGGGGGAGAAGACAATTATGAAGAGACTGAAGCCTGCCTCCTCGGGACGGAGATTTACCTGGATACGGCCTTTGTGTTGAGGATCATGAAAAGAGACACGCTAAAACGTTTTTTTTCCAAACATCCCATGGAACGCTTTTTATTCGGGTCGGACAGCCCGTTTACGGATCAGGCAACCGAACGATCCTATTTCCAGGATTTGCCCTTTTTGACTCAAAGAGAAAAGGACAGAGTATTAGAGGAAAACGCATCCCTCCTGTTTCATCTGTAGCCGTCATTCTCCTCCCTTGTAACCTCTGTATCATGTGGAACCCGATCACGCATCCTGATCGGGACCGGCGGGGTCATGGACTTTCTGATCCGGAACCGGGTGGAGACCGTCTTTGTCACGCCCACGGGCCGCAACCGTTGCCCACAGGCGAGCAGCCTTTCGCGCACGTGGCCCGCAGAAAGGCCCAGTACCTGAGGTTGAGCGACCCGTCGTTCGCCCTGGAAACGGCCCGGCGCATCGTGGATGGAAAACTCCGGAACATGGCCGACCTGCTCCTGCTGCGGGCCCGGCAGTACCGGGCCTTTCTCGGGGACCGGATGGTCTTGGCCGTGCTGAATCGGAAGGCGGTGGCGCCGGAGGACTTTGTCTACCGGAAGGGAGGGGACCGGACCTATGCGGATGAACAGGAGATGGCGCAGAAACGGCCGGTGGAGATGAAACCGGCCACTCGAAAGACCCTGGTGGCCGCCTATGAGGCCATGATGGCACGAAGCGCGGCCCATCCGCAGGCAGGCAAGCGACTGACCTACAGAAACCTGATCCTTCAGCAGGTGCGGGAGTTCGAGCGGTACCTGTCGGACCCGGGCCAGGCCTATGAGCCGTTCCGGTGGGAGGGGTAGGGTTTTGTTCTATCTGGTCTGCTTTGACGTGGTGGAGGACCGGGCCCGGGCCCGGGTGGTCAAGGCCCTCAAGGACTACGGCGTGCGGGGGCAGAAGTCCGTGTTCGAGTGCGCCAACCTGTCCGGAGAGGGGAAGAGGGATTCGAGCCACAGGTGAGTATCCCGGTTCTTATGGGAACGTTATCCGGATCGGGGCAGTGGGGTTTCTTGAGGGCATGTGTGCAGCCCCGGCTCATGAAAGGGCGGCGCCAAGCCGGTTCTCCAGAGTGTGGGGCGGGATGAAGTCCACTCTGCTTTGATCGTGGTTCAGGGATCGCCGGGTTGATCGTCCCTTCTTCTTGACGCACAATCCTCTATCCGTGTATCCTTTCAAATCGAAAAGCAGGTTCCTCGGGCATTCCAACTTCAGGATATTTTAAAATGATCAACTATGCGGCTAAATATACCAAGATCGATTCCGGGTACATGGGCCAGTTGGTGGAGTGGCCCGAGGTGGTCACCGAAGGCAAGGACCTTGAAGAATGCCGGGCCATGCTTCGTGATGCGCTCAATGAAATGGTGCTCGCGTACAGCCGGACCGGAATGGAAATTCCGGCCGGAAACGCACTGATTGAGCAACTGCCCGTTGAGGTTCAGAATGTCGGTCAAACGACATGATTTCATCCGATACCTGGAGCACCATGGTTTCTATCTACTGAGCTGAGGGAAGGCGCGAATCACGCCATTTACACAAACGGAACAAAGGTCATCCCCGTCAAACGCCACAGGCAATTCGATCGAATCACCGCAAACGAACTCTGTAAGCAGGCCGGAATAAAGCCCAAGTTCTAATCAGCCTCCCTATCTCCATCACTTGGAATCGTTTGGCCGTATAACGTTCACTTTTTCTCCGGTTTCGGCTAAAGGATTTTCCGGCGCCCTGCGTCCAATGATCAGAACCCGGAACAGGACCTATGGAGAACCCCAGCGACCAAAACCTCGTGGACCGCGCACGAAAAGGAGACGCGAGCGCCTTTGAGTGCCTCGCCTCCCGACACTACACGACCGTGTACCGGGCCGCTTACCGCTGGTGCGGTGTTCGCGAGGACGCCGAGGACATCACCCAGGACGTCTTTGTCAAGGTGGCGCAAAAGCTCGGGTCCTTTGCCGGGCGGGCGTCGTTCCGCACCTGGCTCTACCGCATCACCGTGAACACGGCCATGGACTTCGGCCGCAGGCGCTCCACCCGAACCGCTCTCTCCAGCGCCTGGAAGGCCGAGATGGAAGGCCCCGCGGAAAACCCCGGGGAGGAGGCCGAAGCCGTGCGACAGCTCTACGCGGCCATGGACGGCCTTCCCCCCCGGCAGAAGGCCGCGGCCCTCCTGGTGTGGGCAGAGGGGTTCACCCACAAGGAGGCCGCATCGGTGCTCGAGTGCGCCGAGGCCACGGTCTCCGCGCATCTCTTTCAGGCGCGGAAGAACCTTCAACACCTGCTTTCCGAGGTGTCGTAATGGATCGAGATCTACAGGACCGGCTCAACAAGCTGCACATTCCCGATCCGCAGGCAAGTGCGCGGAATGAAGCCCTGCGCGCCGCCCTGGCGGAGTACCAGCGCCGCCAACAGGCCGGCGAATTTCGGACTAAAGGATTCTTCGGGCGTCTGCGTCTCATGGGAAAACTCTTTCAAGGAGGATTTCCCATGAACCGAACCGCCGTAGTCACTGCAGGACTGAGTGTCGTGTTGGTCGCCTTTGTCTCCGCCCTGGTCATCCCCCAGTTCACCTCCTACCGCGCCCGGCCGATCCGTACCGAGGCCCCCGAGCCGTCGGCGCCTGAAAGCGTGCCGGTGGTGGCGGATCTCAATGAATCGAGACCGGCCGCTGACCCGGCCATGAAGACGGGCGCCCCAAGAGACGCGAAGATGGAGATGCGGGTCGCCACGGGTGCGGTCGCTCCCGGTGAGCGCCCCGTCCCGCTCCCTCCGGAGTACGTGGGCCGGGACCGCTTCGAGTCCTTTGATCCCAACCCGGTCAGGCGGACCCAGGAGGACCCGGTCTCCACCTTTTCCGTGGACGTGGACACGGCCTCCTACGCCTTTGTGCGGAGGGCCCTGAACGCGGGGCACCTCCCCCCGAAACACGCGGTCCGCGTGGAGGAGCTGATCAACTACTTCGACTACGACTACGCCATCCCCGGCGACCGCTCCGTCCCCTTTCGGCCGACGGTCTCGGTCTTTCCCACGCCCTGGAACCCGCAGACCCGGCTTCTCCACATCGGCATTCAGGGGTTCGACCTGGTGCCGGACGAGCGGCCCCGGGCCAACCTGGTCTTTCTGGTCGACGTCTCGGGTTCCATGGGCATGCCCGACAAGCTGCCGCTCCTCAAGAACGCGTTCCGCATGCTCGTGGACCGGATGCAGGCCGAGGACACCGTGGCCCTGGTGGTCTATGCCGGATCGGCCGGAACCGTGCTGGAGCCGACCCCGGTGCGGGATAAGGGGCGAATCCTGGCCGCCCTGGACCGCCTGGAGGCCGGCGGGTCCACGGCCGGGGGCGAGGGGATCCGCAGTGCCTACGCCCTGGCCGAGTCCTCCTTTGACCCCAAGGGCGTCAACCGGGTGATCCTGGCCACGGACGGGGACTTCAACGTGGGGATTCAGGACCCCGAGACCCTTCAGCACTTCGTGGAGCGGGAGCGGGAAAAGGGGATCTACCTCTCGGTCCTCGGGTTCGGGCAGGGGAACTATAACGATGCCCTCATGCAGAAGCTCGCGCAGAACGGCAACGGGAACGCCGCCTACATCGATACCCTCCAGGAGGCGCGAAAGGTCCTGGTGGAGGAGGCCGCGTCCACCCTCTTCCCCATTGCCAACGACGTGAAGATCCAGGTGGAGTTCAACCCGTCCCGCGTGGCCGAGTACCGGCTCATCGGGTACGAGTCCCGGCAACTGCGCCGCGAGGACTTCAACAACGACCGGGTGGACGCCGGCGAGATCGGCGCCGGGCACAGCGTGACCGCCCTCTATGAAATCACCCCGGTGGGCAGCCCGGCCCAGCGGATCGACGACCTTCGATACGGCTCCCGGGCAGAGGAGAACTCGAAGGCCGGCGCCTCCGGCGAGATCGCCTTTCTCCGCATCCGCTACAAGCTGCCGGAGGCCCAAGAGAGCCGTATCGTGGAAAGGCCGATCACGACGGCCGACGTCCTGCCCACGGTTCAAGGCGCCTCCGAGGACTCCCGGTTCGCCGCGGCCGTGGCCGCTTTCGGACAAAGACTCCGGGGAGGGACCTACCTCGAGGGCTTCACCTGGGACGACATCCTGTCCCTGGCCGAGACGGCCCGGGGGAAGGACCGGTTCGGCTACCGCACGGAGTTCCTGAACCTCGTGCGTCTGGCCGAGACCGCCCGGGCCATGGGGGAGAAGTAGTCTGCCGGGCCCCTGAAGGCGCGCAGACCTGCGCCTTCAGGGGCGTCCGGAGTCGATGTGCAGGTTACGTCCGCGCCGGCTTACGCCGGCATGGCGCCAACCTTCGGGGCCTTTTCACGGTAAACCAGAGAAGGCGGGCCAGGAATCCGGCAGGCCCTTTTCGAAACAACCAAAATCATCCGTGCGCAACATAGCCGTCTAAAATCACGATTCTTTTTGCTTTCACCATGCTATGGTGCCCTGCATGGGTGATGCCGCGGGAGTTGAGCAAGTTCAAGCCGGCTTGCTCGGAATGGCAGTCCATATGAGCCGATGTCACCCGGGACGCACGGGATGGGGAATGGCTTTCCGATCGACCGGGAGGCATCGTCCGGCGGTGTCCTCCCGGCTCCAAGCGCGACTTCCTATACCAGTTCATCGCCCCTGAACCAGGCCTCCAGGACACGGTAAGGCCGGGTCCCCTCCAGCATACGGCCGTCCGTCACGAAGGTCGGGGCCATTCGAATCCCCAGTTCCCGGGACCGCGCCCAGTCCTCGTCAACGGCCTGGCGAAACGTCCGCTCCATGAGGACCCGGCGGGCCTCGCTGCGGTCCAGGCCGGCGGCGACGGCCAGGTCCGCCAGAACGGACTCGTCGCTGATGTCCCTTCCCTCCACGAAGAAGGCCCGGAACGCCGCTCCGTGAAAGGCCCGGCCTCTGCCGGCAGCGTCGGCCCACGCCCCCATCTCCTGGGCGAGCCGGCTGTTGTAGACCCGTTTCAGCTCCCCGAAAGGCAAGCCGAACTCGGCCGCCGTGTCCTGAAGGGAACGGGCCATGGCCCACGCCTCGTCCGGGTCTGCGCCCACGACCTCTTCCAGGCTCATGCCCTCGCTCGGGATGTGGGGCCTGAGGGGAAAGGCCCGCCAGCAGACCTGGACGGGGTGCTCCTGCTCGAGCCGATCAATACCCACGGTACTGAAGTAGCACCAGGGTCAGATGGTGTCGGAAAAAACTTGGATGATCCTCACGCTCACGTATGCCTCCTCGGACCGGTTGGTGTTCCTGGTACATCATCTCCGTCGTGAACACAATGAAGAAAGGATCGGTTCCTCAGATGCCTGGGAACCGGTAGGCCTTTCGGAAGATGGGCGCGAAGAGTGGACACCTTGGTCCTGCCGGTTTCCAGATCACATCTCAAGGATGTTCTCGCCCAATATATTGATCGTCTCTTCTTCTTGACGCAGAATCCTCTACCCGTGTATCCTCTCAAATCGAAAAGCGACTTCCTGTCCCGATCCCGTACCCTCTCCACCCGAAGAGCAACTTCCTGTCCCGCCACAGGGCAGAGGCACCTTGAGATGTCCTTGTGCATCGACCTTTTGTGAGGGGGGGGTTCGATATGAGGCAAACGTGGTCTCTGCTGGTGTGCGGGATTGCCCTTGTGCTGTCTCCGGCTTCCTTGCTGGCTGGGGACCTGGTCCTTCCCGGGGATCAGGCCCTTGGCAAGCTCACTCAGGATCTCGAAAACATCGGCTTTCCCGCCCACTTCATCAGGCTGGTCATCAAACAGGGCGTCAAGGTAAGGTTCATGAGCTTCAAAAGAGGGGAGGTAACAGCCCTGTATGATCCGGGATCGAACACACTGAAACTCGACAAGAGCTTTCTCAACAGTGCCGGGGACGCCATCAAAGGGCTCGATGAGTTTCGCAGATCCGATGCGATGAAGATCGGCGAGATCGTCCACGAGATCTTCCATGGGTATATCGACTTTTTCGGAGTGAACGGCGACCTCAAGTACGACCAGGAGACCATTTACAACGAGGTGATTGATGTCAAGGGCAAGAAATGGGAACTCGATTCCGATGACGCCGCCATCTTGCAGGAAGAGCACATGGCCGTCTGGGTCGGTGAATTGACGCAGGCCTATCTGAACCTGTATCATGCATTGATGCGGGGACCGGCAAGCAACAGTGCCCTGGGATATCAGAACTGGAAGAACGGCATTGAAAGGATGATGAGGGATTTTGACGGACTGATTGACGGTGGAAGGGTCAGGGGTTACGTGGATGACGTTGTTATCGACTATGACATGCTTGGAGCGGAAAAGATTTTCATCCTGGACGGCTTTCTCCTTGGCATTAGAAATTGCCGTTTCCTGAACAACCTTTTGAGTGACCGGTCCGCCGAGATCCGGGGCGGGGCCGGCACGGATGTGGGGGATGCGGGAAAGTGGGAGGCGCCGGAAGACCCGCTGCCCCCGCATTTCATGAGGACGGAGGACGGGCAGTGGTATTATGCCACGCCGGACAACGACTACATCCCTGTACATGAACTGGATGAGAACCAACTCAGGGATCTGGGCGTCACATCAGCCGGCCAGAGGGAGCAGCTCGGACTCGGAACGGGTGGTCATTCCGGGGGATCTTGCGGAGGGAACTGATGGGGGAGAGTCCGGTTCCCGGGCGTTACGCCTCACGTTCTGCACCGTGCTTATCGTGACGGAAGACGGGGCCTATCCGCTGAGATGGCTGTCCTCGATCGCCTCGACTGGGACGTTTTCCTCCACATACTCCCGCACCCAGGTCATGAGGTCTTGCCCCTGGATCCGGGGATTGGCCGCTTTCAGCGTCTCCTTCAGCCAGGTCCCGGTCTTTCTCGTGAGCGCGTCCCAGACGGCCCGATCGGCCTCAAACCGGGTCTCGAGAAGGTGCATCAGGACGGATGTGGCGAGGAGGAGAAACCGGTCCACGGCCGTGTCAATGTCCATCTCCTGAGCCGCCGCCAGAAGAGCTTCCAGGTCCAGCCCCAGGTGTCGTGCCGACTGCTCATCCAGGTCCATGCCGCCGCCCGCCTGCTGGAGAGACAGGATGAGCAGAAGGATGTCCGTGTCCGATTCCGGGGCTGCCGCCTCCATGGAGAGGTCGAATTCCTGCGACACGACCCAGTCGTCGGGACCTCGATCCTGGGGACCCATGCGGCTTTGTCTGAGAAAAACAAGAGAATCCTCGGCCAGGTCCTGGAAGGCGGGTATGTGTGGAAGCGAAAAGCTTTGAGATGATGTCTGGAATGTCGTTATCGTCTGCCTGGCTCCCCAAAGTCCTCCCATGCCGTGCCAGCCGGTCGTGATCAGGGCCGGGACCTTTCGCAGGACCGGTTCGCCGGTGGTCTTGTGGGGTTCCTCCCGCGTCTCGACGGCCACGAACGAGCTGTATCGCGAGATGAGATGGTATTCCCTGGAGAGGTCGAGGATTCGCTCCTTTTGCCGGGCCGCGGCGCGTTGTTGACGGCGGGATCCGGTTTTTCCCCATTCCTCCGAATGCTCCTCCAGGTCCCGGATCCGTTCCCGGGCCCACAGCGTGGGAATGGCCTCCGCCCCTGGACCGGCCTCCACCACGTCGAGGGCCCATTCCTGCCGTTGTCCGTTGACCACGGCCTCAACGACCAGCGGGCCGGCCGACAGGGTGCCGGCCCTGGCCTTGGCCAGCAATGTCAGGGGCTCTCCAAGGAATGCCGGCGGGTCCATGGGGGCCTGCTCCACGGCCTTCCCGCCCCATCGGACGGTTACCTCGTCCAGACCGTTCTGCTTGATCCGGTTGAACAATCTCAGGGCCTTGGGCTCGATCCTCTCGCCCGGAAAGATGAACTCGGGCGCGCCCTTTCCGGCCCGTGAAAGCCCGCGAATGAAGTACTCGTTGCACCCGGCACCGATGCCGAGGGCGAAGATCCTCCATGACCCCTGGTGTTTTCGGGCCAGTCGAAGGATCTCCTCTTCGTTTCCGGCCTGTCCGTCGGTCATGAGAATGAGGTCCCGTTTGGTTCCGCCGGTCCCCGGTGGCGCGGAGAGAATGTGCCTGAGGGGGGCGAGTATCTCGGTGCCGCCGAGATCCGCGTTCATGCCGCGGAGATAGGCCAGGGCCTTTTCAAGGGATGCCTCCGAGTAGGGCATCCCATGGGTGAAAAGGGATTGGAAGTCCGATCCGAAACAATAGAGGTTGAAGGCCGTCCCCTGTTCAAGGCCTCTCAGGCAGATCTCCAGGGCCTGTTTGGCCTCCCGGATCGAATCTCCCCCCATGGAGCCCGAGCAGTCCACGAGGAAGACAACCTCTTTTTCCGTTTCCGGGGCTGTCCCGCCGACAGCGGTGTCCCGGCCCGCGTCGTCGGACGGGATCATGAGATCCGCCAGGAGAAAGGCGTCGCCGCCCGAGACATACCGGTAGGCCCGGCCGGCGGTCGACGGGGCGAATGCCATGGTGAGGATGAAGTCCCGGTCCATGGTCACGGTCTCCGAGGACAAGGAGACCGACGCGGTCTCTTCCTCCATGTCGATCCGGATGGGATGGGACGGGGACTCGATGGAGGTCAGCAGGCGGGCCTGATGGATGTCCAGTTCTAGAGCGAGTCCATAGGGGACTTCCATTGCATATGTAGGATGAATTTTCGCATCGGTCGGGATGTCGTCCGGTTCGTCCATGTCGCCGGGGACGTACCGGGGCGAGATGGTCGTGGGAAGAAAAAACCGCACCCGGGGGCCTTCCATGGGGAGCAGGATCACGTAGTCGATGTCGATGATCACCGATGCGCCCGGGTGGATGTTGCCCACGGACAGGGTGAAGATGTTGGGCCGCTCTTCGTCCAGAAGGAACCCCCCGTGGCCCTCGGTCAGGGCGTCGTCGTACATCTCAAAGGCCCGTTCCCGTTCCTCCACCTGCCCCGCGATCTCCCTGTCTCCCACGCGCGCCTTGAACCCGCACACGGCCGCGCCTTCGGGGAGGGGGAACTTGTACACCGCCTCGATTGCCTCGGCCTCTTCGTTCCTGAAGTGCTGTCCCACGGTCACCCGCGCCCCGCGCCCGATGATGTCCCCCTGGACCCTGACGCCTTTCAGTGGAACGGGTCCTGCGCTCGAAGAGAACAGGCCATACGGTTCGCTACTCATGGCTTTTTCCTCCTGAATCGAAAAGGGACCGCGCGAGCCGGACGATCTTTGCGATCTTTTCCGGGCATTCCCGCAGGCGATCCTGGCAGACGTGAATCTCCACGCCGGGCCCGATGGGATAGTGGATCCAGATCTCCCGGGGGTCCTCCCGGGGAGCTTCCTTTCCCTGCTCGAGACCATTGTGGATGTCGGCAAGCCGGAGGCCCTGTCGCTGAAAGGCCTGAATCCGCCGCAGCCGTTCCAGGTGACTGTCAAAATAAAACCCGCCGCGGCCCCGGCCCGCCGGAGGGTCCAACAGGCCCTCTTGGACATAATAACGTATTGTTCTTCTGGATAAACCAGTCAGATTGCAGAGGTCTTGAATGGTATATCGCTTCTCGTTCATGGACCTTAAATTAACAGTCTACTGTCATTATGTCAAGGGATTTTTTGGGGGGTTTTGGGGGGACCCGGGCCGAAGCTTCTGAGGGCCGCCTCACGCCGTCCCAGAGGCCGCCGGGCGGCATGGGTCCCGAGGGGCCGGAGCGCGCCCCGACGCGGAGCGCGTAGGCGTCAAGAAGGGCGTTTTCCCTGCAACAGGGTTGGGGTAGAATGCCACCTTGCCGAATATGGAGAGGAGGGTTGGATCGTGCCCGAGCAACTCAGTCTCTTCGGAGAGGAAAATACCACCTACAACACGGCCATGGGGGACCTGCTGGATCTGCGTTTTGCCGCGGCCATCAAGGCGTTCATGGACTACGCCCGGTTCTTCCCCTGGGCCCGGGGCGTGGACCGGGAGATCGCCATGGCCCGTTTCTGGATGGATCGGACCGGGTTCGACGCACGGGACGGCGTCCTGGAGGCGGACCCGGAAGGGGTCCTGGGTCTCTGGCTCGAGTTCGAGAGTACCTTCGGGTATCCGTGGGACCGGGACGGTGTGGAGGCCGGTCTTCAGAAAGCGGTCTTTTCCGGGCTGGCCGGCCGGGATGGGGACACGGGGCACACGCTTTCGGGCGGGACGCCCGTGGGGCTGATCTTTCTGCGAGCGGGGCGCATGGAGGAGGCGGTTTTCCGGCTGCAGGCCCTGGTGAGGGCTGAGCCGGAGCACGCCCGGGGGTATGGTTATCTGGGGGACGCCCTCATGGGCCGGTCCGACCGGCAGGCGGCCATGGCCTGTTATCATCGTTCCCTGGTCCTGGACCCGGAGGCGCTTGACCGGGACCATCTCCTGTGTGTCGACCTGGCCCGGGAACTGAGGGACTTCGAGTCGCGGCAGGAAGGGGAGGGAGGCCGGGATCCGGCCTGGTTCCCGGCCGTGGCCCGGCTCGAGGGCGTCTTCCGCACCCTCCGCGCGGGCGACCTGGACGAGATGCGGCTCTGGCATGACCGGTTTCAGCGGCTGTTGCACGGGGGCGGTCCTTTGGAAAGGGCGAGGCAGGATCCCGGGGTCTTTGTCCACGGCATGGTCTTGTCGGACAACGCCTCCCTGGCTGCGTACGTGCCGGGCCTCGATATCGTGGAGGTCCGAAGGATCATGAGGCGGATCGACGAGGACCTGTTTCTGCGGCACATGGAGCAACTTCGGAAGGAGGAGTCGGGCATGCCGGGTCACGCCGGCAGCACGCCCCGGTTGCGCAAGGCGTGAATCGCGAGAAAGGTGGACCAGACCGGTTCAGTCCGTCCCCAGGAACCGTCGGGGTTCTGGGTCTTCACCAGGCGGTCGAAGGCCTTGCGGCACTGGGCCTCGGCCTTCAGGGATTCCAGGTGGGCCAAGGCGTTGATCGCCTGAAAAAAGGGGATGTCATCCCCCCAGTCGCCCTGCGGCGTCTGCCGGCGGGCCAGCCAGTCCACCATGGTGCGGGTCGCCTCGTGGCCGGCGTAGACCGGGTGGACCACCAGGGCCCGAAGCCGGTTGTGGAGGACCGCCGGTTCCAACTCAGCCGTGCGATCCGGGGTCGTGTCCGAGGCCATGTGTTCGTACAGGTGGAGGACGGCCGGGTCCGCTTCCCTGCCGAAGATGGAGGCCAGGAACAGGACGGCCGGAACGACCAGGGCATGCCTCCGGCTCGGCGCAAAGGGGAGGCCCATGAGTCGAGCCGGCTCAATGACGTCGTCCGGCCTTTCCGGGTTCGAGCCGGATGCCGTCTCCAGCAGGCGGTCCAGGGCGGCGTTGATGTGTGCATCGGCGTGGCGGACCGTGAGGTGGAGGCCGAAGAGCCGGTGGATCGTCTCCAGGGCCGAGGCCTTCCAGAGGCCGTCCTGGGACTGCCCCTGGTAGAGGTCCTCCACTACGGCGTCGAAGTCGCTGCGCCATGCGGGGTCCGACGCCTGCCCCAGCCACTTTTGCCGGGCATATAGGGCCGGGGGGGTGGAACCGGTCCGAAAGACGGCATATGGGTCATGACGCAGAGGCAAGGTCGGCATGTCGTGGCTCCGTCTCGTCCCGAGGGGATGCTCCGTGTCGTGCGCTCCAAAAGGAGCGCAGGAGATCCAGGTTGACCCGGTCCATGTCCCGTCCCGCGGAGTCCTTTTTGGGGGTTTCGATGATCTTGGGGATGGCCTCCAGTCGAGGCTCGCCCATGATCCGGCGGAACGCGGCGATCCCGATCTCGCCCCGGCCGATGGCGGCGTGGCGGTCCACCCGCGAGCCCAGGGGCTTGAGGGAATCGTTGAGGTGGATCAGTTGGAGACCGTCCAGGCCCAGAATCCGGTCAAAGGCCGCCAGGGTGTGGTCCACGGCCGCGTCATCGCGCAGGTCATAGCCCGCGGCAACGACATGGGCCGTGTCGAGACAGAAACCGACCCGCTCAGGCGACTCGATCCCTGCCCGGATCTCGACCAGTTCCTCGAATGTGCGGCCTATGCTGGTGCCCTGGCCGGCCGTGGTCTCCAGGAGCAAGGAACAGTGGGCCTCGGGCAGGGCGGCGAGCACCCGGTCGATTCCCTCCTGGATGCGCCGGATTCCCTTGGCCGGTCCGTCCCCCATGTGGCTGCCCGGGTGGAGGACCACGCCGTCGATCCCCAGCATGGATGACCTCGCCATTTCGCGGTTCAGGGCCTCCCGACTTTGGCGTCGCTTTCCGCTGTCCGCGGCGGCCAGGTTGATCAGATAGGCGGTGTGTGCCGCCACGTAGCGGATCTTCAGTTCTTCGCGCCGGGAGCGAAAGTCTCGGGCCTCGACTTCCGAGACCTCCCGTTCTTTCCATGTGGCGGCGTTCTTGGTGAAGAGCTGGACCACCGGACAACCGTAGGCGGCCGCCGCGTCGAGGGCCCGCACCAGGCCCCCGGCAATGGAGAAGTGGGCCCCGAGCAGGGGCATGGGAGGTGTGTCTGTTCTGGATGCGGCCATGGCGGATGGATTCTCCGATTACCAGAAAAACCATTCCCTGGAGACCTTGCCGGGCTTCAGGCCGAAGGCCTGTCCGATCTCTCTCAGGACAACGGCCTGCATGGCCGGCGGACCGCACAGATAAAAGCCCTGGCCCGGCCGAAGATGCCGCCGAAGGAGGTCGGCCGTGATGTGTCCCAGCTCGAAAACGACCTTGTCCTCCTCTCCGGTGAGACCGTCGAGGCCTGTTTCCCGGCTCAGGATGTGAATCACTCGCAGGGGCATGATACGGGTCATGTCCTCCAGTTCCTTCCGGCCGAAGATGTCCAGGCGGGTCTTGTTGGCCCAGACCAGGACCGTGGGCACGGCCCGTCCTGTGGCTGCGAAATGCCTCAGCAGGCTGAAAAACGGGGTGATGCCCACGCCTCCGGCGATCAGGGCCAGTGATGCCCGGTCCTCGGCGTGGGCGCAGAAGGTCCCGTAGGGTCCTTCGCAGCGGACCACGTCTCCGGGGGCAAGGCCATGGATCTCGTGAGTGAACCGGCCGGCCCGCTTGATGGTGAACCGGAGTTCGTCGTCCTCCGGGGCGGAGGATATGGTGAAGGGGTGGGGTTCGCTGAACCCCCGACCCTTACGCACCCGTAAGAGGGAGAACTGTCCCGGTCGGCGGCGGGCCGGGCGGCCCGGTCTCCGGATGGGGCGCAGGACCAGGGAGACCGTGTCGTGGTTCTCCGTGACCGTCCGTTCCACCCGGTGGATCACACGCCGCCCTCCTCGAAGAACGACGACCAGACGCGTGATCGCGGCAACGGCAAAGGTTGCGGCCAGGGCCGCCCAGACGAGGATTCGGGGGAAATCGGCCATGGTAGTCCCCCGGAACAGGGCGTGGGCCAGGCCCAGGGGGACGGCGCCATAGACCAGGAGATGGATGGGCTTCCAGATCCGGAATGGAAAGCGGAAGGCGATTCCCAGAAAGGCCGGAAGACCGGCCAGGATGAGCAGGACCAGGGCCAGTCGGCCTGCCGTCATCTCCCAGAGTTCCGTGGTCAGCAGACTGGAGACCACCAGTTGGGAACCGCCCAGGGCGTAAAACCGAGAGGCCTGGAGCAGGACATGGCTCAGAAGCATTCCGATGGTGATCACGGCCAGGGGTTTGTGGGCCCGGATCATTCGGTTCAGACCCACCGATCGCTCCACCACGGAGAGGCGGCTCCCCAGAAGGACCAGGATCACCAGGAGTACAAGGCTGTTCTGTGCCAGGATGGAACTGACGGCCCCGGCCGCGTGGCCCGGTCCGGCTGCGCGAGTTCCCGTCAGCGCGGTCACGATCCAGGACCCGGTCAAGACCGCCGGGGGCAGGGCCGCCAGGAAGAGCAGGATCTTGGGTGCGCGCCTCTTCATCGGAGTGGGCCGCCGGCCTTAGAGGTCCTCACCGGATTCCAGGGAGGAGAGAAAGGCGACAATGACCTCCCGTTCCGCATCCGTCACTCGTGCCCCGTTTTTCTGCATTCGGGCCACATAAGCATCCCAGGCCTTGGCGTCGTTTTTGACAATGTGCCGGCGGACCCTCGTGAGGTTGTGGCACATGGCACAACGCTCCTGCACCAGGGATCGGCCTTCGGGGGTTCCTTGGGCCTCTATGGCGGAAAAGGTCGACACCAGCCACAGGAACGATGCGAACCCAATCGCTGATGAGACGGCCTTGATCACGGCTTTTCTCCTCTCGCACGAACGGCCGTTTTGCAGTACCACGGCCTTGTTCAGAAACATCTTTTTGAGGATGATGCGTTTGAAACCACCGCGAACGGCCGAGTGGCCGTTCGGCCCGTCCCATACGGGCGAGTACCCTGTCAAGGTATGCCGAAAACCCTGAAGCGTCAAGATGCGTTGATCCAGGATCTTGGTCGTAGTAGAGTGATTTGGATGGAGGTCGGTCGGGGGAGTCTCGCCGCCGGAATCGCGGGAGCCCTCCAAGGTATCTCGCGGGGCACTGCACGCCAAGGGGCGCAGGCCGTTCACCTGGCGGGGTATTCAACCGTTCCGGGGAACCGTGAACAGGGATTGGGCCGGCGCGACAGGAAGAGCCGCCGGTCAGGGGAGGAGAGAGATGGGCAGGAAGCGATGGGGTATCTGGGTGGCGGTGCTGTTTCTGGCGCTGACGCCGGCCCAGTGGGTATCCGCAGGGTGGGGCGGTCTGCTGGACAGTCTCAAGAAGACGGTGGGAGGAGGAGAGAGCGGGCTCTCCGACTCCAGGATCACCGACGGCCTCAGGCAGGCCCTGGAGATCGGCACGGCAAACGCCGTGGCCACGGTCTCCGACACCAATGGGTATTACGGCAACCCCAGCATCAAGATCCCCCTTCCCGAGTCGGTCCAAAAGGTGGAGCGTCTCCTGCGGGGGGTGGGGTACGGCCCCCAGGTGGATGCCTTTGAGCTGAGCATGAACCGCGCTGCGGAGCGGGCGGCCCCCAAGGCCAAGGCCCTCTTCTGGGAGACCATCAAGGGCATGAGTTTCTCCGATGCCCGCAAGGTCCTCAACGGCCGGGAGAACGAGGCTACACTATATCTGGAGGAGAAGACGCGCGGTCGGCTCCTGGAGGACTTCAAGCCCCTGGTCCACACCACCATGTCCGAGGTGGGTGTGACCCGGTCCTACCAGGAACTGGACGCCAAGGTCCGCTCCATCCCCTTTGCCGAGGCGTTCAGTTTCGACCTGGACCGGTACGTGACGGACTATGCCCTGGACGGCCTCTTCCACATGCTGTCCCTGGAGGAACAGAAGATCCGGCAGGACCCGGCTGCCCGTGTAACCGACCTTCTCAAGGACGTGTTCGGCAACCGCTGAATTCCTGATCAAATGACAAAGACACGCGTTGGATGACACCACGATGGCTGCAGAAAAGGAAGGACCGGGGGGGGGCGCCGGTGGAGGCTTACTCCGGCGGAACCCACCCCGGCATCAGGGAAGGGGTTGTTTGTTCAGCAGCGGACCGGCACCTGCGCCCGAAACCGGCATGGCCGCCGAGGAGGGACGGGGGAAAGCCGGGCCATGGGGCACAGCCTTCCGTTGGTTGGCCCGGAGAGGATCGCGGGACCTCTCAGGGCCGAATATAGCCACGGTGGTCATAGAGCGCGTGGCTTGAGTCATCCTGAAGAAGACCCTGGAATTGCCGTCTTCGATTGTCCAGGAACCGCCTCATTCGCCGCATTTTATTCAGTATATAAAGAATGGGAATGGATTTCAAGGCCAACATCCTCTCTTTTCCTGCTTTCTTCCGATGTTCGGGAGTGACTCCGAACGAAGCAAGTCGCGTGCCACTTCCCTGGGAAAGGGGTTTTCGGAGATAACTTTCCGGTATTCCATAGTAATTTTATGTGACCAAGGTCCACTGCCTGGGATGGTCCGCACAGATATGTGCACGTGTATATCCACAGCGTGCATATTTGTGCACGGAGATCGCGTTTTTTCTCATGACCCGGAAGACAGGAGGGTCCAACCGTGCCCGGGGAAGTCCGCCTGCTTCAAATCGAGAGGGGCTTCTGGTATGCTGTCTCGTCCAGGGCGTTTTGCCGGGACCGTATATCGGTCCTGAAAACCCATCCCGTTGATTCAACCGCGCGGGCGATTCCGGCCCAAGGAGAGAGGCCATGCGACCCACGAAAAAAACACGCTGCATGAACCGATGGCGGCAAGCGATAGAGGTCATGATGCTGGCGGCCCTTGGCGTCACCATGGGCCTTTCACCGGCTTGGGCCCTGAATGCCGGACCACCCGGCCGGACGGTCAGACTCATTTTCATCCACCACTCCTGCGGAGAGAACTGGCTTGCCGACGATCACGGGGGGCTGGGAAGGGCCCTGTCTCAGAACCGATATGTAGTGAGCGACACGAACTACGGCTGGGGGCCGGACTCCATCGGCGACCGGACCGATATCGTGGACTGGCCCGAGTGGTTCCTGGGACCTGGAAGCCGCGACGTCCTCGCTGCGCTTTTTCGCGAAAGGGAGGTCCACAGCCCTTACACGCAAACCATGGCCGATCCGGGCGGGGAAAACGAGGTGGTCATGTTCAAGTCGTGCTTTCCCAACTCGAACCTCGAGGGCCGACCCTCGGATCCCCCGAGGCGTGAGGGCGGATTGACCGTGGGCCATGCCAAGGCCGTGTACAACGACCTCCTTCGATTTTTCGCCACACGACCGGACAAGTTCTTTGTCGCGGTCACCGCCCCGCCGGTCCGGGATTCGACACACGCGGCCAATGCACGGGCCTTCAACACCTGGCTCGTGAAGGATTGGCTCAAAGGTTACCAGGGGGGCAACGTGGGGGTCTTTGACTTCTACAACGTGCTCACCGGTCCGAATAACCACCACCGGGTCGGCGGGAATGGGATCGACCACGTGGTCGCGGATCGGCGGAACACCCTGTATTACCCCACCAACGGGGACGATCACCCATCGCCGGCGGGCAACCGCAAGGCCACCAAGGACTTTGTCCCGCTGCTCAACGCCTATGTGAACCGCTGGCTGGCCACCGGGCCTCCAGGCCCTTCGGCGACGGCTGCACAGGGGGAGGCGGCCCCGGTCCCGGCCCGACAGACCGAACCGGCTGCAGCCGCCCCGGCGGGTCCCTCGCCCTCTCGCCCGGTCGTAGGGGCCTCCGGCCTGATCGACGGATTCGAGACGGATGCCTCGACATGGACCGCATTCCTGGACCATGAGAAGCCCACGAATCTCGATTTCTCCGTGGACAGGGATGTCGTCCACGGCGGCAAGGCCTCCATGCGGATCGCCTACCGGGTGGCTTCGGAGAGTTGGGCCACTTGCAGCCTGGTCTTTGATCAGGCCCAGGACTGGACTGCGGCCTCCGGGTTGCGGCTCTTTGTCCGAACCACGGATCCCGGGACGTCCTTTGCCGTGGTCGCCTACCAGGGGACATCGCCGGACGCCCTCTCCCATTTCGAGGTCCGCCTGGAACCGGAGGCGGGGGAATGGCGGCGGGTGGACATTCCCTGGGACCGGTTGGCCCGGCCCGCCTGGGAAGGGGACGACACGACCCGCTTCGATCCCTCCAAGGCCATGGGTGTGGCCCTGGCATTTGAAGAGGGCGAGGGGACCGTCTGGGTGGACGACATCTCGCTTCAGGGGATGGCGGATTGACCTGAGACGCCTTGCCCGGCACGCCTGATGGCGTCATGATCACACTCGGGATCCCGGATCCCTGATGTCCGGGATCCCCACTGCAATCCAAGAGGCCGACCATGCCCTTTCCCATGTTCTCTTCCCATCGCGGCAGGATCGTCTTGAGCGTTGTCCTGCTCGTCATCGCCGTTTTTTCCGCCACCGACGTCCTGGAACGGGCGGTGAAGGGGACCCCGGTGGCCCACCTGGATGCCAGGGCCTCGTCCTATTTCGACGGGGCCGTGAAAAAGGCCCTGGCCACCTATGCCGCGGCCCGCATGCTGAATGCGGCCATCTCGGTGGTCCAGGGAACGGAACTGGCCGTATCGCCGGCCGGGGTCGGAGTCAGGCTCTCCGTGGGAGAGATCCTCGATCCCGTCAACGACCTGGTGGAGCGGTTTTCCTGGATCATGCTCCTCAGCACGGTCTCTCTGGGAATACAGAAGGTCCTCATGGAGATGGGCGTCTGGGCGGGGTTCCGCGTGCTGGTGCTCGTGGCCATGATCGTGCTTCTCGCGGGGATCTGGCTCCCGCGGCGAGGAGGCCTGAACCTCAGGGGGCTGGGTCTCCGCCTGGCGGCTGTGGCCATGGTGGTCCGGTTCGGCATCCCGGTGGTGGGGGTCACGGGAGAGGCCCTCTATGACGCCTTTCTGGCGGACACCTATGAAGAGTCCACCGAGAGCCTGAACGTGATCCGTGGCAAGATCCGCATGCCCATCGTTCGACCGGATGACGCTGTGGGGGGCGAAGAAGAGGCCGGCCTGCTGGATCGCCTGCGAAAGGGACTTCAGGACACCCGGGACGGGTTCAACATTCAGGCCCGGCTGGAGGCGCTCAAGGAGACCGCCGAGGCCGGGGTCAGCCACATCACGAGCCTGATCATCGTCTTTCTCCTGCAGACGGTGATTCTTCCCCTCCTTGTCCTGTGGGGACTCGTTCGTCTGACCGGTTCGCTCTTCCGCCGGACCTGGGCGGGCGCTCCAATCCATCCATCGCCCGCCTTGAGAAAGGAGGGGGCGTAAAACCGAATGAACCATCGTCCTGCCAATGGAGACTGCCTTGAACCTGGTTTTATTCCTGCTCTCGTGGACCCCCGTGCTCCTGCTGGTCGTTCTCGCTGTGGGGTTTCGTCGTCCCGCCCTGGACCTGTCCATCTACGGGACCCTGTTTGCCTTCGGGCTGGTGGCCTGGGGATTTGACACCCCGGTGGCCACGACCCTGTGGGCCGGTCTGGACGGTGTCCTGACCACGCTTCCCTTTGTGTTCATCATCTTCGCCGGGATCCTTCTCTCCAGCCTGCTCATGACCACGGGTTCCCTCGGCCGGATCGTGGACTGGTTCATGGGCGGGGTGCGGAACGGTTTTCATCGGCATCTGCTGATCACTCTCGGCATGGGGAACTTCCTGGCCGGAGCGGGGGTCATTCCGGAGCCGGTGGTGGCACCCATGCTTCGAGCCACCGGGGTGGGGCCGTCCGGAGCCGCGGCACTATCCATCGTCGGGTATGCCGGACTCATGACCCTGGAGATGGCCGGCATTTTTGTGACCATCCTCTCCCTCATCACAGGGATTCCTCACGGTGAGTTGGGCATGGCCGTGGCATGGCTCTCCCTTCCGGCCGTCCTGATCATGGCGGTCTGTATTCCGATCTTTCTGCCGAGGCCGTTCCCGGGACCGAGGCAATGGCTTCTCGTGGTCTTCTGCGGCCTGGTGCTCGGCCTGGCCGCGCTTGGCGTGGTGACGTGGCTCTCGGTCTCCATCTCGGGCATGGTGGCCGGACTGGTGGTCATTCTGGTCCTGGTGCTCATCGGGAATCGTTCCCTGGATATGCGCAACGGTATTCTGCGGGACCTCTCTCCTTTTCTCCTGCTCATGGCGGTCCTGACCCTCTTGAACACCGTCCCGTTCCTCAAGGAATGGACCTATGAGAGGCTGGTGGTCCAAGTCCATGTGATCCCGGTTCACACCATCACGTTCCGGCCCCTGTTTTCAGCCTATATCTATCTGTTCCTGGCCTTTTTCTTTTCGGTTCGGCTCTTCCGCGTGAGGGGGGAGGTCCTTCGGGGCGTGTTCCGGTCCGGATGGCAGAAGGGGTGGCGGGCATCGGTCGCCATGGGGCTCTTCGGGGCCATGGGGCAGATCATCGCCTTTTCGGGGTATGGACCCGGATTCGAGCGGTTGACCGAGGTCCACAATGTGCCGTGGGTCATGGCCCAGGGTCTGGCGGCGTACACAGGGACACTCTATCCCCTCTTCGTCCCCCTTCTGGGCTGGGTGGGGACCTTCCTGACCGGATACGGTGTGGCCTCTCTCATGCTCTTCGGCCAGCTTCAGATTCAGACCGCCGGCATTCTGGGGATATCGGCCGCGTGGCTGGCCTCGGGTCTGGCCGTGGGGGCCTCCCTGGGGAGCATATCATCGCCCTTCAAAATCGCCCTGGCCACGCCCATGTGCGGGGCCATGGGCCGGGAGGGCGAGATTCTGAGTGCCACCATTCCCCTGGGCGTCGGGGCCTCGTTCCTCATCGGCCTGGTGCTTCTCATCGTGGTGTGACACGACAGAGGACAGGGGATCCCGGAAAGGAGATGACGATGAGTCCAAAGCGGAAAGAAGTGGTGATTCCCAAGGAGGAGGCCGTGTTCGGTCTGGATGCGCGCGGTCGCTGGCGGCACGTGGAGCAGGGCCTCTTTGAGAACAGGCGGATCATCGCCCACTTCCACTCGTGCATCCGCTGGGACGAGGGAGGATACCACCTGGTCCAGGATCACCGCACCATTCGGGAGAAGGTCTATTTCCCGTATGAAGACACGGCCCTCTTTGTGTTCGACGTGATTCAGGGCGATCCACCGGTCCTGGTCCTGAACACGGGGAAACGGGAACGACTCCGGCCCCGGAACCTGTTCACCCGGAACGATCATCTCTATATGCGGCTCGGCGGGCACCGGATCCGGTTCACGGAAAACGCCCTGATGCGGATCTATGACCTGCTGGAGTTCGACGAGGAGGAGAACTCGTTCATTCGGGTGGGGAAGAGACGCTACCGGATTCCCCGGGATTCTTCTCCCCTCGGTGGGTGATCGTGGCTCGATACGGCATGGTCCATGCATGTTACCATTCAGACCCCGTATGGCCTGGAGTGAAGAAGCGTGGCGATCATGAACCCGTATGCCGTATCCCTTGTGTGCGCCGCCCTGGTGGGGGCCGCCGTGGGCGTGTTTGTCTGGAGGCGACGCAAGGCGGAGCCGGTCCGGGCCTTTCCCCTGCTCATGTTTGCCCTGAGTTGGTGGTCGCTCATCTATGCCATGGAGGTGACGAGTTCGGATCCGGACTGGATGTGGTTCTGGCTCCGCCTTGAGTACGTGGGAATCGCCACGTCACCGGCCTTTTGGCTGATGTTCTCCACTCATTACGCGGCAAAGGATCCCTGGCTTTCACGGCCCGCCTTGGCAGGGCTGTTCGCCGTCCCCCTGCTCACACTGATCCTGTTGTGGACCAACCCTTTCCACCGCTTCTACTTCCGGGACGTGGCCCTGGACCAGTCCGGCCCCTTTCCCGTTCTGGCCCTGACCCCGGGTCCCGGATACTGGATCCATGTCGCCTTCTCCTACCTGTGCCTGACCGGGGGAACGCTGCTGGTCCTCTGGGTCTGGCGTCGTTCATCCCATGTCTACCGCAGGCAGACCGGCATCATACTGGTGGGAATATCCATTCCGTTTATGGCGAACATCCTGTACATGGCGGGGGTTCGTCCGTTCGGTCACCTGGACGTCACCCCGTTTGCTTTTACACTGACCGGACTGGCCGTGGCGTTCGGGTTGTTCCGCTACAAACTGTTCGACCTGCTCCCCCTGGCCCGGGACGTCCTCTTGGAGAACCTCAGGGACGGCATCATCGTGGTGGATGAGCAACAGAGGATTGTCGAAATCAGTCCCGCCGCCAAGGGATTCTTGGGAATTCATGAGGACCCGTTGCTGGGCCGGGATGCGGCCCTTGCCCTGGCCGACTATCCGGCCCTTGCCGCACTCTTCACCGCGGGCCGGGAGGCCCGTCAGGAGGTGGTTCTTCGCTTCGAGCCCCTCCTGGTGATGGACGCGTGGCTCACCCCTGTGGTCGACAAGGGCGGATCCAGTCTTGGTGGGTTGCTGGTGCTTCGAGACATCACCGCCGCTAAAAAGGTGGAAGAAGAACTTCAAAAAGGGCATGAACGCATGGAGATTCTCCTCCACTCCCTTCCCCAGGCCGTACTGGTGATCCATGGAAATACCCGCCGCATTCTGGACGTGAACCCACAGGCCTGCCTTCTCATCGGGTTGCCTTCGGATCAGATTGCTGGAAAGGTCTGTCACACCTTCTTGTGCCGATCCGGGGAGGGGGACTGCCCCGTGATCAAAGAAGGTATGACCACGGACCGACGTGAGTGCGTCCTGATCAATGCCGAAGGCGAGGAGATCCCCGTCTTGAAAACGGCCCTTGCGGTCGACATGGAGGGGGAGCCATGGCTGATCGAGTGCATCTCGGACATCAGCGAGATCCGGCGCGCCGAGACCGAGCGTTTGGAGAAAGAGAAACTCCAGGCCCTGGTGGAGACGGCCGGAGCGGTGTGCCATGAGATGAATCAGCCCCTCATGGCCCTCTCCGCCTATGGAGAACTTTGTCTCATGGATCTGGAGGCGGGTGACCCGGCCTTTGAGCAGATTCAGAAAATGCTGGAGCAGGCCGGGCGCATGGCCCGGATTACGCGAAAACTCGCAACGGTTACAAGCAACAAGACCAGGGATTATTTGAAGGGCAAGATCCTCGATCTCACGTGATTCCCGAATGTCCTTCCTTCCCCATGTCCCGATGGGTGAAGGGACGGGCGCCGTCCCCCGCATAGTCTGCCACCACGTGGCCGTCGCCGAAGAGACGCCACTGGTAAATCACCAGGCCTTCCAGGCCCACCGGCCCGCGTGCATGGATTTTGTTGGTGCTGATCCCCACCTCGGCGCCCAGGCCGTACCGGAACCCGTCGCTGAACCGGCTGCTGCAGTTGAGGAACACGTCGGCCGAGTCCACGCCGTCCATGAACCGAAGACCCCGTTTCCGGTCCCGGGTCACGATGACGTCCGTGTGTCCCGATCCATAGCGGTTGATGTGGTTCACGGCCTGGTCCAGGCCGTCCACCACCCGGATGGAGAGAATCAGGTCCAGATACTCGGTGCGCCAGTCCTTGTCCGAGGCCGGTGAGACGTCGATGACCTGCCGGGTCCGCTCGCACCCGCGGATCTCCACCCCGCGATCCTCCAGGGCCTGTCGAACCTTGGGCAGGAACGTGTCGGCCACGCCTCGATGCACCAGCAGGGTCTCCACCGCGTTGCACACGGCCACGTACTGGCACTTGCTGTCCACGGTGATGGCAACGGCCTGGTCGAGGTCGGCATCCCGGTCCACGTATACGTGACAGATGCCGTCCGCATGCCCCAGGACCGGGATATTCGTGTTTTCCATGATATGGCGGACAAAGGCATTGCTCCCGCGGGGAACGATGAGGTCGATGAAGTCGTCCAGACCCAGGATCTCGTTCACGTTCTCACGGGTCTCCAGGAGCCCCAGCCATCCGTCGGGAATGCCCGCGTCCCGGCTCGCGGCGGCGATGATCCCCGCCAGGATCCGGTTGGTCTCCGCCGCCTCGCTCCCTCCCTTGAGGAGCACGCTGTTTCCGCTCTTGAGGCAGAGCGATGAGATCTGGACCAGGGCGTCGGGCCGCGACTCGAAGATGACGCCGATGACCCCGATGGGGCAGGTCACCTGAAACAGTTCCAATCCCTGATCCAGTTCCACGGCTCGAAGGGTCCGGCCGACCGGGTCCTCGAGGGCTTCCAGGCTTCTCAAGCCCATGCAGGCCTCGGCGATCTTGGCCTCGTCGAAGCGAAGCCTCTTGAGGAGGGGCGCCGCCAGGTTCTCCTGTCGGGCCCGCTCCAGGTCCAGGCGGTTGGCGGCCTCGATGTCCCGGGCGCTTTCCTCCAGGGACCGGGCGATGCCGGCGATGGCGCGGTTTTTTACGTCCGGCTTCACCGCCGCCAGTCGAAGGGCGGCCTTCTTGGCCTGAGAGGCCATCCGGATCATGTTCACGTATTCTCCTCCTTGTCCAATATCTGCCTCAGTTTTTGGGAGAGGTCGGAGATATTGTACGGTTTCTGGATGAAACCGCTGCACCCCCGGCGCAGAATGCTCTCCGCCTGACCGTTCAGGGCATAGCCGCTGGAAAGCAGGACCGGGATGTCCGGCCGTATCTCCTGAAGGCGGTCGAACACGGTGCCGCCGTCCATCCCCGGCATGACCAGGTCGAGGATCACCAGGTCGATGTCATCCCTCTTCTCGTTCATCATTTGAAGGGCCCGCTCGGGACTGCCGGCTGCCAGCACACGGTAGCCCAACTTTTCCAGCATGGCCCGGCAGACCTCGATGATCATCTCTTCGTCGTCCACCACAAGGATCGTCCCGGCGCCCTGGGCGGCCGTCACCTCAATCACCGCCTCGGCAGGGACTTCCTTGTTCGATGCGGGCAGGTAGACGTTGAAGGTGGTGCCGTGACCGGGTTCGCTGTAGACCGTGATCAGGCCCCCGTGATTCTTGACGATCCCATATGCGGACGCCAGTCCCAGGCCGGTCCCGCGTTCCTTTTCCTTGGTGGTGAAGAACGGGTCGAAGCTCCGCTGCCGTGTGGCCTCGTCCATGCCGATGCCCGTATCGGTCACGGAAATCCGGGCATAGACCCCCGGAGAGACCTGGCCGGCATCGAACGACGCCTCGTCCAGAAGGACCTTCGATGTCTCCAGGTAGATGTCGCCTCCGCCGGGCATGGCCTGCCATGCGTTGACATAGAGATTCAACAGGACCTGTTCGATCTGGCGCATGTCGGCCTCCACCACCAGCGGGCCTTGGTCTGTCCGGATGTGCATCCGGATCTCCTTGCGGGTTCGGCCGAAAAGAGTTCCACTGGCGGGAACCAGGTGGTTCAGGTCCACGGGGGTGATCTCGTACTTGCCGCCTCGTGCAAAACCCAGGAGTTGTCGTGTGAGGTTCGTGGCACTCTGCACGTGTTCCTCGATGGCCTCGATGTGTTCCATGAGGGGGTGGGAGGGCCCCAGTTCCAGACCCATGAGCGAAGCCCGGCCCTGAATACCCATCAGAAGGTTGTTGAAGTCATGGGCCACGCCGCCGGCCAGGGTCCCGACGGCCTTGAATCTCTGGGCCTGGCGAAGCTGTTCTTCCCATCTCGACCGCTCGGTGATGTCCTCGTATATCACCACCTGTTCCCGGTTTTCCATGGTGACGGGCCGGAAAAGGATCTCTTTTCTGGCTCCATCCCTGCAGGTCACGGTGAAGACGCGCGGCCGGCATTGTCCGACTCCGGCCTCCCGCAGGTCCTCCATCCAGGCCTCCATCACCTCCCATCGTTGGGTTTCGTCCGGAAAGGCCTTGGTGAACCAGGTCCTGCCCATGGGGATGTCCTCGATGGTGTAGCCGAACATCTCCTCGAAACGGGGGTTGATATACCGGTACCGGCCGTCCTTGCCGATCAGGGAAAATCCCAGAGGGCTCGCTTCCACCAGCGTCCGAAAACGCTCCTCGCTCTCTCGAACCGCGGCCTCGGCCCGCACGCGGTCGGTGATGTCGTGAAAGACCACGATGCCGGACCGGACCCGGCCTTCCTCGTCCCGAATGGGGGCCGCATTGGCCGAGACCCAGCGCTCTTTTCCGGATTCGTGACGGAGGATGACCTCGACTCCGTTGACGGTCTCCCCTCGAACGATCGCCCTGAAGAGGGGGAGATCTTCAGAGTCGCAGGGCGTTCCGTCCGGATGGAAGACCTGCCATCGGCTGGTGTATTCGGCCATGTCGAACCCGTTGGGCGGATTTCCTCTTTCTCCCCGCATGTAAAGGGCCGCGGGGTTGGCGAACCGGATGCGGACGTCCGGGGCGTCGGCGATCAGGATGCCTGAGGGGGAGTGGCGGATGGCGGCCTCGAACATGGCCCGCGTCTCTTCCAACTCTTTCTGAATTCGTTTTTGCCCGGAGGTGTCCCGGGTGATCCCCTCCACACCGAGAATCGTTCCGTCCCGGTCCCTGAAAAAGTGCGCGTTGGTCGAAGCCCACCAGACGGATCCGTCCTTTCGCTTCAGCCGGGCCTCGAAATGATTCACCCGGCCATGCTCCCGAAGCTGCGCCAGAAACGCCTTGCTCTCCTCCGGGAAGAGATAGACCTCGTTTGCCATGTCCATGCCGATGGCCTCATCCACTGTGTAACCGGATATGGGGTAGACCGATGGCGAGATGTATACGATACGGCCCTGCAGGTCTGTCCTGTAGAAAAGGTCGGGGCTGTCATGCACCAGGGTACGGTAGGTGCAGAGGTCCCCTTCCAGGTCCCTGACCCGCTGGAGCAGTTCCTCGTAGGTCGGATTTTTTTCCATGGACTGGGTCCAGGATGAAACGGGCATTGACCGTAAAAAAAACACCCGGTTCTCCATCTCCCTTTCATTCCCCGCGCCGCATTCTACCGCATTCCTCCGGGATGAGAAAGGCCCGGACTAAGCGTGAAGTCAGATACATGACGCGATGGGTGTCGGATGGATCAGGGCATAGCACATGGTTGGAGGAGCGTCCAGGAAAAGAGCCCGCATGCAGGCTGTTCCGCTAAGGGATATGAAAATCAGGCGGTTCGAATTCCGCCTTTCCCGCGGGGGAGCCCGGATCTTTCGGTTGCTGTGGGGATGGGGCCTGACTCTCTCACCGCCCGTTCGGCGGCGGCCAGGGCGCCTTCAATATACCCGCCGTGTTCTTCGACGGTTTCCGTGCCTGCGAAATGAACGATTCCGTCCCACATGGAGGTCCTTCCGTTCGGGGGATGATACAGGGGGTGTTCGACCATGGGCGGCTGGTCATACGGGGTGGCGGTGAAGGGTTCGCGCGCCCAATCCTGATAAAAGACCGCCATGGGCCGGGCAGCCGGTTCTCCGTATAGGGTGGCGAGCTGGTGGAGAATCGCCTCGATCAGGGGCTTTTCACGATCACGGCGCACGGCAGGAATGCCGACAAATCCGGTGAGTCCGTAAGGAGCGCCGTCATCGTTGGATCCGTCATGGATCTCGCACAGCGGACCTCGCTCGCTGAAGGCCTGGCCAGACAGACCGTACCGACGCCAGAAAGGATCTTCGTAGAGGCTGCAGAATTTTGCCTGGCCCGCCATCCACGTACCCATGCGCAGCATCGCCTGGGTCAAATTATGGGATAGATCGGGTTCAAACAGAATGCTGGCGGCGGCTAGGCGCGGCGGCAGGGCGAGGATGACCTTGTCGGCGCGAAACCGTTGCCGGGATTCTTTCTCCAATTCACCCACACTGACCAGGGCCCGCTCCCCGGCCTTCTCGATTCTGCAGACCGGATGACCCAGTCGAATGGCGTCTTGAGGGATGGAATCGCAGAGCGTTGCGATCAGTGCACCCATTCCGCCGTGAAGACGCCAGGAAGCCGGCTCCATGGGATAACCGCGCACGGTGTGCACGGTTCCGTCCGCGTGCTGAAAACGGCCCATCCCCTCTTCGAATTGGCGATATCCACGAAGGCCCAGGCTGCGAATCAGGCGATCTGTTTTCCGGTGGATGTCAGGCCAGTACCAGGAGGGCCCGAGGTCTGAGAAAAAACCCTCATGTTCGGCGCTTAAAATCCTGCCGCCCACGCGATCCCGGGCCTCCAGAACCACGAAGGACCTCTCGGCGCCGGACAGGAGAAAGGCGGCATACAGCCCGCTGAGTCCGCCTCCGATGATCAAGGTATCCACGTTTTCCGTGGGCACGAAAATGTCCTCCAATCGTCGGGAAATGCCTTCGGCTGGTCGATGTGGACCCTGCCTCGGGACGGAGACCCGCACGGGGGCCGGCGTCCGGCGGTTGGTGCGCGGGAGGCGGACCGTGTCCGTCAGGCAGGGCGATCCAGGGGATTCCCCCGTTTGTCAACCGCCATGCGGTATCGTTGCAGTTTGTACCGGAGGGTCCTGGGGCTGATGCCCAGGGCGGCCGCGGTCCGGTCCTTGTCGCCTTCCAGCCGATACAGGGCGTCTGCAATGGCCTTGGTCTCGGCCTCCGTTCGAATTTCCTCCAGACGGACAATATCCCGTTGACCCTTGACGTGCCATGTGAAGTCCGAGGGCAAGTGACCGATGCCGACGACCTCCTCGCGACAGAGGATGAGGACCCGTTCAATCAGGTTTTTCAACTCTCTCACGTTCCCGGGCCAGTCATAGCGACAGAAGAGATCCAGGACCTCGCTCTTGAAGGTGGGTTTCGGTTTCTTGTACGTCACGGCGAATTGTTCCAGAAAATGATCCACCATCAGGGGGATGGCGCTCTTTCGCTCGCGAAGGGGCGGCAGTGCAATGGGCACGACATGGAGGCGGTAAAAGAGGTCTTCCCGAAACTGCTCCCTGGCCACCAGGCCTCTCAGATCTTTGTTGGTTGCCGAAATGACCCGAAGGTCCGCCTGAATGACCTGGCTTCCCCCGATGCGAATGAACCGGAAATCCTCCAGGACCCGCAGAAAATCCACCTGGTTTTCCAACGGAATCTCCGAGACCTCGTCCAGAAAGAGGGTCCCCCCTTCGGCGATCTCAAAGCAGCCCTTTTCCTGGCTGATGGCCCCGGTGAAGGCCCCCTTTTCATGGCCGAAAAGCTTGTCCTCGAACATGAGACCCGAAAGAATGCCGCAATTGACGGGGACAAAGGGGCTTGCCGACCTCGGACTCTGAAGGTGGATGATCTTGGCGAGCAATTCCTTGCCCGTTCCGCTCTCCCCGGTAATCAGCACGCTCACGTCATAGCGAGCCACTTCGTTGACCAGTTGGAGAATGGCCCGCATGGCGTTCGAGCCCAGAATGAACTCCTGCATCACGGAGTCTTGCAGTTGGCCGATTTGGGAGGATGGCAGTTTCATGAAGAGACGGACGGGCTCCTCAACCAAGGTGTTTTTCCCCGGGAAAGGGTCCCAACGGGTTCCTTCTCCTTAGCTGAAGAGGCCCGGGAAGTCAAACGGAAACCCCACAATCCGGCAAAGAATTGCACATGTTGGCAGAAAATTGCCGCTTCAAAGGCCTTCCCCAATGGAATCCGCTGCGCGAAAACCTGAAAAAACACGTATTCATTCAGGATGTTATGCCCCATCAGCGGGTCTGCCGGGGGTGGGTACGGCCTTTGCAAAACCCCGAATCCACGGGGATGGCCGTTCAGGATCCGGCGTATCCGGTCCAAGGCACAAGGGCTTCTGGCCTTCGCGGGTCCGTCCATCACAGACCACCCCCCTTTCCGAAAAAAGGGGATGAAGGGGAATGGCCTCAGCCATGAGCGCAGAAAAGCCGGTCAGAGAAATCATGCAACCCCTGGCACAATATCCGTTGATCAGAGAGGATGATACCCTCCTGAAGGCCCTTCAAGTGGCCACCGGATCGAACGCTCTCTCGTCTGACGGCTGCCTGCTGGTGACCGGCGAGAGCCTCGGCGAACGGCCGGTCATCAAGGGATTTGTCACTAAACGAGACCTGGTTTATGGTTTAACGGAGCATTTTCTGAAGGGCGCCCGAAGCAGCGGCGCCATCTTTTGGGAAGGCCAACTGGAGGCCGAATGCAGGGAAGGAATCAAGAGGCAGGTCCGGGAGATCATGACTCCCTTGAGGGGATACGTTCGTGAAACAGACCTGGCCCTGGAAGCCGTTTTTCTAATGAACCAATATAACGTACCCTGTCTTCCGGTGGTCAATCAGGAGGATGTGACGGGACTGATCCGTCTTCGGGATGTCTTGCAGGAAATGGCCCGGCTGGTCGTCCAGGACCCGGAGCCGCGGGAAGGTGACGACAGCGGGGTTTCCGGAGGACAACCCGTATAAAAAGGGAGAGAGGAGAGAACACGCCCATGGCGTGTCCTCAGGGAACATACGCGTAAAGGAGGAATTCCATGTCCGATCAAAAAGTGGTGAAAGACCTGATGATGGGGATCTTTGAATATCCCCACATCCCTTACTGGTTCTCCATCCGGGAGGCTGTCGGGATGGTCAGAGCCTCTTTCCTGGAGAGAAATAAATATCCGGAACCTCTCGTTATTCTGGTGTTCGATGAGACATACAGTCTCCTGGGAACACTGACCCTGAAGGACATCCTGCGGGGACTTCAACCCGGCTTTCTGAAACGCGGCACAAAGGCCCAGGTCCCGGACCAGGACGAGTCCGACCTGACGTTGCTGGGGGACACCTTTGTGAACAAGGAATCTCTGCACCTTGCCGAGACACCGGTCCAAGAGATCATGGTCCCTGCGAAGGCATTTGTCGGGCCCGATGACTCGGTGACCCGAGCGGCCTATGTGATGCTCCGCCATGACTTGATCCTGCTGCCTGTCCTGGAAGAGAAAAAGAAATTCGTGGGCCTTGTCCGGATGGTGGAGGTGTTTGATGAGGTCACCCGGCAGATCGTGGAGGAATAGGAGAGCGCGATGGCTAAAGATAGGGAAAAAATGACAGGTGGTTTGCCTGCGCCGCCGGCGGACATCGTCGTGGCAAAGGACAAGACAAGCGTCAACGTCAAAAGGCTTTTCTTCATTTTTCTGGGACTGGCCTTTTTTTTCGTCTTTTATCTCATGCCCCCGCTTCCCGATGCGGTGGACCCTCTGGGGGCGCATTTTGAGCTTTCCGCGCAAGGCAAGGCTGCCATTGCCCTCTTTCTGCTGGCGGGCACCTGGTGGGTCTTCGAGGTCATCCCCATCGGTGTGACCAGCATCGCCATCGGCATCTTCCAGGCCCTCTTCATGATCCGGCCTGCAAGAGAGGCCTTCAGGAGTTTTTTTGATCCATCGGTCTGGTTCATATTCGGTTCCATCGTGATCGGAATGGTCTTCACCAAGACAGGCCTTACCCGACGCCTGGCCTACAAGATGCTGACCATTTTAGGGGAAAAGACGAGTATGATCTATCTGGGTTGCTTTGTGTTGACGGCGGCCCTGACGCACGTCATGGCCCACACGGCCGTTGCCGCGACGGTCTACCCTCTGCTGCTCGCCATCTATTCCCTTTACGGCGAAGGAGAAAAGGCCACCAAGTTCGGAAAGGGGCTCTTCATGGGCATGGCCTATGTGGCAGGGGCCGGGAGTATCGTCACACTCCTGGGTGCTGCCCGGGGAGCGGTGGCCGTCGGTTTTTTCAATGAGATCGCGAACAAAAACGTCAGCTTTTTTGAACTGACCAAATACATGTTCCTCATCGGATGGCTCATGACCTTCATCCTGTGGCTCCTCATGCTCATTCTTTTCAAACCGGAGAAAAAGACCATTCCCGGGCTGAGACAGAAGGCCCGCAACCTGTACCGGGAGATGGGCGGGATCAGCGGCAAGGAGGTCTTCGCGGGCCTCGTGGTATTCGGAATCATTGCCTTCCTGTCCCTCCAGTCCTTTGTGGGGATGCTCAAGCCGTTTGATAAGTCGGCCATTGTGCTGGTGGCCACGCTGATCTTCTTCCTCTCCGGGGTCCTGACCATTCGGGACCTGGAAGAGATTCCGTGGAATATCATTCTCCTGTTCGGCGGCGCCATGAGCATCGGGTTCTGCCTATGGGAGACCGGGGCCGCCAAGTGGCTGGCCATCAACTGGCTCGTCATGTTTCAGAATGCCAATTGGTTTATTTTTGTTCTAGCGATTGCTTTTTTTGTTATGATAATGACTAATTTTATCATGAATGTGGCTGCTATCGCTATCTCTCTTCCCGTTGCACTGGTGATCGCACCCTATCTCAATGTGGCGCCGGAAGTGGTTCTGTACGCCTCCCTGGTGGTGGCGGGCATGCCTTTTCTGCTGCTGGTGGGGGCCGCCCCCAACGCCATTGCCTACGACGCCAAGCAGTTTACCACCGCGGAGTTCTTTCTGGCCGGTATCCCCGCGAGCATTATCCTGATGGCGGTGGTGGGGGTTGCGGTGGCCATTATATGGCCTCTGTTGGGCATGCCGGTGTTCGTAGAATGACGGCCCATGGGACGGGCGGGCAAGACCGGCTGGTGAGAATCCCGCGAGAGTGGCGTTCTTCCTGCGAGGGTCGAGTCCGGAGGCCTCACTCAGAGGTGGGAGGCTTCTTGCGGGGTTGTGCTCGCGGGAGTTCATTCCCCGCCCCGTGAACCACAGAGCGTTGAACCGGTTTTCATGCCGAGGGATCGTTTAAGACGTTGAACATTGATTCCCCAGAGGAGGTGGACCATGACCTTTGAAGACGCCTTGAATGAATGGTTTCCGACGCACTATCCGGAAGATCAGTTCATCGAAGAGACCTACCGGATTCTCAACGAGGCTGGATTTGACCCGACCAACACCATTACCTGCGTGGATGTGTGCAGGGATGAGATCTCGCAGCCCGTGGTGACCCTGATTAAGCAGAGGTGGCGGGAGACGTTCAACCTTTCCAGTCTCGCGGGGATGTTTTTTGCCGGGAAAACGGCCTTGAGGGCGGTCATGCACCACGTCCCCATCGTGTACGGCAGGGAACGACACGTCTATATCGCCTTCACCCACATCGCCATTGGTCCGAACGGGGGGATGGGCCTGTGCAGAAGAATCGGCAGAGACGAGCCATCCCATGCGTGCGGCGCGCTGTCGACTTTTCAACAGGAGCTGGCCGGGGGAACGCTGAATCTGACCATGGACAACGAAGACATGGAATACAGCCTGCTCAAGATGCGGCTGATCAGCGAAATTCCGTACGGACATGTTCCCGACCTTCTGGAGCTGACCAGAATTACCTATGGGGTCATGCGGATGGAACTGGAAAAATCCCTGGAAGAGATTATCGATAAAAGCAGGAGTCACTATGCCTTGATTACGGGCATCCAGATTCACGGTCCGAACGAGAATTACATCTGGCCCGGAGAGTGTTATCATATGGATGATGGGATTAAGGTGCCCATTGAACTGGGTGGGGTTTGACCCGGGACGTGGGGCGGAGAGGCCGCCACGGCGGTGTTCTGTCCGTGTGGAGGAGGAGAGCATGAAAGCGATCAGTGTCAAGGATCTGATGATCCGGATAGAGGACTATGCAACGGTCTCGGAGGAGGCGACTCTGTTCGATACGATCATAGCCTTGGAGGAGGCCCAGAAAAAATCTATTAACAGCCAATACAAACACCGTGCCGTACTCGTGTATGATAAAAAAAAGCGGATTGTCGGAAAGGTGAGTCAACTGGATGCGATCCGGGCTTTAGAGCCCAATTACGAGAAAATGGGGGATTTTAAGGCCATGAACCGATATGGTTTTACTTCTGAATTTACGAAATCCCTCATTGAAAATTATGGTTTATGGGCAGAACCTATGCAGGATATATGTAAAAAAGCGGCCCAAGTCCGCGTCAAGGACATCATGTACACTCCGACGGAGGGTGAATACGTCAGCGAAGAGGCAACTCTGGATCAGGCGATCCATCTGTTGGTGCTGGGGCACCATCAGTCCCTGCTCGTGGTGCGGGGAAAGGATATTGTGGGGATTCTCCGCCTCACCGATGTCTTTCTGCAGGTCAGCGAATGCATCAAAGAATGCAGTCTGTAATCCAGGCACGCTGTCGCTTGAAGGGCGGCGGCTCTCCTTTGATTGCAAACCTCCAGGCGAGGAGGAACGGACATGAGGCCCCGGTGTAAAAAGTGCCATGCCAAAGGCCTGTTTCTAAAGCTCGACAAAGAGACGGGCCTGTGCGTTTCCTGCAAGGAGGAGTTTACAAAGAAAAGCCGCCATCTGGTGGAGAAGATCACTGCCGCAAAACATCGGGCCGCCCTTGCTACGGATCCCAGGGAGATCACGGAGGCCTGCAACGAATTGGAGCTGTACGGAAACGAGTTAATTTCCCTTCAATTGCTCTATACCCTTCATCCAAGCCTGGAGCTTGCAGACCTCCTTGAGGCCTACAAGAAGACGCGGGAGATGGCCGAGAAGACCATGAAGGTGAAGACCGTGTAAACGGGTCTGATCTGCCAGCATCCAGCCGGAGGAATGACCCCATGGAGCCCATGAAGAAGGTGAAAGACCTGGTCATGGATCTTGCTGCATACCCCCATATGCCCTATTGGGCGACCCTGCGGGAGGCCATGGTGCAGCTCAACGTCACCTCCCAGCACGGTCACGATTCGGTCCTCGTGTTTGATGAGGCCTACCGGCTGGTCGGCATCCTTCGGCAGGAGGATATCCTGAAAGGGCTGGCCAAAGAGGCCAAGACCTCCAAAAAAAAAGGCCCGGGCAGGGCCTGGGAGGATCTTGAGGAGGGGGGGCTGGAGGCGAGGTTGGACAGGCCCATTCAGGAATTCATGTGGAGGGTGCGTCAAAAGATCGCCTCAGAGGACAGCATTCTGGACGCCTCCCTCATGTTGCTTCAAAACGACATCCATCTCCTGCCGGTGGCCGATGACGAGAAAATCATCGGAGTCGTGCGCATGGCGGACATCTTCCATGAGATCACGAATCGAATCCTCCTTCTGTGACCGCGACGATGATCAGGAATGGCGGGCAAAAGTCGTGGGCCGGAGGTGGGAAGGCCGGTTTTCCAGCGCGGCGCGTGTAAACCGTAAATCCTGCATGTTCCCATTGCGTTTGCTTCCGCACCGCTCGCCGGGCCTTCCCGAGACAAGGGGTTTTTCCCAAGCTATCAACCATGGAATCGACGAGTTCCCGAACCGGGGACCTTTCGATTCGAGGGGTGGACGTGTATTCCATCCGTGACTTTTTCAGCCGGAAACGTGCCCAGAAGGCCTTGAGGGACGAGGACGAGAAGGCCTTGTTCACGGAAAAGTACGGGGCCTTCCGCCGGCTTCTGGAGGCCAACAACCAGGTCCTCCTGCTCATGGGGGATATGCAGGAAAAGGGGACCGGGGCCTATCTTTTTGACCGGGCGTACGTGCGTTCCTCCTACGATGCCCTGTCAAAGGGCGTGGAGGGGCTCATCCAGAGCCTGAACGACCTGTGTGATGGTCGCTACGGAGACCTCGAGGAGCGCTTTCGGGAGATGGACGCCCGCATACGCCCTTCTCTAACGGACAAGGTCGCCATTCCGGAGACAGAGGATGTCCTCCGCCTTCGGGAAGTGAAAAAGGAGATGGTGGCTGCTGTAGGCGGTAAAATGGCCCATCTGGGCGAACTCCATAACGTGCTGGACCTTCCGGTTCCACCCGGCTTCGTCATCACCACCCGCGCCTATGAGCGTTTTGCCAGGCACAATCACATTACATCGTTTCTGAAGGAGATGGCACCCCGGTTTCAAAGCCGGGAGTTCCAAGAGGTCGTCTCTCTGAGTGAGACCGTCCAGGACCGGGTCAGGAACGGGGAGGTTCCACCCGAACTGGAAAAGGCCATAGGTTCAGGCTACCGGGGTCTTTGCGAGGATCTGGGTCAGGAAGGACTTCGCATGGCCGTTCGAAGCAGCGGCGTCCAGGAAGACGTCCTGGCCAGTTTTGCGGGGCAATACAAGACCGTCCTCCATGTGTCATCCGAGGAACTGGTCTCCGCATACAAGGAGGTTCTCGCAAGCCAGTTCACCCCCCGGGCCCTTTTCTATTACCGGGACAGGGGGTTCGCCGTGGAGGATATGGCCATGGCCGTGGGGGTCCTCGTCATGGTGGAGGCCCGGGCGAGCGGCGTCATCTATTCCCGGGACCCTGAGCAGCCGGGAGACGATGCGGTCCTGATCAGCGCTGTCTGGGGACTGGGTCCCTATGCCGTGGAAGGGAAGGTCCCGGCCACCCAGTTCCGGGTGTCCGGTGGAGATATCCAGGAGATGTCCGGGGGCGACACGGCAAGACAGGATCGGATGCTGGCAGGTGATCACATATGCGGGCTCAGAGAGGTGCCGGTTCCGGAGGAGTGGCGGGCAAGGCCCTGCCTCACAGCGGAGGAACTTCATCGTCTTGCCGCCTACGCGAGGGTGGCCGAGTCCCGGTTTGAGGGTCCCCAGGACATGGAATGGGCCGTGGACCGGAATGATCGCATCTATCTGCTTCAGTCCCGGCCCCTGCGCCTATCCACGTTCAAAGGGAAGGCCTCGACCCGACCCCGAGTGGTCGAGGGCCACAAGATCCTGTTGAATCAGGGGACGGTGGCCTGCAGCGGCGTAGCGTCCGGGACCGTCGTGGTGGTTCATGGCGAGGAAGAACTGGCCGGCTTTCCGGAGGGAGGCATTCTGGTGGTGAGACACACTCACCCGGAATATGCCTCCGTGATGAGCAAAGCGGCCGCACTGATTTCAGATATCGGCACCGCACTGGGACACCTGGCCACGGTCGCCAGGGAATACAACCGACCCGCCATTCTGAACACACAGCATGCCACAACGATCCTGAAGACCGGCATGCAGGTAACCGTGGATGCCGTGTATGCCAATATCTATGAAGGGATTGTGGACGAGGTACTCAAGGACACATGGGCCACCAGTCCGCCTCCGACGTCCCCCCAGTTGAGACAGCTTCGCCAGGTCCTGAAAGAGATTGCGCCCCTGAATCTCACGGATCCGAGGAGTCCGGATTTTCGACCCAAAAATTGCAAGACCTTTCATGACATCACCCGCTTTGCCCATGAGATCTCCATGAGGGCGCTCCTGGACCTGAGTAAGGAGAGCCATTTTGCCGAGCGGTCGGCCCGGCAACTGGTCTCCGGCGTTCCCCTCCAATGGTGGGTGGTTGACCTGGAGGACGGCCTCGTCAAAGGTGTCAAAGGCAGGAAGGTCACCCCGGAGGAGATCGCATCCATTCCCATGCAGGCCCTGTGGAAGGGTATGACCGCCGCACCCTGGAAGGGTCCCCCGCCCATCAATACGCGTGGCTTCATGTCGGTGATGCTGTCGGCGAGTATGGATGCCGGCATCGAGCCGGCTGTTCAGAAGACCTTCGCGGACAAGAACTACATCCTCGTGGCCCGGAACTTCTGTAACGTCAGCACCCGCCTGGGGTTCCATTTTTCCACGATCGAGGCCTACGTGGGAGACCAGGAAAACCAGAACTATGTCAGCTTCGTCTATACAGGCGGCGGGGCAGACGACGGAAGAAAGGGGAGAAGGGCGGATCTGATCTCCAGAATCCTGGAGAACTTTGACTTTCGCGTGGACAAGAGGGGGGATACCCTGTTTGCCCGAATCGAGGGCTACAAAAGGGCTTTTCTGGAACAGAGGCTGCAGGTGCTGGGGCATCTCATCGTTCATACTCGACAAATGGACATGGTCATGTATAATGACACAATGGTGGATTGGTATTACAAAGATCTGATGAAAGGGATCGAGAAGCACATCCTGCCCGGGCCCTCGGAACCCCCTCCCGAACACGGGAATTGACGCCCTCGCAAAGACTCAGCCCCTGCGGGCGAGGGTCCGGCCTGTGGGAATCAAAGGGTGAATAACGGAGTTTCAGGCCTTTCACGACTCCACGGGGAATGGAGGATCCATTCCCATTCGGAAGACGGAAGAAACGCAAGGCGTATGAAGGCATTTCTGGACAGATACCTGGGCTATTTTGTCCGCAAGATGGGCATCCGTCTGGTGATCCTGATCATCCTGCTCCTCCTGGGCGGTTCCACGTACTTGAGCTACATCACGGCCCGGGAGATGAGGGAGATTATCGGTGAGGATTTCAACAACCAGCAACTGGAACTGGCCCGGCATGCCGCGGGTATCCTGAGCAATGATTTCAAGATCCTGAAGAGGGAACTCCTGACCCTCAGTCTTTCCCCTTCCATTCAGTATATCGAGGCGGTGTCCTGGGCCAACCGCATGAAGATCTCCCTGACCACGGTCCGCGACTACGGCGTCATCCAGATCTCCCTCATCAATGCCGCGGGAAATCGGGAATACGCGGTCAGTTATGTCAATGCGGGATATGAGGTGCAGGGCGATTATCATTCCGAGCCCTTTTTTGAGTGGTGCCGGGCACCGGAAAGCAAGGGCAAGGTCTACATAGGCGATGTCAAGCCGGGCCTGGTGGAGAACTCGGAGCATGGGTTCGTCTACCGCCTGGCCGTCCCGGTCTACCAGGTCTCCACGGATGAGGCCCATCCCACCCCGACCTACCGGTTTTCGGGCGTGCTCTCCTTTGCCGTCAATGCCGTGTATCTCACCGAGAGAATCGTGGGACCCATCCGCTCCGGCAAGAGCGGCTATGCCTGGGTCATCGATGACCTGGGAAACTTTCTCTACCACCTGGAGAAGGAATTCATCGGCCAGAACGCCTTTGAGGTCCGCAGTTACAGAGACCCCCACATCTCCTTCAGCAAGATCAATCAACTCCAGCAGAACAAGATGCTGGAGGGAGAGGAAGGGGTCTCGTGGTATCTCTCCGGCTGGCACCGGGGTACTGCCGGGAAGGTGGAGAAACTGATCGCCTACGCACCGGTACACATCGGGGCGGCCAATGACAAGCGCATCTGGTCGGTGGCGGTGGTCGCCCCCATCAGCGAGGTGGAAGACGCGGTTCACAGCGTATACGTGCGACACTCGCTGATGCAGGCGGTCTTCATCCTGGCCGCCATCCTGGTGCTGGCCTTTTACATCGCTTCGGAGAGGACGTGGCTTCGGACCCTGGAGGAGATGGTAAAGGAAAAGACCGCCGACCTGGAGCAGTCCGCCGCCATGTTGAGGCGTTCGGAAGAGCGGTACCGATCCCTGATCGAGTCCGCCGATGATCTGATTTACACCGTGGACCAGGAGGGCCGCATCCTTTCGGTCAATCAGTACTACCAACGTCTCACCGGCAAGGGTCCCGAGGAAGCGGCCGGGAAAAAGATCACGGATGTGGTCCGGTATTCAAAGCCGGAGACCGTCTGCGGGATTGTGCAGCAGGTTCTCAAGACCTCTGAAACCATGGGGCATGAGGATCATGTCAGGATCGGGGACAAGGAATACTGGATGGACTCCAAGTACCGGCCGGTGATCTCCGGCGGGGACCAGGCCGGGGCCGTTCTGGTCATCTCCCGGGACATCACCGAACACAAGGCCTTCGAGGCCCAGCTCTTTCAGGCGGAAAAGTTGTCGTCCCTGGGGTCTCTGTCTGCGGGCGTGGCCCATGAAATCAACAACCCCCTGGCGGTGATCCTGGGCCTCACCGAGATACTGCTCGAAAAGACCCCGAAGGACGTCCGGGAACACGAAATGCTCGAGACCATCATGCGGCAGGGGACCAACGCCCAGAGGATTGTGGAAAACCTCCTCGCCTTTTCACGGATACCCGAAAGAACCAGCACGGACACGGACCTGCCGGAGTGCCTGCGTCGGGTCGTGGAGGTGGTCCAGAACACCCTGCTGACGAAGAAAATCGACTTCAAGATGGATGTGGCCGATGATATTCCGCGGGTACAGGGGGACGATCAACAGCTCGAGCAGGTGTTCATGAATATCATCAACAATGCCATTGCCGCCATGGGTAATGGAGGGGTTCTCCGCATCCGGGTGTTCAGGCAGGGCCGGATGGTCGGCACGGCCTTTTCCGATACGGGCCACGGCATCGCCCCGGAGCACATGAACCGGATCTTCGAGCCCTTTTTTACCACCAAAAAGGTCGGGGAAGGAACAGGGCTGGGGCTCGCCGTGAGCTACGGCATTGTGAAGAAATTCGGTGGAACCATCCAGGTCGAAAGTCAGACGGCCGATCAGGGAAAGACGCCGGGCTCGACCTTCACCATTCTGCTGCCCATGGCCGACGGGTCGACAAACGGATCCAAGGGCGGAAACGGATAAACGGCAAGAAGGAGAAAATCATGCCATCAAGAATCCTGGTGATCGACGATGAACCGGACATGTTGTTTCTTCTGAGGATGATCCTTGAAGACAACACCGACCACGTGGTGGAGACCACCAACAGCCCGGGAGAGGCCCTGAATCTGTTCATGAAAGGGGATTTCGATCTGGTCATCACCGATTTGAAGATGCCGGGCATGGATGGACTGGATCTCTTCGATGAATTCAATGAGTCCCACCCCCATATCCCGGTCATCATCATCACGGCCTACGGGTCTCCGGGCGCAGCGAACGAGGCCCTCCAGAAGGGCGTCGCGGACTTCATCACCAAGCCTTTTAAAAAGGACAGCATCCTCTTCACCGTAAAGAGGGCCCTGGAACTGGCCGAGGCCAAAAAGGAGAATCTGGAACTCCGAAAAAAACTGCAACCTGATCCGACCTCATGAGCCGTCCCACTCCTCTTGTATGAAGTGCCGCCGGGTGGATGGCATCAGCCGGTGTACTTGTGGCAGGAGACGAGGTGCCCCGGCTTGACCTCTGTAAGAGGAGGGGCCGTGGTTTTGCAGATATCCATGACTTCCTTGCAACGGGTCTGAAACCGGCAGCCCGGGGGTGGATTGAGCGGCAGGCTCACGTCTCCTCTGATGTTCGGAATGGGCCGCCGGTACGATGGGTCCGGGATGGGCACCGCGGAAATGAGGGCCTTGGTGTAGGGATGGAGCGGATCGGTGATGACGTCCCGGGTTGCGGCCAGTTCCATGGTCCTCCCCAGGTACATGACCATCAGGCGTTCGGAGATGTTGGAGAGGATCGAGAGGTCGTGGGATACGTAAAGGCACGAAAAGTTCATCCCCTTCGACAGATCTCTGATCAGATCGAGTATCCCCGCCCGAATGGAGACGTCCAGCATGGACAGGGGTTCGTCCGCGATCACGAGCTCCGGCCGCAGGACCAGGGCCGAGGCAATGCCGGCCCGCTGCCTTTCGCCGCCGCTCAGTTCATGGGGATACCGCCCCTGGTACTTCTGCGCGTTGAGCCCGACCGTGTCGAGAGTCTCGTGAACCCGCCGGGTGATCTCTGCACGGTCTCCGATGCCCAGGGCGCGCAGGGGCTCGGCCACCAGGTCGAATACGTTGAGGCGGGGGTTCAGCGATTCGTAAGGATCTTGAAAGATGATCTGGACCTGGGACCGGTATGCTCGAACTTCATGTCGATCCATTCGGGAGATGTCCCGCCCCTTGTAGACGATCGCGCCTCCCGTGGGTTCCCTGAGCTTGGCGATGGCCAGGCAGGCCGTTGACTTGCCGCAGCCGGACTCGCCGGCCAGCCCCAAGATCTCGCCTCTCTCCAGGTTGAAGGTGAGTCCGTCAACGGCCTTGATCACGCCAGGCGGCCTGCCCAGGAGCGTCCTGGCCAGAAACCCGGGCTTCACAAAGAAGTATTGTTTCAGGTCATGGACTTCGAGGATTGCCACGTGCTTTTGTCTCCTGCCCGCTTTCTGAATTCTTCCACATGGTCTGTACGCCAGCACTGGACGAAATGATTCGGTCTCACCTCCAGGTCGGGCGGCCTCTGTTCCCTGCAGACCTCCATGGCAAAGGGACAGCGGAAGGCGAAGACACACCCCGGGATCTCCTGGATGAGACTGGGCGGTGAACCGGGGATGGAAATGAGTTCGCGATCCATCTGCCGTATGCTCGGGAAGGCGTTCTTGAGGCCCAGGGTGTACGGGTGGAACGGTTCGTTGAACAACTCTATGGCGTCCGCCTGCTCCATGATTCTGCCGGCGTACATGATTCCGATGCGGTCGCTCATCTCGGCGATGACGGAGATGTCGTGGGTGATGAGGAGAATGGACATGGGGTTCTTCTTCCTCTGCCGGATCTCCTTCAATTCCCTCAAAATCCTTTCCTGCACCAGAACGTCCAGCCCGGTGGTAGGCTCGTCCATGATGGTCAGACGGGGATCGAGCGCCAGGGACATGGCGATCATGGCGCGCTGCCGCATGCCGCCGCTGAACTGGTGCGGATAGCTGCGCGTCAGCTCCGGCTGAAGACCGACCCCCCGAAAGAGCCTCTCGACCAGGCTGCGGGCCTCCTTCCTGCCCATGTCCCAGTGGGCCTGAATGACCTCGGTAATCTGATCCCCCACCCGGTAGACCGGATTCAGGGAGTTCATGGCGCTCTGGGGCACCAGGGAGATCTCGTTCCAGAGGATGTTTTCCCGGTAGGCCTTGTCGGACAAGGAAAGGAGATCCTGTCCCTGGAATGAGAGCCTTTCCGCGGTGACGCTTGCGGAACCGGGTAGGAGACGCATGATGGTTCGGATCAGGGTGGATTTTCCGCAGCCTGATTCACCGGCCAGCCCGAAGACCTGGTCTTCGCCCACGGACAGGGAGACCCCGTCAACGGCCCTGACGGTCCCCTCGGTGATGTGGTAATGGGTGCTCAGGTTTTTGATTTCGAGAACCATATCGCATCCGGCCCTAACGTTGCCTGAGTCTTGGATTGGCGACCTCTTCATAGGCCCTGCTCACGAAGACCAGGGCGCTGACCAGAAGGATGATGCAGATCGACGGCCACGCGAACCACCACCATGCGACCCTGATTTTTCCCGAGATCCAGAGGTTGTAGAGAATACCTCCCCAGCTCAGGTTGTCCGGATCGCTGAATCCGAGAAAGCTGGCGCCGGCCTCGGCAAGCACGGACCAGGCGATGTTGAAGGACGTGTAGAGCAGGAGAAGGGGCATGATGTTGGGTAGAATGTGCCGATAGATGATCCTCCCGTCGCCCGCCCCCCTGGCCTTTGCCGCGAGGATGAACTGTCGTTGACGGATGGAAAGAGTCTGGGCCCGCACCACCCGGGCGGATGTACGCCAGACGATGCAGCAGATGGCGATGATCACGAACCAGATATTTCGACCGAACAGGGAGATGAGGACAATGAGGAAAGGCAGGAACGGGAGTCCGTAGACGATATCCGTCAGCCGCATGAGCACTTCATCGAGCCGACCCCCGAAATACCCGGAGAGGAGTCCGATATTGGCGCCGATGAATATGGAGATCAACCCGGAGGAGAGGCCGATGAGCACGGTGGTGCGTGTGGCATAGATCATCTGGCTCAGGATGTCCCTGCCCATGCTCGTCGTTCCCAGGAGGAATTCGGTCGAGGGCGGCTTGAGAATGGCCAGGCGCCCGTCCGCCGTCGCGAGAGAGGTCCATGGGTCGTGGGGGGCCAGGACGGGTGCGAGCAAGGCGATCACACCGAAGAAGAGAATGACCAGTCCTCCGAAGGCCCCGAACCGGTGCCTCGTGATGATCCGGATCTGCGTGAAGAGGAATTCCTTCATAGCTTCCCGTCTCTATAAGCCGTTTGTACCCAAAAGGCCCGGCCCGGCCCGGTCCGGACATCCCTCGCCTATGAGGCCTTCCCCCCCAGCCGGATTCGGGGATCGAGCCAGCCGTAAGAAATGTCGGTCAACAGGTTCATGAAAATGACGACCACCGCAAGGAGCATGAAGGTGGCCTGCGCGACCGGGTAATCCTGGGATGAAGCCGATTGAACCATCAGTTGCCCCATGCCCGGCCAGGAAAAGACCTGCTCCACGATGACCTGTCCCCCGATGGCAAAGCCGATCATCACAGAGGTGACCGTCAGGACGGGAAGCAGCGCGTTTCTCGCCGCGTGCCGTATCATGATAATACGGGGAGACAGCCCCTTGGCCTTGGCCAGTTCGATGAAGTCGCTGCCCAGGATCTCGAGCATGGAGTCGCGCATGATCAGCATGGGGGTGGCCAGATAGTAGAAGGCCACCGTGAGGGCGGGCAGGACCAGATGGTGCCAGAAATCGGCGGATGCGATCAGGCGGATGCCGGACATGAGGGGTGTACCCGATGCCAGCATGCCTCCGGTTGGAAAGAGGTCCAGGCGGTAGCTCAGGGTCATCAGGAGAAGGATGCCGGTCACAAAGGGCGGGGCCGATTGAAGAACGAGCGCCGCCAGTGTGGAACCGACGTCGAGCGGACTGTTTCGTCTCCACGCCATGACCATGCCCATGCCGATCCCGAAGATCAAGGTGAAGCTGAGGCCGGCGGCCATCAGGAAGATGGTGTTCCAGAACCGATATATGAGCATGGCAAAAACGGGTTCAGCGGTGGTGAAGGATCGTCCCCAGTTCAGGGTGACCAGGTTCTTGAGGTAGAGGCCGTACTGGACGGCCATGGGTTTGTCCAGGCCGTAGGCTTTCTGAAGCCGGGCCTGAACGGCCGGATCCAGTGCCGGGGAAATGACCTGAGCGGTCGGGTCTCCCGGCAGCATGCGGAAGATGAAAAACAGGATGGTGGCGACGGCAAAGAGTGTCAGCAGCGTGTAGATGCATCTCCTGACGATGAATTCACGCAATGTGGATCCTCTCGTGGTTATAGATGACGGGAGGCGGTTATCCACTGCCCGGATAAAGGCCTGTGTGCCGCCGCAAGCCGGCTTCTCCGTGTTTACGGCGGCGAACGGAGCGGGTGCCGCTTACTCGGGCACCCGTCCGTCATGACGCGGGTTCCTGCTCAGCCCTTGGGGTAATGGATCTTGCCCGTCTTGTCCCACGTGTACCCGGCCTCTGCAAGGATCTTTTTGGCCTTGCCGAGGTCTGTGGGAAATGATTCAACCGACGGGTTGTGCCAGTAGGCATTGGCCGGGCCGATCACCGACCCGCCGCGGTCCGCGTAATCCGAGAGCACGGCCTGAATGATCAGATCCTTTGGCATCACGTGGGCAAGGGCCTTCCGGAATGCGGGATCGTTCAGCGGGGGCCGCTTCGTGTGGTAGCTCAGGGAATAGAATCCGTGATTCGGATATCCTTTGGCCACCACGTTCTTTACCTTTTTGAGGTCTTCCGTGAGGCTCGGCTTCAGGACATAGCGGGTCCTGTCGCATTCCCCCTTTTCGATGGCGGCCGCCATGGCATCGTGACTGCCGTATATGATTTCAATGATACCGGCGCACTTGGGCGGGTGAAAATGCTCCTTGAACGCCGACACCTTGAGCTCCCGGCCGCGATCCCAGTGATCGAACTTGAAGGGACCGCTGCCAATGGGGTTCTCGTTGGCGAAGTTCAGCGGGTCGTCCAGGTTCGGGATCTTCTCCGGGATGTCCTGCCAGACGTGTTTGGGGATGAGGAAAATGGACCCCAGAAGGGTCGGCACAAAGGGCGCATAGGGCTCTGCAAGCGTGAATAGGAGTTTGTTCTTTCCGGTGATTTCGAGACCCTTCACCGTGCTCAGGGCCTTTGAGAAGAAGGGAGCCTTCCACTTGGCGTAGTAATCAAAGGTGAACGCCACGTCTTCGGCGGTGAGGGGGTGACCGTCGTGCCAGAGCATCCCTTCCCGCAGGGTGACTTCGATGGTCGTGGGATCGATGACCCGGTATCCCTCAGCGGCCCATGGAACGGGTGCGCCGTCCGGCCCGATGCGGAAGAGACGATCATAGATCATTCGGAGGAGCATGAACTCGTCCTGGCTCTTGGCGTTGACGGGGTTGAGGGTCTTGAGTGGGTTGGTAAACCCTGTCCGGACATATCCATCCCCCTGGATCGATTCCACGCTGACGTCCGACCAGAAACTGCCGATCCCTTCCCCCATCATGGGGGTCAGGTTCCGGATGCGGTCCGAGCGGTAGGCATTGGTCATCTGGGGGTAGGCCAGCACGTTCATGGCCTGGGCCCTGTGAATGGCATCCTGGGCCTGGTGGACGATCTCGCGTCGCTTTTCCATGTCCATGGCGACCTGTTGAGCTTCCGCCAGCCGGTCGATCTCCGGATCGGAGAGTCCCATCCAGTTATAACCGCCCTTGGTGTACTGGGATGAGTGACTGCACTGGTAGATGAAGACATTGGGGTCGATTCGAAGGCTCGCACCGGAAAGCATCACGAACCACATGTCGTAGTCGTGTTCCAGGAGCACCTTCTGGACGTTCAGGTTGTAGTCCATAGGGATCACGTCCACATCCCAGCCGATGGACCCGAAGGCCTGAGCGCAGGCACGGGCGGCTTCCGGGCGGACCGGGTCCAGCCCGGCGGTGGTCGTGATGATCTTCATGGGGTCCACCTGGCCACCGGCCTTGGTCTGAGAAAAAGCGATTGTGGGGCCCATCACCATGGACGCACCGATGACGGTCCCGGCCGTTTTCATAAACTCGCGTCTGCTGATCCTTCGGCCTTTCATATCTCCACCTCCCGTGAAAAAGATGCCATTCATGATTATTGAATAAAACCCAGGATTTGATCGCCATTCATTCCCTCCAGACCGAGTTTGCTCAGCGTCCTGCCCGCCTGGAAGTAGTCCGTGTCGTTGTAGATGGAGGCAAGCGTGATAATGCTTCGGGTGGCCGGAGTCTCGATCCCCAAAAGCCTTCCGAATTCGTAAAGCGGCACCAGCAGGTAGGGGCAGTCCTCCGTGACGTATCGGTCCCGCGGGGATTTGGGGGCGTCATGACCGAACGAGCTGTGGATAGGCGATGATTCGGCGAATTCACGGATGGTGGAGAAGTCGAGGTTGTAGAAATTTTTCAGATGGAGAGAGAAGGGATCCCGGCCCAGTCCCAGGGCCTCTGTGACGTCCATACGTTCGTTCTCGATCGCCTGCTGGACCTTGCTCACGGACTCGGACATCCCTTCCCGGTAGAAGTAAAAGGCCCCTTTTCTGGACTCGGCAATCCCCATGTTGAGGACCGCCGTGGCAGGATGGACGACCATGTTCGGATTGTTGAGGCCTACCTGAACCACGTTGTTTTGGGAAATGAGCTTTAGATGGAGGATTCCTTTCAATGTATCGACAATGCCGTCGATCTCCGATCCGGGGAAGGAAGCGATTCCGATGCCCTGTTTTACGGCAAGGATGAACACCTTACCCGGTTCGATCATTCGGCATGCGTAAGGGATTGTATTGGTTTCGGCGAAGACCACATCCTTCCGGATCCCGGCCTCCTTCATCATCTTGCGGCAGACCAGGGATCCGAAATTGCCGGGCAGGAGGACGATGATCTGCCCGTCCCGCAGGTGGGGCATGACCAGTTGGAAAAAGATTTCCTGGGCGAAGGAGGGGAGGATCATGAACAGGATATCTGCGTACTCGACGCCCATTCGAATATCCGTGGTTGCCGTGAGTTTCGCAAAACCGCTCATGGCGGGCCGTGGACCGTCCGCCTGTCCAAGGATGGAGTCCACCGCCTCGATGCCTCCCCGTTCCGCCACGTTTTCGATGTTTCGTATGAATTCCGGGTGCTCGCAGAGCATGACGCTGTACCCCCGTTGGGCAAGGTCAAAGCCCATGGCATGGCCTCCGTTTCCAGCGCCTAGTATGGTCACTCTTGTCGGCATGTGTCTTCCCCTTTGTTCCGCGTGAGGGTGGCGTTCCGTCCTCCACGTTCCCGTGTGGACACCGGACCGTTTCTGGAGACCTTGAGAGCAACTCTTATGCCGATGAGTCTGCGGATGGAATGAATGGATTGAAAAACGAAGTATTTCAAATGGTTGAAGGAACAGGCCGGTGAGCGGGGCTTTGGCACTGAATTGTAAACATATTATACAATCGGGGAGAGATAGGGCAAAATGGATGAGATATCAATGCGGTAAGTCGCATGTATGATAATTATACATGTAAAGCGATTAAACACCCGGGCGGGAAAGTCTCATCCCGTATTTTTTCAAACGTTTGTACAGGGTCGCCCGGGTGGTTCCCAACAGGACGGCCGTTTGGGAGATATTGTATCCGGTCTCTTCGAGGGTGTCTACGATGGTCTGTTTTTCCGCTGCTTCGAGTCGGCCTTCCGAAGAGGGCTTCACGGTCACGGATCGTTTTACTGAGAACGAGGGACCGAAATGGGCCGGTTCGATGACAGGCCCTTCCGCCAGGTTGACCGCCCTCTCCACCAGGTTCTGGAGCTCCCGCACATTCCCGGGCCAGTCGTGGTGGGCCAGGATGGCCCTGGCGGAGGTCGAAAATGACAATCCCGGCTTTCCCATGATCTCGGACCATCGCCTGAGAAAATGATCGGCGAGAAGGAGAATATCGCTCCGCCTTGCCCGAAGGGGAGGAATATCGATGGGGAGGACATTCAAACGATAGAAGAGGTCTTCCCTGAAATTTCCCTGAGACACCTGAATATGGAGGTCATACTGGCTGGCGGCGATGATCCGAATGTCCACGGATATGGGGCTGGATTGGCCGATTCGGAATACTTCTCCCGATTGCAGGGCACGAAGCAGCTTCACCTGCATGTCTGCGGGCATATCGCAGACCTCGTCCAGGAAAACCGTGCCGCCGTCGGCGAGTTCCAGTTTCCCGGGCCGTCCTCCGCTCTTGGCGCCGGTGAATGCCCCCTCTGCGTACCCGAAAAGCTCACTTTCCAGCAGCTCATGAGGAATGGCGCCGCAGTTGATGGCCATAAACGGCTGGTTCTTTCGTTGACTCCGGTTGTGGATGGCCTGGGCAAAGAGTTCCTTCCCCGTCCCGGACTCCCCGTTGAGCAGAACTGTCGACTTCCCTTCGGCTGCGATGTTGGCCAGCCGGATGGCCTCTTGAAAGGACGGGCTGACCCCGATGATGTCCTCGAACGTGAAGACCGCCTGGGTACCTGCCATCTGGTGAACCAGCTTTCGAATCCGGTTGATCTCGTTGAAGACGAAGATTACGCCCTCGGGCCGGCCCGAGGCGTCGAGGATGGATCTCGCTGTGAGGAGGAGGTGAAGGTTTCCACGGTCCGTCTTGATGAACATCTCCCGGTCCCTGTAGCCCGCACCCGTGGTGATGATGTCTTGCCATCCCTCTCTTGCGCGCTTCAAAACGGACACCAGTTTTTCGGGCGACTTCAGGATCTGTTTGCCTTTTTCATTGATCTGGATCACCTGACCCTGTTTATCGACGGCCATGACACCGCTGTCGATGGATTCGATGATCGCCTTCATGAAGTCGTTTCTTAAAAGCAATTCCTTCGAGGCACGGCTGATTCTCATGTGATTCTCAATCGCCCTGGCTGCTGTGAAAACCATGCCCAGGGTATGAGGATGCACCTTTTCAGCCTTTCCTGAGACGGCGATCACGCCGACGAGATCACCTTGTTGATCAAAAATCGGTGCAGCGGAGCAGGCGTTCTTTTGTGCCTGTTCCCGGTAGTGGTCACTCGCATCGATCTGCATGGGCATTTTGTGACGCAAGGCCATGCTGATCGCGCTGGTGCCGACATCCTGTTCGGTCCAGCGCGTCCCGAGGACGTCGCCGTCGGGTCCCCTTTCCTTCAGGGCGGCGCTTTCTCCGACGAAGTCGAGGATGTACCCGTCTCTGTCCGCTGTGGCTGATATGAACCCGGGGTCGTCCATGGTCCGCTGAATTTCCCGAATGTACAGGGAGGCGGCGTCCAGAAACTCCCGATGGGCGTCCTGGCGTTTTGAAAGGGCGTCTTTACTCAAATGGGGCTGACTTTGCGGTATTCCTCTCGAGGGATCCACCCCATAGAGGCGCGCACGTTCATGGGAGGCCAGCACCCTGCGCCGGGAGTCGTCTTTTCCGGTCTTCATTGGATCGGTCATGGAAAGACGTCCTTTCGTTCCGGGTCCTCGACGTTGACGGCGGAAATCGCCGTTTCCCGTTCAGATTCGATGGCTACCGCACCAACAATACCCGGTTTCATAATGCACACCCTGCGACTGCCTGCTTCGCACTTCAGGAGGCGGTTTACGGCCTTCAACATGCCGAGCGGTCACCGAACGACGAAATCGAAATAGGTATCCGGAAAGGGCTCGTTCGCCAGGGTAAAGTGCCACCACTCCTTATCATAATAGACAAAGCCGTGTTTTTCCATGAGGATCTTCAGGAGCAGCCGGTTCAGCCTCTGATCACGCCCCAGGTCCGGGTTTTCGGGGTGGGAGAGTTCGTGGAAACAGTCAAACCCCGTTCCCATGTCGATGCTGTTGTCCGGAAAGCGTTCATCCCGGGGCAGGAAGCACTCTTTCTGTTCCGTCTTCCCCAGGACAAAGGCCGGCTGCGTTGCAGCCGGCAGTTCAACGATGGTCAGATCCACGGTACTGCCCCGACTGTGGCTTGACCTTTCAGCGATATACCCATCCCTGAACAGATACCGTTTATCCACGGTCGGGTAAAACTCCGTCCGGGTAGCGGTGTCATTTACGTCTTCGGCCCAGCGGACGAAGTGGTCCACGGCCCGCTGGGGCCGGTAGCCATCATAGATCTTGATGCCGAAGCCGAAGGGCCTCAGGTCCGCCTGGACCCCGGCCAGGGCATGGGCCGCCTCTCGGGTCAGGTAGCATTTGGGGGCCTCGTAGCCGTCCACCCGTGCGCCGACAAAGTTGTGTTCCGTGCAATACCGGATATCCATCACCGCATCCGGAATGACGTCCCTGATGTCCACAAAGGACTCCGGTATGTCCGAGGCATGGACCGGCATGGCCCATACAAGAAGGATCAGCAAGACTATTCGTTTCATGACAACCTCCTTCCATACGTTCAAGGCGCATCATATGGACTGCCTTGACAGGGTACAAGAAGATTTGCCGGATGACCTGAGCGCTGAGGCGGGCATTCCCATGTCTGATGTCCTGATAAAAAGCCACGTTCTCGCGCCAAGCCGCAAAGAATGCAAAGATAACAGATTGATATTGCTAAGCTTATGTCTTGGCGTTCTTGGCGGCTCTGCGCGAAAAACCGCTGTTACGCGTTCGTCATGTCTCCGCTTCAAAGGGTTTCCATTCAGGAACCAGCCCCGGGTGGGCGTCCGTGTGAAGGAAGGGGAGGAGATTCTCCATGGGGCATGCGTCCTCATCGATCCCCGTCGCGTCCGGGAAGTTCGGTCGCGGGCAACCACCCGAGTGTGCGGAGTTAATACCAGAATAGGAGAGGATCGGGCCGGGATCACCGAAATTTCTGCGGTATTTACGAAATTATTTCTTGACTACCGAAATTATTTCGATATACCTGGGGCCATATGAATCATCAGAATCGATTGCGGATGGACTCCGTGAATGATTTCGGTAAAAAGATCAGGCTTCATCGGCGGTTGAGATCCCTCACCCTCAAAGACCTCGCCGCCCAGACCGACCTGTCCATCAGCTTCCTCAGCGAAGTGGAGCGGGGCATCTCCCAACCCTCCATTGCCTCTCTGCGAAAAATCGCCCAGACCCTCGGTATCAGTCTTCTCGGCCTCAGTGAAAACGGCGACCGCGAAGGTGCGGACAATCCGGTGGACGGACTTCCCACGCGTTCCACCGGACAAAGCGGGACCTATATCACCGATGCCAGGGTCGTTCGGGCCGGGAGAAGAAAACGGATCTCCTTTCCCGGAATGCACGGCTATTTCGAGCTGCTGACCCCGGATCTGAACCGGCTTATCGAGGCATTGAGCTTCAAGGTGGAGCCCGGTTTCGAGTCCGGGCGGGAGCAGTTCAAGGACCCCCCCGGAGAAAAATTCATGCTCATTCTGGAAGGGACATTCGAATTTCACGTGGGAGATGAAGTCTTTGTCCTCAACAGCATGGACAGCCTGTCCTACCCTGCGGACGCCCCGATTTTTTACAAGGTCATTGGAGAAAAGACCGTCAAGGGGATTCTTGTGATTACACCCCCCGGTTTCTGAACCGGCTGGAATGGGGTCTTGGACCCGGGATTCAAAAGGAGGGCCACATGGCGAAACGCATCGTCGATCTTTCCATTGCCATTGAACCGGAACTGCCGAGCGATCCTCCCATGATGATACCCAAGATCGAATATATCGATCATGCAAAAGGCGCGGAGCAGATGAAGGATTTTTTCCCGGGCCTGGAAACGAATCAGCTTCCTGAAGGACTTGGGTGGTCTCTCGAATTTGTGACGTTGACCACTCACAGCGGTACTCATATGGATGCCCCGTATCACTATCATCCCACCATGGACCAGGGGAGGCCTGCCCTCACCATCGACCAGATCCCCCTGGAATGGTGCATCTCCGACGGGGTGGTCCTCGATTTTCGACACAAGCAGGATGGTGAACGGATCACGAAGGAAGATGTCGAAAACGAACTTGCACGCATTCACTATGAAATCAAACCGATGGACATCGTTCTCATAGAGACCGGCGCGGACCAGGCCTGGGGGACCCCCGAATACCTGGTCAAGGGGGCCGGTATGGATCGTGAGAGCACGCTGTATCTGACCGAAAGAGGAGTCAAAGTAGTGGGGATCGACGCCTGGAGTTGGGATCGTCCCCTCCCGTTTCTTGCCGAGGAATTCAGGCGGACCGGTGACCCGAGCGTGATATGGGAGGCCCATTTCGCCGGAATCGAGATCGGATACTGCCATATGGAAAAACTGGCCCATCTCTCGGAGATCGGAAGGCCGTTCGGTTTTACGGTCTGCTGTCCCCCGGTGAAGATCAAGGGAGCCAGCGCCGGATGGACGCGACCGGTTGCGATTATTGAAAATTAGCGAAGGGATATGGATAGCGAGGGAATTCAGTACGTGTCGTGTATCGGTCCGATGGAAGACGGACTCAGGCCATGGGGATGATGAACATCATTATAATGGAGGATCCTATGAAAGCGTTTCGTTTGTCCCTGCTTGTTGTCGTCATGCTTGCCCTGACCTTGACTGCAGCGATTGTCCCTGCACATGCCAAGACGTACAAGATGACCGTTGCAACCGGTCATCCCCCCATTTTTCTATGGGTCAGCCTGACCAGGGATTTTTTCATCCCTGAGGTGGACAAACGTCTGGCTGAAGCCGGGGGAAAAGACACCATTGAATGGAATCAGGCCTACGGCGGAACCGTGGCCAAACTCGGCGGGGTCCTTGAGGCCATTGAAGAAGGGGTCGTGGACATGGGATTCGTGGGCACGATCTTCGAGGCCCCCAAGATGCCGCTTCACAACGTCAGTTATATGGCCCCGTTCGGCACCCAGGACATCTTCAAGGTCGTGGACACCATGACGGAACTCCAAGCCGGTATTCCGGCCGTGGCCGAGGAATGGACCAACTATAATCAGATTTATCTGGGCGGTGTCGGGCTGGACAGCTATGGGATTCTGACCAATTTCCCGGTCACCTCCGTGGATGACGTCAACGGTCACAAGATTGCAGCCCCCGGTCCTTCGGCGAACTGGCTCAAGGGAACCGGCGCCGTTGCCGTGGCCGCCGACCTCAATACCTACTACAACGGCATTCAGACCGGTATCTTCGAGGGGACCCTGACCTTTATGACCGCCGGGGCCGCCATCAAGGTCCATGAAGTGGCGCCGAATATCTGCCTGGTCAACTTCGGCGCCCAGTTTGCCGGAGCCCTCAGCATCAACGCGGATGTCTTCGAATCCTTTCCCCCGTACATGCAGACCATATTCAAGGATGTGGGCGGCGAATATGCCAAGAGACTGGCCCAGGCCCAGACAGACAAGGCCGCCGGCGCCATCAAGGCCATGGAAGAGGGGGGTGCGAAGATAACCCATCTGTCCGATGCAGAGAGAAAACGGTGGGCGGAAAAGCTCCCCAATATCCCCATGGACTGGGCGGAATCCATGGAGAGCAAGGGCCTGCCGGGCAAGGCGGTGCTCAAGGGCTTCCTGGACGGTCTGAGGGCACGAGACACGGTCCTGGTCCGGGAGTGGGACAAGTAGAAACGCCATGTCTTCCGATCAAACCGAACATAAAGACACGCAGGCGGTGACCGGTAAACGGAGGTTTCACTTCGATCAGATCACCTCTGTCATGAATTCCATCGGCACCGCCTGGGTGTTTGTACTCCTGGTCATCATCAACTTGGACATCTGCGGCCGGGCGTTTTTCAATCATCCCATTCGAGGGGTACCGGAAATCGTGGCCCTGTCCATTGTGGCCTGCGTTTTTCTTCAGCTCGCTCACACGTTGAAGGTAGGCCGGTTGACGCGCTCGGATGTGGTTCTGGTCTGGCTGGCCCGAAAAACACCGAGATTTCACCATGGGGTCCAGTGCCTGTATCATCTGGTGGGGGCCGTCCTCATGGTGATTCTGTTCCATGCCAGTCTCCCCCTGTTTACCAAGGCCTGGCGATTGGATGTGTATGTGGGGGCCGAAGGGGATTTCATGGCGCCGGTCTGGCCGGTCAAACTGATTATCCTGATCGGGTGCGTGGCGGCAGCCATCCAGTTTCTGCTGACCGCATACAAGGAATTGATGGCAGGTATACGGCGTTCCGGGGACCTGCCGAAAACAGACAGGGCTTCCCGATGACGGATCTTCAGATCGGCCTCCTTTCCATCATAGGCATCCTTTTCCTGATCTATGCGGGAATGCATGTGGCCATCGCCCTCACGCTCCTCTCCTTTCTGGGCGTCTGGTTTATTCGGGGCAACTGGATGGTCGCCAGCAAGATGCTCGCCCTGGCCGCTGCAGACAGCATATCAGACTATATCTTCGGCGTGGTGCCCCTCTTTGTGCTCATGGGGATGTTCATCTCGGTTTCCGGAATCGGGAAAGACACCTTTGACGTGGCAAACCGCATATTCAGCCGTCTGCGGGGCGGACTCGGGATTGCCACGGTGGCTGCAAACGCCGTCTTTGCCGCGGTGACCGGTATTTCCATCGCTTCCGCGGCCGTATTTACCAAAGTGGCCGTCCCGGAGATGACCCGACTCGGTTACAAACCCCGGTTCGCCGTCGGGGTCGTCACCGGTTCATCGGTCCTCGGCATGCTCATCCCGCCCAGCCTCCTGCTCATCCTCTTTGGGGTCCTTACCGAGACATCGATCGGCGATCTTTTTAAGGCCGGTATTATGCCGGGCATTATACTTTCACTAGCGTTTTCATTGCTTATAATAGTTATGAGTTTTCGATTTCCGGACTTGATTGGTGGCAAAAAAGCCCTAGATGCTAACAATATTGCTGATAAAATGAGCCTTATTTCAGCTTTAATAAAGCTTGTTCCCATTGCCTTACTCATTTTTCTGGTCCTTGGGGGCATCTATGCCGGGTGGTTTACGCCCACGGAATCCGGAGCCGTGGGGGCATTCGGGGCCCTCATCCTCACCCTGATCAAGCGTGAACTGACCTGGAGCAGACTCTGGCAGGTGCTCATCGAAACCGGCCATGTCAGCGTATCCATTCTCTTTCTGATCATCTCAGCCAACATCTATGGACGCATGCTCGCCCTCTCCGGGATCACCAGCTTTATCGGGGATTGGATCGGCACGTCCGGCATGGGCCTGTATCCGGTGTTGGGCGTCTATCTTGTGGTGGTGCTCCTGATGGGGACCATTCTCGATTCCACGTCCATCATCATGATCATCGTGCCCCTGATTTACCCTGTGATGAAGGCGTTTGAAGTGGACTTCGTCTGGTTCGGTCTGGTCACGGTGCTGGCCATCGAGGTAGGGCTGATCACACCGCCCCTCGGCATTGCGGCCTATGTGGTCAAATCGACTCTGGACGACCAGAGCATTTCATTGAATGACGTCTTTATCGGCGCGTTGCCCTTCGTGGCCATTATGATCGTTGTCCTTATCCTCGTAACCCTGTTTCCCCAGATCAGCCTGTTTTTCGTAACGTAAGGGAAAAACGCGGGAACCGAGGTGAACGATTCAAGGAAAGGGATTCCCATGGGAAAAAATCCATTGGCCGGCTTTCACGTGACGCGGGACCAGATTCAGTATACGGGCCGCGACCTTCAACGTCCCGAGTGTATTCTGGCCGAACCCGACGGGAGCCTCTGGTCGGCGGATGCCCGGGGAGGGGTCGTACACATTCGGCCGGACGGCAGCCAGGAACTCATCACCCAGTCCTTTGAATCCCAATTTCAGGAGGCCGCGGACGACGCAACCCGCTTCACGCAGGGGACCCTCCCCAATGGGCTGGCATTTGCGGAAAACGGCGACATCCTCATCTCGAATTTCGGCACCGACGTCCTTGAGGTCATGACCCGGGACGGAAAGACCCGCCTGATGGTCGATGCCATCGACGGGGAGCCCATCGGCAAGGTCAACTTTGTCCTGCGTGACAGCAGGGACCGGATCTGGCTGACGATCTCCACCCGATTGAAAAACTGGATGAAGTCCATGAGCCCGAATATCTCGGACGGGTACATTGCCCTGGCCGATGAAAAGGGGCTTCGCGTGGTGACGGACGGCCTCCGCTTCACCAATGAGATCCGGCTCGATGCCAGGGAGGAATACCTCTATATCTCGGAAACCACGGGCCAGCGGATATCCCGTATGCGCGTGGGGGCGGATGGATCCCTGACCAATCGTGAGGTCTTCGGCCCGTCCAAGCTCGGAGAATACGGGTTTCCGGACGGCATCGCCTTTGATTCCTTCGGCAACCTCTGGGGAACCCTGGTCATGTCGGATCAGATCTTCGCCATCACGCCCGAGGGCGAGTATTGGGTGATCCTGGACGACCGGAACGACGAGACGGGACGCGCACTGGAACAGGCCTTCATCGAAGACCGGGTGACTCCGGACGACATGCTGGCGGCCGGAGGGACCATTGCCCCATGGTTTGCCAGTGTGACCTTCGGCGGCCGGGATCTGAAGACGGTCTATATCGGAAGTCTCAAGGGGACACGCATCCCGTACTTCCGTTCTCCCGTCGCCGGCCTTCCCATGGTCCACTGGAAGGCATGACCCGATGGAATCGGGGCCGGCATCGGCATAAAAAAGGGATTCCGCGGGCCTGGTCCGGTTGTTTCGGGTACCGGAATCGGATGGAGTCAGGCCCAGGTCCCGGAAGCGGGTCCCGTGTCACGGGGTTCGATTGAACGAAAATGGATTGACATGAAAGGATTCAGAAAAAAATGAGAAAAAACAAAAATAAAGTCATTATCACCGCCGCACTCACGGGCGCTATTCATACCCCCACCATGTCCCCCTACCTTCCCATCACGCCGCGGCAGCTCATCGATGAACTCGTTGCCATTCGCGAAGCCGGCGCGGCCGTGGGACATGTCCACGTGAGAAACCCGGAGAATGGACTGCCGAGCGCCGAGCAGGAACTCTACAGGGAAATCGCCGTCGAGACAAAAAAGCAGTGCGACATCATTATCTGCACCACCACCGGCGGGAGACTCGGCGAACCCGTGGAAAAACGGGTCAAGGTGGTTTCCACGCTGAAACCGGAGCTGGCCTCCCTGAATGCCGGGTCCCTGAACTTCGCCCTGTTTCAGATCAAGGACAAGTTCAACGACTGGAAGTACGAGTGGGAAAAACAGTATCTCGAACTGACCGAGGATTTCATCTTTCCCAACACCTTCAAGACCATGCGGGAATTCCTGACCATCTTCAGCGAGATGGGGACCAAGCCGGAGTTCGAGATCTACGATGTGGGGATGATCAATAACCTGGCCTTTGCCATTCAGGCGGGATGGGTCAAGAAACCCGTGTACCTCCAGTTTGTTATGGGGATCCTCGGGGGCATCCCGGCCACGCCGGAAAACCTGTTGTTTCTCTATGAAACCGCGCGAAAGGCGATCGGTGATTTCGAGTTTTCGGTCTGTGCCGCCGGTCGTTTCCAGTTCAACATGGGGACCCAGTCGTTTCTGCTGGGGGGGCATGCGCGTGTGGGCCTGGAAGACAATCTCTATCTGAACAAAGGCGAGCTTGCCAAGAGCAATGCGGACCAGGTGAGAAAGATCATTCGGATTGCCAGGGAACTGGAACTCGAGCCGGCCACACCCGACGAGGCCCGCGAGATCCTGGGTCTCAAGGGGTTGGACCACGTCGCGTTTTGATGTCCCTCAGCCCATGGCTCAGCCGTTTTTAGCGATATGGCGTTCTGATTAACGGATGGTCATTGCAGGCCACCTCCTTCACCAATGCGGAGTAACCCGGATGGATCGATTTCATCGGGGATACCCAATCAGGGGATAACCAGCGGTAATGATGGGCGTGATTGCAGATGGTATATCATTCAAAAGAAGACTGGGAATGGCTTTTACAACCAGTTGTTGGCTCATTGCCATAGCGGCCAGCCCCTTCGGCACACGTTGAATGCGCACAGGTTCCTGCCTGATTGATGGTGAGGGACGGCTCTGCAAGAAGGGCAAGATGGAAAACTGAGCAGCCAGCACAAAAGCGTAGCTTTGCAAGTAAAAAAGGGCGTTTGGTTGCGTAGGAGCAGACCAAACGCCCTAACCATGATAAAAATGGCGTCCCCAAGGGGATTCGAACCCCTGTCGCCGGCGTGAAAGGCCAGTGTCCTGGACCGGGCTAGACGATGGGGACGCAAGCGGCATGGAAATGGATTGCGTGTTCATGGCCACCGCCGGGGGAGCCCCCCCTTATGGGTCCCATGGTGCGATCCGTTTTGGTGGGCCGTACAGGAATCGAACCTGTGGCCAACGGATTAAAAGTCCGCTGCTCTACCAAGCTGAGCTAACGGCCCTCAAAAAAATATTCTTACCATTGGTATGGCGCGGTGTCAAAGAAAAACCGGTGTTTAGAGACCCTGTTTTGCGGATCGCCGGGTCTCCCGGCCGGGGCCTTCCCGTCGGAAGAGATAGACGCGGATCAGGTCGAGTTCTTCCTCGTTGGGAGGGTAGGGGTAGTTCCACTGGTTCACGTCCGGAAGGCAGTTGCCGAACGGCCGGTTGCAGGCCACCTGCCCGTCGTCTCCCAGGCATCCGGTGGTCATGAAGGCCTCTCCCCGGTTTACGGCGTGTTCCAGGGTCTTCACGTCCGTTCCGAAGTCCACGATCCGGCCGTCCCCGTCGAACCGCATGTCTTCAAAAGAAGAGAGCTCCTCCTCCATGAGGTAACGGGCGAGTTGGACGCGGAGATAGGTGGGCCAGGGAGGCTGGGGCCGGTCCGCGAGCCGCGAGTCCTCTTCGGCGAAAAAGGAGAAGAGGTGGTTCATGACGCCCATGCGCTGAAGCCGGTCCATGACCCGGACCATCTCCTGTTCGGTCTCGCCCATGCCCACCATGAGATGGGCCCCCACGTGCGTCGGGCCGAACACGTCGATCCCTTCCTCCAGGGCGGCCCAGTACCGCTCCCAGCGGTGGGGGCCGTGCACCCCGCTTCCCCGGTATCGGTCGAAGAGTTCGGGCGTGGCCAGGTCCAGGGCGATGCCCAGTTTGTCCACACCCGCGTCCCGCATGTCCACGAAGTCCTCCCGCGTCAGGATGGTGGGGCTGCACAGGATGGAGAGGGGGAGGGCGGTCTCCCGGCAGAGCCTTCGGGACATGGCCAGGGTATCCTTCCGGCACTTGCCGTTCGTGATCATGGAGATGCAGGTTCGCTTCACGTATTCAGGGGCGCTGTTGATCGCCTCGATCAACGAGTCCATGGAAAACACGGGCCAGGCCACGTGAATGAAGCTCTTTTCCCGGTATGTGCCGGGTCGTTTTCGGGCCAGGCCGCAGTAAGCGCAGTTGGCCGCGCATCCCTCCGGATAGTGGACCAGGAGGTTCACGCACCGGTTGACCGCGCCGCGGTACATCCTGCCTCGAATCAATCCGAGGGAGATGGCCGAGGCCTGGCTGATCTTGGCGACTTCCGGGCTCCTTGCCTTGTCTCCGGGTTTCATGGTGAAGACCAGCGTGTCCCTTTCGTTTAAACAAAGGCCCTTGTCCCGGTGCGGCGGCGACACGGCCGTGCCCGATAAAGGGGTTGGGTTCGGCTCTTCGGACCTTTCATGGGGTCATGATGAGGATTACAACCTCACCTGGTTTTCCTTGGCCTCGAGAATGGCTCGGGTCAGGGTCGGCACGTCCAGGCCGTAGATCATGTCCTCTTTCCAGACGCCGGCCAGGTTTTCCGCAATGCGGTCCTCGCGGGCGCTCGTCCACTTGAGGGCCTTTTCGAGCCGGTTCACGTCCTCCGTGGTGGAGAAGAAGTCGCCGGTGATGACCACGTTCTCGATGGATGCCCCCGCAAGGGAGAGGTAGATCTCCAGGAGACCGCCGCGGGTCTTGACCCGGCCCACCCCCATACGGGCCCGGGGATGCTTGTGGGAAAAGATCCAGTCCCGCCGGGTGTAGCGTCGGTCCACAAGATCCTGAACGCTCTTTTGTTCCCAGGCATCGGGCTCGTCCTGCCGGAACCGGATGCCGAAACCGGACTCGAACGCACCGGCCACGGCATCGATCACGTCTTCCACATCTACGCGGCGGCCGGCCGCCCGTCGTACCGTGGTCATGCGCTGGCTGAAGCAGTTATACCCTTTGTCGCTCAGCTTGATGAGCGGGGTGTTCATGATGTCCAGCATGAGATCCACGTCGAAATCCACGAGAAGGCTCGTGTGGAAGAGAAGGCTCTTGCCCACCTCCGAGGCCGCGGAGAGCCCGGCGATCTTCTGACCGGCCACTTCCAGGTCGTTCCGTGGCTGGAAATAGGCCTCGATGCCGAATGTGGACAGTGCCCGGCTCAGGATGCGGCTCAGGGAGTCGAATACGCCTCCCACGCCGCCCTTCAGACCGGGGTGATCCACCTCGATGCCCAACCCCAGGGAGACCACCTCCGGGCCCATGATCACGGTGCCGCCGCCCGTGCTCCGCCGGTTCACCTCGACGCCGCGGGCCTCGCAGCGGTCCAGTTTGAGCGCCGCCTCGATATCCTGGTACTTGCCCACGATGGCGGAAGGGACGAACCGGTACAGGTGAAGGATCGGCGGCGAATGGTGAAGGGCCACGGACCGGGGCAGCGTGTCGTCTACGGCGAGCCCTCGGGCCGTGCTCAGGGTCCCGGTCACGTTTCGAAATAGACGCCAGGTCTCGGTCATGGTGCTAGGCCTTGGCCTTCTCCTCTTCGGCCCGCTGGAACTCTTTCTCGATGAACGCGGCCACAGCGTCCCCCTGCATGAGATTGCCGAGGTCATCCTCCAGTTCCCCGGCCTCGATCACCAGGATCCATCCCTTGCCGTAGGGATCCGTGTTGATCAGGCTCGTGTCCTCCTCCAGGTCCTCGTTGATCTCCACGATCTCTCCGGAGACCGGGGCCACGAGCTTTCCGATCCATTTCCTGGACTGGATCTTTCCGCAGACCTCGCCCTGGCTCACGTCGTCTTCTTCCTCGGGCAGGTCGATGAAGACGATGTCCCCCGCCTCTTTCTGAAAGAAGTCGTTCATGCCCACGGTTACCCGGTTTCCGTCCACACGGGCCCAGCTGTGATCCTCATGGTAGTAGAGTTCGTCCGGCATGTTGTATCCCTTGATATCCGCCATAACCCGCAACCTCCTATTCCGTATGGTGTCATGCTGCGACTGATAGCAGGCCGTTGAAAAACGCCCATCTGCTGCGTTTTGCTCATCCCTCGTCACTGCGGCGTACTTGCTTGTACGCCTCATTCCTCGGGATTTCGCAAGCCTTGCATCTGGACATGTTGAGTCAGCCTGTGAACATCGGTTTTTTCAACACGCTGACAGGGGAACAATCTTCAGGCCGCATCCCGAGCGCGGGGTCGCCGCACCATGGGCCGGCCCGAGAGAGGACATCCGCATTTTCCCATGGCGCCTTTCTTACCACGGATCATGTCCCGGTTCAAGACGAAGCTCGGTGATCCGGGTCATCCGATTCCTTTCGAAACCGGGCCTCCACCGCACGGGCGTGAATCGGGAGGCCCTCGGCCTCGGCCAGGGTGACGATGGTCTCCTTCAACCCCTCCAGGCCCTCACGGCTCAGGTACTGGAAGGTGGGCTTTTTGATGAAGTCGTCCACGGAAAGGCCCGAGAACATGCGCGCGGTCCGACCCGTGGGAAGGACATGGTTGGTGCCCGAGGCATAATCCCCGGCCGGGACCGGGGAGTAAGGGCCCAGAAAGATGGAGCCGGCGTGCCGAATCCGGTTCAGAACGATAAAGGGGTCCCGGGTAATGATCTGGAGGTGCTCGGGTGCATAGTCGTTGGCGAATTCCACCGCCTGGTTCAGGTCCCGGGCCACCAGCACATGGCTGTGGGCGGCCACCGAGCGCTCGATGATTTCCTTGCGGGGGAGGGAGGCGGCCCTCTCCTCGATCCACTCGCAGACCCGGGCGGCCAGGTCCCGGGAGGTGGTCACCAGTACTGCGGCGGAGTCCGGGTCGTGCTCGGTCTGGCTCAGGAAGTCCAGGGCCAGGATCTCGGGATCGCCGGTGTCGTCGGCCAGGATCAGGGATTCGCTCGGTCCGGCGGGGGAATCGATGTCCACCTCGCCGTAGACGATCATCTTGGCTGCGGTCACGTACCGGTTGCCCGGGCCCACGATCTTGTCCACCTTGGGGACGGTCTCGGTCCCGTAGGCCAGGGCCGCGATGCCCCAGGGCCCTCCGGCTCTGAAGACGCGATCGCATCCGGCAATGTCCAGGGCCGCCAGGGTGACGTCGGGGATGTCCCCTTCCCCGCCTGCGGGGGTAACGGCTACGATCTCCCGCACTCCCGCCACCCGGGCCGGGATCACGGTCATGAGGGTGGTGCTGGGGTAGGCGGCCCGTCCTCCGGGCACGTAGCAGCCCACCCGGTCCATGGGGCGGGTGATGCGACCGGCCAGGATCCCCTCGGCCACTTCCACGGACCACATCTCCCGTTCACGTTGGGCCCGGTGGAACCGGGTGATGTTCCGGGCCGCCACGCGAAGGGCCTCCACGACCCGTCCGTCCACCCGGTGGCAGGCGGCGGAAATCTCCTCGGGCAGGACCTCCAGTCGCCCGGACTCGATGTCCTCCCCGAGTCCGCGCAACCCCTCCACCACGGCCGCATCACCCCTCTCCCGGACGTCCCGGACGAGTCCACGGACATAGTCGTATTCCGAAGAGACGTCTTCCATGGAGCGTCTCATCAGGGCGGATCGTTTCTCCGGAGAAAGATCGTCGATGGATTGAGGAATCAGGTTCATGGGAGTCTCCTTACAGGCGGTCGCCCCCCGATCCCGGGGCCCCGCGGACCGGGTCCGTGTCTCGTCAGAGGAGGGATGTACGCTGTTTCAGGCCGTAATCGGTCAGGGCGTCTCGAGTGCTTTGAAAGGCCAGTTTTTCCCAGGGGATGTCGCTGGGGCGGATGATTCGGGCCTCCAGGGTCTCGTCCCGGGCCTCTGGAATCCCGGACCGAATGGCGGCCGTGAAGACCACGATGACCACGGTCTCACCCGGGTAGGAGTAAACCCCCAAAAGACCCGTGAGGTCCGTCTCCAGTCCGCATTCCTCACGGGTCTCACGAACCGCAGCCCCCTCCACGGTTTCTCCCCGGTCCACGAAGCCTCCGGGCAGCACCCAGAGGCCTTTTTGGGGTTGAATGGCCCGCCGAAGAAGGACAATACCGCCGTCCTCCTCGATCAGGGAACAGGCCGCCACCTTGGGGTCCAGATAACAGGGAGCGCCGCATTCCGTGCACACCAGAACCGTACGCGTGCCGGGTTTCAGTATGCGGCTTTCCAGGACGCCTCCGCAGGCGGGACAAAAACGGTGGACCTCACGGTGCGTCATGGGGCGACTCGGTTCGGGTTTCAGGGCTGGATCGCCCCCTCCCGGGAGGCATGGCGGCATGGATCCGAGAGCAGAGGGGTGTGAGCCAGACGAAGTCGGCGATCTCTCCCGGAACGGAGACCGGGCCGGTCATGGGATAGGGGAGTACGGTGACCGCGGCTACGGGGATCCGCTCCAGTACGCGGTTGGGTATGCCGAACCGGTAGGTCAGGTGCCCGTTTCCGGCGAAGACCACCATTTTTCGATGGTTTCTTCCGGCCTGTTCGAAATAGGCCGCCAGGTTTTGGGCCATGACCTCCTCGTATACGCACTGGGCCTCATAGAAAAACTGGAAGTCGGGAACGCCTTCCCGGTCGTGCAGAAGATAGGCGTCGCGGACGTAATCCCGGTGGCCCTCGTTCGTGAGGTCGATTTGTCTGGGAAGGCGGGACCGCTCTTCCGGATCGAGCCCTTCCAGTCCCACGCGGGCGACCTTGCGCACGATGTCGCGGGGCACGTTGAGGGCCAGCACCCGGCTGCCGTTTTCCCGGGCCATGGCCAGAAGGGGGCGGTAAAAATGGTAAGGGAATCCCCAGTTGTCATCCCAGTCAGCCGCCTCGAGAAACTCGGCTTCGGAGATCTCTCCGGCCAGGTATTGATCCAGAACGGGTTGCTGCGGGGTTCGAAAGAACTCCATCCCCAGGTCCACCGGGCCGCAGCAGGCCATCAAGGCCTGTAGGATCTGTACCTGGATGAGGTGGTGTTCGGCCTGGTTATGGACCTCGCCCACAAATACCAGGTCATTGGGAGCGATCCGTGCGGCCAGGGTCTCGAAATTCACGGACTCGCCCTGGTGAAGATCGAGAATCTCGCCCGCTTTGAACCGGCCGTCCACTCCCTTGATCTGGGCCAGGGGGGGCATGCGGGGATGTGGCGACGCACAGGCCGACAGGGCCGCAAGGGCGGCGATGACGAGAGGCAGCAAGATGTGAGCAGGGGACTTCATCACGGTTTTCATCCGGTTCAGCGGGGCAAGAAGGCCGTGACCGCGGCACGGGATGGGACACGGGACGGCCGGACAATTCGCTTGACTCGTTTCTTTCGTATCACTTACCCTGATCCGGTGCAAGCGTGGAACGCACACCCCTTCTACGTCGAGGAAAAACAACGACATGACGGGCGTGGAGTCCACGGGTCAACACCGGTTTTGACGCTGAGCGGGTTTTTGCGAGACCGCCCAATCCGCGCCGACATATCCTCTTTCTCTCTTTCACACGCCTCGCCGGGTGGTGATAAAGGAAAACGCGTTGGAAACGGGTTGCCCTCTCCTCCATGTCATGAAGGACTATCCCAAGGAGGTGATCCTCCGGGACGGGAGCGGCGTGACCCTGCGCCCCATCGGTTCGGAGGACGGCCCACTGCTGTGCCGCATGCTCGAGCGGCTGTCCGCGGAGGACCGCTGGTTTCTGGGAGTGGGCGAGAACGTTCCCGAATTCGTGGACAGGTGGATGGCGGGGGCGCGGAAGGAGCGAGTCTTTTCCGTCGCCGCCGTACTCGAGGGGTCGATGATCGCGGCGGCGGCGCTGGTTCGAAACCGCCCCGGAGCCGAGGGTCACGTGGGGCGGGTTCTCATGTCCGTGGCCGTGCCCTACCGTGAACGGCGCCTCGGGACCTGGATGCTGCTGGACCTGATCAACGCGGCCATGTCCATGGGGTTAGAGACCGTTGTCATGCGCCTCGTGGAGGGGCGGGACGATCTCATCATGCGCGGCGTGGAAAAGGTCCGTTTCGTCAAGGAAGCCGTTCTTCGGGATTTTGCCAAGGACATGGACGGCCGTTTGTACGACCTCGCCCTGATGGTGAAACGCCTGCCCCGGGAGTGGGTGGATGAGTGCGCAGTGTAAGGCGTGTCGGGCCGGTTCCCTCACGGGTTGCCTCCCTGAGTAGGCCATGGATCAGGAATCCCTTTCCCATCCGGATCTGAGTCCGGAATCCCTTCGAATTCGTGTCCCTTCCGGGCCGGGCGTCTACCTGTTCAAGGACGGCCAGGGACGTATCCTCTATGTGGGCAAGGCCAAGGACCTTCGAAAGCGGGTCCTGAGCTACGTGGGAACGTCAAAAGACCTGCCGCAGAAGACCCGCCTCATGATTCAAAAGGCGAGGTCACTGGAGACCCTCCTCACGGACACGGAGAACGAGGCCTTCATCCTCGAGGACACCCTCATCAAGCGGCACCTTCCCCGCTACAACGTGATCCTTCGAGACGACAAGCGGTACCCGTTCCTCCGGCTCGATCTCGCGCCGACCTACCCCCGCCTGCAGTTGGTGCGGCGCATGAAAAAGGACGGGGCCCTCTACTTCGGCCCGTTTTCATCCGCCGGATCGGTGCGATCCACGTTGAAGCTGATCGAGACCGTGTTCCCGCTACGCAAGTGTTCCGGAGACCGCCCGCCAAGGCGATCCCGGCCCTGCCTGAACTTCCAGTTGGGCCGGTGCCTGGCGCCGTGCACCCGGGACGTTCCCCCGGATGCATACCGGGACCTGGTGGAGCAGGTCCGGCTCTTTCTGGAGGGCCGGAACCGGGAACTGCTCGGTCGGCTAGGCCGGGAGATGAGGTCGGCCTCCGAGGCCCTTCAGTTCGAGAGGGCCGCCCGGGTCCGCGACCGGATTCGGGCCGTCCAACGGATCACCGAGCGCCAGCACGTGGTATCCCGGGCCATGGAAGACTGGGACGTCATCGGTCTGGCCGGAGAGGACGGTGTCTATCAGGTGGTGAACCTCCACGTTCGAAAGGGGGCGCTGGCCGGAAGCCGGAGCTATCTCTTCAAGACCGGAACGGCATCTCCCGGCGACGTGATGGAGGCCTTTGTCAAGCAGTACTATGCCCGGGGGACCTTCATCCCGAAAAAGGTCCTGGTCTCCATGGAGTCGGGGGATCTGCCGGCTATCGAGTCCTGGATCTCCCATCTGGCCGGCAGAAAGGTCGCCATGTACAGCCCCCGGCGGGGGGAGAAGCGCCGGCTTGTGGCCATGGCCGACACCAATGCCCGGAGCATGCTGGCGACACGGGCCGCCGGGCAAGACGACGTCCTGGAGGAGGTCCGCAAGGCCCTTCACCTGGAACACCTGCCCGTGGTGATCGAGGGACTGGATATTTCCAATTTTCAGGGAGGGATGGCCGTGGGCTCGGTGGCGGCCTTTCGGCAGGGAAAACCGGATAGGGCAGGATACCGGAATTACCGGATTCGTGAAGTGGCTGGGGTCGACGACTACGCCATGATGTCCGAGATGGTGTCACGCCGCATGGATAAGGGAGGCCCGCCCGATCTGTTTCTGGTGGACGGAGGCAAGGGGCATCTGGCCGTCGTGCAGAGGGTACTGGACCGATGGGATGAGTCCGAAAGGCCTGCCCTGGCCGCCATTGCCAAGCGGGACGAGGGGCTGGGTGAACAGGCGGACAAGGTCTTCCTTCCGGGCCGCAAAAATCCGCTTCCCCTTCCTCCGGGCCATCCCGTACTCCTGTTTCTCATGCGTGTACGCGATGAGACCCACCGGAGGGCGGTGGGGTATCACCGCAGGCTTCGGGCCGAGGGCATGACCGCATCGGCCCTGGATGGAATTCCCGGAGTCGGACCCAAGCGTAAGCGCCTCTTGTTGAACCGGTTCGGGGATGTGAAGGCCTTGTCCGGGGCCGCCCCGGAGGACCTGGCCGCCCTTCCCGGGATCAGTCTGGATATGGCCCGAACCATCCTGGGCTCCCTGAAATGAGGCTGTGGCCTTGCACGGGGGCGACCGGGCGTGCCCTTTTTGTGCCTGAATGAGGTCGAGGATAGGGGTTGACAGAGCGGGAAACGCTGTGGTATGTTTCCGCGAATTCTGGACTTACCGCTGGCTGTATCTGCTCACCTCAGTTCCGATTCGTTAACCCTTGACGCAGAGAGACGCCATTGACCACGAAAAAGATCACCATCATGTTCCTGTCCGAGGGGGCCAGGAAAGTACGGCAGATCAAGGTCCCGAAGTGTCTCATCTCATTTCTGATCCTCTTCGTCCTGTGCGGAGGCGCCTTCCTGACGTGGATGGCCCGGGATTACCAGGCGGTCAAGGAGGATGTCCCAGAACTGGGCCGGCTCCAAAAGGAAAACCGGCAACAGCGGATCCAGTTGCTCGCCCTTTCCCAGCAAATCGATCAGATCAACGACAGAATGAAGGACCTGCGCGAGTTCGACCGCAAACTCAAGGTCATGGTGAATATGGAGTCCGGGGAGGAGACCGGACCATTCCTGGGCATGGGCGGATCGGATGCCTCTGTATTTGATCCCGGTGCAGGCGCGGAAAAGGCCCATCGAAATCTGGTGCGGCTCATGCATCAGTCCCTGGATACTCTGGATGAGGAGGTGGAGATCTGTACTCAGGACAAAAAGGATCTTCTCGAGTATCTGAACAACCAGAAGGCCATGCTTCGGTCCACGCCGTCCATATGGCCCACCAAGGGGTGGATCAGTTCCGGTTTCGGCACTCGGGTCTCTCCCTTTACGAATCGAAAGGAGTTCCATCAAGGGATCGATATCTGCAACCGGATGGAGACGCCCATCGTGGCCCCGGCCGACGGTATGGTGTCGGAGATGGGTTCCAACTATGGATACGGCAAGATCATTACCATCAATCACGGCCACGGCCTGAAGACGCGGTACGCGCACCTGCACAAGATGCTGGTGAAGAAGGGCGAGTACGTGAAACGAGGACAGACCATCGCCCTGGTGGGGAACACGGGGCGGACCACGGGTCCCCATCTCCACTATGAAGTCCACCTCAACGGCGTCCCGGTTGATCCACTCCGATATATCCTGAACTAGTTTCCATCCAGAAATGGTCTTTTTTGCCAATCTCAGCGTCAATCTACGAGGTTGCGTGCGCGGCGTACTCTCCAGTGCGCCTCCGTACAACCTATTGATTTCCTTGATATTGGCAAAAAATCCTCATTTCTGAATTGGAAACTTGCTCGTGCCCGAAAGGCGTTTCCGGATAGGCACGAACTGGTTTCCATCCATTCCTTTCCCATGCTATGTTGACCCACGGGTGATTTGACCCCGTGAAGGTCGCCGGATGGTGGTGACCGGAGATACGCATGGGGCCTGTTCATGTCAACGCGAGGAGTCGACCGACACTCATGATCGGAAAGATTTTCAAAGGGATCTTCGGCAGCAAGAATGAACGTGAGATCAAGCGGTTGACCCCGCTTGTGGATCGGGTCAACGCATTCGAATCCGAATGCCAGGCCCTGTCGGATGAGGCCCTGCAGGCGAAGACGGGCGCGTTTCGCGAACGGCTCTCCAGGGGGGAACCGCTGGACGACCTGCTTCCAGAGGCCTTTGCGGCGGTTCGGGAGGCATCGGTCCGGGTCCTGGGCATGCGTCATTTCGATGTACAGCTCATCGGCGGGGCGGTCCTGCACCAGGGAAAGATCGCGGAGATGAAGACGGGTGAAGGAAAGACCCTGGCCGCGACCCTTCCCCTCTACCTCAACGCCCTGGAGGGCAAGGGCGCACACCTGATTACCGTGAACGACTACCTGGCCCGGCGCGACGCCGAGTGGATGGGGGGAATCTATTCGTTCCTGGGGCTTACCGTGGGAGTCATCGTGCACGGCATGGACGATGCGGAACGGATCCGGGCCTATCGCTGCGACATCACGTACGGCACCAACAACGAGTTCGGCTTTGATTTTCTCAGGGACAACATGAAGTTCCATGCCTCCGAGCTGGTCCAGCGCGAGTTCCACTATGCGATCGTGGACGAGGTGGACAGCATCCTGATCGATGAGGCCCGAACCCCCCTGATCATCAGCGGCCCCATGGAACACAGCGACAACGAGATCTTCATGGAGGTCAAGCCCCACGTCATCAACCTGAAGCAGAAACAGGGAGGTGTGATCCGCGGCATTCTGAGTGAGATCCGCTCCAGCCTGAATGAGGGGGAGGTCGGTGAGGGCACGATCGACAAGCTGATCCAGGTAAAACGAGGGGATCCCAAGAACCCGGTTTTTCTGGACATGGTGGCCAAGAACCCGACCCTCAAAAAACAGATCGACCGGAACGAGGCCATGCTGAGCGCCCAGAAGATGCTTCCCGATCTGGATCAGGTCCTCTACTGCACTATCGACGAGCGGGGCAACTCCGTAGAACTAACGGAAAAGGGCATTCGGCTGCTGTCGGGCAGCGGCCTGGGTGAGTTCGCCCTTCCGGACCTGGAGATGCAGAGTTACCGGATCCGCGAGGACGAGTCCCTGAGTGACGAGAAAAAGGCCGAGCAGCTTCAGGAGGTGGAGGCGACCTACATGCGTACGTCGGAACTCCTTCATGCCACCCAGCAGCTCATCAAGGCCTACTGGCTGTTTGAAAAGGACGTCCAGTACGTGATCAAGGACGGCCAGATCGTGATCGTGGACGAGTTCACCGGCCGCATGATGCCGGGCCGTCGCTGGAGCGACGGCCTTCACCAGGCGGTGGAGGCCAAAGAGGGGGTTCGCGTGGCCGGCGAAAATCAGACCCTGGCCACGGTCACCTTTCAGAATTATTTCCGCATGTATGACAAGCTGGCCGGCATGACGGGCACCGCGGACACCGAGGCGGCCGAGTTCGCCAACATCTACAAGCTCGACGTGGTGGTGGTGCCCACGAACCAGGCCATGATCCGCATCGATCATCCGGATGTGATCTACAAGACCGAGCGGGAGAAGTACCTGGCGGTGGTGGAGGAGATTCAGGACTTGTATGAGCGGGGGCAGCCCGTGCTGGTGGGGACCATTTCCATCGAGAAGTCCGAGATGCTGAGTAAGATGCTCAAGCGCGCCGGCATCCCCCACTCGGTCCTGAACGCCAAGCACCACGAGAAGGAGGCCGAGATCATCGCCCAGGCCGGTCAGCAGAAGACCGTGACCATCTCCACGAACATGGCGGGCCGAGGTACGGATATCGTCCTGGGCCCGGGGGTCACGGACCTCGGAGGGCTTCATATCCTGGGAACGGAACGCCACGAGAGCCGGCGGATCGATAACCAGCTTCGAGGGCGTTCGGGCCGCCAGGGGGATCCCGGTTCATCCCGTTTCTATCTCTCCCTGGAGGACGACCTCCTGCGCATCTTCGGGTCGGACCGTATCGCTTCCATCATGGAGCGCTTCGGCATGGAAGAGGGGGAGCCCATCGAGGCGGGGCTGATCTCCAAGGCTATAGAGAACGCGCAGCGAAAGGTGGAGGCCCACCACTTCGACATTCGAAAGCACCTCCTCGAATACGATGATGTGATGAACAAGCACCGGGAGATCATCTACTCCCTGCGCAAAGACATCCTCATGGGCGAGGGACTCGATGAGATCGTGGGGGACATGATCGAGGAGAAGATCGAGGATGTGATGGCCCGGTTCACCGATCCCAAGGCGTTTTCAGAGGATTGGGACATTCAGGGGTTGAAGGAGAACGCCTCCCGGCTGTTTGGATTCATCCCCAAGGTCGGGCCGGAGGATCTGGGTGAGGACCGGTTCAAAGAGCTGAAACATGACGAGCTGGCGGATCTGTTGCGACAGGGCGCCCTGGAGGCCCACGAGCGGAGGAAACACGACTTCGGAGAGGAGGACCTGAACGCGCTGCAGCGCATCATCCTGCTTCAGATCATCGACGAGCAATGGGTGGCGCACCTTCAGGACATGGAGCAGATGAAGGAGGGGATCGGGCTGCGGGGATACGGCCAGATGGATCCTCTCCGGGAATACAAGAAGGAGGGGTACACGCTGTTCGAGGAGTTGATGGACCGGATTCGGGAGGAGACCCTCGTGACCCTGGGCCGGGTCCGGATCATGAGACAGCGGCCGCCGGAGATGCCTCGAAAACGGCCGAGCCGGATGCAACTCAGTCGCGGAGCAGATGAAGGAGACCGGGCCGCGCCCATCAAGCGGGAAGGGGAGAAGATCGGCCGGAACGACCCGTGTCCCTGCGGATCCGGTAAGAAGTACAAGAAGTGCTGCGGCAGGAATGCGTAACCCGGTGCACGGGTTTCCGGGATGGGCTGCTTCACCACGAAGCACACGAAGACCACGAAGAAAACCGTTTTAACTAAAAACCCTTGGAACCACGAATGGCACGAATCACACGAATGAAACCGAAAAAACTGACAGAGGGCATTTTCAGGAGATTCGTGTCCATTCGTGGTTTCAGAGTCGTTTCTTTGTGGTGAAGGTGGTTTTTCTGCCATGGTTTGATATGGAATTCTGCAGGAGTACCCCGTTACCGGGGACACATCAATGAGTCTGGGAGTCGACGCGATGACGGCATCCGATTACGAAGTGCCTGGGTTTCAAGCTGCGGCCGTGGCCGCGGGGCTGAAGAAACACGGCGGCCTGGACCTGGGTCTGATCGTGTCCGAGGAGACGGCCTCTGCCGCCGGGGTGTTCACCACCAACCGGGTCCAGGCGGCGCCTGTTCTGCTGGCCCGGGAGCATCTTTCCGAGGGTAAGGCCCGGGCCGTCGTGGCCAATGCGGGGTGCGCCAATGCCTGTACCGGCGCCCCGGGCCTCGAGGACGCGCAACGGACCGTGGGCCTGGTAGGAGAGGCCCTCGGCATCAACAGGACGGAGGTGCTGGTGGCCTCCACCGGCGTGATCGGCGCACGCCTGAACATGCCCGGTCTGGCCGGCGCCGTGCCCGGCCTGGTACGCGACCTCTCCGGTGACGGCGTTCTCCGTTTTGCCGAGGCCATTCGCACCACGGACTCGTTTCCCAAGCTGAGCCGGTTCGATGGAACCGCCGAGGGGCGTCCCTATCGCATCGTGGGTGTGGCCAAGGGCGCCGGGATGATCATGCCGAACATGGCCACCCTGCTCGGCTTTGTTCTGTCAGACGCCCGGATCTCGCCCTCGGACCTCAGAACCGTCCTGTCCCTGGCCACCGATGCTACGTTCAACCGGATCACCGTGGACGGGGACACGAGTACCAACGACACGGTCCTGGCCCTGGCCAACGGCAGGGCCGGGAACCGGGGGCTCTCCGGCCCGGATCTGGAAGAGTTTCGTCAGGGCCTGTGCCGCGTCATGAACGACCTGGCCGTCATGATCGTGCGGGACGGCGAGGGGGCCACCCGCGTGGTCCACGTGCGGGTGACGGGGGCGCGAAGCGCGGAGGATGCATCCCGGGCGGCCCGGACCATTGCCAACTCATCCCTGGTGAAGACGGCCGTCTGCGGCAGGGATCCGAACTGGGGCCGGATCATGGCCGCCATCGGACGCTCCGGAGCCGACATGAAGGAGGACCGGATCTCCATCCGGATCAACGACGTCCTGATCGTGGAGGGCGGGCTGGGCAAGGGACCGGAGGCGGAAAAAAGGGCCGCGGAGATCATGGCGCGGGACGAGGTGTTTGACCTGAACGTGGATCTCGAACAGGGAGAGTTCGAGGATCACATCGTGACCTGCGATCTCACCAAGGAATACGTGGCCATCAACGCGGACTATAGAACATGAGAGGGGATGAGGGGGTAAGGTGTTGAGGTATTCAGGCGTTGAGGGAAAAAGGGAAAAATCCGGCATGGGGTTTGAGTTGGCCGTGTGGTTTCCATGGATATGGTCTCTCCGGTAAGCCCAAAAAAAGGCTCCAGGCAGGCATACCGTGCGGCATGTGACACATCTTGGTTTCCCTTAACACCTCAACACCTTAACACCTCATCACCTCAATACCTCAATACCTATACCGGAGGCATCCATGCACGCCGTGGTCATGGCGGGAGGTTCGGGCACGCGATTCTGGCCGGCAAGCCGGAGAAAACGGCCCAAGCAGTTTCTTCGCATCGCGGGGACGTCCCCCATGGTGGTGGAGACCTGCGACCGGCTGGCGCCCCTGGCCCGGGACGAGGAGATCATCGTGGTCCTCGGCGCGGAACACATGGCCGAGGCCGGCTCCCTGTTTCAGGGACGCGCCGTTCACCTGCTGGGGGAACCCGTGGGTCGAAATACGGCGCCGTGCATCGGCCTGGGCGCCATCTACGCCGAGCACCTGGGATGCCGAGGGCCCGTCGCCTTCATGCCCGCGGACCACTTCATCGCGGACGTGTCCGCGTTTCTGGACGGCCTTTCCCGGGCCGTTGAGAGGGCCGCCTCCGGAGGCATCGCGACCCTGGGCATCGTGCCCACGAGACCCGAGACCGGTTTTGGGTACATTCGAAAAGGGAGATGCCTGAGCGAACCCGGTGCGCCTTCCTTGTACGAGGCCGCCGCCTTTGTGGAGAAGCCCGACATGGAGACCGCCCTTCGATACCTGGAGGGCCGTGACCATCTCTGGAACGCGGGGATCTTCGTGGCCCGGCCCGAGACGATTTTAGACGAGATCCGTGTCTGCCTGCCGGACCTGCGGGACGGGCTGGAGCGTTTGAGAGGATCCCTGGGCACGGCGGGGTTTCAGCGCGAGCTGGAGGCGGTCTATGGGGGTCTCGAGGGCGTCTCCTTTGACTACGGGGTCATGGAGAAGACGGCGGCTCCGGTCTTTGTGGTCCCCCTGGAATGCGGCTGGAGCGATGTGGGCTCCTGGAGCGCCCTCTACGAGCTCCGCCGCAATGAACAAGACGAACAGGGGAACCTGTCGGACGGAGATGCGGAACTGGTGGATTGCCGGCGGACCCTGGTCTCCTCGAACGGCGGACGTCTTGTGGCCTGCCTGGGGCTGGAGAACTGCCTGGTGGTGGACACCCCGGACGCCCTGCTCGTGGCGGACATGGACCGGGACCAGGAGATTCGAGCCGTGGTGGACAGGCTCAAGAAAAAAGACAAGGATGCGCTGGTATGAATAGGAACGTGTTTCGCGAGTACGATATTCGAGGACGGGTCCCCGAAGAACTGAACCCCCGGTTCGCTGATCTTCTGGGTCGGGCGTTGGGGACGTATTATCGGGAACACGGGGCCGGGCGCATCACCCTGGGGAGGGACTGTCGGATCAGTTCCCCGGAATTGCGGGACGCCCTGGCAGGCGGGTTGACGGCCACGGGTCTCCATGTGGTGGACGTGGGCATGGTTCCCACTCCGCTGCTATATTTTTCTTTGTTTCACCTGGAGGCGGACGGCGGCGTTCAGATCACCGGCAGCCACAATCCGCCGAGCGACAACGGATTCAAGATCTGCCTGGGGACCCGCACGATTCACGGGGCGGAGATCCGCCGAATCGGCGAGATGGCGGCCTCCGGCCGCTTTCAGGAGGGCCGCGGTCGAATGGAGCGGGCGGAGGTCGTTCGGCCCTACCTGAGTTATCTGAAGGAGAACCTGCAGCCCGGGACCACCCCGCGAAGGGTGGTGGTGGACGGCGGCAACGGCGTGGCCGGCGTGGCGGCGCCGGAGGCCTACCGCGCCATGGGGGTCCGGGTGGATGAACTCTTCTGCGAGCCGGACGGACGGTTTCCCAACCATCATCCCGATCCCACGGTCCCGGAGAACCTGACCTCTCTCATTGCCCGGGTCCGGGAGACCGGGGCCGACCTGGGAATCGGGTTCGACGGGGACGCGGACCGCATCGGCGTGGTGGATGACGAGGGAAACGTGGTGTGGGGGGACCGGCTGATGATCCTCTTCTCCCGGGACCTCCTCACCCGGAATCCGGGGGCCCGCATCATCGCCGAGGTGAAGTGCTCCCAGGTCCTGTTCGATGACATCACGCGCCACGGCGGGGTCCCGATCATGTGGAAGGCCGGTCACTCCCTGATCAAGAGCAAGATGAAGGAAGAGGGCGCCCTCCTGGCCGGAGAGATGAGCGGTCATCTCTTTTTCGGGGAGCGTTACTTCGGATACGATGACGCCGTATATGCCGGGGCGCGCCTTCTGGAGATCCTCACCAAGACGGAGGACCGGCTTCAAGACCTCCTGGCCGATGTCCCGGAGACGGCCAGCACCCCGGAGATCCGCATGGAGTGTCCGGACGAGATCAAGTTCGACGTCGTCAAGACATTGACGGAGGCGTTTCAAAAGGAGTACGACGTGATCGACGTGGACGGGGCCCGGGTGCTCTTTGAGGGGGGCTGGGGCCTGGTCCGCGCCTCCAACACCCAGCCGGTGCTGGTCCTCCGGTTCGAGGCCGAGGACGAAAAGCGGCTGCGGGAGATTCAGGAGGTTGTGACGTCACAGGTCCGCCTGGCGCTGGGGAGCGCATCACGGCTCTGAGGGTGCGGAGGGAAGGAGGATGGTAAACCGGGTCCCCGTGCCGGGGTCGCTGTCCAGGTGGATCGTGCCCTTGTGCTGGTGGACAATGGAGAGGGTGATAGCCAGGCCCAAGCCGGTTCCCTCGCCGGCGCCCTTGGTGGTGAAAAAGGGATCGAATATCCTTTCCTGAATATCCTTGGGAATGCCCGGACCGTTGTCCGACACGCTCACCGCCACCTGACCGTCCTTCAGGGCGCTTCGAATTTCGATCAACCCGTTTCCCCCGCTTTGATCCTCCACGGCATGCATAGCGTTCACGATCAGGTTGACCAGGACCTGCTGAAGCCCGTTTCGGTCCCCCTGCACCTGTGGCAGGCCGTCCCCGGTCTCCAGGGCGCAGTGGATCCTTTTCATTCGGAACTGGTGTTCGAGCAGGTGATAGGTCTCCTCCAGGACCTGGTTGATGGAGACCGGCTCCTGGACCCCCTTGGGGGACTTGGAAAAGGACCGGAACTTGACCACCATGTCCCGGAGCCGCAGCAGTTCGGATTGAACGAGTTCAAGGTGGCTCTTGGACTCGCCATCCAAGGGGCCGTCCAGGACGAGTTCCACCAGCCCCTGAAGGGAGGTCAGGGGCTGGCCGATTTCGTGGACCACCCCCGCGGCCATCTGCCCGAACGCCCCCATCTTGGCGCTTTGAACCAGGAGCCTCTGCCCCTCTTCCAGCTTCCGGCCCATCTCGTTGAAGGAATGACCCAGGGTCTCGAACTCGTCGCCGCTCTGAATGTCAACCCGGGTTTCCAGGTCACCTTGGGCGATCCGTTCAGTGGCCTCACGAAGGGTGGTGATGGGGACGAGACTCTTTCGAATCAGGACCACGCTCAGGAGCGCCACGATCCAGAAGGTGAGCAGGATCATGAGGAGGAAAAAAGTCTTGAAGTAGGACACCGGCCTGAGGATATCCGTCTTGGATTCGCACAGGATGATGGTCCAGCCCGGCAGGGAGAAGCGGGGCTTGGTGAACAGTTCCCAGTACGAGGCAAGGTATGGTTCTCCATCCACTTCGAACTGAAAGTCCCCGGACGAAGATGACTGGCGGATTCGGCTCAGAAAATCCGGGTGTGTTTCAATGGCGGGAATGGATGAGAGGAGGATGCGGCGGTCCCGGTCCCGAATGATCATGTCCACCTCAGGGCGGAGGGACCCTTCGCTGCCCACCCCCCAGAGATAGACCGGATTGATTTCCGCAAAGAGGACCGGGGATTCCGGATCGTCCGGTCGAATGAGCAGGACCATCAGGACGGAGTACGGCGCCTCCCCGGGAGGTGTCATGACCAGGGCGTGGCCGTGTTTCAGGTGGGCCGTGTCCATGATTTCGGGCTCGGGGATGGGAAAGGGGTCTCCCGCCAGCAACGTGAACGGCTCTGTGCCTTGGGCCAGGGCCAGGCGCAGGAATCGGGTCCCCGCTCCCTTGTCCGAGGCATAGGGCACAAAAGATATGGCCTCCAGAGGCTCTCCTCTCTCGATCCGGGAGGCGATCATCCGCATCTCGGTCTCCAGAAAAAGGAGGTGTTCGTAGATCTCGAACCCCTTGGCCTTGCATGTCCGCTTGAGCCGCTGAACCGCCTGTTTTTCCAGTTCGCCGCCCGTGAACAGGAAGGTGAGACCGGAGAGCACGAGGAGCGGGATCACGGCGCAGAAAACGAAAAGCCCGAAGATCCTGCGGGCCACCCGGCTTTTCAAAAAGGCCATTTCGATATGTCCGAGTGCCATGGGTTTACTCTTTCCAGAAGACAGATGGGGAGGGTGAATCACCGCTCCCCGGCCTATGCGGTTCCATGGGGCGACGTGCCCGGTCAGTAATTCGCAGCCGAGCCGATGTATGCGCCGCTGTTCGCGCGAATGATATCATCCCGGCTGTGTTTGGACGTGAGGGGTGGGACGCTTTTTCCATCCGGCCCCATGCTCCACAGATCATAATCCTCGTTCAGGGGCACGAGAAAGTGGTCTTTTCGCGCCTTCCCCGGGGGTACGGAATCGAGATCCTGGTATTGATACGGGTTCCCCCACGGATCCTTGAATGGACCCATGCCGAGATCGTCCAGGCTTTCGGGGAGGGCACCGTTTTCCTGCTCATATATGGTGATATGATTTTGAATGGTGCGCAAGTCGTTTACCGCCAGGGTATTTTGCGCCTCGAAAAGGATTCTTTTATACGCGATGGTCGCCATGCCCGCAAGGGTTCCCATGATCGCCAGGGAGATCAGCAGTTCGATCAGCGTGAAACCCAAGAGCACGACCATTCGCACGGAGGCCGCGGAGGAACGGGTGCCGCGGCATGAACCCGCGTACATGCCCTCCCCGGGGGCCGTGACGGTCTCTCCGGACCCGGTGGGTTGCGGTGCGTTATTCAAAAGAAAATGCCTGCCTTCAGTTTGGGTGTGATTCATTTCCGTGTTCGATTTCCGACGACCCGATCCCCTCGATTTCCCGTTTCAATCGGGCGTATTGTTGCGAGATTCTAAGAAACCCGGCCCGGACCTCTCCGGGAACCCGGTCCTTGTACAACCCGGGGTTCAGGTCCTGAATCAACCGATCCATCTCATCGTGTTCGGTTCGAATCCGGTCCAGGCGTCTCTGAATGGTCTCGAACATCTCCCCGAGACCGTTCAGGTCGTCAAACAGGATGTCGTCCCGCCGAAGGACCGGTGTGTCCCACCGGTCCCCCTGCAAAAAACGTCGAAGGGCGGCCTGGAATCGCAGGAGCGGTCCCACGATCTTGTTCGAGATGAGCAGGGAGTGAACGCTGAGGAGAAGGAATACGACCAGTATGACCGGCCAGAGATTGCCGTGAAGGAAAAGGAACGTCCTGGACAGGTTGCCCTGCTGCACCCAGCTGAGCCCCGAATCATGGAGCCTCAGCGAGAGGGGGAGAAACAGGGCCACCGCGATGAAAGCCGTGATAATGAGAAAATACAGCCAGTTGTACGCGAGCAGCCGGTACTGGACCTTCCGGTCCATCAGGGTCTTCCTGCGTCGATGCGTCTTCATCATGCAGCTCTTCGGCGGACTGCCGCCGTCCAAACCCGAACAGTGAAGGAAACAGCCCGGCTTTCGGGGTGTTGGAGCCGGACTACCCGGTGGTTGCGCAATAGACTGCGCTGGCGCAACATGCCTGTTAGGTATGCAAAAAGGGTGCCATCAGTTGCGTGCACGGTTCTACGTCTCTATCGTACAAGAAGAAGCCGGGCCATGACAAGGCCCCAGAGCAGGGAGACGACTCCCAGGCAGAGCACGAGTTTGATCCCGTTGAAACGCCGGGAAGGTGAGGGAGTCCGTCGTACCGGCTGTTGTTCGAGTTGGGCCAGCACGATGATGCGATCCCGGTACATCCCGGCCAGCCGGGATTTGGGGGAGTGGTACAGAAAGGTCTGATACCGCCGGGCCGCCAGGTCCAGGCAGCGATGGGACCGGCAATGGATCAGGAAATCTTCATGGGCCGTGTTGTCACCCGGGTCGCGAATGATCCGGTTCCAGAGGCCCTCCGCCTCAGGGTCCGCAGACCCGGTTTCCGCCTCGGCATCCTGAATGCGCGCAAGCCCTTTTTCCCACAGGGAAAAGATGAGGCCGCACTTTGGGCAGGAGACGCTGCCGGCACGAATCGTCCGAAGGCATCTCGGGCATTGGGTCTCGCCGGCCGGTTCGGCCTGTGTCGAACCACGGGGCTGTTCCAGAAAGGAGGTTTCATGGCATGACGGGCACCGGAGAGTGAGCCCGCGATTCGTGGTGAAGAAATCCAGGGCAGGCACCGAACGGCCGCAGTGGGGACACAGGATCTTGAGGACCGGGCGCTTTCGAATCTCCTGCTCCAAGACCTCGAGTGAGGTCGTATCCGCTGCCACCAGGAGCACCGCGCTCTGCATAGCGACTTTCCTTCCCTGAACAGGAAAGACTTGGAGGGTCAATCCATGTAAATGATTTCCAATACATATGGGCGCCTGTTGAATCCAGGGAGGCCATACGTGATTCGTGCCTTGCAGGGGATGGGGAGATCCTCCAGGGTGAGGAGATCCCCCTTGCCGTCCCGAATGGTTGCCTCCGGCAGGACCCGGAAGGCGCGTTCGTCGACATAGATGAAGCGGGGCCCGGTCGCCTTCTCCTGAATCAGGACCGTCCGGGTCTCGGGCTGGTCCTGGGCCGGAAGTGCGGGTGAATGGGCTATGGCCGCGGGGGGCGCCAGGAGCGGAACCAGGGCCAGGATCAGTAGCAGGAAAACCGCCTTCTTTCTCTTGTACGCCATGGGCTTGCCTTGTGTCTTCATGGAATGCCGAGCCTCCCTATCGCATTTCCCGCCAGTTGATCAGGCCGCTCTTGATCTTGAACGCGGGGGTGATGATCTCTTCGACGACATTTCCCGTGCTCTGCTGGATAAAGGCCTTGGCCCCTTCCTCGCGCCCCACGTGCACGCCCAGGGGAGAGGATTTTCCCGCTCCCAGGCTGATGCGCCCGAAGAGACGCTCGTATTCCACGTCCTCGCCCCCTTCGTCCACGATAATGATATCCGTGTCGTCTCTGAAGACCGACCTGTAGTAGGCCGTCCCGGTCTCGAAGTAGAGTCCGTAGAGATAACTGTCCCCGCCGAACGCGCAGATGTCGTCGCTGGGCAGGAAGCTCGGTGCAAAGGCGATGCCGCCCAAAAGGGTGAACTTGGCCAGAGACCGTTCCCCGGTCAGGTTCAGGGTCCGTCGCCATCCCTCCTTGGCGCGGGCCGCATCCACCAGCTCGCCCCAGGTACCCCAGTAGGCGTAGGAGGCGTCGTACACGTTCCCCGACGTGGTGATGAGATAGGGATCGCCGTCAAAGAGATCCGTGCTGAAATTCAGGACCTTGAACTGGGTGTAGTCATGATAGTAGTCGTCCGGCGCGGTGTCGTGTTCGGCGTTGAAAAAGGGGTCCACCAGCCCGAAGAGGTACTGGGTGTCGGTATTGGTCTTGTCGGCCTCGCTCAGGTACCGGCCCGTTCCGCCGTAGACCCAGACATTGTCGAAGTGGTCGAGGCTGAGGGACAGCGAGGCCGTGATGGGTCCCGGCGTGGCCGCAAGCTCGTTGAATGTCCAGGGGTCGCTGAGGTCGTTGGGGTCCTCCACGTAGGTGGAGGTGTCGGACCAGTCCCAGGGAATGCCGATTCGGTAGACCTTTCCCTTCCACGATCCGCTCAGGTAGGCCTCTCCGAAATAGATGGCGTCCACGTTGAAGTTGAGTTCCTTGTCCAGGGAGGACGGCGAGTTCATGAAGGCGTTGGCCTCCCCGGTCTCGAAGAGCCAGGCGTTGGTCACGCCCGAGGCGAATTCGTCCAGGTTGGGGTGGGCCTGCCCGGTCTCGAGATCCACCACAAAGACGTGGCCCATGTTCGTGGTGGTCGCGTCGTAAGCGGTGGGACCCGACCCGAAGACCGCGAACCAGGAATCCTCCACCCGGACCACGGCGGGAATGGACATGGTCATACCCAGGTCTTCGTAGGTCCTCTCCCAGAGGAGCTTCGGGTTTCTGGGCTCCGTGATGTCGATGGCCGCATAGCTCGGATGAAACGTCCGGGTCTCGTACATGGTGGTGCCGGTCCCGTCATCGAACCAGTCTTCGGAGCAGATCTGCTTCCCTCCCATGTTGAGGCCCAGGAGCAGGACGGTGCCCCAGTTCTCCTCCTCGTCGTCGTCCACATAGTGGGTGTCGTCCGGAAAGATCTTGGCATCGAAGACCTTGGGTTTCAGGTCCGCATAGTAGGTGTGGGTATAATCCCAGTAGGGCAGCCACTTGAGATGGGGCAGGAGGCTTTGGGGAATATAGGCCCAGACCTCATCACCGATGTTCTCGTCCAGGGATGCGCCCGAAGGACGGGTGTACTGCCTGGACACCCCGCTGTACTGCCAGGAGGTGAAGGCGTGAAGCATTCCGTCGTTAGCGCCCACGTAGACCATGGTCTCGCGGTCCTTGAAGGCGTCGTAGTAGGCCTGATAGGAGAGGTCGCTGTAGATGACGTGGTAGTTCTCCGGCGGCTTGGATATGGCCACGGGCGTGGAGTTCACGATATCGCCCAGTTTCCACACGTCGGTCTCCAGGATTCGGGAGCGGATGAGCATGGGGGTGGTGCCGCTGAAGCCGTCTTCCTTGCCTCGAATATACTCGATCAGGTTGTGTACGCGATCGCCATGGGTGGCGCCCAGGTAGTCCCAGGTCGCGTCGTCGCGGACCCCCAGGTAGGGCTGAATCGTCTCCGTGACCCCGGATGCGTGGAAGCGAACCACCTCTCCCGTGTCGTCAAAGGGATCATCCCCCGGTTCGTAGACCGTGCCGTCCCCGTCCTTGTCCAGGTAGGTGAAGATTCTGCGGTCGTCCGCATTGCGCTGGGCCAGCAGGCTCCCCGCCTCCCAGAGGGGAAGAATGCCGTCGATGTCCACCATCTCATACGGGGCCGTGTCCGTGTCCGGGTAGGGGGTGACGGCACTGACATCGAACCGCTTGATCTTGGCGTCCCCGCTGCCCGCATCCAGAAAGTAGGAGATGACCTTGTCCTGGGTCTCCTCCAGGGTCAGGTCGCCGTCCGTGTCCTCCCGCAGGTAACCGTACTGGTCGGCCCAGAGGCTCTGAAGGTATCCCACCCAGGTGATCTCCGTGACCCCGCTGGAGAGGGAGGGCCGGAAGAAGGCCTGGACCAGGTTGCCCTCCCCCTCGCCCGAGGTGGCCAGGACCGAGACGGCCGTTCCGGATGCGGCCCGCTGCAGGATGTCGTTGATGGCCCGAAGGAGCTGCGTCTCGAGCTGGTATCCATTGCTCGCCTCGTAAAAGGTGTCCGGCTCCCCGTCCTCGTCCGCATCCCACTCCTTGTCCAGGTCGGGTCTGCGGTTGCCGTTCTTGTCCTCGAAGCCGCCGTTTTTGGACGCTTCCCGAAGGAGGTTGCGTGCGGCGGGGTCGCTGCCGAAGGCGTAGACATTGTAGAGGATCAGGTTCTGGTCCCCGAAGAGGTCGTCCCGGAGGTCGTTGGTCCGGGCGTAGAGGGCCAGGTCGTCCAGGTAATTCGATCCGCTGGTCCCGCCGCTCTCGTCGTTGGGCGTGGCCATCACCACCTGCCAGGAGAGGTCGTAGGTGTACGGGGAGGCCCCGCTGGTCCATTCGGGCGTGGCCGTGGTGCCCGAGACCACGATCTCACTCGATCCGGAGAGGGAGTCGTAGTAGTTCACGGCCGTGATCGCGCCCGCATAGATCTGGTTGTCCTGGGAATCCAACAGCACCAGGGTCTTGCCGATGTAACTGTCATTGAACGGCGTGGTGCCCGAAGGATAGGGGGAGGCCCCGGTGGAGAACTCCGTGGCGCCGGCCGCATACCCGTCGATGTAGTTGAGGTAAAAGGTCTTGCTCGTGTCGCTTCCTGCCTGGGCCTGAAGACGTCCATCGGGCGTGGTCCCCGAGTCGAACACGGTGATCCCGTCGTTCCCGTCGTTGTCGTAGTCCTTGAGCGCGTCCGGGACATAGAGGTCCTTGGTGGAGGCCCCGTCCGTGAGGAGCAGGACGAAGCTGCCGGCGCAGTGGACCGGGTCCGGGTTGTTGTAGGGGTCCTGGGCCGCCGTATCGTTGGGGATCACGTTGTTGGCATAGTCCAGGTAGGGCTCCACGTCTTCCTGGGCAAAGTACTTCATGACCGTGTAATAGGCCTCGGCGAGGGGGGTCCAGGTATCGCAGGCCTGGTTCTGAATGTTGTTGATCATGTCGGTCATGGAAGAGCCGATCACCCGGGGGATGATGCCCCCGTTCTGGCGCGTCTTGCTGTCGTCCCCGACGTTGAAAAAGGTCAGGCCGAATCGGGCCTGGTCCCAGAGCCGCTGCATGATGCCGGCCAGGTTGCCGTCCAGGAAGTTGGCGGCCTCGTCCGGAAGTGTGGCGTCCTTTCTGACCTTGATGGTATAGGACGCCTCGCCCACATCTTCCCATGAGTCCCCGTCCCAGTACTTGAACTGGAAGTTGCCTCCGGTCATGTAGATGTAAAAATACGAGTCCGTGGGGCAGGGGGAGACGAAATCGGGCACGTCGCTGGACCCGCTTTTCTGACCGTAATACTGGTAATAGTTGTTGGATGCGTCCGCGGATTCGCCGATATTGGTCTGGTTGCCGCCGCCGGTCCGGGACGTGGCCAGCCCCCCCATCATGACCTTGCGGACCACGTCCACCCGGCGCATGGTGGCCCAGTTCAGGAAGTTGCCGTCCCAGCTTCCTGCAGAGTCCCGGTAAAATACCCCGCTGGAGTAGGTGTACCTTTTGTGGGGCTCGAAATAGCCGTAGTACCGGGTGCCGTGTTGGTAGCCCGTGGGGTAGGCGGCTTCGTTCATGCTCCCGGAGTTGTCCACAACGAGCATGATATTGGGCTCCACCACATTGGCCTGGAACACGGGATAGACCGTGTAGTCCCCCATGGTCGGCTCGGTGCATGCGGCCCCGGCCATCCCCCGCAACCCGAGGATTATCGCCGCAACCAGCACCATCCTGTGGCAGGCGTATCGAACGTGTTTCATCATAGACCTCCTGAAACTCCCGTGACCTTGCGGTATTCCGCCCTCACGTCGGCTTCGGCCCCGTTGGGACCCAGGCCCAAGGAGTCCAGGGCGTAAAAAATGGCCACCCCGCCGCCGGACCCCGCACCCACGCCTTCGGCGCCGCTCGCAAACTCCACTCCGCCTCCGGCCAGGTTCTTCTGCCCGGTCCGCTCCACGTCGATATCCACGGGTCTCCCCACCATGGTGAAGCGGATGTCCCGGTTGGTGTCGTGGGGCTGATACCCCATCACTTCCTGATAGAAATCACTCGTGCCGCTGTCCAGGTAACTGGCGTTCAACAGGTCGGGCTGGGTGCCGGTGTCCACGCATGCGGAGACGATCTTGGGTGTGGAGTAGACCCCGCTGTCCGCGTTGTGGAAGGCGATGTCATGGAACTTCTGATTGCCGGCCACCTGAATCTCGATCTCCGAGGTCCGGGTGACGGAGACCCCGATCATGGTGAGCAGGGCCAGCATGATGAGGGCCACCACCATGATGGTCCCCTCTTCGTCACGTCGACGGGGTATCTTCCGGTCGGGCCGTCTGGCTGTGTGCTGTTTCATTACAGGATCTCCGGTACAAGGCCTTGAATGGCCACTTCTTTGTCGTGCCCATGGTCGCCCCAGAGGACGATGACTCGAATGGTCTTGGTCCTGTCCAGGATGTGATCCTCGGCCACGTTCCAGAGGATGCGATACCGGCCCTCTGTCACATTGTGGTCCGCAGTGGCCGTGGTGACGTGATTCAGACCGGCGCTTCCGTCGTTGTCCGTGTCCGCCAGGTCCGGGTCGTTGTAATCCATCAACCCGGCTTGCAGGAGCTTTTCAAACCGGTCCGTGGCCCAGGTGGTGCCCTCGGTGACGTCACTGGCAAAGGCGTTCCCCCGAATGGCCGATACCTGCATGGAGGCCACGGCCAGCAGACCGAAGCTGAGAATGGCGATGGCCAGGATGACCTCCAGGAGGGTGAACCCGTTCTCTTGGGGTCGCTGAGGGGTGCCGGGGTGGTTGTTCATGAATCCGTCCTCCCGCTATTGAAGCCCGAGGTTGCGGCACTTGACCTGCGCCGTGAGGATCCGGCGTCGGTAGCGGTCTCCCGGGGCCGTGTACACCGTCTCATTGTTCTGGTTGCGATATACGGAATGGTTCACATAGCCGCGATCGGGTTTGCCGGTGCGGGCCACCACGGTGATCTGGACGGAGCGCATATTGGCGAGGGTGTTCGTCTCCACTCCATCGGCATCAAGATATCTAAAGTCCAGGGCGTCGACATTCTCCGCCGCCATCACGGTTCCGGCGGTCGTCTGCCGCGCCAGATCGAGGATGCCGTCCCCGTCCGTATCGGAGAGGAGGTACGTGATCGTCTCATTCGGGTCTCCCGTGTCTCCGTCCGGGTCACCGGTTCCGGCGTCGTCCGTGAGGTCCATGCTGACCTGAACAGCGTCGCTGCCGGCGGAAAGTATTCCGGCGTTGGAGATCCCTTTGGGGTCGTACCCGGCCATGCGGATTTCCCGTTTCAGGTTGTACATGGCCGCCCGCAGGTTTTGTTGCATGGCCGCCATTTCGGTCTGCAGGGCGTAGGATTTCTGCTGGGAGTAGAATGTGGAATAGATCCCGGCCATCACGATGCCGGTAATGGCCATCACCACCAGGAGTTCAATGATCGTGAAACCCGGTTGGGCCGGTAAGGACCCCGATGGGTTGTCATGGGTGATATGCATGCGACATGGGCCTCCGTATCGGGTTTCACCCCGTTGGGGTTCTCACTCCCAGACGGCACCGTTCCATTTCTGGAGCTGTACTACGCCTGTGGTCAACGCCCCCACCCGGTAGTAGCCTGAACTGTGGGCGTTGGAGAGATAGGCGAATCCACCGTTGCTGAATCCCCGCACATCGAAGACCAGGTAATCCACATCAAAGGTCTCTCCTGATGGGCCGTCGAACCGGGTGCCGTACTTGTAGCTCGAGAGGTCCACGGTCCGGTCGACCCCGGAGACTGTGTAGCGGTATTGGTCGGGGCCCGCATAAAAGGACACACCGGTGGCGGTGTTCTGCCGGATGGCGAGAAGCCGGGTCGATTGAAGACCCGAGTAGAGGTCCTGAGCCGAGGTCTTGAGTCTGTAATTCGGAAGCCACCGGGAAAAGCCCGGGATGGCGATCGCTGTCAGGACGCCCAGGATGGACATGACCACCATGAGTTCCACGATGGTGAACCCCGAACCGGTTCGTTTCTTGGAGATGATGGATCGCACCATGATTCCTCCACCATGGGAAAAGGCCGTGCCTGCCTTTTCCGGTTCCTCAGGTTACGCACCCGGGAGATGATCAAGATGCGTGCCAAGCGGAGGTCTCAATAAAAATGCTTTAAAATCAAATAGATGAGCTAAATGGGGGGAGGGCGGAACGACCGCGGACCGTGGATGACGTCCTGGACTGGTGGCATTTTGCAACATTTTTGAGAGGAAATCATGGAAAAACAATCGGTTGGATGCGAAGTGGCATTTTGCCACGGGTGGCGGAATGCTACTTGAACGGGGGGGAGGGAATGTTGTGACGTCGAATCTTCCGGTGAAGAGTGGACTTGTCGATACCGAGGATTTCGGCCGCCTGCTTCTTGTTGCCGGCCGTCCTGGAGAGGGCCTTTTGGATGGCGGTGACCTCCAGTTCCTGGAGATTGAGCGGTGTCTCTTCAGGGGAGGTCGTGCGCGCGGCCTTCACCATGTCCAGGGGAAGGTCTCGGACTCCGATTTCCTCGGCCGTGGAGGTGGTTGCCGCACAACGCTCCAGGAGGTTTTCCAGTTCCCGGACGTTCCCGGGCCAGTCATAGGAGAGAAGCGCATTCATGGCAGCCGGGGTGATGGCCTGGATACTGGATTTCCGTTCGTCCTGAAGTTTTTTCAGCGTATGTCCTATGAGCACGGGGATGTCTTCCTTTCGCTCCCGCAGGGGAGGGATCCATATGGGAAGGACCCGAATCCGGTAATAGAAGTCCTCCCGCAGCCGCCCTGATTCCACGGCCGCCTTGAGGGGCCGGTTCGTGGCCGTGATAATGCGGACGTCCACGGGAATCTCCTGTTTCCCTCCCACCGGACGAACGGATCTGTTCTGAAACACGTGCAGGAGCTTGACCTGGAGTTCCGGGGCGATTTCCGCAATTTCGTCCAGAAAAAGGGTGCCTCTGTGGGCCGACAGGATGATGCCCAGGTTGTCCCGAACAGCGCCGGTGAACGCGCCTTTGGTGTGACCGAAAAGCTCGCTCTCCATGAGTTGGGGCACGATCGCTCCCAGGTTCACTTCCACGAAAGGCTCGTGTTTCCTGGGGCTGTACTTGTGGATCATTCGGGCCAGGAGCCCCTTCCCGGTCCCGGATTCCCCCTCGATGGAGATGGGGGTGTCCATGTGGCTGATCTTGTGAATCGTCTCATAGATGTCCTGAACGGGCCGGCTGATGCCCACGAATTCGCCCATGTATCCCCGGGACTGCAGCTCTTTCTTCAGAAGCAGGTTTTCCCAAAAGATGGCCTTTTCACTGATGATCTTCTGAATGACCTGATAGAGGTACTGGAGTTCCACCGGCTTGAGAAGGAAATCGAAGGCATGGATCTTCACGGCCTCAACCGCCTCTTTCATGGTGCCGTATGCGGTCATCAGGACAATGTTGATCTCGGGGTAACGCACCCGGGCCTCCCTGCCGAGGGTGATACCGTCCATGCCGGCCATCATGATGTCCGTTATGAGGATGTCGAAGGCCTCGTCCTGAAGTAGTTTCAGAGCCTCCAGGGGATCGTCCGTGCCGGTTACGTTCAGGCCCCGGCGTTGCAGGTAGAGAACCATGGACTGGAGGAACGATTTTTCGTCCTCCACCACCAGGATTCGGATGGAAGACTGCATGTTTTTGGGGTCGATTTCAGGAGTCATGAACATCCTCCTGAAAGAACCGTTCCAAAAAGGGCAGGATCTCTTTCTTGAATTTCAGCGGTTTTTCAAAATAAGGCTTGCCGCGTCTCAAGAGTTGCTCAATGATCTCCTCTTCCCAGATAAAGGAGGTAAAATAGAGATGGTGGACAAACCCATACTCTTTTTCCAGCATGTCGGCGAGATCGAACCCCCGCTCGTTGCGCAGTTTGATGTCCGTCATGAGCAGGTGGATCCGGTCATGTTCTTCTCGAAATATTCGCAGGGCCCCGGCGATGGTCTCGGCCGTGAACACCTGATAGCCGTACTTGACAAGCCATTCCGAAATCGTGAACAGCACGGACTCATCATCGTCAACAAGGAGAATTCCTGGATTTTTCATGCAGTAACCATACCCCAAAATCCGTGAGTTGTCATTCGTCATACCCGACGGGCGCACTGCGGATCGGTTCGTGGATGGAACCATCTGATATGGCGGGTATCCAAGGAAAACCGCTCAACCGTAGCCGATCGCCTTACTGCCCCTTGAAAGGATAGGGGCGGATGACGTGATTCCGAATATTTTACCACCCGATTCGATTTCGGCCATTGAAATCATGGGCCGGATTGTACTACAAGAAAAAACGGTTTTCCGCGAGCAGGTCCCCGGCACGGCCGGGGCCACAGACGGCCCGATCACGTGTCTGCCCCTATTCGAGAGGCGCGTGCACCGGAAGGAGGCGGGAGGGATGGCCATGGATGAGCTGAAGCTGGCGGGCACGGGCCCGAACAGGACGGTGGAGAAGCAGATACGCCGGGGCCGTGGAGAGGCTTTGCCCTTTGATTCCAACGCCTTCCAGGAAGAGAACCGGCTCGTCCTGGACCTGACGTATGTGTTCGACGATCCCGGCGAGACCCCTCTCACCCGAAGGGATCTGGAGGTCCTGGGACCGCGGGTCCTGGAATTCGAGGCCATGCTCGAACGGGGGGAGGGAGACATTCGGGACGGCGATGTGCCCATGATCGGCTGGCACGACATGCCGTCGCGCATGGAGTCGTCCCATTTGGACGAGATTCGGGCCGTGACCGAGAGCCTCAGCCGGGAGATCGATGCATTCGTGTCCATCGGCATCGGCGGCTCCTACCTGGGTATCGATGCCACGTTCCGTGCTCTCACCCACACATATTTCAATCAACTCTCCCGCGATGATCGGGGAGGCGCCCCGGAGATCTACTTCCTCGGACAGAACATGGATCCGGACTACGTTCGGGACACCCTGGACATGCTTCAAGGGAAGCGTGTGGGGATCAATGTCATCTCCAAGTCCGGAACCACCACGGAGACCGCCATCGCGTTTCGAATCCTCCAGCGACTTCTCGAAGAGAGTATGGGGGAAAAGGCCGTCCGGAACATTCTGGTGACCACGGACAGGCATCGAGGCGCGCTGCGCGACCTGGCGGACCAGAAGGGCTATCGGTCCTTCGTGGTGCCGGAAGACATCGGAGGCCGGTTCTCGGTCCTCTCGGACGTAGGGCTGGTGGGCCTTGCCATGGCGAACATCGACATTCACGAGTTCGTGGCCGGTTTTCGGAACATGGAGCGCGTCTGCTCGTCGGACACCTTTCTGGAGAACCCGGCCCTGGTCCATGCCGCGGTCCGTCATCTGGCCTGGGAGAAAGGGAAGAAGATCGAGGTGGTTGCTGCAAACTCGCTTCCGCTCTTCTACATTGCCCGGTGGATGGAGCAACTCTTCCCGGAGAGCGAGGGGCACAAGGGACACGGCATGTGGGTCTCGCCGTCCCTCTACAGCGAAAAATTGCACGCAAACGGCCAGATGGTCCAGCAGGGGGAGCGAAACATTCTGGAGACGTTTCTCCTCCTGGAGGAGCACGACAACCGGATGGACATTCCCGAGGACAAGGGAGACCTGGATGGGTTGAATTACCTGCCCGGTTGCGGTATGGACATGAACCAGGTCAACCGAAAGGTAGTGGAAGGGCCCGCCTATGCCCACCATGCGGGCGGGGTGCCCAACATGACGCTCGTGGTGCCCCGAAGAAACGCGTACAACCTGGGTCAGGTCTACTACATGATGGAAAAGTCCGTGGCGATCAGCGGCTATCTGCTCGGGCACAACCCCTTCGTGCAGCCTGGAGTGGAGGCCTACAAGACCGCCATGTTCGCATTGCTCGGAAAGCCGGGATATGAACAAAAGGCCGCAAAAATGGAGGAAAACCTGAAAACCAGGGAGAGGATTCGCATTCATGCTTGATCGACCGATTGTTCTGGCCACACGGAACGCGGGGAAGATTCGGGAGTTCGAGGCCCTTCTGTCGGGTTTCCGCGTGGAGTTCCGGAGCCTCAATGACTTCGGTCCCATCCGGGACGTGGAGGAAGACGGGGCCACGTTTGATGAAAACGCCTACAAAAAGGCGTCCATGACCGCACGAATGCTGGGTCTGCCGGCCCTGGCCGATGATTCGGGCCTGGTGGTGGAGGCCCTTCAGGGTGAGCCCGGGGTGCGATCCGCCCGGTACGCGGGTGAGGGGGCTTCGGACGATGAGAACAACTGCAAGCTGCTCGACGCCATGGCGGGAAAGGCCGACCGGAGGGCGGCCTTTGTCTGCGTAATCAGCCTCGCGGTCCCGCGGGGACCGGCCCTCACCTACGAAGGACGGTGCGAGGGCCGGATCGCCGAGAGCGCCATGGGAACGAACGGATTCGGGTACGACCCGGTCTTTTTCCATCCGCCCTCGGGAAAGACATTCGCCCAACTCACGGCCGAGGAAAAGAACCGGATCAGCCATCGCGGAAAGGCCATGGGTGAGCTTCGAAAAGAGTTCGGCCAGGTGCTCCAGTGGCTCGAACAGCGCATTCGTGAAGAGCCCTTTTGAAACGGAGTCCCCCGCCGTCCCCGGTTTCGCTCTTTTTGCGGGTGGGGTGTAACCTTTTCGAAGGAAGCGGCTCTACATGCCTAAGCCTGATGGAGGGGCAACTACCCGGAGACGGAAATCACGTCTCCATCATTCCACGGAATTACGGGCTTATCGGCGGCAATGGATCGCGAATCAGGGTCATTGACAATCATGGAGAAATGTATACAATATTAATATGAAACCTGTCTGAGGGCAGAGACACTCTAAGGAGGAATACATGTTTGAGGTCACGGAAAAAGCGGACAGCATGATCAAGGATTTCTTGAAGGACAAGGAAGAGATTCCGGGTATCCGGATCTTTCTTTCCCAAGGTGGTTGAGCGGGGCCCTCTCTGGGCATGGCTCTGGATGAGCCTCGCGATGATGACCAGATTTTTGAGATGAACGATCTTACGTATATGATCAACAAGGATCTCTTTGAGCAGGTGAAACCCATCAATGTGGATTTTGTCGAGTCGGCCATGGGGTCTGGTTTTTCCATCCAGGCCAATTTGAACGCGGGTGGCGGTTGCGGTAGTAGTTGCGGAAGTTCCTGCAGTTGCTGATCGATCCTTGACATGTCAGGCCTTCCCTCCGGTTACCGGGAGGGAAGGCCTTTTTTTACGTCTTCGGCACGGTCCCGCCTATAGACCGCCTTTCACCACCTCCGAACGACACCATGAACAACGGAATCCATCCGGTTCCGCCGTCCGTCATCCGCTCCTCTTTCCTGCACCTCCCACGGGACGGCAGTCCAGCCGGTTTCGTTGGAACGAACCGGCTGCACTCGGAGTTGTCGGGGCCTTTACAACGACAGACAAAAATATTATGGTGTCCCCTTAAAACGGATTTATTGCCATCCTTGGACCCGAAGGACACCCTTGGTCGTCCATGGGGTCCGGCGTGAGGAATGCCATGTATTCCAAGATGCTGAGCCTCCGATTTCCGGAGAAGACCGTCAATGAACCGATTGCCGTGAACCTGGTGAAAGAATTCGACCTCTCCTTCAATATCCTGAAGGCCACGATCTACCCCCGCAAGGAAGGGTTCATGGTGCTCGAACTGAGTGGCCACAAGAAGAATTTTCACCGGGGCGTTCAGTACCTGAAGAGCCTGGGCATCAAGGTGGAGAGCATCGGCAATGACATTCGACGCAACGAGGATCGTTGCTACCATTGCGGGGCCTGCACGGCCGTCTGCGTCACCGGCGCTCTCCATATCAAGAGGCCTGAGATGGAAGTGATCTTCGACAAGGACAAGTGCAGCGCCTGTGAACTCTGCGTGGTTGCCTGTCCCGCCCAGGCCATGGAGGTGAACTTCAACCGGACCCTCCTGTATTGACCCGTAACCGTTCCCCCGAAGACGGTCCGCGGTGAAAACCGGTGACGCCCGGGGCGCCTCGCCGTTCCCAAGAAAACCGCTCGGGCGCCGGCTGTGGGAACGTCGGGGTACGGTGAAGGACGTCTCTCGCACCCATTTTCGACACACACGCCCATGAATTCCGTCCAACCCTCATCGGTCGCGGTTGCCTTGAGCGGCGGTGTGGACAGCGCACTCGCCGCAGCGTTGCTCAAGGACGCGGGTTGGGAAGTGCAGGGCGTTCATTTCCTGCTTTCCGCTCCGGATCACGAGCCTAACGCCAGGCGACGAACCGTTGAGCGCATCGCCGCTCACCTCGAAATCCCCCTCTACGTCCTGGATGTGCGGGACGTGTTCGAGCAACGGGTGATTGAACCGTTTCTAAATGGGTATCTGCAGGGAATCACGCCCAACCCCTGCGTGGTGTGCAACCCCCGGGTCAAGTTCGAGACCCTTTTGCGGTGGGCCGGCGAACACGGCATCGCCTTTGGGGCCACGGGTCATTATGCGAGGGTGAAGCCCTTGGGACGCGGTCGGTGGGGACTCCTGCGAGGGAGGGACCGGCAAAAGGAACAATCGTATTTTTTGCACCGGCTGGGGCAGTCCGCTCTGGCCAGATGCCTTTTCCCTCTCGGCGGCATGCGCAAGCAGGAGACGCTGGAGCAGGCCGCGGGCAGGCATCTTCCACTGGGGGCGGCGCCGGAGAGCCAGGAGATCTGTTTTATCCCCGGGAAGGACTACAGGGCCTTTGTGGCGGCCCGAAAAGGACCGGAGGCGATGCATTCGGGGAACATTGTGGACATGTCGGGAAGAAAGCTGGGGACACACGAAGGGGTATTCCGGTACACCATCGGCCAGCGGCGCGGGCTGGGACTCGCCTCGAAACGGCCTTTTTACGTCGTGGGCCTTCGTCCTGAGAGGAACCAGGTGGTGGTGGGAAGGCGGGAGGATCTTTTTTGTGCACATGCCGAGGCCCGGGCCTTTTTCTGGTCCTCCGGCATTCCCGGTGCGGGCACCTTTCGAGCGGAGGCCCAGGTGCGGTACCGGCATGCGCCGGCGCCCGGCACGGCGTGCGTCCTCGATCCGGACCGGGTGCGCTTCGAGTTCGACGAACCCCAACCCGCGGTAACGCCGGGGCAGGCTCTCGTTTGCTATGACGGGGATCTCGTTGTCGGAGGAGGGTGGATCCAGTGACCCTGGGATAGGACTCAGGCGATCGGGGGGATGCCCGGGCGGTTTCCATGAAAGGCGGCACATTCAAAATATTCACCCTCGGGTGCAAGGTGAACCAGTACGAGTCCGCCTATGTGGAGGAATCCCTGGTGCGGGCCGGCTGGCGTAGGGCGGAAAAGGGAGATCGGGCCGATGCCGTGTTGGTGAACACCTGCATGGTGACCGGCCAGGCCTCCTGTCAGTCCAGACAGGCCATACGAAAGCATATTCGAGAGAATCCCGGGGGGGTGGTGGTCGCGACGGGGTGTTACGCCCAGGTACGGCCTCAGGAACTGGCCGCTATTCCGGGCATCCACCTGGTGGTGGGCAACACATTCAAAGGACGCCTTCCCCAAATGATCCAGCGTGCCCAGCCCCTCTGTCCCCCGGCCGTCATGAGGGAGGATTTCCCTCATAGACCTCTGTTTGAATACCTGCCTGTGCACACCCATCCGGGGCACACCCGGGCCTTTCTCAAGATACAGGACGGGTGCAACGCCTATTGCAGTTACTGCATCGTTCCCTACGGACGAGGCGGACCGCGAAGCATGAACGCCGCCGATTTGGTGGACGCCCTGAAGGGGTTTGCGCGGGAGGGATATTCGGAAACGGTGCTGACCGGGATTCACCTGGGAAAATACGGTGAGGACCTGTCTCCTCGAATCGATCTGAAGACGCTCCTGAGACACATCGGCCGGGAAGGCCCGCCCCTTCGCGTTCGGCTCAGCTCCCTGGAGCCGAATGAGATCGACCGGGAAATCGTGGACATGATGGCCGCCGAGCCCTGGCTTTGCAGACACGTTCATCTCCCCCTGCAGAGCGGCGATGATCGAATTTTAAAACGCATGAACCGGCGATATACGGCCCGGGCCTTTGAAGAGGTGGTGACCGGCATTCGGGAGCGGATCCCGCATGCCGCCATCGGGGCGGACGTGCTGGTCGGGTTTCCGGGCGAGTCGGAGGAGGCCTTCGGCAACACGAGGGACCTCATCGATCGTCTCCCTCTCACCCACCTTCATGTGTTTCCATTTTCCCCGAGACCCGGAACCCCGGCGGCCGGTTTTCCGGACCCGGTTCCTCTCACCGTCATTCGGCGGCGGGCGGCCTCGTTGAGAGAACTGGGGAACCGGAAGCGGAGGGCGTTTTTTCGCTCGTGCCTGGGCGGGATCTATCCGGTCATCGTGGAGGATCCGGGTTCCGGTGAAGGTGCCATGGCCCGGGGTCTGGCGGACAACTACCTCCCCGTCTCATTCCCGGCGACAGGAGATTCGACCGGCGTGATTCGTGTTCATGCGGAGACCGTGGACGGCGATAACGTGATCGGGCGTCCGGTGGGATGATCATAACCGGTTGATCAACGTCCATGGCCTGACGGACCGATGATTCCGGTTCATGAAGACTTGGGATTCGCGATTGGGAGGATGGAATGGATTGTCTCATGCCGTTTGGTTTCGAACTCCCCACACGCATCGAGTATGGGCCGGATCGGGCCTCGGATGTGGGGCGATTCGTGAACGAACTCGGAGGGAAGCGTGTCCTCGTGGTCACGGACCCCGGAATTGCAGGGGTCGGGCTCCTGGATCCGATTCTTGAGGGCATGGACCGGGCGGGCCAGGACCGGAAGGTCTTTGATCACGTATCGCCCAATCCCAAGGACGAGGAACTCCTGGAGGGGGCCGAAGCGGCAAGGGCCTTCGGTGCGGATGTGCTGGTGGCCGTGGGAGGGGGAAGCGTTCTGGATTGCGCCAAGGGTGTGGCCGTGCTGGCGCGGCAGGGGGGCAGACCGCAGGACTACTCGGAACGGGGAAGCATCGGCCCGAATGTCCTCCCTCTGATCGCCGTACCCACGACCGCCGGATCGGCCAGCGAAGTGACCTTCAGCGCGGTCATCACGGACACGGCGGAGCGGAACAAGTTCACTATGAAGAGCCCCCTCATCGCCCCGCGCATCGCGGTCCTGGATCCCGGGATGACAAAGAGTATGCCGGCACAGCTCACTGCGGCCACGGGCATGGACGCCCTGACCCATGCCATCGAGGCGTACACGGTGACGTCCGCCAACGCGTTGTCCGATGCCATGGCGCTGGCCGCCGTGAAAATGATCTCGGCCCACCTGGTCCAGGCCGTGACGGAGGGCCTGGACATGGAGGCCAGGGCCGGCATGCTCCTGGGAAGTCTGATGGCGGGGATTGCGTTCAGCCACTCGGATGTGGGGGCGGTCCACTGTCTGGCCGAGGCCATGGGCGGGGTGTACGATGCGCCCCACGGCGCCTGCAATGCCGTGATCCTTTCCGAGATGATGGCCTGGAACCGGGAGGCCTGTCCGGCTCGGTACGCCCGCATTGCCGAGGCCATGGGCGTGCGGGTCGATGGGAAAGAACCGGGGTCCCATGAGGCCGTACGCCTCGTCCGACGGCTGGCCCAACAGGTGGGATTGCCGGGGATCCGGGCCCTGGGGCTCAAAGGGGAAGACTTCGCGGACCTGGCCCGTCGATCGGTCCATAACGGCAGCAACGGGAGCAATCCACGGGCCATGGCCGAGGAGGACTACATTCACGTGCTGGAGAAACTCTGGGAAGCGGATCCGTCCGGCTACGCCGTCCCGGTCGAGACCCTGAAGGGGACTCCAAGGGGAAGCACAGGGGCCGGCCCCGAAAAGTGGGTTCCGGACACACGGAGACCGGAAGTCGTGAGGCAGCGGAACCGGGCCGAGGAGATCAATTACGCCCTGTTTCGAATCTCCAACGCGGTCAACACCACCCATGATCTTAGCGAACTCTATGCCTCCATTCATGACACGCTGGAACGCATCATCGACGTGACCAACTTCTATATCGCTGTGCACGAACCGGAACGGGGGGTCCTCACCTTTCCCTATCATCACGATGAAACGGATGATGATTTTGAGGATGTCCCCGCGGACCTGGCAAAGGTCAACTCACTCACCGGCCAGGTCTTTCTGGACCAGAGACCGGTCTTGCTTCATGAACGACAACTCCGTGAGCGGAAGGCCGAGGCTCGGGTTCAGGGTCCGGTCCCCCTGGTGTGGCTCGGCGTGCCGCTGATGGTCCGAAACAAGGTCATCGGCGTTATGGCAATCCAGAGCTATACGGATCCCAATCGATATGACGACACGGACGTGGAAGTCCTGACGGCCGTATCCGAGCAGATCGCCGTGGCTGTAGAGAGAAAGCGGGCGGAGGAAGCGCTCGCTCGAAGTGAGAGGCGCTTTCGTGAAATGGCCGATCTCTTGCCGACCATCATCTGTGAGATCGACCATGAGAGGCGGATCCGGTACATGAACCGGATGGGGTTGGAGACATTTTCAGGCTCATTGGATGCCGGGGGGGCGTCCCTCACCATCCTCGACCTGATTCACCCCGAGGATCGGGATCGGGCCGTGGTTTTTCTGGACGCGGTCACGGAAGAGGGAGGCATGAAAGGCACCGAGGTGCGCCTCGCGGGGTTCCCTGAAACCGAGACGGCCGCGTTGATCCATGCTTCGACCATAACCAGGGAAGGGGAGGTGCGGGGATCCCGCCTCTGCATAACGGACGTTACTCAGAGGAAGCGGCTGGAGGCTGAACTGCAGCGTACCCACAAGATGGAGACCATCGGGACCCTGGCGGGTGGAATCGCCCATGATTTTAACAACATTTTGGCCATCATTATGGGATCGCTGAGCCTGGCGAAGACCGGCCGATCGACCGGAGAGGACATCGAGGTCTACCTGGCCAACGCGGAAGAGGCCACCATCACGGCCAGGGACCTGATTCAGCGTTTTATTACCTTTTCCAAGGGATGGCAGCCGGCCAAGAAGAGGACCCCCATTCGTGAACTGGTCGAAAGCTCCGTCCGTTTCGTCCTGGACGGAACCCCCATCGCCTGTCGAATCTCCATGCCGGATTCCCTGTGGCCGGTGGAGGTGGATCGGGCGGAAATGGGGCGCGCAATCAACAACCTGGTCATGAACGCCCGGGAGGCCATGCCCCGGGGGGGGACACTGGACATCCAGGCCGAAAACCTCTTCCAGAGACCGGGCGACATGGAAAGCGATATCCCGCTTGCCGAAGGCCCCTACCTGAAGATCGCCATAGGAGATCAGGGTCCGGGAATCGCCCGGGAACACCTTCCGTTCATCTTTGATCCTTATTTTTCCACCAAGGAGAGGGGAAGCCGGAAGGGCATGGGGCTGGGATTGACCACGGCCTATTCCATTGTGCAGAAGCACCGGGGCCTGCTGCAGGCCGAGTCCTCACCGGGACGGGGCACGACCTTTTTTATCTATCTTCCCGCCCATCCCCCCGACTAGGAGGATCGATGGTCAGGGCGATTTTCGGCCGGCCGGAAATCGACATCCACGGTTCCAGTGCGCTTGAAAGGCGCGGTCCGGATCAATCCGGGGAGATGGTTGGATTCGGGTCCAGGATGACCCGCGCGTCCAGGGCCGGCGCGCCCTGTCCCTGTTCCAGGGCCAGGAGCGGGTTGACCTCCATTTCCAGAATGGCCGGGAACTCGGTCATGAGGCGGGAGACCCTCACAATTCCCTCCACCACGGCCTCCCGGTCCCGGGGCTTGCCTCCCCGGACGCCGTCCAGGAGCCGCCGTCCATGAATGCGATCCAGCATGCGGGCGGCCTCTCCGCGGTCCACCGGGGCGACCCGCCAGACCGCATCGCCGAGGGCCTCCACCAGAATACCGCCGAGGCCGAACAGGATCAACGGTCCGAAAACCGCGTCCCTCCTTCCGCCCACGATGACCTCAAGGCCGGGTCCGGCCATTTCCTGGACCAGGATCTCCACGTCTTTCTGTCCGGCGGCCTCCTGAAGGGCGAAGAACGCCTCGCGGACGCCGTCTTCTCCATCGATGCCGAGCAGAACACCCCCCCGGTCGGTCTTGTGGTTCAGGTGGGGCCGGTTGACCTTCATGGCTACCGGGCCTCCGAGAGAACGCCACGCGGCCACCGCCTCATTCGGGTCACGGGCCGTCTTGGAGTCGGGTACTCGAAATCCCCCGGCCCGAAGGAGATCCAGCCCTTCGGTCAGAAGCAGGGAGCCCCTCGGCGCACCCCGCTTCAGAATAGCGGCCGCGGCCTTTAGGTCCATTCCGATGAGTGGAGCCTCGGCGACCGCATTCGAGACCCCCTGGCGGCCGGAGAACCAGATCCGGGACTGGCTGAACGCACGCATGGCGTTCTCCGGTGCATCGAAGATGGGGATGGAGTAGTTTCGTTTCAGGTGGTCGATCTCCATGGCCTCGGCGAAGATCGCCAGGGCCACGGGTTTGTCGTAACGGGCCGTGAGTTCGGCCACCTTGCCGATCAGTTCTCTGGAGACCTCCTGCTCGAAACCGCGGCGGTACCCGTGGCCCAGGAGGACCCCGTCCACATCATCGCGCCTGAGCATCTCTTCCATGATGGTTTCGTAGACGCCCAGATCGAAGAGATCGCCCAGATCGAGAGGGTTCTGCAGCCGGATCACGTGGGCCCTCAGGCGGCTTTCGATTTTCTCGAGGAGTTCGGCGGGGAATGCGGGGAGTTCGAACCCGTAATGGGCGCAGGCATCGGCCGCGATCACCGCGTGCCCCCCGGACCGGGACACCACGGCCAGCCGGTTTCCCCGCAGGGGAGGCATGGTCAATCCCTTGATGTAGTCCATGGCCTCGCTCATGGTGTTGACCCGGACGCATCCCGCCTGTTCCAGGGCATTGTCCACCAGGATGTCGTCCGCGAACAGGGCCGTGGTATGGGAATGGGCGATGCTTGCGCTGGCCTTGAAGCGGTTGGATTTGTGGACCAGGATCGGCTTGGGGGAACGGGATGCGATTCTCACAAAACGCTGCCCGTCGGTGAACCCTTCCAGGTAGAGCAGAATCACACGGGTTCCGGGGTCCTGAATCAGGTATTCCAGGAGATCGTTTTCGTCCACATTGAGTTTGTTTCCCATGGAGACGAATTTGTTGGCGCCGATGTTTTCCTCCGCCAGGAACCCCAGATAGCTCAGGCCCACACCTCCACTCTGGGCCAGGACCGATACGGGGCCGGTCTTGAGGTCCTCCCGAAGGGGCCAGAATGGAAGCGCCAGTCCGTTTTCCATGTTGGTCAGGCCGATGCCGTTCGGACCGATAAAGCGGATGCCGTAGCGATCCGCCGCATTGGAACAGGCCTGTTCGATGGCGACGCCTTCCTCCCCCAGTTCGGAAAACCCCCCCGACTCGATGACCGCCCGTCGAATTCCCTTGCGCCCGCATTGTTCGAGGATTCCCGGAATCGTGCGGGCCGGAGTGAGGATCACGGCCAGGTCCACCGGCCGGTCCAGGGACTCCACGGAGGGATGAATTCGCTGCCCGTACACGATCCCTTCCTTGACGCCCACCGACAGGACCTCTCCGGTGAAGCCGAAGGTGAGGCAGTTCTGAACGATATTCTTCCCCAGGTTGGCGCGCTCGGAAGACACCCCCACAACCACCACGCTTTCGGGATAGAAGAAGCGGGACAGATCGTCGGGGCCTTCAGTCCGGTTCATTTTTCTCTCCTGATTTTTCGAGACGTCTCTTTCCATGTGCGTCGCTTTCGTCCTTTCGAATCCCGACGGGACCGGTCCGGATCCCGTTCCGCCTCCAGCAGGAACGTCCCAGCGTCGAACTGGGGCCCCCGGGCGGCCTTTTTCCGCTCAAAAAGCGGTTCTTCCGGTTGTTCCAGTGCCCTCTGCTGATCCCGGCTCAAGGGCGGCCCCACGATGGCTTCCGGGTGAATCTCCACAGCGAGGAACAGCGTTCCAAAGGCGGACAAGGGTGCAGAACCCTGGCCACCGGACGGGATGCGAATCTCCAGAATAACGGGAGAGGCATCCATTCGTCTTCCCATGCGAAGGGCCATGTCCCTGTCCTGAGACAGGATGTGCGGGCCGTCGGGGCGTGGTTTCAAGCCGTGTTCCAGGGCATGGGAATGGGCCCGTCTTCGGACGGCGGTAAAGAGCAGGCCGGAGGGAGGCTCGACCGGAATGAGTGGGTGGGTCTGGAAACGGCGTTCTGTGGCACGTATCCGTGTGCCGTCGATCTCAAAATCGCCTCGATGTTCGCTGAGGAGGACTTCTCTCAGAGCCCCTTCGTTGAAGGAGGACCATCCGGGCTCCTCCCGGAGGGCCTGAAGGAGGCGTTTGACGGGCAGAAAGCCGTCGCTGTCCGGAACCAGGCCGAATTCGTCCGGGCGGTGCCCGAGAACGTAGACCATGATTCGGCTCAATTCATCAACACGGAATCGGTGGTGTTTGGACACGGGGTGTTCCCCTGGTTGTGTACGGGTCGGTTTATCGGGATCCCGGCTCTTGTGGGCCTCTGGGCACAAAAGGATCGTTTCAGCTCCTTCAAGACTCTCTTACAACTCCGAAACGGCCCTTGTCAAACGGAACACGATTCGTTGAAGGCTCAGCCGGAGGCGGAGTCGGCCGGATGCCTGGAGATATCCGGACGCCTTGATCGGGACAGCGGTTTCATGTACGCTGGATGGGCAAAGGCGGCTTTCTGTATCATTGAACCGCTCCTCCGGCGTCATCGGGGGGGCTTCCATTCAAGGAGAGGGGAACACATGGGCCTGGATTTGTACGAGGACATCCCCCCCGAACGGGCCGAGTTTCTGGCCCGGGACTACAGTCGGGGCTTCATCCAATACTGCCGGATGAAGGCAGAGGTGATTCAACGGGGATTTTTCCAGTCCCGGGTGGAGATCACCGACGACCACCGCCAGCAGGACGGATTCATCCATGCGGGCGTCATGGCCACCATGGCGGACCACACGGCCGGGTATGCCGCCTTTACCATGGTTGCGGACGAGTACCAGATTTTGACCATCGAATTCAAGATCAATTTTCTGCGGCCGGCTTACGGGGAGGCCCTTGTCTGCCGTTCCCGGATCCTGCGCGGCGGAACCCGGATTCTCTTCGCCGAATCCGAGGTGATGGATGAGCGAGGCGTAGAAGAGGTCTTGGCGGCAAAGGCCATGATCACCCTGACCGCTGTTCATCAGGATCGATTGCGGTTACAGAACGGATAATATTTCCTCGGCCACCCGCCCGGCCGCCTCGGCTGGATCTTGAGCATCACGGATGGGGCGTCCGATGACGATGTAGTCCGCGCCGTCCGTCACGGCCTGCCCGGGCGTCACCACCCGCTTCTGGTCGTCTTCATGGACGAGGGTCCAGGCCGGGCGGATGCCCGGGGTGACCACAATGAGTTCTTCCCCCCACTCCTGTTTCACCCGGCGGACCTCCCTGCCGGAGCAGACGAGTCCGTGGCATCCCGCCTCCACTGCCATGCGGGCCCGTTCCATGACCAGGGCCGGAATGTCGTTGGCCAGGTCCTCGCGAAAACCCAACCGCGTGAGGTCGGCCGGCCCCAGGCTTGTGAGAAGGCTGACAGCCAGGATTTGTGTGCCGCCGGTGTTTTCACGGGCCACCTCCTTCAGGAAGCCATCCCCGTGATCACAGTGTACGGTGATAAACTTCGGGCCGTGTTTGCCGGCCGCCATGAAGGCCCGTCTCATGGTGGCCGGGATGTCGTGAAGCTTGAGGTCGAGAAAGACCTTCTGCCCCGCTGTTTCGTGAATGGCGCGGACGATATCCGGACCTGCGCTGATGAAGAGTTCCAGCCCGACCTTGAAGAGGCCGACGCGATCTCGAAGAAGACGGACATAACCCATGGCCGTGTCCGGATCGGGTACATCCAATGGAAACACGATATAGTCTTCAGGGGGTCGTTTCATGAGGCACCTCGTTGAGTGAACGATTTCCTGTATATGCGGCCCGGTCGCAACAGGTGGGGGAAAAAAAGCTGGACAGGAGAAGGCAAAGCGGATAATGGTGAACGCCTGAAGAGCCACCGTAGCTCAGATGGTAGAGCACCTCACTCGTAATGAGGATGTCTGCGGTTCGATTCCGCACGGTGGCTCCATTTTTTATCCGATCCCCTTCCTCTGGTTCCCCCGGGCGTCTGATTCACCTCGTGTTCCGCAAATGGCCATGCATTTCCTGCCCGTGCCCGGGAATGGTGACCGGGAACGGCGGCGGCCGTTGGCTGCACTGCCGGAGTAAGAGGAAAGAAGCTTTCAGAGGATAGACCATGAATACGTGTAAGGGCAAGGGAGTTGTTTCATGAGTCGGTTTCTTCTCCTTGACGTAGGGGCCGGGACCCTGGACCTCCTTTGGGTGGACGCAGCCTCGGGCCTTCACTATAAGGCGGTCTGCCGTTCCCCGGTTCTCACGGTGGCCGAGACGGCCCGGGCCCTTCAGGGGGATATCCTGGTCACAGGGGTGGAGATGGGTGGAGGGGCCCTTTCGCGTGTCCTGAAGGAGAAGGCGCGAAAGGTCGACGTCGTGATGTCCATCTCCGCCTCCGCTACGGTTCATCATGATCCGGACCGGGTCCGAAGTCATGGAATCCGTGTGGTGGACGATATCGAGGCCGTCGAGATACTCCATCGGGGGCGACATGCCCGGCTGGTCAGCGGGGACCTGGATCGGGACCGGCTTCGAGGTATTCTCGCGGGTCTGGGAGTCCCATTGGATGTGGATGTCGTGGGGGTGTGCGCTCAGGATCATGGCGTGCCTCCCCACGGCGTGTCCCATCTGGATTACCGGCACCATTTATTCCGGGACGCCCTGGACAAAGATCCTCGGCCGCATCACCTCCTCTACCGGCACGACGGGATCCCTCCGGCCTTCAACCGGCTTCGCTCCATTGCAGCAGAGGCCCGAAAGCTCTCGGCCGGGGAGGTCTATGTGATGGATTCGGGTATGGCGGCCGTGATCGGCGCCTCCCTGGATTCGAAAGCAGCGGCCTTACGGCGGGTGTTGGTCCTGGACGTGGCCACGTCGCATACGGTGGCCGCGGCCCTTGAGGAGGGCGAGATCTGCGGGTTTTTCGAGTACCATACCGCCGCGGTGACCCTCGACAGGCTCGAGGCCCTGCTTCGCGATCTGGCGGAGGGAAACCTGCGGCATGAGGATATCCTGGCCGAGGGAGGGCACGGGGCCTACATACGACGTGCATTCGGGTTTTCGGCTGTGGAACGAATCGTGGTCACGGGTCCTCGACGGGGACTCCTGGCCGGATCGGATGTAGAGGTCCATCTTGGTGCACCGTGGGGGGACAACATGATGACCGGGACGGTCGGCCTTCTGGACGCTATTCTCAGACGCAAGGGCCTGGAGTCGCTTGATGTTACGTAAAGAAATGCGGATGGATTCGTGAAAACGGTTCATCTCGCCCAAAGACCCGGAGGAAACATAAAAAGCCATTGAAAATCGGCCCTGGAGAGGATAGAAGCAAAAGAGTCGGCAGGTCGGCTGAGGACGACTCTCGGGAGGTGCAAAGAATGAGTCTGCATGTGGAGTATTTTGTGTGTGACCATTGCCAGTGCAAGGATTTCAAACGGATCTACAACTTTTCCCTGCGGTTCCACGGTGTCAATTTTTCAGACGATCTGATCTACGATCGAATGACCGCCGAAGTATACCAGTGCGCGAACTGCAATAAACGCTTCAACGCGGAAGAGATCGAGGCAGCTCTGGCGAAGATCAGGCAGAAGAGAAGACAAAGGAAACCGCTCGGTGCGACGGCGTGAGCGGTTTCCTTTGTGAGGGTGCCGGGGAGGGGGAAAGGCATCTCACCCCGTTGGGGATTTTCCTATTCGGGATCCTTCTGGTAAAACTGAAATTTATACGAACCTAATTCGATTGTATCGAAATCCTTCAGTGCGACGCTCTCTTTCACCACCTCACCATTGACCTTGAGTTTGGCCATGCCCCCGGCGAACGAGATGGCGTAGCCCGAAGGACGGCGGCTGATGGTGGCTGCGGTGGAGCCCATCAGCATGCCGGAGAGCCGGATCTCCGACGTCTCCGCCTTGCCGATTTTGGTCAGCTTTTTGATGAGTTCGATTTCCCCCATATCGGATCCGTCGATAAAACTGATGACGCCGGTTTTTTCCGCCTTGGCCTCCGCCGGGGCGGTTTTCTGTTTGGAAAGCAGTTCTCTCTGCTTGGCCGTGTCCAGCATCATGGTCTTATCCAGGTCCATTTTATCGCCTTCCCCTCCCGGGGCCTGAGCCTGGTCCTTGGCCGACGAGACGAAAAGGAGGACATGCTTGCCGATGATGATCTTGTCTCCGTGTTGAAGCTTGTGTGTCACCACTTTTTCGTTGTTGATGAACGTGCCGTTTGTGCTCTGGAGGTCGGTCAGGATGAAGTCGGTTCCGGCATGGTCGATTCTCGCGTGGTAGCCGGAAACGGCCAGGTTGTCGATCACCACGGTATTGTCATCATTGCGACCGATGGTGATGCTTTCCTTCAACACCGGGTATTCCTTGATCACCTGTTTGTTGAACGTCAATACCAGTCTGGCCATGGCTTCCCCCGAGTTTCTGTGATTGAGCTTAATACTCCATATTAATTCAATAGTTGCCTGAATATCAATATGAAATGCGATGGAGGTGCAAAAACTTTTGAACCGGATTATCCGCCACACAATTCCAACAGGTTACGGCCTTCCCGCCGCCGCGTGAGCGGGATCCTGCGGGGCCGTCACATACGTCACGGACGCATTTTTTTCAGGAGCCTCTGAACACCGATGATCGCATCGGCGAACAGTCCGCCGATTTTTCTGAACGCCGGTTCCCGGGGTTTTTTGAGCCCGGACAGGAACACCGTGATGACGGTGGTATTGTCGTGTCCGCCGCGTCTCAGAGCGGTTTCAACGAACGTTCGGCAAAGCCCTTCCGCATCCCTTGCGGTCTGGGTCATTTCGAGGATTTCCCGGTCGGATACCAGGTCCGTCAGACCGTCCGAGCACAGCACATACCGGTCGTGGTTGGCCGGTTCAATCTCATAGATATCGGCATCCACGTCCTCGGAGGACCCCAGGTTCCGGGTAAGGACGTGTTTGAGAGGAGATGTCTCGGCCTCCTCGGGGGTCATCATGCCCGCCTCCACCTGTTCCGAGACAATGGTGTGATCCCTGGAGAGGCGTTCGATATCTCCGTCCCTTATCAGGTAGATCCGGCTGTCTCCTGCGTTGGCCGCGATCACGAGGGAGGGAGTGACGTGGATCGCCGCTATGGTGGTACCCATACCTTGGTACTGCTCATACTCCCGGGCCATTTCGTAGACCACGCGGTTGGCGAGCCGAATGCTGCTGGACAGGTAATTTCCCTGCACGGTCAGGGAAGGGTCTTGTGACCCGTAGATCTCCTCCAGGGGGGGATGGTGGGTTACCCATCGCTGGAAACTGGAGTTGATCATTTCGACGGCAATGCGGCTCGCCACCTCGCCTGCCAGATGGCCGCCCATACCATCCGCCACGATGTAAAGGCCATGGTCCAGGTCCGTGGAGAACGAGTCCTCATTGCCCTCCCGCTTCAGACCGACGTCGGTGATTCCCGAAGCTTGAATGTCCACGGTGTCTCCCGTCCTCAAGGCCGCATCGGCCCCGTTGGCTTGGTTTGGGGTGACGGTTGCCCGGTTTGCGCGCGCAATCTCTCGATTTTCGCATTGAGCAACCCCAGTAGCTTGGCCATCTCCGAGGCCTTTTGAAAGCGGTTGGCGGGATTTTTGGCCAAGGCCTTGTCGACGATTTGCTCGCACGCCTTGGGAATTTTCGGATTGATCTCTCGAATGGATGGGTGCCGAACCTGGGTGATCCGGTAGAGAAGGTTGCTCAGGTTCTCCCCGCGGAACGGAAGTTGCCCGGTGAGGAGCTGAAAGAAGAGCACACCCAGAGAGAAGATGTCCGACCTCTGATCGATTTTTTGCCCCATGATCTGCTCGGGGGACATATAGTTGGGCGTTCCTAGAATAACGCCTGTGCGGGTCCTGGAGGAAGATATGGCCTTTGCGATGCCGAAATCCGTGACCTTGACCCCTCCGTTTTTAAGAAGCATGATATTCGCCGGTTTGATGTCCCTGTGGATGACGTTCGCCTGGTGGGCGAACGCCAGTGCGTCCGCCACGCGCTCCACCACATGGAGCGCCTTGTGGAGCGGGAGGAGGTTCCCCTTGGAGGTGAATTTGTCCAGGTCCGTGCCTTCCAGGTACTCCATGGCCATGTAGGTCAGGTCCCCGTCATCTCCAACATCGTAGATGGTGACAATAGAAGGATGGGAGAGCCGGCCCGCGATTTCGGCCTCGGAAAAAAAACGGGCCTTGATATCATGGATCACGTCCTCTTCGAATTCATCGGAGAACCGTATGGTCTTGATGGCGAGCAGGCGATTGATCTTGGGGTCGCGAGCCTTGTATACCAGCCCCATGGCCCCTTTGCCCAGTTCTCCCGTGATCTCGTACCGGCCCACATGGGACCGCGCTTCGCCTCCCGCCTCCTTGAGAACGCTTCCTCCCTTTTCGGCGGTGTGACTGCCCAGAGTGGAGGACGTGTCCGCTTCCCGAAGCCGCGGGATACGATCGCCCAGGTCTCGATACCCACCCCCTTTTTCTATGTACTCGTATATCTCGAGGGCCTTATTGATCATCCTCTTCTGCTCGAATTCCAGCCCCAGGTTATAGATCAGGCCTCGAGACTCGTCGTCCAGAGGAAGTTTCTTGAACTTGTCAAAGGCGAGATCCAGAAGACCCTGACTCTGAAAGCTCAGTCCTAGCAGGCGGTTTGTTTCCATCGCCTCCTTGCTCGTGGACGAGGTGAAAAGGAAACGTTTGAGGGTCGTGAAAACGAACAGGAAGAGTATGCAGAGGACCGCAGTCCCCGAGTGAACCCAGACCCCCGCCCAGGAAAAGGCCAGAAATCCAGCGGCCGGCGGCAGGAGGGAGAGCCCAAGGGCTGCGCCTACACTTCCGATGGTCCCCATGCGCAGAAAGATCCCGAGGCTCAGAAGCCCAAGGAATAGGACTACCAAGGGTTCCAAATAGTTGAGCGCGGCCGGACGTGAAATGCAGCGGCCGTTCAGGAGACCGTGAAGGGCCGTGGCGCTCACTCGCCCTTCCGGCATGGCGTCGTCCACCGGGGTGGCGTATGTCCGACCGAGCCCCGGTCCGAAGCCCACCAGAGCGATACGACCCTTAAAGGATGCCGTCTCTTTTTGCAGGAGTACATCGGCGGCGGAGTGGATGGAGAAGGGGGGGGGACCTCCGTAGAAGCGAACGAGCACCGCGCCGTCAACCAGTGGGACGGGGCCTCCCTTGAGGCGCATTCGGCCTTGTCCCACCTGGATTTTCCCCATTTCCTCACCATGGTGCGCGGCGCTCAGGCGAAGAGGGAGGGACGGGAGTAGAACTCCCTGGTATTGCACGAAGGGAAGATGGATCCGGCCATTCCGGTCGTTCCCGACCGAAATCGTGGAGTGACCGAAGCCTGCTGCGGCGCGGGCCAATTCGTCGTAGGGGAGATCAAGACCCGTGGCCGCAATGTGATGCCTGATGTCTTCCGGGAGACGGGCCGGTCCGAGCAGGCTGCCCTTCAGGGTCTGGACGGCCATCTTCGGGGGAGTACCGCCCCCGCCGCGAAACCGTACCGGCACGGGGACCAGGACCTTTGCGCTGTCGGCTGCGGCCCTGGCGAGCCTCGTATCTCCGTTCAACTCCCCTTCCAGCTGTTCGAGGTTTTCACGGACCCAGTCGGCCAGACGTTTCTGCTGGGACGAGAGGGGATGCGCGTCCAGCCGTTCCCGCAACTCCCGCACCGCTTTATAGCCCGTTTCGCCCGATTCCAGGTGCACGGGAACGAGAAGTCCGATCAGCCCGGCGCCGGCCCGGTCCAGTCGTTCGACCAGCTCGGCGATCCGTTGGCGAGGCCAAGGCCAGGCCCCCATGCGCTGCACGCTTGGCTCATCGATTTCCACCAGGGCGATGGTCCGGGGATCGGGTGCGTCCGATTCGGAGAGCCGCATGTATATATCGTAGAGACGGTTTTCGAGAATGGAAAACCCTGCGGGAAGCCTGAAGGAAAGAATCGTGAAACAGAGGACGATCACGATTCCCGCAATGATACTCGGGCTGATGATCCTGTTTGTCATGTTCCCTGCGGTATGGTTCTTGTGGCACGAACGTGAAGGCCGTCCAAGTCGGCAAAAAGTTTATTCAATTTGAACCATGCTGTCAAAAGGAAAGCGAATTCAACGGGTAGCCGCCCCTGCTTTACGCTCTTCAACCGCTGATCTCGTACTGCTCCAGATGAAAATCCCGGCGGACGGTGATGATGATGCGTCGCCCGATGCGCTTTTCCACCTGCAGGACGGAATCGCGTTCCTCCTCTTTGAGGATATGTTCAATTTCCGGATGGACCAGAAGACAGACCTCAGCACCGGAGAAAGGGTGGGCCGATTCCCTCTCCAACTCCCGGAAGATTTCGTGGCAGATGGTCCGGGGGCTCTTCAGCATGCCCCGGCCCTCGCAATAAAAACACGGTGCTTCAAGGAATCGATTCAGGTTTTCCCGGGTTCGTTTTCGTGTCATTTCGATGAGCCCCAGTTCCGACATACGGAGGACATGGGTCTTGGCCCGATCCTTTTTCATGGCGTCCTTGAGGGCGGTAAACACCCGATCCCTGCTGGACTTGCGTTCCATGTCGATGAAGTCGATGACGATGAGGCCCCCGATGTTCCTCAAACGGACCTGATAGGCTATTTCCTTAACGGCCTCGAGATTGGTTTTCAGAATGGTCTCCTCCAGGTTCCGCTTACCCACATAGCTTCCGGTGTTCACGTCGATGGCCGTCAAGGCCTCGGTTATCTCGATGACGATCGACCCCCCGGATTTGAGCCAGATCTTGTTTTCCAGGGCGCGGGAGATCTCCATCTCGATCCCGTAGGAGTCGAAGATCGGTTCATTGCCTTCATAGAGTTCCACCGAGTGCCGGAGCCTCGGGGCGAAGTTCTCGATAAACGCCGTGATATTCCTGAACTCCTCTTCGGAGTCGATGACCAGACGATCCACCTCCCGAGTAAACAGATCACGTACCGCGCGGAGTGAGACGGCCAGGTCCTTGTAGATCAGGGCGGGACTCACGGCGCGGTCCATGGTGCGCTGAATGGTATCCCAGAGCTTGAGAAGAAAGTCCATTTCAGAATGGAGCTTTTCAGGGTTTGCACCCTCGCTGACGGTTCTGACGATGAACCCCAGATTGTCCGGCGTCATCTCCCGAACGATCGTTCTCAGGCGCTCTCGTTCCGTCGGATCCTCGATGCGGCGCGACACCCCGATGTGAGTGACCGTGGGCATGAGCACGAGATGTCGCCCTGGAAGGGAGACATGGGTGGTGAGACGCGCTCCCTTGGTGCCGATGGGTTCCTTGGAGACCTGGACCAGGATGTCCTGCCCCACGTGAAGGAGCTCTTCAATGGTGAAGGGGATGTTGGATGCCGCTTCGGAGACCGCGGGCTCCCGGGCCACGAGGTCTCCCCCTCCCCCTGCGGCGGACTGCCGGACCATGGCGTCTTCCATGTCGGTCAACCGCCTGTGAACATCGGAGACATAGAGGAAGCCCGTCCGCTCCAGCCCGATGTCCACAAAGGCGGCCTGCATCCCTGGCAGCACCCGGACCACGGTACCCAGGTAGATGTTCCCCATGAGTTCCTGCCCGGTCTCTCTCTCGATGTGGAGTTCCGCAATGAGGCCGTTCTCCACAAGGGCCACGCGGGTTTCATAGGGTCTGGTGTTGATGATGAGTTCCGTGGGCATGGGGTCCTCCCCGGTGCGAGGCGGCCCGAAGGGGCCAAGTGCCCCGCTCGCGCATTCTTCACCCGCCGGAGCCGTGCGACGGGGAGGTTTCGTGGAGGCGGCGACAAGAGCCACCACCTGGGAATCCTAAACCAAAGTCTGTTTTGTTTTCAATATCTTTGCTGCCCTGACCTGGATTTCATTCAGATGGAAAATTTCCCTCAGAACGTCTTCCGGCCTCAGGGATGGACCGGGCAGGTGATGGAGAATGAATTCCACGGAATCCACCGACAGGCTTCTCAGGATTTTAACAGAGGCCCTGGCATCCACTGAGCGTTCCCCCTTGGGTGTTTCCTTGACCACCATGCATGTTGTCGAGGCGAGAAAGCGATCCATGGACTCATGGTCGGCCCCGCATCCCTCCAGGGTGATGGTGTAATGGCTCTCGATCAGTCTGTTTTGTTTCTTCAGGCCGGTGACATCCTCCGCCAGGAGGATCCGAAAACCGTCCGGCAGATTCTGATTGAGACGCTCTTTGATCTCCACCGGCGTCGCCGGGGGTGAGAGTTCGATTCGGACGGTCTCCTGAAGACTCTCCGTCCCCACGGGAAGGGCGTGGGTGAACGAGATTTTGGGCGTCGGGTGGAAGCCTCCGGAGTGGACCGGGGAAAGGCCCGCTCTTCGAACCGCTCGGGAAAACAGACGGACCAGTTCCAGATGCCCCAGGTACCGTGCCGCATCGGTCTTGGAAAACGTGAGAACGTAGGCGCGGGCCGGGGCCGTGGAAGGTGGGACTTCGGGCGCCACCGGGCCTGTCGGTGTAAGCTCCCCCGGACGGATGACCGGATCGATGGTCTCGTGATCGCATACGCCGCAATCCAGGCAGCCCCTCCGGCAATCCGGGGTGGTCTTCTCTTCCAGGGCACGAAGATGTTCCTTCCACAAATATTCTTTTCGAACTCCGGAACGGATATGGTCCCAGGGCAGAGGGTCCTCCTTTGCCCTGGGGTGGTAAAGATACCGGGCCGGGTCCACGGATTCGCTCCGAAAGGCATCCTCCCACAGATCCAGGCGAAACTGATCACCCCAGGCGTCGAATCGCGCTCCGGCCTTCCATGCGCGGATGACCACGGGGAGCAGGCGCCGGTCCCCACGGGCAAAGACACCCTCCATCCAGCTCATCTCGGGTGAGTTCCACTTTACTCGAATCCTGGGGTCATGAAGGGAGTCCTGGATCGACCGAAGCCTCTTTCGGCTTTCATCCAGGGAGATCTGAGGATGCCACATGAAGGGCGTATGCGTCTTGGGCACGAATGTAGCCAGGCTGACATGGAGCCTGGGTTTCCCGCGTCGGGCTCCACTGAGCGTCGCCACTTCTCTGGACAGACGGACGATTCCCTGAAGATCTTCCTCGGTCTCCCCTGGAAGACCGAGCATGAAATAGAGTTTGATCAGTTTCCAGCCGGCTGCGTAGACCTTCCGGGCGGTCTCCACGATTTCCTGGTTGGTGAGGGTCTTGTTGATTACCCTTCGAAGGCGATCGGTTCCGGCCTCCGGCGCCAGGGTGAATCCGGTTTTTCGAACTCGCTTGATCTGCTCGAGCCAGGCCTCGTCCAGGCTGTCGATGCGAAGAGAAGGGAGGCTGATGGCCACTTTGCTGTCACTCTGCCGGTCCATGAGTGCCTTTAGCAACGGGGCGATGGCGGAATGATCACCGGCGCTCAGGGAGAGAAGGGAAACGTCTTCATAGCCCGTACGTTCAAGGCCCAGGCGTACGTGCTCGAGGATGGTTTCGGGTGACCTCTCCCTGGCAGGGCGATAGATCATGCCTGCCTGGCAGAAACGGCAGCCCCGGGTGCAACCCCGGCAGATCTCTACGGCAAGCCGGTCGTGCACGGGATCGGAGAACGGGACCACCTGATCCGAGGGGTAGGGGGCTTTTTCGATGTCGGGGACCATGGCCTTCAGCACGAAGGGGTGTTCGGGACGAAGGGGCCGTACGCCTGAAAAGACGCCGTGGCTGTCGACCTGCGGTTCAAAGAAGGAAGGGATGTACATCCCCTGAATATCCGCAAGATCGTCCAGCAGGGCCCTGCGGTCCCCCTCTCGATTCCGGTTGAACCTTCGGACCTTGCGGCAGATCTCCAGGGCGGCCTCTTCGCCGTCACCGATCAGGATGGCGTCGAATACGTGGGCCACAGGCTCGGGATTGAAGCAGGCGGGTCCCCCGGCAATCACCAGGGGAAAGGTTCGGTCCCGTTCCGATGCGCGAAACGGGATGCCGGCCAGATCGAGCATGGTCAGGACGTTGGTATAGCAGAGTTCATGCTGGAGGCTGAAACCCAGGACATCCAGTTGGGCGAGAGGCATACCGGATTCCAGGGTGGCAAGGGGTAGACCGTGTTCGCGAAGGGCCGTCTCCATATCTCCCCAGGGGCAGAAGACCCGCTCCGCGGCCAGCCATGGAAGGCTGTTCAGGATGTGGTAGAGAATTTTGATTCCCAGGTGGCTCATGGCCACTTCGTAGACATCCGGAAAGGCCAGTCCGACGGTCACTTCCACGCCGTCCAGGGGTTTTCGAACGGAGTTGGGCTCCGTCCCGAGATATCGGCTGGGTCGTTGGATTCCAGTAAACCAGGATTGCTCCGTCAGGTGCGTGCGCGTCAAGCATCCTCCGTCATCGGTGCGGGCAGTGGAAAGTGGAGTATGATCTGCGCCCCCCCCTCCGGGTGATTGGTTCCCTGGACACGGCCGTGAAGGCCCTCGATGATTCTCTTGACGGTGGCCAGGCCCAGTCCGGACCCTTCCTCTTTCGTGGTGAAGAAGGGGGTGAACAGGTTGTTCAAGGCCTGGGAACTGAAGCCTTTCCCCGTGTCCCGTACCACCAGTTCCACCATGGAGTTCTGAGAGGATCCCGATACGCCTCCTTGAATCCTCCGGGTTTCGATCTCGAGACGACCGCCTTGGGGCATTGCGTCCCGTGCATTCAGAAAGAGGTTCCAGAGCACCTGTTTGATCTGTTCCGGATCGGACTCCGTGTGGATGGGTTCCTGAAAACTCGTGTTCACGAGGATCTTGTCGGTCCAACCTCCGGTATTCTTGAACAGATCCAGGGAATCCAGGATCAGCCGGTTCATCTCAAACGTACGGGGACTGGCCTTTACGGGCCGTGCGTACCGCAGGAAGTCGTTGACCATGTGGTTCAGACGGTGGATTTCCCGGACGACGATGTCCATCAGACGTTCGGAGACACTGTCTCCATCCAGATCCAGTCCTTCCCTCAACACCTGGATGGAACCGCTGATGGAAGCCATGGGATTCCGAAGTTCATGGGCGATACCCGCAGCCAATTCTCCGACCATGGCGAGGCCCTCGACCCGCTGCATCTCCAGTTCGATCCGCCTGATTTCCGTCAGGTCTTGGAACACCAGGATGCGCCCCTTTTCTTCACCGCCTGGGAGGCTCAGGGGAGATACGGTAAGCCGGAGGAACAGTTCCTTGCCTCCTCGCTGCGTGAATGGAATATCCAGGATATGCGGCGATTTGTCCTCCCTCAGGGACGTCTGCTGCAGATCCAGATGATCTTGAAGGAAGGGAAGGACTTGGGTGAGGACGCGGTCGTCGGCATTCCCGGCCGCGATGCCGAACATATTCTCCGCCGCCGGGTTGAAGAGAATGATCCGACCGTCTTCATCCACGGTGATCAGTCCCGAAGCGATGCTCTGAACGATCCGCTCGTTGAGAACCTCGAGCCTGCCCAGATCCACCTTTTTCGCCTCGAGTTCGTCTCGGCTGATCCGGGTCTGCTCCGAGAGAAAGCTGCTCAACATGGCGACCAGATAAAAGGCGGCCGTGTGAGCAAGTATTCTGAACAGGATGTAGGCTCCCTGGTCGTCCGCGGCACGATCGATCAGAGCCCCGTATGGATTGATCACCTGGAAGTAGTGGAGATCCAGCAGGATCCCGTAGAGAATGCTGCTGCTCGAAGCGATGACGAGTCCCCCGCGGCGATAGAGGAGGATGCTTGCATTGATGATGGTCAGGATGTACAGGAACGAAAAAAAACTTTCGATGCCTCCCGTGGTGAAGATGACGGCGGTAATGAGAAGGGTGTCGATGAGAAGTTGGGCATACGCCAGCCGGGTTAGGTTTTGCAGTTTTTTGAGAAGGATGATGTACAGAAAGGTCAGGAAATAGACGGTGGCGATAAGGACGTAATGGGAGGTCTGAATGTCGCCGAAGTAGGCGCTGGTCTGCCGGACCTGCAAGACGACGGATGCGCCCAACAGCAGGGAGACGAACAGGACCCGGAGGAACATGAGCCGCTGAAGCCGGCTCGAGAGTTCCGCAGGCGGGGTTTCCCCGCCGTGATCAGCCGTGGCAGGAGAAGGCCTGGTCCTTTGTCCCTCGGCCTGTGGCTCCGTCGTCGGATGAACCGACGCCGGTCCATTCTCCGGGGGAAGATTCCCTGGCTGTTGACGGTGCATTTCGCTAGCCCGCCACCGCTCCGGCCATGGTGAAGATGGGCAGGTACATGGCCACAACGAGACCGCCGATGGCGCCGCCGAGGAAGAGCATGAGCAAGGGTTCCAGCATGGAGGTCAGGGCCGCTACGGCCGCGTCCACCTCATCGTCATAGAAATCGGCGATCTTTTCGAGCATGGTGTCCAGGGCCCCTGTGGCCTCGCCGACGGAGATCATCTGGACGACCATTCCGGGAAAGACTGTGTTTTCGGAAAGCGGTTCCGCGATGGTCTGGCCCTCGGCGATACTCCCCCGGACCTCATAGATGATTTCCTCCAGGATCACGTTGCCGGAGGTCTTGGCGACGATTTCGAGGGAATCCAGGATGGGGACGCCGCTGCTGATCATGGTCCCCAGCGTCCGGGTGAACCGGGCCACGGCGGTCTTCTTGAGCAGGTCCCCGAAGATCGGGAGCCTCAAAAAGAGGTCGTCGGTCATGCGGCGCCCTTTCTTGGTCGCTCGAAAACGCTTCAGGAGGAAAACGACGCCGATGATCCCGAGGATCACCCAGTGGATGTTCCCCTTCATGAAACGGCTCATGTTGACCACGATCTGTGTGGGCATGGGGAGCGCTTTGCCGAAACTGGAGAACATGTCTTCGAAGACCGGAATGACGAAGATGAGAATGACCGCGATCACGAGGACGGCGATGGCCATGACCACAATCGGATAGGTCATGGCGCCCTTGATCTGGCTCTTCAGCTTTTCCGCCTTTTCAATGAATGTGGCCAGCCGACGCATGATCGTGTCCAGGATGCCGCCCACCTCACCTGCGGCGACCAGGTTCACGAAGAGGTCGTCGAACACCTTTGGGTGTTTCTTCATGGCTTCGGCGAGAGTGGAACCGCCTTCGACGTCTTTGGAGATCTGTTTCAGGATACCCCGGAAGGTCTTGTTTTCCGCCTGCTCGGCCAGGATGTTGATTCCCTGAACCAGGGGAAGCCCCGCATCGATCATGGTGGAGAACTGTCTCGTGAAGATGACGATGTCCCTGTTCGTCACCTTGGGCTGCATGAAGGAGACGTTTGCGAATAGATCTTTCGGCTTGGGTTTGAGTTTTTTGACCGTGAGGTTTCGCCGCTTGAGCTGGCTCATGGCGATACGTTCGTCGGCGGCCTCCAGTTCCCCCTTGAGTTTCCTTCCCTTGCGCGTCTCGGCAACCCACGTGTAGACCGGCATTGGTGGACCTCCTATGACCCGAATTCGTCAAGATTATGCGTCGCCATGTCTTTCAGGTCAACTAAAATGCAGTATGATAGGCAACTTGAGGCGTTATGTCAAGAACCGTCGAATCGGTCCGATCCTGACTCCGCCGGCCGTCCGCTATCTGCGGCTGCGTCCGGAATCCGCGTGTTTTCATCAAGGAACGGATCCGGCGTGACCGTTCCCGACTTTCACCTTGACAATCCGCGGAGTTTTCATGATATACAACAACGTTGTTTTCATTTGGAACAGTAAAGAAAATCAACCAAAAGGAGGAAAGCGTCGTGAGTGAAATCAATGCCCCCATGGGTGGGAAAGTGATCGAAGTGAAGGTGAAAGCGGGTGATGCAGTGAACGAAGGGGATGAAGTGGTGATCCTCGAGGCGATGAAGATGGAATTGCCGGTGGTGGCCAGCGCTTCCGGAACGGTGAAGGAAATCAAGTGCAGCGCCGGGGACGCCGTGGATGCGGAAGGCGTGCTGATGATCCTGGAGTAAAAACGAACCGGGGTTTCCGCGTTTCTTCTTCTCCTGCCGGAGGTTGCATCATGGACATGGAAGCCAAGATCGAGGAACTGAAGCGGATCAATCGCGAGGCTGAGCAGGGCGGCGGTGAAAAACGGATCGAAGAGCAGCACGCCAAAGGGAAAATGACCGCCCGCGAGCGCATCGATTTTCTCCTCGACAAAGACAGCTTCCAGGAAATCGATAAATTCGTCGTCCATCGATGCCAGGATTTCGGCATGGAGAAGAAGAAGGTCCCCGGCGACGGTGTCGTGACCGGGTATGGAACGGTCAACGGCCGAAAGGTCTTTCTTTTCTCTCAGGACTTCACGGTGTTCGGGGGATCTCTGAGCGGCGCCTTCGGCGAGAAGGTGTGCAAGGTCATGGACCTGGCCTTGCAGAACGGGGCCCCCATGATCGGGCTGAACGACTCGGGGGGTGCGCGGATTCAGGAAGGCGTGATGAGCCTGGGGGGATACGGCGAGATTTTCAAACGGAATGTCTTTGCCTCGGGTGTCATCCCCCAGATCTCCGTCATTATGGGGCCGTGCGCCGGGGGTGCGGTTTACTCTCCGGCTCTGACCGACTTCATCGTCATGGTGAAGAACACCAGCAATATGTTCATCACCGGACCGCAGGTCATCAAGGCGGTGACGTCGGAAGAGGTCACCGCGGAAGAACTGGGCGGCGCCATGAGCCACAACGCCAAGAGCGGCGTGGCCCATTTCGCAGAAGACACGGACCGGGACGCCCTGAATCGGGTCCGTGACATCCTTGCCTATCTCCCCCAGAATTTCAGGGAGCGGGTTCCGGATACGGCATGTGCGGACGATCCGATTCGGATCGATCCTTCTCTCAACGAACTTGTCCCCACCAATCCTCGCCTTCCGTACGACATGAAGGACCTGATCCGAAAGGTCCTGGACGGCGGCGTGTTTCTCGAAGTCCATCAACATTATGCCATGAACATGGTGGTGGGTTTCGGACGCCTGAACGGAACGGCCGTGGGTGTGATCGCCAATCAGCCCCGGTTTCTGGCCGGCTGCCTGGACATCAACGCGTCCATGAAGTGCGCGAGATTCGTTCGGACCTGTGACGCCTTCAATCTGCCGTTGATCACCTTCGTGGATGTGCCGGGTTACCTGCCCGGTGTTCAGCAGGAGTACGGAGGGATCATCAAGCACGGGGCGAAGATTATCTATGCCTACAGCGAGGCCACCGTACCCAAGATCGCGGTGGTGATTCGAAAGGCATATGGAGGGGCCTACATCGCCATGTCCGGCAAGCACCTGGATGCGGACATCAACTTTGCTTATCCCTCGGCGGAGATCGCCGTCATGGGACCCGAAGGGGCCGCTAATATCATTTTCAGGAAAGAGATCTCGGACTCCAGTGACCCGGGGGCGACGCGGGAACGGCTGGTGGAGGAATACCGGCACAACTTCGCCAGTCCCTTCAAGGCGGCGGAGGTGGGCTATATCGACCATATCATTTTTCCTGAAGAGACCCGCCCCAGACTGATCCGGGCACTGGCGATGCTCCGAGAGAAGAAGACCTCCCTACCGGACAGGCGGCACGGAAACGTTCCTCTTTAGTCTCCGGACCGTCAGGCCGATGCGTGGGCCAGCCGAAGCCCTGTATCGAGCGCCCGGCGGTTCATGTCCAGGAAGTCGGGGGGGACCCGATCCTCCAATACCCGCATGACCGATTCGGGGCGGACCAGGCCGGTCAATCCAAGAAGCGTGCCCAGCATGCAGATGTTGAAGACGATGGGGCGGCCGATTTCCTGCATCACTTCCTTGTACATGCCCATCTCCACCTGGCGGGCATCCACTTTTCTTTCCTGAACCACAAAATGACTGTCCGTGAGAAGAAGCCCTCCGGGTCGGATGATCCCGGAGAACTTGTTGTAGGCCTCCTGGGTGAGGCAGATCAGGATGTTGGGCTGGGTTACCTTGGGGAACCGGATCTCCTCTTCAGAGATGATGACGTCCGCCCGGGTGGCGCCTCCCCGCGCTTCGGGCCCGTATGACTGCGCCTGGACCGCGTTTTGTCCTTCATGGAGAGCCGCAGCCTCGGCCAGGATAATGGATGCGGTGATCACACCCTGGCCCCCCGAACCCGAGAAGATGAGTCGTGTCCTCGCCATGCTATTGCGCCCCCATGGCCTGTTTGATGATCTTTTCGTATTCGGCGCAGTATTCCGGACGCTCCTCCTGGACAAAGATCCCTCGTTCGAGTAGATCGGGGTTTTCCCGCTTGGCCGCTGAGCCGATGGGCGTGGTGTTGTTCTTGTAGAGCGTCATCATGTCCACGGCGTTGCCGAGACGGTTTTTCCGACCGAAATAGGTGGGGCACTGGGAGAGGATTTCCACCACTGAGAAGCCCTTGTGCATGATCGCCTTTTCAAGGATCTTGATCATGGAGGTGACATGGTAGGTGGTGGTCCTCGCCACGAAAGAGGCCCCGGCGCTGCGGGCCAGATCCACGATGTCAAAGGCCTGGTCGATATTGCCGAAGGGCGCGGTGGTGGCGGTGTTTCCGGGGCCGCTGAGAGGGGAGTACTGGCCCCCGGTCATCCCGTACGTCCGGTTGTTCATGATGACGGCGGTGAGGTCGATGTTGCGCCTTGCCGCGTGAATGAAGTGGTTCCCTCCGATGGCGGTGGCGTCCCCGTCCCCCATGGGAACGAGGATCTTGAGTTCCGGGCGTGCCATTTTTACACCGGTGGCAAAGGCCAGGGCCCGTCCGTGGAGCGTATGAAGCGTGTGAAAATCCAGGTACCCCGATATGCGGGCGGAACACCCGATACCGGAGACCATGACGATGTCCCGTTTTCTCAACTGCAGATGATCCACGGCTCGTATGAGGTTGTTCATGACGATGCCGTGCCCGCATCCGGGGCACCAGATGTGGGGCATGAACCGTTCACGGATGTAATCACGAACGCTCAAGGGATCAGACTCCTTTTCCCTGGATCAGCCGGAGGATGTTGCGGATGTCCGTCGGCGTAATGAAGGTGCCGTCGATCTTGTTGGCCAGAAAGACCTTGCCGGGGTCCTCCACCGCCTTTTTGACCTCCTGAAGGACCTGACCCATGTTCAACTCCACCACGAGGACGAACCGGGCGCTTGCGCATCGGGCCCGGACCAGTTCCGCGGGAAACGGCCAGATGGTCTGGAGTTCCAGCAGCCCGATGAGTTCCCCCCTGGCGCGACGGTTCTCCACCACGTGAAGGGCGGATCGCGCGGCCGATCCATAGGAGATGAGGACGCATTCCGCATCGTCCAGGAAAAACTCCTTATATCGGCAGATCTCATGGACCCGGTTGTCGATCTTGTCCACCAGGTGACGCATGAGGCCATGGGCGACCTGCGGACTGTTGGACGGGAACCCCCACATGTCGTGGATCAGGCCCGTGACGTTGTACCGGTGAATCCCACCGAAATCGGACATGGGCAGCCTGCCGTCTTCACGGGGGAGATAGGGGTGAAAGTCCGTTCCTTCCCTCACGGATGTCCAGAGGCGTTCCACCAGTGGGATATCCCCGAATTCGGGTATGACGACCTTTTCCCGCATGTGCCCGACTACCTCGTCAAAGAGCAGGATCACCGGTGTGCGGTAGGTCTCGGCCAGGTTGAAGGCCTCGACGGTCATGGCAAACACATCCTGGTGATTCGATGCGGTCAGTGTGATGATGGCGTGATCCCCGTGAGTGCCCCATCTGGCCTGCATCACATCCCCCTGGCTCGGACTGGTGGGAAGCCCGGTGGATGGGCCTCCCCGCTGCACGTTGACGATGACGCAGGGGATCTCCGCCATGATGGCATACCCGATGGCCTCCTGCTTCAGGGAAAACCCGGGGCCGCTGGTGGCGGTCATGGACTTGAGCCCAGTCAGCGAGGCACCGATAATCGCGCACATGGAGGCGATTTCATCCTCCATCTGGATGAACTTGCCTCCCTTTTGCGGCAGCTTCAGGGACAGCAACTCGGCGATTTCCGTGGAGGGCGTGATGGGATAGCCGGCGAAGAAGTCCAGCCCGGCGTACAGGGCGGCCTCAACGCAAACGGCATTCCCTTGGAGGAATTGGATCTTTTGGCTCATATGATTATTATCGACGTCATCAGAATGCGGGGTCTCCGTTGAATGAATCAGGACCTTTCATGGGTAAGGACGGACCAACCGCGGGCCATGTGCATTTCGCAAAAATTTCCCGGTGGCCTTCGTCATGCGGCATTCAGGGCCTCGGACTCGATGGCCATGTCGGGACAGCGCAGCTCGCACAGCCCGCAGTCAATGCAGTCCTCAGGTCGGACGATGACGGCTTTCTCCGATTCGTCCAGCTCCAGGACCCCTTTGGGGCAGAATGCAACGCAGATGCCGCATCCCTTGCACCACTCAATATGAATCGTCCGGTTCCTCTTCGGCTTCATGCTGACTGGGTCACCCCTAATGACAAGTTCAGGCCGGATCCGGCCCCACATCGGTGAAGACGCACCGCCCTGCTGAAAAGAGGCGGCTTGCTTTGTTAACTTTTTTTAATAAATCACCTTCAGACCCTGGCGTCAAGCAGGGTTTTACTGCGAGAGAGGCGCTTCATTTCACCATCCATGACATGACGCAGGCCGCTGAACCGAATCACGGACACGAGTCACGAAACACGCCTTTTTGTGAATCCCGGCAAAAGGTCGCTCGGTCAATGGCCTTCACTCCCTGTTCGATTGAAGAAGGATCCTGGCGTCCACGACGCTCAGGCCTTTTTTATGGACGATGACCGGGTTGAGGTCCATCTCCAGAATTTCCGGATAGGCTTCGACCACCTCGGAACAGGTGACCAGCAGCCGCTGAACGGACTGAATGTCATAACTCACCTGACCCCGCACCCCTTGCAGGATCGGGTAGCCCTTGATCTCGTGGATCATTTTTTTGGCTGCATCCGGCGAGATGGGAAGCACGCGGAATGAGACATCGCGAAGGACCTCCACGAGGACGCCGCCGAGGCCGAACATGATGATGGGGCCGAACTGGTCGTCTTCCTTGGTGCCGATAATGACTTCGACGCCTTCCTCGACCATGGGAGTGACCAGGACTCCGCGAAGATCCGCATGGGGATCGTAGGCCGCTGCGTTTTTCTCGATTCGCCGGTACCCTTCCCGAACCTCCTTTTCGGTGCCAAGTCCCAGGAGAACACCTCCGGCATCGCTCTTGTGGAGGATCTGAGGAGAGACCACCTTCAGGGCCACGGGACCGTTTATGCCCGCGGCGAGGGCAACGGCCTCGTCTTCCGTCTCGGCCATTCCCTCCACGGGCACGGGAACCCCGTGGAGTTTCAAGAGTTCCTTAGCCTCGTGTTCCAGGAGGGCCGATCTCCCGTCGCAGAGTGCCCGTTCAATGATGGCGACCCCTTGATCCCGGGCCTTGGCCCCCCGGTTCATCGCAAACTTGGCCTTGGGGTGATACCCCGTGAGAAAGGCCCCGTATTCGGCCAGGACGCCCACGCACTTGCAGGCCACGTCCAGGGAGTCGTAGACCGGGATGCCGTAGTACCTGAGCAGGTGGAGAGAGTGGGGCCGGGCGCTGCTGTACAGGCTGTGAAGGACGATGGGCTTGCCGCGTTTTCGCACCATCTTACCCATCTGGTGCGCGGCGTCTTCTTCCATGAGGGAAAGGCTCTCGGCAAACCGGATGCCGTATCCTCCGAAGAGACCTACGATCAGCAGTCCGCCCACACCCGGATCTCTGAGAAGGATCTCGGCGCACTGTGCGAAGACGGTGGGGTCCGCATCCGTGCCCCCGGCCACGTCCACCGGGTTGACCACCGAGGCGGCGGCGGGAAGGATCGCACGAAGCCGCTCCTGGGTCTTTTCCTGCAGGATGGGGATGTCCAGACCCAGGTCCGTCAGCAGGTCTGAGGCGATGGTGGCGTGTCCACCGCCGTCGGCCAGAATGGCAATGCGGTTGTTCTTGATGGGCGGCAGGCTGGAAAGGGCTTCGGCTGCGGGAAAGAGTTCGTCCGAGTTTTCGATGACGACGATTCCCGCCCGTTTAAAGGCCCCTTTGGCCACCTCGGACATGCCCGCCAGGGCCCCGGTGTGAGAGCCGGCGGAGCGTTTGCCCGTGGAGGAACGCCCGCTCTTGAGCAGGATCACCGGTTTCAGGCCCGTGGTGCGGTAAGCCTCTTGGAGAAACTCCCTCCCGTGCCTCAGTCCTTCCACATACATGAGAATGGCGCGGGTGTCCGGGTCATCCCGAAAGAAGGAGAGGTACTCGTGGAATTGAAGATCCGCCTCGTTTCCCACGCCCACATAATAGGAGAACCCCTTGAGGCTCTTGATCTTGGCCTCGGTGATCAGAGTCAGGGCCATATTGCCGCTCTGGGTGAGCAGGGCGATGTCGCCCTTGGGAGCATCCCTGAGCCCCACCAGGTTCATGCCGGACTTCAGGTTGATCATCCCCGAGGTGTTGGGACCGATCAGGCGGATGCGATTTTTCACGGCCACCCGGACCATCTCCGCCTCCAGGTTCTTACCTTCCGGGCCGGTCTCTCCGAAGCCTCCGGCGATGATGACGGCACCCTTTACCCCCTTTTTCCCGCAGTCGTTCAAGATGGCGGGAACGGTCGTTGCCGGGGTCGTGATGAGAGCCAGATCCACCGGCCCCTCGATGGCGGAAACGCTCGGGTAGCATCGAAAACCGAGGATGGAAGCCTCCTTTGGATTGACGGGATAGATCATACCGTCGTATTGCTCTTCCTGCAGAGTTCGAATGGCCTGATAGCCTCTCTTGGTCTCGTTTTTGGACGCTCCTACGATGGCGACCGACGAGGCGTTGAGAATGGGTCCAAGGTCCATGATTCCACTTCCCTCCCTGTAGCGCGGATGTTACCAGCGTGTTGAATAATCCGATGTTCACAGGCTGAGGAAAAATGCCCAGATGCAAGGCTCGCGAAATCCCGAGGAATGAGGCGTACAAGCAAGTACGCCGCAGTGACGAGGGATGAGCGAAACGCAGCAGATGGGCGTTTTTCAACGGCCTGTTGCGAACCGTTTGAGTCCGTTCTGTACGGAGAAATCCGGTTCGGCCAGGCGGGCGCTTTGCGTCCGAATTGCTTTACGCCCGGACCCGGGCGTTACGAATGGTCTTTTTTACGGCCTTCAAAGGCCTGGAGCGATTCCTGGCGTTCCCGGGTGAATACGCAGGCCAGGCATGCTTCCACCTCGTAATCCATGAGGGCCTCCATGCTGATGCCTTCACGCGCCATGAGAAGACCCCGCTTGATCATCTTGAGGGAAAAGGATGAATTCCCGGCGATTTGAGCGGCCGTCTCACCCACCTCCGTCATGAGCGTCTCCAGAGGCACCGCCTTGTTGACCAGTCCGATCCGTTCCGCTTCCTTCCCGTTGATGTATGTTGCGGTGAAGAGGAGTTCGCAGGCCTTTCCGGGCCCGATCAGGTCCTGGATCAGACGCATGGCGCCCCCTGTCACGGAGGATGTGACCCGAGCCTCGGGGCTGCCGATGAGGGCCTCATCCGCGGCGAATCGAATGTCGCAGGCAAGGGCCAGTTCATATCCCGACCCGAGGGCATACCCGTTGATCGCCGCAATGGTGGGTTTCTCGAAACGGAGGATCTTTCGGGAGGCCTCCTGCAATTCTTCGAGATAGTCCCGGTAGGCCTCGGGGGTCCGGTCCTTGGACTCCTTCAGGTCGGCCCCGGTGGAAAATGCCCGCCCTTCTCCAGTGAAGACGACGACTTTGATATCGGAATCCAGACGCGCATCATCGAGGGCGGCCTGAATGTCCAGCCACAGCCGTTTGTTCATGGCGTTCAAGACCTGGGGTCGGTTCAGCTTGATTGTGGCCACGCCGGAGGTCTTTTCATAGAGAATACACTCGAATTCCATATGGACTCCTTTCGGGGGAGGGAGCGAAGAGGATGCCCGCCCCAAGTAACTCTTCCCATGGGTATGGTAACGAACCGCAGCCGAAATTTTGCCCTGATTCCTTCGTGTCCTTCGTGGTGTATCACGGCCGTCTTTTTTAACGAAGGGTACGAAGAGCACCAAGAATGATGGGGTTGTAAAAACCCGACGCCCTCAGATCCGCCATAGTATGATGAAAAGCTCAAGACCTTCCCTGAGACGGCTGAAAGAGGTTTTTGCGAAACCGTCAAGAGGGGGAAGAAAGGGTTGTAATCGTTTTTGTGAAACCTCGCACGAGGGGGAATATCCGGAGGCGGGCACTCGTTGAGGTCACCGCCTCATTCGGTAGGACAGGACCGGCACCGGCGAGTGGCGGAACATCTTCTCCGCCACGGATCCGAGGAGGACGTGCTCCAATTCCGAGTGGGCCCTCGATCCCATGACCACCAAGTCCACCGTTTCCTCTTTGACGATTTGCAGCAGCTTGTCAAAGGGATGCCCCACCTTGAAGATCGTTCGGACACGGTCTCGGGGAAAGACGCTTTTGGCGAGCATCTCGTCGAGAAGGCCGCTCCGTTCCTCTTCGAGACTCCTTCGGTAAGCCTCCGTGTCCACCTGGTATCCCATGGATTCCACCCGGCTGATGGCCTCCATGCTTCGAATGTTGATCACGTTGGCCACCAGGAGATCGGCGTTCAGTTCCAGTGCCAGACCGACGGCATAGTCGAGCAGGGTCTGCGTGCGCCTGGAAAAGGCAATGGGTACGAGGATGGTTCGAATCGGTTTCATGGTCTTCCCCATTCAGGGTTCGAGGTCTCGAACCGGAAGGGCCCGATAGGCCCTTTGGTGAACGATTCGGTCGGTGTAGTGATATCCCCGCTCGAAGTTGAATACGCGGGCGGTGATGCTGCGCCGTTCTGAGGCCCAGACCCACCCGCAACTCAACTCGATTTCGGGCGTAACAAAGACATCCTGCCCGCAGTCGGTTTCATATCCCGGGTACGATGGATCGGTGATAAAAAGGTGTTGAAGCTCTTCCAGGGTGGGCATCCGCCAGCCTTCCCGCTTTTCCTCGGGGAGTGTCAGGGGATAGGAGAAGCGGGCCCATCGAACGGCACCCTGCCAGTCGATATCCCCCTGGTTGTCGGTCTTGGCCCACATGAGTCCCATCTCGTGATCCGTGACCGTGCCGTCTCCGTTATCCGTGAAACGATCCCCCGCAGGGGAGGACCCGGTGGAGATCACCAGCGAGGCCAGGACCAGAAAGAGGGCCAGAAGCCGTTTTTGACGCATGGTTGTCCTCCGGTGTCTCATGCCTCGGCATCGGCATCCGTCGGAATCCTCGGCCGCTGCATCAGATAGACGATGCCGAACAGAGCGATCCCGAGCAGGCCGGTCCAGTATCGCTGCTCATGGGGAAGGCCGAGCCACTGGGCCATGAGGTCCGGGCGCATCAGGCACAGGGTGACGCCGAGAAGAAGAGGAATTTCATAGATCCGCGTCCTGGCCACGAACCATCCCTGGGTCGCCGAGGCAAACGCGAAGTTCCCCACGCAGGCCATAATAAAGATGAGGATGCCCAGAGGCCAGCTGGTGATATTGTGGAGGATGAGGTCCGCATTGAAGATGAACATGAAGGGGAGAATAGCCGTCCGGATGTCGTACATGAACCCCTGAAGACCCGTGGGAATGGGTTCGGATCGTGCGATGGCGGAGGCCGCATACGCAGCCAGGCCCACCGGGGGCGTGTCATCGGCCAGGATGCCGAAGTAGAAGCAGAAGAGGTGCGCGGCCATCAGGGGAACGATGAAGTCCTGGAACCCGCCGATGGTGACGATGGCCGGGGCCGTCAGGGACGCCATGACGATGTAGGTCGCCGTGGTGGGGAGCCCCATGCCGATGATCAGGCTGGCCATGGCTGTGATGACAAGCATGAGGTAGATGTTTCCCATGGAGATGGAATCGATGATCTGCGTGATCAGTCCACCGAGGCCCAAGGACACCACGCCCACGATGATTCCGGCTGCGGCCGTGGCCAGGGCAACGGAAACCATGTTCCGGGCCCCCGATGCCAGTGCGGAAAAGATGTCCACCACGCTCTGCTTGAAGGCCGGCAAGATGGGCTCTTTGGCGATATAGGCACGGACCGGATCCTGAAACAGCATGATGACGGCCATCACCCAGATGGCATTGAACGCGGCCATCTCCGGAGAATGGCGGAGCACGATCAGTTCGTAGAGGAGCATGCCCAGGGGCACCAGGAAGTGGATCCCGCCGAGAAGCGTTGCAAAAAAACGAGGCAACTCGCTGCGTTGCATTCCCCGCATGCCGAGCTTGGAGGCCTCGATGTGTGTGATGTAGAACAGGGCCGCGTAGGATGCAAAGGCCGGGATGGCGGCCGCCTTGACCACCTCGATGTAGGGGACGTTCACGTACTCGGCGATGATGAAGGCCGCCGCCCCCATGATGGGGGGGGCGAGTTGGCCGTCCGTGCTCGCCGCCACCTCCACGGCGGCCGCCTTTTTGGGAGGATAACCCACCTTTTTCATGAGGGGGATGGTGAAGGTCCCCGTGGTGACGATGTTGGCGATGCTCGATCCGGAGACCATGCCCGTGAGTCCGCTGCCGACAACGGCTGCCTTGGCCGGTCCCCCCTTGAATCCCCCGAGGAGGCTCAGGGCGAGTTGAATGAAATAAAAGCCGGCGCCGGCCTTTTCCAGCATGGCGCCGAAGAGGACGAACAGAAAGACGATGGTGGCCGAGACGTCCAGGGGAATTCCGTAGATCCCCTCCGTGGACATGGTCATCTGGCCCACGAAGCGGCTCATGGAGACGCCTTTGAAGGCGATCAGGTCGGGCATGTAGGGGCCGAAGAAGGAGTAGAGGATGAACACCGCGGCCACGACACCGAGTGCAGGGCCGATCACCCGCCTGGAGGCCTCCAGAAGGAGGACCACGAGGATCAGACCGACGACGATGTCACGTAGGATGGGGGCTCCGTAACGCATGCAGATCCCCTCGTAGTCGATGGCCAGATTCAGGGCGGCAAAACAGGCCAGGGCGGCCAGCAGGTAGTCGATGAGAGGAATGCGGTCCTTTGCGGACAGGAACCGGAGGCCGAGACGCGTCTGCTTGAACATGGGAAAGCTCAGGTAGACGATCAGGAGGGCGAAACCGAGGTGGATGGAGCGGATATAGACCGTGTCCAGGATCAGCCAACTTGCAATGGAGAGTTGAAAAAAACTCCAGATTACGCCGATGGTGGGGACGAGGTACCTGGAAGGCCCCTGGGTCTTCCGCCCCATCCCTTCTTCTTCCTCGGCCAAACGCCTGGCCAGTTCAAGACCCTCGTCGGTTTCTCCGCTGCGGAATGCCGTATTCGCCATAAGCGCCACCCATGGGGATTGGCCGAACGCGACCCCGGTGATGAATGAAGGCTCTCCGGAGTGTGTCACGGCCGGTGAGGAAGGCGTGAGCCGAGGACCGGCCGGGGGCGGGGGGACTGGATGATCCGAATGTCCCCCCGCCCTGGCGATCAGACGGACTCCCCAAAACTACTTCATGAGACCGGCCTCTTTGTAATATTTGAGAGCGCCCGGATGGATGGGTGCGCTCAGGCCTTCCAGCATGCCTTCTTTGGTCAGCACGGCGTAGGCGGGATGGAGCTTCTTGAAGTCATCGAAATTGTCAAAGACCTCCTTGACAATGGCGTAAACGATGTCGTCCGGGACCTTGGCCGATGTCACGAAGGTCGCCTTGACGCCGAAGGTCTGGGCGTCTTTTTCGTTCTGGGCGGTCGGGTAGAATTCCTTCGGGACCACCGCTTTGGCATAGTAGGGTTTCTCCTCGATGAGTTTTTCAAGACCCGGGCCGGTCACGTCGCAGAGGTTGACCTTCCTGCGGCCGGCTGTGGCCTCCTTGATATTGCCGCTGGGGTGTCCCACGGTGTAGAAATAGGCATCGATCCGGCCGTCCTGAAGGAGGCCCGGGGCCTCATCCGCCACCACGCTCTCGGCCTCGATGTCCTTTTCAAAGTCCAGCCCCGCCGCCATGAGCGCATCGATGGAGTTCTGGCGCTGTCCGGATCCGGGATTGCCGATGTTTACCCGCTTCCCCTTGAGATCCTGAATCGTCTTGATCCCGGCGTCCACGGCCCCCACGAGGGTGATGGACTCGGGGTGGATGCTGAATACGGCGCGAAGGTCCTTCTGGGGTCCTTTGTCCGCCCATTCGGCCTGCCCGTGGATGGCCTGGAACTGACGGTCGGACTGGACCACGCCGAATTCGAGGTCACCCGCCATGACCGCGTTGACGTTGAAGACGGACCCACCGGTGGACTCCACCGTGGCGCGAATTCCATATTCCTCCCGTTTGTTGTTCACCATCTTTGCAATGGCGCCGCCTGTCGGGTAGTAGACGCCGGTGATGCCGCCGGTTCCGATGGTGACGAACTGCGTCCGGGCCTCGGCCGCGGATGGAGCCATACCGTACAGCAGTACCACGCCAAAAAGGATCGCTACACCGAGAGCAAACCACTTTTTCATGTCAAGACCTCCTCATGTTGATGGGGTTAAAAACGCAGAACGCTCATAATCTCCGTACGGACACGAATCCTGTACGGAAAAGAGCGAATGAACCGAACTGTGAAGACGGCTGGTGATCATGAAGGCGCTTCTTCTCTCACGAGAAGGAGGATCCGTGTGCAGAATACCCAGGACAATCGCCATTCTAATCCAGGGGCCGATTTTGTCAACCCCAAAACCACCCGGCTCCGATCGAACCTTCTAAAATCACGGCTGAATTTGCTCCTACAAAACCGCCGAATCCTCGCTGTACCGGAGTCGGAGCCGGTCTCGCGAGGCCGCTTGTGCGCGGACGGGAAAAAAGGTTTGACAGGAAGCCCGGGGATACCATATGGTCTCTATCGAAATATATCAGGGACTTAGATCCAGTATGGCCTTCGGATGAAAGAGGGCGCGGGGACATGGATCGGGGCCGATCGAGTGGCGGGCGGTACCGGGAGGAGGTCTGGACATGCCGGAGAAAAATTCCATGGATCAAATCAGAAATGAGCACGAAAAATGGACAAAACAGGTTGAAAAAACTCTGGGCAAGAGACCGGAGCGCAGGGAACCCTTCGTGAACACCTCCGGCATTCCGGTGAAACGTCTATACACCCCCCTCGACTTCGCGGACACGGATTACCTGGATCGCCTGGGGATGCCCGGGGAGTATCCCTACACACGAGGGGTCCAGCCCACCATGTACCGGGGCCGTTATTGGACCATGCGCCAGTATGCGGGTTTCGCCACGGCCGAGGAGTCGAACCGCAGGTACAAGTTTCTCCTGGATCAGGGGCAGACCGGGCTGTCCGTCGCATTTGACCTTCCCACCCAGATCGGATACGACTCGGATCATGAGATGGCCAGGGGAGAGGTGGGCAAGGTCGGGGTCTCCATCGATTCGTTGAAGGACATGGAGACCCTGTTTGACGGGATTCCCCTGGACCGCGTGAGCACCTCCATGACCATCAACGCACCGGCCGCCGTCCTTCTGGCCATGTACATCGCGGTGGCCGAAAAGCAGGGGGTGGCCCCTGCGGATCTTCGCGGCACCATTCAGAACGACATCCTCAAGGAGTACTCGTCCAGGGGGACCTACATCTTCCCGCCGAAGCCCTCCATGCGCATCATCACGGACATTTTCGCCTTTTGCGCGGAAAAGGTTCCCCAGTGGAACACCATCAGCATCAGCGGATATCACATTCGGGAGGCCGGCGCCACGGCGGTGCAGGAGGTCGCCTTCACCCTGGCCAACGGCATTTCCTACGTGCAGGCGGCCCTGGATGCCGGGCTGGAGGTGGACCAGTTCGGCCCGCGTCTCTCGTTTTTTTTCAACGCCCACCTGGACTTCCTGGAAGAAGCGGCCAAGTTCAGGGCCGCCAGAAGGCTGTGGGCCCGCATCATGAAGACACGCTTCGGGGCCGTCAACCCCAAGTCCCAGATGATGCGGTTTCACACCCAGACGGCCGGATGCACGCTCACCGCACAGCAGCCCAAGAACAACATCGTCCGCGTGGCCTTCCAGGCCATGTCCGCGGTCCTCGGAGGAACCCAGTCCCTTCACACGAACTCCATGGACGAGGCCCTCAGCCTGCCGTCTGAAGAGGCGGTCCGAATCGCCCTGCGAACGCAGCAGATAATCGCTTACGAGACGGGCGTCGGGGACACGGTGGACCCGCTGGCCGGGTCCTATTACGTGGAGGCCCTCACCCGGGACATCGAGGAGAGGGCCGAGGAGTACATTCGGCGAATCGACGATATGGGGGGTGCGCCTTCGGCCATTGAGAAAGGGTATATCCAGAAGGAAATTCAGGACAGCGCCTATGCCTATCAGCGCCAGATCGAAAGCCTGGAGCGGGTGGTGGTCGGCCTCAACCGGTTTCAGGTGGAAGAAGGGCGGCCCACCGGTCTCCTGCGGGTCGACCCGGCCGTCCGGGAAGCCCAGATCGGAAGGCTCCAGGCCCTTCGATCGTCCCGGGACGGCGAGGCGGTTCGGCGGGGGCTGGGGGCGCTGAAGGCGGCGGCCGAGGGGAGGGACGGTATCATGCCGGCCGTGATCGAGGCCGTCAAGGCCTATGCAACACTCGGTGAGATTTGCGATGTCCTTCGGGACGTCTTTGGAGAGTACCGGCAGAACGCGGTGCTTTGAAACGGGAGAAACCATGCAAGGGAAGAAGAGGATTCGAGTGCTGGCGGCCAAGCCCGGTCTGGACGGTCACGATCGGGGGATCAAGGTGGTGGCGAGTGCCCTGATGGATGCCGGCATGGAGGTGGTGTACACGGGGCTGAGGCAGACGCCGGAACAGATTGTGGAGGCCGCTATTCAGGAGGACGTGGATGTTATCGCCATGAGCATACTGTCCGGGGCCCACGACTACCTGTTCCCGAGGGTGATGGACCTCTTGAAGGATCGCGGCGTGGAGGATATGCTTGTTCTGGGGGGCGGCATCATTCCGGATGAGGACATCCCCCCCCTGAAGGCCTGCGGCATTGCCGAAATATTCGGACCTGGAACAACGACCGGAGATATCGTCCGGTATATTCAAGACCACGTGAAATCCTAGACGAGACGTATGCATGATTGATCTCCAGGAGATGACCATTCTCATCGTTGATGATTCCATGAACATGTGCCAGTCCATCAGCGGCATGCTGAAGGTCATCGGATACGGAAAGCGATTTCTCTTCGGGCACAACGGCAAAGAGGCGCTCGACCTGCTGGCCAGGGAACCCGTGGACCTCCTGTTGCTGGACTACAACATGCCCGTCATGACCGGGGCGGAGGCCCTGGCCCAGGTGCGCGAGGACCGGAACCTGCGGGATCTCCCGGTGATCATGATTACGGCCGAGGCCTACCAGGATTACGTGGCCGAGATCGGCGAGTCCACCATCGATGCGTACATTCTCAAGCCTCTGACGGTCAAGGTGCTCCAGGATAAGATCACCCAGGTGGTGGACAAAGCGAATCAACCACCCCCCATGGTGCAGCACCTGAAAAACGCCAGGGAATGCGAGGACCGGGGCGACCTGGAAGGGGCGGTCCGCGAGGCCGGGCTGGCCGTCAAGGCGAATCCCAAGGCCACACGGCCTATCCGTGAGCTGGGATACTACTATCTGAAACTGGGGCGATTGGAGGCGGCGGAGAAGTTGTTGATCCAGGCCGGGAACCGAAACTCCATGGATGTGTTCGCCTTCCACCACCTGGGGGAACTCTACCTTCAAAAAGGAGACATCGACAAGGCGTCTCACTACCTGGACAGGGCCATGAAAATCAGCCCCCGGCAGGTCGGTCGGGGGGTCAGCTTCGGAAAGGTCTTGATTCGGCGAAAGCTGTTCGCAAAAGCCGCGGAGGCGTTCGACAAGGTATTGGATCTCCCTGCGGCGACTCCGCAACTCCGGGAGGAGGTCGTGGATTTTTGCCTGGAACACGGGGCCCCGGACTATGCCTTGAAACGACTCGAGGGCCTGGTGGAAGACCATCCCAAGCGAGGAGATCTGCTGCTGAAGCTGGGTATAGTGTTGAAGGACAAGGGGGAGAATATTCGGTCTGTTACGTACCTCTCCCAGGCGGCTGGACTCGATCCGATGAACATTGAGGTGCGATTGGAACTGGCCCGCGTGTACCTGTCCATGAAGAAGCCGCTCCTGGCGGAGAAACCGCTGATCCAGATCCTGGAACTGGATCGAGGGCATGAGGAGGCCCGAGCTCTTCTCAAGGAATGCGGTTAACGAGGATCGGGAATGGAATCAAGCAACACGCTCGTCAAAGTGCTTCTCGCCATCAACGAGATCTCCATGGATCCGGGGCTGGACTTCAAGCGCAAACTCCAGCGGGTCATGGTGGAGATCACGAGTGGGCTGGGAGCGAGGAGCGGATCCCTGATGCTGAAAAAAGGCCGCAAATCCCTGGAAGTGGTGGCCTCCACCAACCCGGGTATCATGGGCGTGAGGCAGCCCCTCGATGAGGAGAGCCCTTCGGCCTGGGTGGCGCGGACCGGCGAACGTCTCTACGTGGACCGGGAGGCCGGAGCCGATCGATTTCAAAAACGCCACGGCCACTACCACAAGAGCGCGTTCCTGCTGGTCCCGGTGATCACCCAGGGGCGTGTGATCGGGGTCATGAGCGTCACGGAAAAGATCGACGAAGACCGGTTCACGCAGGAGGAGCAGGAGACCCTCCTCAAGGTCGCCGGCCAGGTCATCGGGGCTCTGGAGGCCCAGCGGCTGGCCGATGACCTTCGAAAGAAGAAGCGGGTCCTTCAGAAGAAAAACCGGCGTCTGCAAAGGCTGGAGCAGCTCAAGACGGACCTCTTTCGTATGCTGATACACGACCTGAAAGGGCCCATTTCAGAACTCATGGCCAGCCTGGATATCCTCTCCTACACGGCCTCCGTGGACAACATGGGGTATGTGGAGACGGCGAAGAACAGCTGCGACACCCTGTACAGCATGGTGTCCAACCTGCTCGACATCGCCAGACTGGAAGAGGGAAAGCTCGATCTGGTCTATGAGCAGATCCTTCCCGGTGATCTCTTGCGGGAGGCCATGGCGAGGATCTGCTGGACCGCGGAGGTGAAGAGGATTGCTTTTGACGAGTCGGGAATCCCCTCACTCGAGGCCCAGGAGCCCTTCTGGGGGGATCGGGGTATTCTCCTTCGCGTGCTCCAGAACCTGCTGATGAATGGAACGGCGTACTCTCCGGAAGGGGAGACCATGGCGGTCGGAGCGGAGTATCCGTATTCCGGCGTGGTCCGCCTCTATGTGGAAGACCGTGGACCGGGTGTTCCATCGGAGCACCAGGAAGCCATTTTCGACAAGTACGCCCAGCTCGAAAAAAAAGGCGACGGCCGCATATACACCACCGGCCTCGGCCTGACGTTCTGCAAGATGGCCGTGGAGGCCCATGGGGGGCGTATGTACGTCTTGAGCGACGGGCACTTCGGAAGTCGCTTTGTATTTGAGTTACCCTTGGAGAAAGGGAAGCGCCTCCCCGTGATGCCGCGCGCTGTCCGCTGAACGAAGGATGCGGGCCAAACCCCCAGTGGTTGGGTTCACAAAAACCATTCCGTATTCTTCTCCCACACTTTTTGTGATCTTCGTGGTATATTATGGTCTTTTTTTACCACGGGGGACACGAAGAGCATGAAAGAGACAACGGTAAGATACCGGTTGTGATTCGTTCCCGTACCTACGGAAAGGCGTGCTTCGTTCGGCCCCCATCGTCTGCATGCGGTCGTGGTGTTATGTGAGCGGTCTAGAAGTCCTTGAAATCATCCTCCATGGGAATGACCTCTTCCGGACGGACTTCCGCATCCTCCGTGCGCCGGCCGGGGGATACTCGTTTTGCTCCTGCCCGGTCCGGCATCGCCTGGACGGCGAGCCTGCCTGCGGTCGCGGGTTCGTTCCCTGAGCCGAATGGCACCTCCGGCCGTGTTCCCCCTCCGGTTCGAGCCTTCCCGTCTGAAGCACTACCGCCGGTGAGGACGAGCAGGTCGTTGACGATGAAGGTCATCTCCTTGGCCTGGGCGGTCATTTCTTCGGCGGCGCTGGCGGACTCCTCCGCATTCGCCGCGTTCTGCTGAGTCACCTTGTCCATCTCCGCGACCGCCTGGCTGATCTGGTCGATTCCGCGGGATTGCTCTTCCGAGGCCGCGGTTACTTCGCTGATCAGTTTTCCCACCTTTTCGGCGATCGTGGTGTTTTCCTCCAGGGCGGTCACCACCTGGGCGTTCAGGTCGGCCGCCTCTCTGATCTGGCCGTTGGAGGCGTGAATCAGGTCGGACGTGGTTTTCGCGGCCTCCGCAGCGCGCATGGCCAGATTTCTCACCTCATCCGCCACCACGGCGAAACCCGCGCCCGCCTCTCCGGCCCGTGCTGCCTCGACGGCGGCGTTCAACGCGAGCAGGTTTGTCTGAAAGGCGATTTCGTCGATGGTCTTGATGATTTTGGCGGTCTCATCGCTATTGGCGACGGTCTTTTCAATCGCCTCCTTCATTTTTGCCATGCGATCGTGGATGATCTGAAAATTGGGGCCCGCCTCCTCGGACATCACCCGATCCGTCTCTTTGGTGTTCTCGGCGTTCTGCCGGGTCATGGAGGCGATTTCCTCGAGGGACGAGGATGTCTCTTCGATGGAGGCGGCCTGCTGCGACGCCCCCTCGGCCAGGGACTGGCCGGACGCGGAGACCTGTTCCGATGCCGAGGTGATCTGGTGGGACGCCTCGGACAGGTTTTGAATGATCCGCGACAGGGCCCCTGAGACCGATCGTGCCAGGACGAGACTCAACCCGATTCCGAGGAGAGACGTGATGACCAGAGCGATGACGATCATCTGGAAATAGCCTTTGACCCTGGAGATAAAGGCCTGGCCGGCCTCCCGGTCCGCCTTTTGAATGGCGTCCATGGCCTGTTCCAATCCCTGAAAAACTCCGTCTCGAAGGGTATTCGCCCTCTGAACGTTTTCAATGAACGCGAGAGTGAGGTCCCTCACCGCAAGATTGGCCTTTTTCGCCTCCCGGGCCATGCCTTCAAAGGGCGTACCGGTGAGGCGTTTGATGTCCTCCTCCACGTTGGCCAGGAGCGTCTCCAGGAAGGAAAGCATCTCCTCTCGGGCATCCAGGTTTTCCTTCATCCGGTTGAAGAGAAGCCGCAACTCATAGCTCGAGGTGGTGTTGACACTGGCACCGATGATGACGAGCCGTTCGAGATCGCTCACGACACTCCTCGTGAACGGATCGGCCAGCTTTTTGCTCACCTGTTCGATGTATCCGTTGGACTGGGCGATGGAGTGGGCCATCATGGCCCCGATCTCCTTCTCGATCTCGTCGTTTTTCTGCCGGAGTCCATGAATTTCCCCCAGGTCCTTCCAGATCCCCTTGATCTCCGCGGCCGTTCCCTGAAGGTTCCCCTCGAGAATCGGTTGAAACGTGGCTTCCAGGTCCTGGAAGGCCATGCGACCGGCAAGATAGTCTTTGGCCGCAAAGGCAGCGGTTCGGGTGGCCGTGGTCAGGGTGGTTGTCTCCTCCTGACTGCGGGACAGGTCCCTGATCAGGGCGGTGTAACTGAAAAAGAAATAGCCGACAATGCAAAGCAGGATCAGGTAGAACAGATTCAGGCCGTAGAGTCGATGCTTGATGCTGGCTTGTTTGTGCCTGGACATTTTTTCCCCCTTTGGCTGTCCTGTGTTTTCTCTTTCCCGGTCTTGAGGGCCATGTGGAATTTCCCTGAACCGCCGCCCACACGCGTCCATCCTCTAGGAGTGACAGAGGCGTGCAACGCATTCCGGCACCGGTGCATACCGGTGTTGATGGAACACGCACTCCATGAGGGACGCGCGGACAACGGTCCCTGGATCAGGCCCACGACTGTCGTAAATGCAGAATCCATACCAGCCGGAGGAGTGGGTTGATTCCCGATGCCGACAGACGCAGCACGCTATCCATTCTTCCGGGAGAACCCGGAAGGCCTCACTGTGGGCAAGAAATCAGGGATCAAGGGGTGAAATCGAAAGGGAAAGAGGAAGAGGTGCCGGGAACAGGGATGACTTGGGAGGGGGGCGGCTGCGAGGATTTTGACCTTGGGCGGGCTGTGTGTCGAAAAATCGACGGCGGTAAGCGAGGATTTTGACGTCCCCGTTACCGCCGCGGATGGATCGGTTTCCCTCACCATGTCAGAGGTCGCGTCTTAACGGTTTTTCCACTCGGCCTTCCGTTTTTCGAGAAAGGCCTTGAGCCCTTCCTGTGCATCCTCGGTCGGCATGAGTTCCTGAAGGTAGATCTCCTCGATCAGGCCGAGGGAGGCCTCGAAGTCATCCCGCAGTCCGGCGAACAGGGCCTTCTTGGTCTTTCGAAGGACCATGGCGCTCATCTTCCGGTACGGCTTGATAAAGGCGGCGGTCTCGGTTTCCAAGGCGTCCCGGGCCACCACCCGATTGACGAGCCCGAGGTTCAGGGCCTCGTCCGCACCGATAATTCTGCCGGAAAGGATGAGTTCCATGGCCGCCTTTCGGCCGATGATTCGCGGCATGATCTGGGCCGCGATGGGCGGGAACACGCCCACCTGAATCTCGGGCTGTCCAAGCTTCATGTCATCGGCGGCGATCACCATGTCGCAGAAAACGGCCAGTTCGCATCCCCCTCCCAGGCAGGAACCGTACACCGAGGCCACCGTGGGAATTTCGTACCCGTTCATGAGCCGGAACATGCCGTGAAAGGCCTCGATCATTTTGGGGGCGAGATCCCCCATGTGTTCTCCCACGTCCACACCCGCGGAGAAACACTTGCCTTTGGCGTCGAAGAGAAGGGCCTTTAAGTCCGGATTAGCCTGCCATTCCTTCAACACCCCGTTGATCTCATTCATCATGGCGATGTTGAGGATGTTGACCGGGGGCCTGTTCAGGGTGATGGTCCCCACCCCTTCCTCTATGCCCGTCTCGATATACTCATACCCCATGTCGCGTTCCTCCTTTGACACTCCCGGACGTGTACGGCACTCGTTTGAAGACGGGTGAATTCAATGGAACACCCGACTTCGGCGGACATGCCGAGGCCGCCGAGGAAAAGAAATGAAGGGAATCCTCCCGGCCGTTCGGCCTGAAGGGACGGCGGGAGAGGGGAGGGCCCCCCATCCCGCCTTGGGGAGACGTGGGGATGCGTTCGCATCCTCCGGATCGGGTTCTACTTCTGGGGTTTTCCCAACACTTCCTCGAACATGGCCATATCCCAGTCCTTGCACTCGGCGATGTTCTGGCGGAACTTGATGAAATCGATGGTCCCCTCACCCGTGATCTTCTTGGTGTTGAAGGCCCCGAATCCGAGGAAGGCCTCACCGGACATGTTGGCCGCGAGCCAGTGCCTGTTGGGGTTCTTCATGATATCCCAGAAGAATTTTTTCTTCTGGCGAATGCCGTCGACGGACTTGATCAGGCATCCGGGGAAGAGATTGGCGAAGGTCCAGACGATCTTGTCCACTTCCTTGTCCAGGAGTTCGAAGTCGGCGTTGGGCTGATGCTCCTTGATAAAGGCCTGGGCTTCTTTGGCCTCGTTGCCGGTCTTGTATTCGCCGTAGACGATTTCGCCGTCCTCGATGTATTTGTCCGTGACCACCAGGGGGTTTCGGACCCATTTGCCGTCCACCTTGAGGACCGGGACGACCTTGCTGATCAGGTTCTTCATCTTCATTTTGTAGGCCGACCACATCTCGCAGGAGACGCAGTTCCACATGGCGTCCTCGATGCTGAGGTACCAGGGGAGGAAGTCCGAGGAACCGCCGTCCGGGGCCGATCCATGCCTGGGGCCGGCCTGGCCGAAGATGGCCAGGTCCGAGGACACGGCGAGATCGCAGGCCATGCCGATTTCCTGCCCCCCGGCCACGCGCATGCCGTTCACCCGGCAGATCACCGGCTTCTTGCACATGAGGATGGAGTCCACCATGTGGTTGAAGAGTTCCATGTACTGCCCGTACTCATCGCACCGGCGGCTGTAGAACTCGCTGTACTCCTTGGTGTTTCCTCCGGTGCAGAAGGCATAGGGACCCACGGCGGTGAAGACCGAGGCCACCACGCTTCGGTCGGTGGAGGAGTTTTCAAACCCGGCGATCACCCCCTTGACCATCTCCGTGGTGTAGGAGTTGTACTGCTTGGGGTTGTTCAGAATGATCCAGGCCACATACAGCCCCTCGATCACGTTTCCCTTGGGGTCTTTCAGGGGCCGCTTTTCATAGATCACGGACGGGGCCTCGGTGCCCCAGTGGACATCCGTGTGCAGGGCATGATCCTTCGTTTCATTGTCTCTGGGCATCCACTCTAACGCCATAACCATCTCCTCCTGTATGCAGAATATGTACAAACCATGTTAATATTCACCGTTCGCCCCCTGCCCGTTTCGAGGGTGAGGGGGCGGCAGGCGGTTTTTGCTTGTGCGCGGAACCTCTCGGTTTCCGATGGATCAGAAATCCGGAATAAGGACCACCCGCCTCTCCGGGGAACCCTTGGAATGGATCTCGTCGAACGTCTCCGCGATGGTGCTCATGGGACGCGTCTGTACATACGGATCCAGGGCGATCTTTCCGGACAGGACCATTCCCAGGACCTGGGGGTAATACTCGGGCAGGCATCCCCAGGTTCCGATCATTTCGGCGTCAAAGGCCATGAGCCGGCTGATGGAGTACTCCACCTTCTGCATGCCGAACCCGACCAGGATCAGTTTGGAGGTGAAGCCCAGAAGGGAGACGGCCAGTTCCTGTCCCGGTTTGGATCCGGTCACCTCGAAGATCTTCCACCCATAGGAAGGCAGTCCCTCCTTTTTTCGAATGGCCTTGATCTCTTCGGAGACGTCTCTGGGGCTCTTGTTCAGGGAATTGATCACATAGTCCGCTCCGTAGGAGAGCATTTTTTGCAGGCGGTCGTCGGCGATATCGATGGCCACCACCGTTCCGGCCCCCATGGCCTTGGCCTCCTGAACCACGTACTGTCCTACGCCCCCGATGCCGATGACGATCACATGGTCGCCCATCTCAAGGCCAGCCCGCTTGAGCGCCTGAAAGGGCGTGGTGGCGGCGTCGGCTACCACGGACAGGTGCTCCAGGGGAATGTCCCCCCGGTTTCGAATCTCGCAGAGGTCGATGCTGGGAACGGGAATGTGGCTCGAAAACCCGCCATAGATGCCTAAGCTGTTACCGGGCATCTTCTGATCCAGACAACGGTTCCCGCGGCGGGTCTTGCAGAGGTAGCACCGCCGGCAGGGCATGACCGCCGGAATCAGGACTTCCTTGCCGACCCATTCCTCGTCCCCCGCCACGACCACGCCGGAGATCTCGTGCCCCAGAGTGAGGGGCGGTTTGTTCACCGTGGGGACGCCGTCATAAAAATATCCGAGATCCGTATGGCATACGCCGCACCCGGCCACCTGGACCAGGACCTCGCCGGGACCGAGGGAAGGCACCGGGATCTCCTTTTTTTCCAACCTGCCCGGGGTGACCTCCCCGGTTTCCCTGTTTCGAACCGTGGGCTGAACCATCTGCCACGTCATGATACGATCCGGTATTCCTGTCATCTCTACCCTCCTTTTGAATCGCAAGCCCTGTCTCCGGGGAGCGATTCGTCTAAATCATCCCGTATCCGCCGTCCACGCAGAGGAGTTGCCCCGTGATGTACCCGCTCTCGTCCGAGGCGAGGAATACGAAAGACGGGGTGATGTCCTCCGGTTCGGCGAATCGCTTGAGAAGGATGCGGTTCATGTAGACTTCCTTGAGTTTCTCGTCCGTTCGGATCTTTTCCGTCATGTCCGTGGACACGATGCCCAGGGAGATGACGTTGGCGCAGACCTGGTAGCGTGCCAGTTCGCGGGCGATGGATTTGGTCATGCTGATCACGCCGCCCTTGGCCGCGCTGTAATTGACCTGCCCCACCGTGCCCACGATCCCGGCCACCGATGTGACATTGATGATCTTGCCGCTTTTCTGTTCCTTCATGTGCAGACCGGCGGCCTGGGAGCATAGAAAGGCCCCCTTCATGTGAATGTCCACTACCTGGTCCCACTGATCCTCGGTCATGTTGAGCATGAGGGCGGGGCGTGTGAAACCGGCGTTGTTGACCAGGATATCCAGTCGTCCGAACCGGTCGATGGCGGCCTGAATGAGGGCTTCGGCATCGGATTTCAATGCGACATCGGCCTTGACGGCTACGGCGTCGCTTCCCATGCCTTTAATGGCGTCCACCGCCTCCAGGGCCGCCTTTTCACTGGATGTGTAGTTCACCACCACCCTGGCCCCTTCCTTGCCATAGGCCATTGCGACGGATCTCCCTACGCCGCGGCTGCTTCCGGTAACAACGGCCACTTTGTCTTTAAGTCTCATGGGTCTTGTCCTTCCTGTTGACGATGCAGGTTTAACGTGCTCGGTTTTCCGTCCCGGGGTCTTCCGGCGGGACGGGGGATGTGCGATCCGTTTTCGGCCGGGCAACATCCGGTATCATGAGGTCCCCGCTTCCTGCTGCGGGACACAAAAAAACCTCATTTCCATCCTGAATGGGGGACTTCTCCATGCCCGAAAACCATTTCTGGATGGGCACGAAGCTATCACGGATGGACTACCGGATCAAGGTCCCTTCAGCCTTGAACAACAGGCCTCAGGGGGAAATCCACCCATGGGTTGTGATTACAATATAATTACATTATAACTAATTCAGAAATGTAGAGGACCCCCTGAATGCCTGTCAAGAAAAATCGGCGTGGCCAAAGCCGTCGAGATAAAATCAGGCCCACGCAGACCGGCATGGGCAGGGGGTCTCAAATCGGGTTGAAGGATTCAAGGATTCTGGTAAGATGGATGAAAAGGATATTCGGACCAATGAAGAAAGCGTTCCTGATCCTGATGGTGATCCTTATGGGGCTGTCCGGGTGTTCATGGCGACCCCGTGTAAAGGCCGTCCACCCTCCGGTAAAGAGAATCACACTGCCCGAAACGGTCGATGGAAAGGCCCCGGAGTCCTATGTGGTGAATGGGGTGCGTTACTATCCGCTGCCCGACGCCGATGGGTTTGTGGAGACGGGAAAGGCCTCCTGGTACGGGGACCCTTTTCACGGAAGAAAGACATCGAACGGGGAGGTCTACAATATGCACGGGCCCACGGCGGCCCACACGACACTCCCGTTCGGGACCTACGTCAGCGTTCGAAACCTGGCCAACGGAAAGTCCACGGTGGTGCGAATCAATGATCGAGGACCTTTTGTCAAGGGGCGGGTCATTGATCTGTCCTATTCGGCGGCCAAGGAGATCGGACTGGTGGGTCCGGGAGTCACCGATGTCCGGATCACCGCACTGGCGCCGCAGGTCGCCACGGGAAAGACGCCGGGCGGAGGGGTGGGGCCGGTGGTTGAGACACGGGATTTCAAGACCGGGGAGTTCACGGTACAGATCGGGGCGTTTATGAACCGGGAGAGCGCCGCGGGTCTGGCCGAGCGGCTCAGCGTGATTTTCGACCATGTCAAGGTGACGGAGTTTGTGGACGAGAACGAGCGGACCCTTCATCGGGTCCGCGTATCCCGCACGCATTCCTTGAAAGATGCCGGTGAAATCGAGAAAAAGCTGAAGGAGTTGGGGTTTACAGGGGCATTTGTGGTGAGGATCTGAGGCCGTTACTCCTCATGGTTGATTCTCCTTCGAAGTACACCCGAGGTCTTGAAAACGACCACCCTTCTTTCCCGCAACCTCAGGTCCTTCGTGGTCTGGGGGTTCCTTCCCCGCCGCGCCGCCTTGTCCTTGACCACAAACTTGCCGAACCCGCTGACCAGGAGGTCCTCTCCGCCCTCAAGCGTCTGCTTCATGATCTCGAAGAGTTTTTCCACCACGGCACGGGACTGCGTTTTGCTCAAACCGACGTTGTTGTAGATATCCGTAATGAGCCTTTCCTTGGTAAGCGACATCGGCGGCTTCCTCCTCCAGGGTACGCGGATTACCTGTGACTAGTTCAATTTACTAAGTTTTTACTATGAATAACGGGGATCTTGGTGTCAAGTGTTTTTTAGTAGCCGTATTTCTCCTTGAGCTTTCTGCTCACGTTCTGGGGCACGAGCCCGCTGATGTCTCCGCCCAGGCTTGCGGCTTCTTTGATAATGGTGGAGCTGATGTAGAACCACTTGTAATCGGTCATCAGGAAGATGGACTGGACATTCCTGTTCAGCTTGCGGTTCATCAGGGCCATCTGGAACTCATATTCGAAGTCTGAAAGGGCTCTAAGACCGCGGAGGATCACACAGGCCTTCTTTTTTACCGCATAATCCACGAGCATGCCGTCAAAGCTGTCTACTTCCACGCCGCTTCCGGGTCCAAGGGCTTCCTCAATCATTGCGATTCGCTCCTCGCGGGAGAAGAGGGATTCTTTTTGAGGGTTGATGAGGATGGCGATGATGAGTTTGTCAAATATCTTGAGGGCCCGCTTGACGATGCTGAGATGTCCGTTGGTGATGGGGTCGAAGGTACCCGGATAAATGGCGATTCGTGGGGTCATGTAGTTTTCTCCGTTCGAATGGTTTCGTGAGTATCCGGTTTCGCTTTCTCTGCGGCCCGGAGTTCGTGATTCCAGGCGATAATGTGGATGGAGGTGTCACCGTATCGCCGTTTCGTAACGAGCTGCAGGGTGACATCATGCAAGGGCAGGGTCTCTCGCGCGGCTGTCTCCGCGACGATGACTCCCTCCGCGTCCAGTCCTGTACAGGAAGAGAGCGCGTTCAGGATAGGAGGGATCAGGCCCAGGCCATAGGGAGGATCCAGAAAAACCACATCCAAGCCCCTCATCCGGGCCGGGGCACAGGAGGGAGGCCCGTGCCTCAGGTCATGACGTATGAGCGTGGCGCTCTGGGCCAGACCGCATCGCTCCAGGTTTCGAGAGATCAGTCCCAGGGCTGCGGGAGAATGGTCCACAAACACGGCCCACGTCGCGCCGCGGCTCAGGGACTCGATGCCCAGGGCGCCGGTGCCTGCAAAGAGATCCAGGACACGGCGCCCGTCCAGGTCCTGCCCCAGCAGATTGAACACGGCCTCACGCACTCGATCAGAGGTCGGCCGGATAGCGTCTCCCTTGGGGGTCAGGAGTCGCCGCCCCCTCATTCGGCCTCCGGTGATTCGCACCATCCACTCCTCTTCAACCGGAACGAGCCGATCAGGACAGGTACCCGATGACGCTTTGGCCCGCCTTGACCCGGTGACCCTCCCGAACGATGATTCGGGAATCCTCCGGAAGGTAGACGTCCAGTCTGGAACCGAAGCGGATCAGGCCGAATCTCTGGCCGGCCGCCATCCGGTCCCCGGGGGCGACCCAGCACGCGATCCTTCGCGCGATGAGCCCCGCCACTTGGACTACGACCAGGGTATGGCCGCCGGGCGTTTCGATGGTGAGTCCATTCCGTTCGTTTTGTTCCGAGGCCTTATCCAGGTTGGCCGAGAAGAAACGCCCTGCATGGTACTGAACCTTCGAGACCACCCCGCTCGAGACCGCCCTGTTCACATGGACATTGAACAGGGACATGAAGATACACACCTCACGGCACGGGCCCCCGAAAGGATTGTCGGAGTCCGTCCGGTACACCGCCTTGAGCACACGCCCATCGGCGGGTGACAGGACGGCGTCTCCGGTCTCGTCGGGGGTCCGGTCCGGATCTCTGAAGAAGAAAATCACAAAAGCTGTGATCAAGGCAAAAAAAAGGGAAGGAATGATGACGGCGAACCATGCGCAAAGACTGGTGAGGACGATTCCGATAAGAATGAACGGAATTCCCTCCCTGGCTACGGGCAAGCGGTTCTCGATTCGTGTCTTCTGGATTCGGGGTGTCACCATAGGATGTGGACTCCCCCGCGACCGGAGCTGGAATACGCCCGGCCGGGGGCAAGAGAACGGTTCAGGACAACAACGATATCCTGTCTGAAAATACCGGGGCCATTATAGTGAGAGGGCCCTTTTTGTCAATGTCCTTGTCTCAGATTCCGAGGATCCTCCCGATCGAGCCTGAGCTCTGGGGCTGCCGTATGGCGACGGTAGGGCGTCTGCCCGGATCTCTTGCCCGATCGGACGCTGTATTTAGAAGCGAGGGTCGTCCGGAGACGGCGGCTTCTGCGCAGGGCCGGGTCGGATATCCGGTGGGCGGATATAGACGGGGACCAGATTGTGAAGGGAGTCGGTTTCCCCGCGCAGGTATCGCTCAAGTCCCAGGGCGCCTACGGCTGCGGCCGAGGGGTGCCAGAGTTCCGCGGGCGCGGGAAGGGCCAGGTCTCCGAGAGTGCGGCGAATGACGGGGATCTGTAGGGAAAAGTCGTTGCCGATCACGACCGTGGGGGTGGAAATGATCTGCGGAAGATCCTTCTCCCGGATGCAGGCGTCTTCGCGGAGTCGCTTCATGGGGGCCGTAAAGGTCGATTCAAAGAGCCCGCAGAAGACCTCACCCCGCCGCGAGTCGAGCAGGGCGCAGATCGGAAGGCCGGAAACGGGGATCCGCCGGGCCAGGGCCGCCAGACTGGATATGCCGATAACCGGAATCCCGAGTCGGTGTGCCATCCCTTTGGCCGCAGCGATGCCGACTCGCAGCCCCGTAAAGCTCCCCGGGCCCGTGGCCACGACAATCGCCCGAAGATCCGCGGGTGTGACCCGGCTCGCGGTGAGGACATCGTTCACCGCCGGCATGAAACCGCGAAAGTGTCTCCGGCCGAGACCGGCCGAGAACTCCGCCGGCACGGTTCCGTCTTCGGACAGGACGGCCGCGCTGAATCGAGGCGTGGATGTGCTGATGGCGAGAATCATGATGCGGTTTGTAGAAACTGCCGAATCAGTCGTGCGATGTCGTTGTAAAAGACCACCACCATCAGCGTGATGAGGATGAAAAGACCGGCTTTTTGAGCCAGTTCGCGTTTCCGTTGGCTGAGGGGTTTGCCCAGAATCAGTTCCACCAGAAGGAACAGGATGACCCCTCCGTCCAGAATGGGCACAGGCAACAGGTTCAGAATCCCCAGGTTTACGCTGATCACCGCTGTAAAGGGGATCAGGTGGGCAAAGCTCTCCTGGGCGAGTTGACCGGTCAACTGCCCGATCATGATGGGCCCTCCCACCGTATCCATGGGAATGACCCGCTGGAAGAGCTTGACCACAGTCAGGAGGGTGAGTTCGGTGATTTCCCATGTCTTTTTCGCGGCCTCAACCGATGCGTCCAAGGGGCCGAGTTTCACGTGGCGGAAGTTCCCGGCGGCCACGATACCGATGAGCGCGGTCCGGATTTCCTCTCCGAACAGGTTTTTGGTCGTGGAGAGTTCGGGCGTCACAATGAACTCCAGAGTCCTTTCCCCCCGGGCAACGAGAAAGACCAGGGGGTCCCCGGCGCGATCCTTGACCGCGTCTTTGAGGGCATTCCAGGAATCCACGGGTCGGCCTTCCACGGCCAGGATCCGGTCGTCCTTTTGAATCCCGGCCTGGTGGGCGGGCGATCCCTCCCGGACCTGCCCCACATCGGCCGTCATGATCTGGGTCCCCATGACCAGATGGAGGCCGCAAAAAAGGAGGAAGGCCAGGAAGAAATTGAACGCGGGGCCTGCAGCCACAATGGCGATCCGTTTGAGGGGGTGCTGCACGTTGAAGGCCCGCTTCAGGTCGGCGGGTGAGAGGGGTTCCTCCTCCTCTTCCTCATCGCCTTCATTCTCCCCAAGCATTTTCACATACCCGCCGAGGGGGATGGCCGAAATCCGGTATTCGGTCTCGCCGATGCGCCTGCCGAAGATCTTGCTCCCGAATCCCAGAGAAAACCGGAGCACCTTGACGTCAAAAAACTTGGCCACCAGAAAATGCCCCAGTTCGTGGCAGAAGATCAACACTCCCAGGACCAGAATCAGGGGCAGGATATAATACAACATCACGTGCATAGTCGCTTCAACCTCATGGTGTGAATGGGCGGCGGTGTGAGGCCTCTGCCGGAATCCTCACAGGAAAACGCCGCGGGTTTTGTGTGTGTCTATATCACCCGGGAGGCCAGAAGGTCCAGGGCGGTTTCTCTTGCCCATGCATCCGTCGCCATGACTTCCTCTACCGAAGTCAGGTCGCGGGGACGGTGACGGTCCATGACCCGCTCCACCAGCCGCGGGATCGACAGAAAGGGAAGGTTCCCCTTGAGAAATGCATCAACGGCGATCTCGTTGGCCGCATTGAGGACCGCCGGCATGCCGGCCCCCTCATCGGCCGCGCGCAGGGCAAGGTCCAGGCAGTGAAAGCGCTTTGAATCCGGAGATTCGAAGGTCAGGGACCGAATTTGGCTGAAGTCGAGCGGGGCGATGGGGGTCGAAATGTGACGGGGATAGGAGAGGGCATAGGCGATGGGCGTGATCATGTGAGGTACGCCCATCTGGGCGATGATGGACCCGTCCCGATACTCCACCATGGAGTGGATGACGCTCTGGGGATGGATCAGGACGCTGATCCGGGAAATGGGAAGGTCAAAGAGCCACCTGGCCTCGATGACTTCCAGTCCCTTGTTCATCAGCGTGGCGGAGTCCACGGTGACCTTGGGTCCCATGTCCCAGTTGGGATGGTTCAGGGCCTGTGCCGGGGTGACTTCGGCCATTTCCTCCAGGGAGAGGTCCCGAAAGGGGCCTCCCGAGGCCGTCAGAATAATCCGTTTTACATCCTCCCGGTGGTGTCCTTGAAGGCTTTGCAGGACCGCACTGTGCTCGCTGTCGACTGGCAGGATGGAAACGCCATGCGCCGCGGCCTCCCGCATGACCAGGTCTCCGGCCATGACCAGGGTTTCCTTGTTGGCCAGGGCCACATCCTTTCCGGCCCGTACCGCGGCGACGGTGGGTTCCAGACCCGCTGCACCCGTGATGGCGGAGATCACCGTGTCCACCCCGTCCATGCCTGCGATTCGAGAGATCCCTTCAGGGCCCCAGAACCATTCCGTGTCGCCGGTTCCGGAAAGTCGGTCCATGAGGGCCCGGCCCAGCTCGCGGTTATGGACGGCCACGGCCATGGGCCGGAACCGCTGCACCTGTTTCGCGAGGAGCTCGGTGTTTTGGCCCGCCGCCAGGGCGACCACCTGATACCGTTCGGGGTGGGATGCGATCACCTCAAGAGCATTACGCCCGATGGACCCGGTGGAACCGAGAACGGCGATATGCTTCAAGGGGTGTCTGTGGGTATCGGATTCCAATGAAGGACTCAATCCTCGGTCATGAGATGTCGGAAATAGTCGATCGTCTTGATCAAACCTTCTTCAAGCTCCACCCGGGGTCTCCAGCCGAGTTTTTCCTCGGCCAGCCGGATATCCGGTTTCCGTCGCCTCGGGTCGTCCTGGGGGAGAGGGTGATACTCGATGCGGGATGTGGATCCGGTGAGCCGAAGAATGATCTCGGCCAGTTCCCGAATCTCGTGTTCCCTCGGGTTTCCCAGGTTTACGGGCCCCGTGAACGAGTCCGGCCCGTTCATCATGCGGATCAGGCCTTCCACCAGATCGTCCACATAGCAGAAGGAACGGGTCTGGCTCCCGTCTCCGAAGATCGTGATGGGCTCGTTTCGAAGGGCCTGAAGGATGAAGCTGCTCACCACCCGGCCGTCGGCCGGATGCATCTTCGGGCCATAGGTGTTGAAAATGCGGACCACACGAATATTCACGTTGTTTTGCCGGTGGTAGTCGAAAAACAGGGTCTCCGCGCACCGTTTTCCTTCGTCGTAACAGGCCCGCGGCCCGATGGTGTTCACGTTTCCCCAGTAGGATTCAGGCTGGGGATGGATGTCCGGATCGCCGTAGATCTCGCTCGTGGACGCCTGAAGGATCCGGGCCTTGACGCGCTTGGCAAGACCCAGCATGTGAATGGCGCCCATGACGCTGGTCTTGGTGGTCTTGACCGGATTGACCTGGTAGTGAATGGGGCTCGCCGGGCACGCCAGGTTATAGATCCGGTCCACCTCGAGGAAGATTGGGTTGACCAGATCGTGGCGGATCAGTTCGAAGCGTTCGTGCCCCGTCATATGAAAGATGTTCGCCCTGCGGCCCGTAAAGTAATTGTCCAGGCAGATGACCTGGCAACCGTCCTCGAGAAGGCGCTCGCAGAGGTGGGAACCCAGAAAACCGGCCCCTCCCGTGACCAGCACCCGTTCTCTGTCATAGGCGTGCGTTCCCATGTCCACTCATTTCCCGCCGTTCCCTGTCCTCATGGAGAAACCCAGGTCAGGTAGGCGTAAAGTACGGGTATGGCGAATATCAGCCCGTCGATTCGATCGAGGAGCCCTCCGTGACCGGGCAGTATGGAACCGGAGTCCTTGATTCCAAACGATCTCTTCATGAGGGATTCCGCCAGGTCGCCGATTTGGCCCACAGCGGACAGGACCAGGGCCAGGAAAAACACGGAGACCTTGCCCACGTGGAAAAACGACTGAAAGACGTAGACGGGAATCAGGCTGCAGAAAAGCCCTCCAACGGCCCCCTCCCAGGTCTTTCCGGGGCTCACCGATGGATGGAGTCTGCGCCGGCCCAGGAGACGCCCGAAGTAGAAGGCTCCCGTGTCCGAGGCGAAGACAACGGCGAGCAGGAAGAAGATCCATACATTGCCCGCGGGATACCGGTCGATGAAAACGAGCATGGCCAGGGGGAGGCAGGCATAGACGAAGCCGAAGGTGATGCGTGATGTGTGTTCCATGGCCTCGGATCGGTGCGTGGCGTCGGCAAACAGATGGAAGACCAGGGGCGACACGGAAGTGAGGCTCAAGAGGGCCAGGAGCAGAAAGTAGGATCCGGTGGAAGACGCCCAGAACAGGAGGAGTATGGGGGCCAGAGCGATCGCTTTGAGGACGGCGGGCATGCTGGGTGCGGCCATGCGCGTGAATTCGAGGAAGCCCACAACGGCGGCACCGCAAAGAAAGCCGTGGAAAAGCCACCTCGGTGCGAATCCCACCAGATAGATCAGGATGGGGAGTCCGATAATTCCGGTGAGCCATCGTTTCAAGTGCATGCGCGGTTTCCGGGTCCCGGGTTCTGTCGATCCTCGGGCGGTGGATTTGGGAGAAGCGGATCAGGGGAGGTCGCCGCCGCCGGACAGTTGTTCACTGGTGGCCCCGAACCTTCGTTCTCGTTTCTGATAGTCCGCTATGGCGGACAGGTACTCCTCTTTTCGAAAATCGGGCCAGAGCGTGGGTGTCACGTAGATCTCGGAGTAGGCGATCTGCCAGAGGAGGAAATTGCTGATGCGGAATTCCCCGCTGGTCCTGATGAGCAGATCCGGGTCCGGCATGCCGGCGGTATAGAGACACTGAGAAAGGATCTCCTCACTGATGCCGCTCGGGGCGATCTCTCCCTCGCGGACACGTTGGGCGAGCCGGGTCACTCCGTCCACAATCTCCTGGCGCCCCCCATAACTCAGAGCCAGGGTGAGGACCATGTCATGGTTAGAAGACGTCTTCTCCATGGTGTCCGCCAGCACATTCCGGACATGATCGGGAAGCTTGTGGGTCCGGCCGATGGTCTGAAGTCGGATGCCGTTATCGAGCATCTCCTGAAGTTCGGACTTCAGGAAACGTTTCAGCAGCGTCATCAGGGCCTGGACTTCCATCGCGGGTCGTTTCCAGTTCTCCTCGGAAAAGGCGTACAGGGTGAGATAAGGGATGCCGATTTCCCGGGAGGTCCTCACGATATCGCGGACCGATTCGGCCCCCTCCTCGTGCCCGCGGACGCGGTTCATCATTTTTTTTCGAGCCCAGCGACCGTTGCCGTCCATGATGACGGCGACGTGCCGGGGTAGGGTTCTCGTATCCAGGTTCGGCATGTTCGGTTCCAACGGACGCAGCCCGCGCGTGTATATGCGGGGCATGGAGGGGATGTGACGGGTTTCATTCGAGTACGGACCCGCTGCGCCGGGGGCGTCGATCTCCATGCGAGGCACCAGGGGGTTCCCGGTCTAGAACTCGATGATCTCTTTTTCTTTTTCCGCAGTGAGGGTGTCCACCTTTTGAGTGAACTCGTCAGTCAATTTCTGAACATCCTCCTGGGCCTTGAACATCTCATCTTCGGAGATTTCCTTCTCGTTTTTGAGATCCTTGAACATGTCGTTCGCGTCCCGGCGGTGGTTTCGAACGGCGATTTTGCTTTCTTCGGCCACCTTTCGGGCCAGCTTTGCCAATTCCTTGCGGCGCTCTTCCGTGAGCGGCGGGATGGCAATGCGGATGATTTTCCCGTCATTCATGGGCGTGAGCCCCAGTTCGGACTTGAGGATCGCTTTTTCGATCTCTCCGATGATGGATTGATCCCATGGTTTGATGGTGATCAAGCGGCTTTCGGGTACGGAGACGGTGGCGACCTGATCCATGGGCATCAGACTCTCGTAACACGAAACCTTGATACCGTCCAGGAGGGCCGTGGACGCTCGGCCCGTGCGAATACGATTGAAGTCGCGCTTCAGGGCCTCCATGGTCTGGGCCATCTTCTCACGTGCTTCGTCCAGAATTTCCTCTTTCATGATGCATCCCCTGAAATGAGTGTCCCCACGTCCGCATCGAACATGACGCGCTCAATGCTGCCCCTTTCGCGAAGGTTGAACACGATGATGGGCAGATCCTGTCCCATGGCCAGGCTGACGGCCGTCATGTCCATGACCTGCAGCTTTTTCTCCAGGAACTCCAGGTAGGAAAGGGTGTCGAATTTCACGGCGTCGGGGTGTGCCACCGGATCCCGGTCGAAAACGCCATCCACCTTCGTGCCCTTCAGCAGGACCTCGGCCTCGATCTCCATGGCTCGAAGAGCGGCGGCGGTGTCCGTGCTGAAGTACGGATTGCCCGTTCCGGCGCCGAAAAGTACGATTCTGCCTTTCCCGAGGTGGTTGATGGCACGGCCGCGAATGTAGGGCTCGGCGATCTTATTGATGTCGATGGCAGACATGACCCGAGCATCGCAGCCCAGGCCGGCCAAGGCCTCTCCCAGGGCGATCACATTGATGAGGGTGGCCAGCATGCCCATGTGATCGGCCGGGACCCTCTTGATTCCATACTCCGAGGCGTTGAGTCCTCGAAAGATGTTGCCGCCTCCCACCACCAGGGCCATTTCCACCCCCAGGCGGTGAACCTGCAGGATCTCTTCGGCCACGCCTCGGAGAACGTCCGGATCGATACCGAAGGACGCTCCGCCCATGAGGGCTTCTCCGCTCAGCTTGAGCAGCACCCTCTTGTACCGAGGGCCGGTTTTCGGGGAATCGTTCAGGACTCTTCTCCTAACTGGTATCGGGTGAAGCGGCGGATCACGATGTTTTCACCGGTCTTGGCGATCATCTCGTTGAGGAGGTCCTGAATGGTGATGTCCGGATTCTTCACATAGGGCTGCTCCAGCAGGCAGGCCTCGGAATAGAATTTGTTCATCTTCCCATCCACGATCTTGTCGAGGATCTTTTCAGGCTTCCCGGAATCCTTGGCCTGGCTGACGTAGATCCCTCTTTCCCGTTCCAGCACGTCTTCCGGTATGCGTTCCCGGTCCACCGCCATCGGGTTGCTTGCGGCGATATGCATGGCCACGTTTCGGGCGAACTCGGTAAAGTCATCGGTCTTTCCCGAAAAATCGGTCTCGCAGTTGATTTCCACCATGACACCGATCTTGCCTCCGGCGTGGATGTAGGAGGCGACTTGACCCTCGGAGGCCGTCCTGCCGCCTCGCTTCTTGGCCGTGGCGATTCCTTTTTTGCGAAGGTAATCCACGGCCTTCTCCGTGTCTCCATCGCACTCCTTCAGGGCCTTTTTGCAGTCCATGATGCCGACCCCGGTCTTTTCTCTCAGTTCCTTGACCTGCTCAGCCGTGATATCCACTGTCTACTCCTCCGTGTCACCTGCATCCAGCTCAGGTGACGGTTTTTTGTTCACCACGATAACCTCAGGGCCCCCATCGTCTCCTTTGATTTCGGTCTCTTGAACCGGGGTCTCGTCTACGTCGGATTCCTTTTCCCTGGCGGCCTGGGCCTCGGCCTCCGCCTTCAGACGCTCTTCCGCGATGGCGTGTCCCGCGATGCAGGCGTCGGAGATCCTTGAGCAGATCAGGCGGATGGCGCGTATGGCATCATCGTTTCCAGGAATGATGTAGTCGATTTCATCGGGATCGCAGTTGGTATCCGCGATGGCCACCACGGGAATACCCAGCTTTCTGGCTTCGCGTATGGCGATATGTTCCTTCTTGGGGTCCACGATGAAGACGGCGCCGGGGACATCGTCCATGTTCTTGATGCCGCCCAGGTTTTTCTCCAGCTTGATCGCCTCCTTTTCCATCTGAAGGGCTTCTTTTTTGGTGTAGCGGCTCAGAGTGCCTTCACGTTTCATGGTTTCCAGCTCTTTGAGCCGGTTGATGCTTTTTCGAATGGTCTGAAAATTGGTCAGGGTTCCGCCGAGCCAGCGGTTGACCACGTAAAACATCCCGCAGCGCTCGCTCTCCTCAACGACGGATTCGTGGGCCTGCTTTTTCGTGCCGACAAAGAGTACGGGGTAGCCGTCGGCAACGGTTTTGATGATGAACTCATAGGCCTTGTCAAAAAGCTTGACCGTCTTCTGGAGGTCTATGATATGAATGCCATTGCGCGCGCCGAAGATGTAGGGCTTCATTTTCGGATTCCAGCGCCTGGTCTGGTGCCCGAAGTGGACACCGGCCTCCAACATCTGTTTCATGCCGATTGATGGTGCCATGCTATTCTCCTGATGTGTTTTGGGGGCTGAATGCCCCGACCCGGTTTTCCCTCCGTTCAGACGCGGGGTGAAATCACCTGGGTCCTCTCTGAACGTGTGGAATGGAGGCACCCCGCTCCTGCGCAAACACCGGGTAGAAGCGAGGGGCCGACAAAAACATAAACATTATTTTTTACCACTCCATGCCATTCATTTCAAGGGAAAAATGACCGTATGGGTCGCCTGTGCGGAACCCTGAATGTGCATCCACTCTCGATGCCTTTTTCATGCATGCCCGGGAGCGCATGAATGCTCCGCAGGATATCCGCATGATCGGGTTGTTTTCAGTAACGGGTCATGGCGACATGACGGTCTCACGGTCTAGGTTTCGGGTGCCGGGGATGAGATGAAAGTGCAAGGCGCGCGTTCCCTGCCGTTTCCCTTTGCCAGGTGATGGTTGACTAGGGCCACCGGTTTTTCTATAGTACAGACGCTTGAGTCTGAGGCCGGTCCGGGTCGTCCAATGGGATGGGAGGACTCCGACATGAGCGAGGAGATCAAGAAGGAATTCCTCAAGCTGGCCAGGCGCGCAGAAGGCCGGGTGGCGGAGTCGCTCCTCCGGTGGAGGTACCGGAAGGAAGGGGATGGAGTCCCGGAAGACACCCGAATTCGACGGGAATCCGAAGCAGTCGCCGACCAGGCCAACCGCATCCTCTCAGCAAGAGGCCGGAGGGCCTGGGCGGAACTGAAAAAGGCCTGCCGGTCATCCGGCGACGGGGAGGATGGGAAAGATTGAACAAGGCCGATGTTCTCAAAGGCATTCGAGACCGCCTTGATGAGGAGGAAATTCGGCGTCTTTCCGCCTGGGCGTGCCCGAGTAACCGGGCCGTGAGGCGTGTGCCCGAGGCGGGCATTTCCATGGGCCACAGACAGGAGTTCGCATTGGATGCCGACCGCGTCCTGCATTCCCTGGCCTATTCGCGCTACATCGACAAGACCCAGGTCTTTTACCTGATCAAGAACGACCACATCACCCACCGTGTTCTCCATGTCCAACTGGTGTCCAAAATCGCCAGGACCATCGGACGCCTCCTTCGGCTGAACGAAGACCTTATCGAGGCCATCGCACTGGCCCACGACATCGGACACACCCCGTTCGGCCATGACGGTGAACGGTTTCTTTCCGACCTTTCCCGGAAGTACGGTCTTCCTGCTTTTTTGCACAACATACAGGGTGTCCGTTTTCTCGAAAAGATCGAGCGGAAGGGCAAGGGGTGGAATCTGACGCTCCAGGTCCTCGACGGCATCCTCTGCCACGACGGTGAGCGTCATCGAGAGTCGCTCCACCCGGACAGGGAAAAGGATTTCGACCGCCTCGATCGGGAGATCCGCGACAAGGAGGCGGATCCTCATATGGAAATCCTGCCCATGACCCTGGAGGGATGCGTGGTCCGGATGGCGGACACCATCAGCTACATCGGCCGGGACATCGAGGACGCCATTCGTCTGGGCCTGATCCGCCGGAACGACATCCCCGCCGAGTGCCGGCGCATCCTGGGAGAGACCAACGGTACCATCGTCTACACCCTGGTGGAAGACCTGGTGGCGAACAGCCTGGATAACCCGCAGGTCCGTTTCAGCCCCGATGTGGGGGAAGCGCTGCGTATTCTCAAGGCGTTCAACCAGGAGCGGATCTACATGAGCGCGCGCGTCAAGAAACAGACCCCGAAGATCCGGCTCATGTTCCAGCTCCTTTTCCAGAAGTACATGGAAGACCTGGAGGCTCCGGTGGAGGAGTCTGCGGTCTTCCGCAGCTATCTCGATGGGATGTCCTCTTCCTATCGGGAAGAAGCCCTCCCTGCGGAAATCGTCCGGGACTTCATCGCCGGAATGACGGACGAGTATTTCCTGGATCAATGCAATGAGCATCTCGTACCGGTGATCCAGCCCATGCGGCGCTGAACGTTTGGTTCCCTGGATATTTGACGGGGAAGAGAAGGCAAGGCCGAGAGGCGCGGGACTCCACTCGATATCGAATAGGCGTTTTGCCTTTTTGTATCCTATAGGAACTTTTTTTCAGGAACCGGTTGACAATTCGACGCCGCGGAAATAAGAATATCGTCGTTTCATGAATCCCTTGGTCATATGGGCTAATAAAGAAATATTTCACAAACTCTGGCTTTGAGAAACGGAGGCGATCCAGGATGGCTCAAGCCCAGGCGCTCAAGGAAGGGGACACACTGCTGGAGCTGGAGAACGTGCACATGTACTTCGGCAAGGTCGCGGCCCTGGCCGGGGTGGACCTCCAGGTCAGGAAAGGGGAGATCCATTCGATCATCGGACCCAACGGCGCGGGCAAGACCGTCATGATGAACTGCATCAACGGTCTGTATCAACCTCAAAAAGGAACGATCCGATACAAGGGAGAGACCATCAATCCCTTGAAGCCTCACATGCGCGCCCAGTTGGGCATCTCCCGAACGTTTCAGAAAATCGAGTTGTTCGGGGGTATGAGTGTCCTGGACAACATCCGCCTGGGGCGGCACATCCACCTGAAATCGGGCATCTTCAGCGGGTCGTTTTACCTCGGAAAGACCAAGAAGGAGGAAATCGCAAGCCGGGAATTCATCGAGGAGGAGATTATCGACCTGCTCGAGATCGAGAGCATTCGGGACAAGACGGTGCACATGTTGCCCTACGGGCTTCAGAAACGGGTGGAACTGGGCCGCGCTCTGGCGCTGGAACCCGAGATCCTCCTGCTGGACGAGCCCCTGGCGGGGCTCAACCTGGAAGAGGTGGAGGATATGGCCCGCTTTATCCTGGATATCAACGAGGAGGAGCGATGGAGGGTCACCTGCATCCTCGTGGAACACGACATGGGTGTGGTCATGGATATCTCCAATCGGGTCTTCGTTCTGAATTTCGGCAACCGGATCACGGACGGGACTCCGAAGGAGGTGCAGGCGAACCCTGAAGTGATCAAGGCGTACCTGGGGGAAGAGGACCTGTATTCCACAAGGAGGTAGGGAGGCGGTATGAGCGGATCGACCATGGAAATCACCAAAGACCTCACCATCCCGAAGCTCTTTCTCCACCAGTGCCGGAAGTACGGCAAAGACAAAGTGGCCATGCGGGAGAAGGAGTTCGGCATCTGGCGCCCGTACACATGGCAGGACTACTACGAGAACGTCAAATACCTCAGCCTGGGCATGAGGGTGCTGGGCCTGAAGCCTGGCGACAAGGTGTCCATGATCGGGGACAACCGGCCCGAGGGGCTGTGGGCGGAAATGGCGGCCATCTGCGCGGGCGGGGTGGCCGTCTGGCTTTTCCAGGACTGCATGATGGAAGAAGTCAAGTACATCATCGATCACTCGGATACCAAGTTTTTTGTGGGGGAAGGACAGGAGGAGGTGGACAAGGCACTGTCCATCAAGGACGACTGTCCCAAGCTCGAAAAGATCCTCTGGGACGATCCCAAGGGGATGCGCAATTACAGCCAGGATTTCCTCGTCAGCATGAAGGAGGTCCAGAGGCTCGGCCGGGAGGTGGACGAGAAGGACCCCGGTCTTTTTGAGAGAATCATCGAGGAGGGACACGGGGACGACGTCTGCCTCCTCTTTTATACCTCCGGAACCACCGCCCTTCCCAAGGGCGCCCTGTTGAGCCACTGGAACATGCTCACCATGGGGAGGAACCTCATGTCCGTGGATCCGTGCTATGACACGGACGACTTCGTGAGCTATCTCCCCTTTGCCTGGATCGGGGAACAGATGATGTCCATCTCCTGCGGTCTGCAGGTGGGATACACCATCAATTTCCCCGAGGAGCCCGATACGGCCCAGGAGAACATTCGGGAGATCGGGCCGCACGTCATGTTTGCGCCGCCCCGGCTCTACGAAGGGCTCACGCGCAAGGTCCAGGTCAAGTACATCGACGCCACGTGGATCAAGCGGAAGATATACGAGTTCGGCACCAAGATGGGCTACAAGGTGGCGAACCTGAGGTTTGAAAAACAGCCCATCCCTGTCACCACTCGAATACTGAACTGGGCCGCTTACCTGCTTATGCAGAAAAAACTCAAGGACCACCTGGGCATGAGCCGTCTTCGTCACGCGTATACCGGCGGCGCGGCCATGGGACCGGACCATTTCCGCTTTTTCCACGCACTGGGAGTCAATCTGAAGCAGATCTACGGGCAGACCGAGATCGCCGGAATCTCCATCGTCCACCGGGACGGCGACGTCAAGTTCGACACCGTGGGGACCCCCATTCCCGAGACCGAGGTTCGCATCACCGAAGACGGGGAGATCATATCCCGAAGCCCCTCGGTCTTTCTGGGCTATTACAAGAATGACGAGGCCACGGCCAGTACCCTCGTGGACGGATGGCTCTATTCCGGAGACAAGGGGTTCATCGACGAGGACGGCCATCTCGTGGTCTTCGACCGCTCCAAGGACGTCATGACCCTCAATGACGGGAGGCCCTTTTCTCCCCAGTACCTGGAGACCCGCCTGAAATTCAGCCCGTACATTTCCGAGGCCTGGGTGATCGGCGACAAGCGCGAGTATATCACTGCGGTCATGTGCATCGACTACGCCGTGGTGGGAAAGTGGGCGGATGACAAAAAACTGAACTACACGAGCTACCAGGAGCTGTCCCAGAAGCCCGAGGTATATGATCTCGTCCAGGCCCAGATCGAGGAGGCCAACAAGGACTTGCCGATTCCGGCGAAGATCCACCGGTTCGTGAACCTCTACAAGGTGTTCGATGCCGACGACGAGGAACTGACGCGGACGAGCAAGCTTCGGCGGGCCTTTGTGGAGAATCGCTATGCGGGTATTGTCAAGGCCCTGTACTCGGAAGAGGAACTCGTCCACATGGACACGACCATCACGTACGAAGACGGCCGGGAGCAGCGGATCAAGCTGGACCTCCATGTCCGCAAGATCAACGTCTGAATCCGGGTCGAGTGTGGAACAACCGTTTCATGGGAAAACCGCGGAAGCCCGGGATCGGCGTATGATCCGGGTTCCATGACCTTTCGAAATTTCGTGATCAAGGCATCAGCGCGGAGCCGTTTTGACCGGGGCATGCGAAACAACCTGAAGGCACGGCACGGGAGGATAGGATGGAACTGTTTCTCATGACGATGATCACCGGGATCCTGGTGGGAGGTATCTACGCACTCGTGGCCCTGGGATGGGTCCTGATCTACAAGTGTTCCGGCGTGCTGAACCTGGCCATGGGGGAATTGACTCTCATCGGGGCCTATGTGTCGCTCACCTTCTACGAGATGGGGTTTCCGTTCATTCTTGCGGTGCTGTGCACTCTGCTCGTGGGGATTGTCCTGGGTATCCTGACGGAACGGATATTCCTGGACAAGCTCATCGGCGAGCCCATCCTCGCCGTGATCATGGTCACCGTGGGCCTGAGCTTTTTCTTCAAGGGGATGGTGGAGTTCATCTGGGGAACGGACACCAAGGTGTTCACGCCGGCCATTTTCTCCTTGGAGCCCATTAACATCGGATTCGTCAAGATCTCCTCCGTCTACCTCTGGTCGTTCATTCTGGCCGTCGTGCTCCTGATCATCTTTGTCGCCTTTTTCAAGTACACCCGCTGGGGCCTGTCCATGCAGGCCACGGCGGACGATGAGACTGCGGCCCTTTCCCTCGGGGTGAGCGCCCGGTTCGTGTATGCGGCGGCCTGGGCCATCGCCTTCATGAGTGCGGGGGTCGGAGGCGCCCTTCTGGGGAACATCAACGGTGTGAACATCTCGATCGGACATCTGGGCCTGCTCGTGCTTCCCGCTGTGGTCCTGGGGGGGTTGAACTCCGTGCCCGGGGCGATTGTGGGCGGCATCATCATCGGCGTGCTTCAGAACCTCTCCGGTTCCTACCTGGACCAGTTCTTTCCGGGCGGGGTCAAGGAGATCGTGCCTTTCGCCTTCATGGCCGTGTTTCTGCTCTTCAAACCATACGGTCTTTGGGGGTGGGAGCGGATCGAACGGGTCTGAGAAGATTCAGGGAAAGGCGAAAAGATTCAGGAAACGGTGTAAGGTCAAGAGGCAAGGTGGCATTTGCAGACCGCGACCCAGGTCACGAATCACCCGCCACGAATCATGAACTCGGCTTTGGCCGAGGTGACAACCGGAACCCGACACCCGAAACCCGAAACCTGAAAATCGAGGTTGCGCTATGTCCCATGTGTGGCTTCCGTGCGGTGACTATCATCAGACGTACGAAGAGGACCAGGGCTGGTGGCAGACTCTCTTCATCAAGTCGAAGATGACCCTGCTTCTCCTGATCGTCTTTGTGGGGATCCCCCTGTTCCTCGATGACTACTATATCAGCATTGGGACCATGGTGGGATACACGGCCATGGGCGCCCTGGGTGTCCAGCTCCTCATCGGTTTCGCCGGCCTGATTACCCTGGGGCACGCGGCATTCATCGCCGTGGGGGCCTACACCAGCACACTGCTCGTCCTCCAGTTCCCCTGGCCCTCGTTCATGATCCAGGCCGGGTTGGTGTATCCCATCAGCATCCTGGCCGCTGCGGGTACGGCGGGCCTCTGGAGCGTGCTGTTCGGCCTTCCTTCGGCCAGGGTCAAGGGTTTCTACCTGATTCTGACCACCATGGCGGCCCAGTTTATCACCGTCGATTTCATCCTCACCCAGTATGTCAGCCAGATCGGCGGTCGGGGACAGGCCTTTTCCCTGCCTCCGGGAACCATCAAGATCGGTCCCTGGTTCATCGATACGGAGATGAAGGTGTACTACACCATGGCCGTGCTGTTGACCCTGATGGTGATCGTCCTGGCCAACCTGCTTCGCTCCAGGGCCGGCCGGGCCTGGGTGGCCATTCGAGACAACGACATCGCCGCGGAGGCCCTGGGCATCAATATCGTCTGGTACAAGCTCCTGGCCTTCTTCGTGGCCGGCGCCATGGCCGGCGTGGCCGGCGCCTTCTGGGTGAGCAACACCGCGGCCCTGAGCCCGGAGCATTTTCCCTGGTTCTGGAGCCTCTGGCTCGTGGGTGTGATCCTGATCGGAGGAGTGGGTTCCATACACGGCGCGATCTTTGGATCCATTTTCATGGTGGTGGTCATGGAGGCCCTTCAGATGGCCGTGATTCCCCTGTCCATCTACTATCCGAAGCTCCTGATCGATTTTGCCTTTATCAAGGACTCCGCGTTCGGTCTCGCCATCTGCGCGTTTCTGATCTACGAGCCCAACGGGATCGCCTACCGCTGGTGGCAGATCAAGAACTACTTCAATTTATGGCCGTTTTCGTACTGATTCACTTGAGTTGAGAAAGGGGGTGATGGGGCCGTCTCGGCGTGTTTTCGTGAGGTGAGGGGAATGGGAAACAGTTCCATAACACACGAAAAGGGGGGAGACACATGAATGGGAAGAACGTATGGAAGGTCCTGATGCCGATTCTGGCCATTGCGCTGTTGGTCGGCTTTTCCACCTCCGCTTCCGCCGAAACCATCATGATCGGCGGTATCATGGATACAACGGGGGCGACCTCGGATGTGGGCAAGGACTATGCGGTCGGGATGGAAGAGGCCTTCAAGTACATGAATGAGCAGGGCGGGATCAACGGGAAGATCATCAAGTACACCTGGTTCGATTACGGGTACCGGATCCCCGAGGCCATCACCAAGTACAAGCTCCTCAAACGCCTGAAATCCATCGTCATCATGGGGTGGGGAACCGGAGACACCGAGGCCCTTTCCCCCACGGTGAACAAGGACAAGATCCCCTATGTCTCCGCGTCCTACTCCGCGCACCTGACCGACCCCAAGAAGAGCCGCTACAATATCTTCTTCTCGTCGGATTACTCCACCAACGCCCGGGCCTGCCTGACCGCCTGGTTCGACAAGAAGTGGCCCAAGCACCCGGACTACGGAAAGAGAAACCCGCGCTTCGCGTGTGCCTACATGTTTTCATCTCCTTACTGCAGCGCCCCCATCAAGGCGGTCAAGGACCAGGCTGCGATGCTGGGATTCGATATCGGCGAGGACCAGGACGTGAGCCTGTTCGCCCTGGACACCAAGAGCCAGATCATGGCGCTCAAAAAGTTCAAACCGGATGTCTGCTGGCATGGCAACACCACCATGAGCGTATCCGCCACCGTACGGGACGCCTATTCCCTGGGTCTCGGCGCGGACTGGATCGTCAACAATTGGGGCTTTGACGAGAACCTGCCCCGGCTCGCCGGAGAGGCGGCCAAGGGCGTCATGGGCGCCACACCCCATGCCTTCTTCGGCCAGGACTACATGAACATGGACAAGATCGTGGCATCGGCCAAGAAGTACAATCCCGGTATTCCCGAGGAAAAGCGGCTGAACCGGACCGTGCAGGCCTGGGGCGACGCCCTGATCACCTGGGAGGCCCTGCTTCGGGCGGACAAGGCAGGCCCCTTGGACGGCACCAGCATCATGACCCAGGGCTTCGAGACATTCAGAGGTTTTGACATCGGCCTCGGCGCCTCGCCGATCACCTATACGGCGGACGACCACCGACCCGCTTCGGGCTGCCTGGTCCAGGAGTGGACCGGAGAGAAGTTCCAGGAGGTGGAGCGCGTGGACCTCAAGGAGCGGTGGCCGGACAAGTGGGCCAAGGAGTGGCTCGGCTGGTGATCGAGAAGGCGGACCCGCCGCCGAAGGCCGGCGGGCCTTAGTACCTATCCCCTTGGAGGACGGGCAATTGGAAGCTGCAGAAGCGATCCTGAGAATCAACAACATCGAGGTGAAATACCATGAAGTCATCCTCGTCCTGAAAGGCGTCTCCATCGAGGTGCCCAGGGGCGGGATCGTGGCGTTGCTGGGTGCGAACGGCGCCGGCAAGAGCACCACGCTGAAGTCCATCTCGGGTCTGCTCAATACCGAGGACGGCGAGGTGACGGACGGGGCCATCGAGTACGAGGGGGAGCGGATTCACCACCAGGGGGCGGCCGCCATCGCCAAGAAGGGAATCGTCCAGGTCATCGAAGGCCGAAGGGTCTTCGAACACCTGACCGTGGAGGAGAACCTCAAGGTGGGCGCCCACCTGCGGAAGACCGGGTCCGTGAAAGAGCGTCTCGAGCTGGTCTACTACTACTTTCCGCGCCTGCGGGAAAAGCGGAACGAGACCGCCGGATTCGTGAGCGGGGGGGAGCAGCAGATGACCGTGGTCGGGCGTGCACTCATGACCGAGCCCAAACTCGTCCTCCTGGACGAGCCTTCCATGGGGCTGGCCCCCAAGCTGATCCACGAGATCTTCAACATCATTACCCAGCTCCATCGGGATCAGAAGATCTCCATCCTCCTCGTGGAGCAGAACGCCAAGCTGGCCCTGAACGTGGCGCCCTATGCCTATGTCATGGAGACGGGCCGGATCGTCATGGATGACACCTCGGAGACGTTGAAAAAGAATGAGGATATCAAGGATTTTTATCTGGGCCTGACCGACAAGGGGGGTCGAAAGAGCTTTCGCGACGTCAAACATTACAAGCGGCGCAAGCGCTGGCTCGCCTGATCGAACCTATGACGGTGTCCGCTGGAATCCGGGGGGTTGGGGGGACATTCAGCCTGATCCAGACCCCGAGGCCCCTCCGGCCCGGTGGACCCACAACCATAAGGAGATTGTTATGAAGACCAGACTGGCAATCCTGACGGTTCTCGTCACCACAGCAGCTTTTATCCTTGTGGGGTGCGTAACTACGCGCCCGAGCGAGTCCAATTTCAAGGATCCGGTGATCACGCTGGAGATGTTCGATGTGCCCCAGTACGACGGGTACTGGTACTATGCCGCTGCGGTGGAGCCCACCAAGGGAGAAAAAGGGGACCACGGTGCACCGCTCCCCTTGAGCTTTCTCTTCAACGTGCAGAACCCGAACCCCTATACCATCGCCATGGAGGGGATTCGGTTCACCGTGGCCTTTGACAAGGAATTTGAGTTGATTACGGTGAACGCACAGGACACGTGCCTGATCCCGGCCCAGTCCACGGACCAGATCCGCGTCACCACCATGATCACGGCGCGGTCTGCCCTCATGGCCCTTCTGGTCACGAGCGGCTTCAAGCTCCAGGCCAAGGGGTGGTCCCCCTGGGACGCCCTGGACCGGTGGTGGAAGGGCGTGCCCGATGCATCCGTCCCCGTGACCCTGAAGGACGGGACCGCCTCGTTCCGGGCGGACGGTGTGACCCGGGCCATTCCCATTCAGGCGGAATTTCCGTAACCGTCTAGACATTCATCATGCGGCGACGCTCGTGGACTCCCCTTCCCGCACCAGCGGGAAGGGGGTTCGCGGGCGTTGTTTCTTCTCCTTTGGATGAATCGGGAACCAACCGCCCCGCATTCGCTTTGCCCCCATTCCGGACGGACAAAAGCGGCTGGGCAGGAGGAAACAGAGGGAGTGGGACCTCATGGGACTTCGTGATTTCACCGTGTACGACATGATCCAACGAAACGCCGCCAGCTTCGGGACTCTGCCGGCCTGGTTCGAGGTGGACGACGGAAGGACCCTGAGTTTCGCCGATGTCAAAAACGAGGTGGACCGGTTGGCCGCCGGTCTTCGATCCCTGGGGCTTTGCAAAGGGGATCGAATCGGCGTTCTGGGGAAGAACAGCCTGGAGTACTTTCTCCTGTACGGAGCCGCTGCAGGTCTGGGGCTCGTGGTCCTGCCCATCAACTGGCGTCTCTCCGCGGAGGAGGCCCGTTTCAATCTCAACGACGGCACGCCCCGGGCCCTTTTCGTGGACCGGGAGTTCCAGCCCCTGATCGACGGGGTCCGAGAGGGGCTGCCTTCCATAGAGCGTTTTTTCAACCTCAAGGACAGGGAAGGGGGCTACGAAGATTTCAACGCCCTCCTGACCGAGGCCGACGGGTTCGAACGGGAAGACGTGGCCACGGACGACGGTTTTGTGATCATTCATACGGCCGCTGTGGCCGGAAGACCTCGTGGGGCACTGTTGAGCCATGGAAATGTCCTTTGGGCCAATATGCACTTCGATTCTTTCTGCGGGCTCGGCACCGACGACGTGCACATGAACCTGCTGCCCCTCTTTCACGTGGGGGGACTCTTTATGGCCACATCGAGCTTTCATGCCGGGGCCATGAACGTGAATATGAGCAAGTTCGACGCGGCGCAGGCCGTGAAACTGATCGAGGAGAAGCGGATCTCCTTCATGTTCGACTTTCCGCCCATCCTCGGCTCCATCCTGGATGAACAGGAAAAGACGGGCAGGGACATCTCGTCGCTCCGGGCCGTGGTGGGCCTGGAGGGTCCTCCCACCATCGAGCGATACCAGGACCGAACCAACGGGACCTTCTACATCATGTACGGCCAGACCGAGACGTCCTGCATCGCCACCTTGGGACGGTACAACGACCGGCCCGGTTCGGCGGGACGCATGCTCTCCATGGCGGAAGTGGTCCTGGTGGACGATCACGACCGGCCCGTGGACACCGGCGGGATCGGGGAGATCACCGTAAGAGGTCCCATGGTATTCAATGGATACTGGGGCCTTCCCGAGGACAACGAGCGGACCTTTCGAAACGATCGGCACCACACAGGAGACCTGGGCCGTTTCGATGAGCAGGGCTTCATGTGGTACGAGGGTCGAAAGGCCGAAAAGGAGCTCATCAAGCCGGGTGGTGAAAACGTCTATCCGGCGGAGGTGGAAAACGCCATTCTCCAGCATCCGTCCGTTTCCAAGACCGTGGTCTTCGGGGTCCCCGATCCCAAGTGGAAAGAGGGAATCAAGGCGGTCTGCCTGCTCAAGGAGGGGGAAACGCTGGAGCCCCAGGCCCTCATCGATTTTGTGGGGGCCCGTATCGCGCGGTACAAAAAGCCTCAGATCGTCGAGTTCGTCGCGGACCTTCCCCTCAAGCCCGACGGGACTCCGGATCGGGAGGCGGTCAAGGCCAGGTACGGGGCGTCGTGAGGGAATTCACCTCGCTCCGGCGGGGGGTACATCCAATGCGCGGAACCAAAAGCCCTGCGACAGAAGCAGGGCTTTTGCATGGCGCGATTCAGGGGCGGCCCGGCATGAGACGGCGGAGAACGCCCGTCTCCGGTAAAAATTCGGTATTCACTTCGCTGCGCCCCGGCAAGGCCGCGCAGAGATGGATGGCATTTCACGTGTTCCGGCCGGATGTTCGTTGTCCATGGAGACATATCTCTCACCCGCCATTGTCCTGAGGACCATCCCGTACGGGGAGTCGGACCTCCTCGTCTTCTTTTTCACGCCCGGGCAGGGGCGGCTCAAGGCCATTGCCAAAGGGGCACGGAAAAGCCGGAACCGGTTCGTGAACTGCCTGGATGTATTCTCCCTCACCCGGCTCGAGTTCAGCACCCGGCGTACCGGGGAATTCCATCTCCTCCAGTCGGGGCGGCTCATGGATGCCTTTCCCGGGCTTCGAAGGAGTTTCACCGCCCTTTCCCAGGCCAGTTTTATGGTGGAACTCACCGAGGTGCTCTTTCCGACGGGCGTGGTCGAGCCGGAGATGTACGAATCCCTCCGGGGGTCTCTGGACCGCCTTGGCCGGGAAGGAAAAGGCGATGCCGCGGTCATCCTGTTCGAGATCCGCGCCATGGCCCTGGGCGGGTTCGGCATTCATCTCGAATCGTGTTCCGTGTGCGGCCGGCCGTATCGCAACGAGGGGAGGGCCGTGTTTCTGTGTGAGTCCGGTGGAATCGCCTGCCTCGGGTGCAGGTCGGAATCGGCGGTTGCTCCGGGTATCGGCCCGGATGCGGCCCGGCTGATCCGTCGCATTCAGGATGGTCCATGGGAGGCCGTTCGGGATGCGGTGGTTTCGGAGGATGTGGCGGCTGAGATTCGGCCGATTCTTCGCATGCACAGGAATCGCCGACTGGAAAAGGGGCTGCGGACCAGTCAATACGTGGACACATGAACCCGCGGGACGGTCAATCCCCGGTCCCCATCTCCAGTTCTCGAAGGATCTCCGCGGTGAGGACGTCGTCGTCAAAGGCAAAGGCCACGGTCCCGTGGCGGACCTCGAACGAAATCAGATTGCACCCGTGGTCCTCGGCCACCTCCTCCAGGAGGGCGCGAAACTCCATGGCCCGAGGGTGATCAGGCCCGTTCACCTCCGGAGGAAAGAGATCCACCTCAATGACACCCGTTGCGGCGGTCTCGCGTTCGATCATCGTCGCTGTTCTCCCTGGTTGGGTCCCCGGTACGGCCGGGGCGATTTGGTTTTCTGAATGGAGCCTTTCTCGTGACGCGGACAGGTCCGGTGCGGCCTTCCCCTGTTCAGGGAAGAGGAGACCGGCCTGACTCGACCGTTTCGCCTTTTCGGCGGAGCCCGAAGATCACTGTGCCTCCCATCAGGGACAACGCGCTTACGAGAAAGATAACGCTGAAGGAAGAGGCATCCAGCAAGAGACCGGCCACGAGCGGGCCCACCAGCATACCCAGGCTGTGGGCCATGGCGAGGAGGCCCATGATGGAACCCATATGGTCTCCTTTCCTTCCTTCGATGACACCGAGGGCCATGACCGCGGGGAATGATATGCCTCCCGCTATCCCCAGAAGGGCGTTTGCCGCGAAGAGGTGAATGAACGAGGACGCCCATGGGAAATAGAGCATGGTGCCGGCGGCCAAGAGGCCTCCGGAGACAACCAAAATCCGTTTGTCCCATCGGTCCGCCACAAACCCCATGGGCGTCTGCAGAAGGCCGCTGATCAAGACGTTGATCATGACCACCAGACCGATCTGCGACCCGGAGAGCCCGAGGCGTGTGCTTGCCATCAGGGGAAGAAAGGCCCATATCACCCCGATCGCCGAGGTGAATCCCAGCCGGAAGGCGAACAGGCCGAACACGTTCGAATCCTTGAGGGTGTGAATATAGGGGGCCCCGCGGCCGGGACCGGCGGAACGACCGGACACACCGGCTTCGGCGGGGAGAAGGATCAGGCAGAGAAAGAACCCCGTCAGGCAGAGAGAGGCCATGCTGAGAAAGGAGGTATCCATGCCGAAGGCGTCCTTGACCATGCCTCCCAGGATCGGCCCGCCGCTCAGACCTCCGAAGAGGGCCATGTTGAAGAGACCCATGGTGAGCCCCTCCCGGCCTTGCGGAGTGATTTCGCCCACATAGGCCTGCGCAACGGGTAGAATCATGGCGGATGCCACTCCTTGACCCAACCGGATCAGAATGAGGTCCACCACCCGATCGGAAAACACATAGGCCACGGATAGCAGGACGTAGACCAGGAGCCCGATGGTGATGAAGGGCTTCTTTCCCCTCGTATCGGAAAGACGTCCGAACAGGGGGACGAAAAAGGTTCGGGTCAGGGAAAAAGCGCCGAAGACGAGTCCGATCTGAAACGCGTTCGCCCCCATGGTATGGGCGTATATGGGGAGCAGCGGGACCACGAGGCCGACTCCCAGGGTGGTGGCGAAGACGGCCAGGAACAAGGTGAAGAAAATGCGGAGGTTCAGCTTCATGGTCACGGGGTCATGCCGGCGACGACAAGGGGTGCGTTCATCCGCGTGGGGCCGGTCATGAGCGCATTGACCCTTATCAGATTTGCCCCGGACGGGCAAGGGATTTGCCCGAAGGTTGCCCTTCGGGCTGTCCGGCTTGACATCTTTCCGGGCGGGTGGTATGTCCGCAGGTTTCGGGAACGGAGACCCATCCGGCCGTCGGGGAGGCCTTCCATCCGGTGGAACATCCCTTCTTAGCCCTTTTCCCCTTCCGAGGGAGGACACATGACCTTTCAGGAACTGATTTTTCACCTCGAGAGATTCTGGTCGGATCGCGGGTGCCTGATCCAGCAGCCTTACGACCTGGAAGTCGGGGCCGGGACACTCAACCCGGCCACCCTGTTGCGCGCCCTGGGGCCTGAACCCTGGGCCGTTGCCTACGTGGAGCCCTCCCGCCGTCCCACGGACGGACGATATGGGGAAAACCCGAACCGGCTGGGCCACTATTACCAGTATCAGGTCCTGATCAAACCGTCTCCCATGGATATTCAGGAGATGTACCTGGACAGCCTTCGCGCCCTGGGCGTCGATCCCCTGGATCACGACATCCGGTTCGTGGAGGACGACTGGGAAAACCCGGCCGTGGGGGCTTCGGGCCTCGGGTGGGAGGTCTGGCTGGACGGCATGGAGGTCACCCAGTTCACCTACTTCCAGCAGACCGGCAGCATTCGGGTGGATCCGGTGAGCGTGGAGCTTACCTACGGCCTGGAGCGGATCGCCATGTATCTGCAGGAGAAGGAAAGCGTGTACGACCTGGACTGGAACGGGCGTATCTCCTATGGGGATGTCCACCGGAAGGGAGAGTACGAGTTTTCCACATACCACTTCGAAACGGCTGATGTGGACATGCTCCTTCGAATGTTCGAGATGTATGAACGGGAATCGCGGGCCTCGTGTGAAAAAGGCCTGGTGCTGCCCGGTTATGATTACTGCCTGAAGTGCTCCCACGTTTTCAATATCCTGGAGGCCCGGGGCGCCATCAGCGTGAGCGAGCGCACCAAGTACATCGAGCGGATTCGAAATCTGGCGAGGTATGCCTGCAAGAATTATGTGGCGCAACGGGAAGAGATGGGGTTCCCGCTGCTGGAGCGATTCCAGGAACGGAAGGCCTGAACCGGCCCGGCCCGGTGGGAGAGGATGACATGGCGGAGCTTTTGCTTGAGATCGGGACGGAGGAGATCCCCTCGGGATACATCATGGACGGCCTTCGATCCCTCAAGGAGATCACCGAGGCCCGACTGACCGAGGCCCGGCTTTCATTCGGCCAGGGCCTTGAGACCTATGGGACGCCCAGACGCCTCGTGCTGATCGGTCGCGACGTGGCCTCCAGGCAGCCGGATGCGGTGGAGGAAGTGACCGGCCCTCCGGTCAAGGCGGCCTACGACGACCAGGGAAACCCGACCCGGGCGGCCGAAGGGTTTGCACGCAAACAGGGGGTTTCGATCCAGGACCTCGGAAAGATCGATACGCCCAGGGGACCCTATGTGTTCGTACGGAAAGAGATCCCGGGGCTCCCGGCCGGAGAGGTCCTCGCCCGGATCTTTCCCGAGGTGGTTCGCGACATCCCGTGGCCCAAGTCCATGCGGTGGGGTGGCGTGGGGTTTCTGTTTGTCCGTCCCATCCATTGGATCATCGCCGTCCTGGACGGCGAGACCATCCCTTTCGAGGTGGCCGGCGTGCAGAGCGGGAACCAAAGCCGGGGACACCGGTTCATGGCGCCCGATCCCTTCACCGTAGCCGGTTTGGACGATTATCTGGAAAAGGCGGCCAAGGCGCGGGTCATGGTGGATCCCCGTGAGCGGGAGGCCGAGGTCAGCCGGATCGTGCGGGACGCCGCAGTCCGAGTCGGTGGAGAGGTCGTGCTCGACCCGGATCTCCTGTCTACGGTCGCCAACCTGGTGGAGTATCCCACGGCGGTCTGCGGCGGATTCGATCCGGACTTCCTCGCCCTTCCCGACCCCGTCCTCATCACGCCCATGGCCGAGCACCAGCGGTACTTCGCCGTCCGGAATGCCGAAGGGAGGCTCATGCCGCACTTTGTGGCGGTGAACAACACCCTGGCCCGGGATGACAAGGTCGTTCAAAAGGGTCATGAACGGGTCCTCCGGGCCCGCCTCTCGGACGCCGCCTTTTTCTTCAAGGAGGACCGGAAGAGGCCGCTTTCAGAGAAGCTGGAGGATCTGAAGGCCGTGATCTACCAGGCCGAACTGGGCACGTCCTTTGAAAAGGTGGAGCGCTTCGTATCGATCGCCGAGTCGCTTGCCACCGAGGTGGCGCCGGATCGGCTGGACCACGTGCGGCTGGCATGCCGTCTGGCCAAATGCGACCTGGTGACCGAGATGGTCTCTGAGTTCGCCTCGCTTCAGGGCATCATGGGAGAGGCATACGCCCTTCTGGACGGCCATCCCGAAGAGGTGGCCATGGCGATTCGGGAGCACTACATGCCCGTGCGGTCCGGGAGCGACCTTCCGGAAACCGCGACCGGGGCCATTGTGGGCATCGCCGATCGTCTGGACACCATCGCGGGATGCTTTGCCATCGGCCAGGAGCCGAGCGGTGCGGCCGACCCGTTCGCGTTGCGGCGTCATGCCCTGGCCATTCTGCGTATCCTGGAACACCGGGCCTGGAAGGTGTCCCTGAAGGCCCTGGTGGAGCAGGCCTTGAAGGGGATTTCCGAAAAGGCGGCGTTCGACCGTGAGGCCATGGAAGATCGAATCATGGCCTTTTTCAAGGACCGGTTCCGGAACCGCCTGGTCCAGGAAGGGCGTCTTCCCGGGGCCGTGGATGCCGTGCTGACGGCCCGATTCGACCGGATTCCGGAACTCCGGCCCGGAATCGAAGGCCTGGAGCGGTTTGTCCAGTCGTCGAGCGATGTGGAGTCGCTCGCCCTCACCTTCAAGCGCGTGAGAAACATCCTGAAAGACCAGGGCCCGTCCCCGGACGTGGACCCCGGCCTTTTTCAGGACAAAAGCGAACGAGACCTCTGGGAGGCCTTTACGGCCATGGAAGGGGACGTGCTCCGCGAGTTGGATGACGGGAATGACTACGAGGCCTTGACTCGAATGGCCGCCCTTCGGAGGCCGGTGGACGATTTTTTCGAGGGCGTGGAGGTACTCACCAAGGAAGATCCGCGGCTTCGACAGAACCGGGTCGGTGTGTTGCAGCGGGTGTCGGGCCTGTTCATGCGAGTAGCGGATTTTTCGAGACTGGCGGTATGACGACCCATGAGCCGTTCATCTCCGCCGTCGCTCTTCATGCCGTGGTTGAATGGCATGAAACGATTGGGAGGTTCTCATGTCGATTATCACCATATCGAAAGGCAGTTACGGATACGGGTCGAACATCGCTATCAAACTGGCCGAAAAGCTCGGGTATGAATGCGTCTCGCGACAAGTGCTGCTGGATGCGTCGGAAAGATTCAATATCCCCGAAATCAAGCTCGTCAAGGCCATCGAAGACCCGCCGTCGTTCATCGAGCGGTTATTTCTGGGAAGAGAAAAGTATATCGCCTATATCCGTTCGGTCTTCCTGAAAAGCATCGAAAGAGACAACGTGGTGTACCACGGCTTTGCCGGGCATTTTTTCGTCCGCGACATCCCCAACGTGTGCAAGGTCCGGATCAATGCCGACATGAGCTACCGGATCAAGAAGGTCTCCGATGAGGAAGGGGTGACGGCCGAGATTGCCGAGAAGATGATCAACAAGATCGACGAGGCCCGCCGGCGCTGGAGCCAGCACCTGTACGGCATCGATACGGCGGACGCCGACCTCTACGACATGGTCTTCAAGATCGACAACCTGAACGAAGACCAGGTGGTGGACATGATCGCCGAGGCCGCAGGCCTCCCCTGTTTTCAGATCTCGCCCAAGGCGAGGGCGGTTTTGGAAAACCGCTGTCTTGAATGCGAGATCAAAACGAATCTGCTGGAACGATTTCCCATGACCCGGCACATATCGGCCGATGCCGGCGCAGTGACCATAGTGCTCGAAGCCGCCGTCAAAGAGAAAGAAAAACTGAGCGCCCAAGTGGAGGAGGCACTCCAGGGGATCGACCGCATCCGGTCCCTCGATATCAGTTTTGTACACTGACGCTTAGACATTATGGCTGACGGCCAAAAAAGTAGCCTGCCCCTTGCAACCGTGGGTTATGGTGATCGGAACCTAAAAACCGCTCACCACAGAGCCATAACCAAGGAGGCAGGCTATGAGACATTGTACC